>Ga0181348_1000056_pt1 | contig 35793 bp, 78 predicted proteins | sample Su13VDMM110DN_FD_130092 | JGI IMG/M metagenome (GOLD analysis project Ga0181348, IMG submission 130092) | Freshwater viral communities from Lake Michigan, USA - Su13.VD.MM110.D.N | ecosystem: Environmental > Aquatic > Freshwater > Lake | place: USA: Michigan | collected 2013-07-16
ATAAATGGCGCTCGAGGATTGCCGATAGTGCTAGGCAAGATTAACTCTGGTACTGAAATAGAACAAATATACGGTGTAGGTACTGCATACCCTGATTATCCAAATGTCTTTGAAAATACAAAAGCGCCAACTACAACTCCACCAACTTCTACATCAACTACAACATCAGCTGCACCTACAGCCGCTGTAGGTGCTTGCGGTCCAGTTACAACAGCGAATGCTCGTTCAAAGGTACAGCAAGCAAACAGCTTGCAAGCGAAAATGGATACTATATCAAGCCAACTTCAATCACCGAGTTTAAATGCTGAAAGTAAACTAAGTCTATCGAAGCAGTATAATGTTTTAAGTTCTCAACGCTCTGAAGTAATGAACTGTGTATACTCTTTACAAGGTCAAACTGATACCTCTGTAACTAGTACAGGCTTAAATGCCTATTCACCTGCAAGAATCGATATACTAAAAGAAGTAAAATAATATGGCGAATCAAGAAATTCCAGTTAATAATCCAAACGAAGTAAACAACTATAGAAATAAAGCTGTATGGAATCATACAGCAGGTGCTATGACGTTTAATAATTCAACAGGCAGAGAGTATATACATCTCGCACATAAATCCGGTAGTCATTTAACATTTGCTAATCAAGTAACCTCAGAGTTCAATCCTAATAATAGACAAACACTTACAAACGGCAACACTTTCCATACCTCAAAAGGTAGTTATAATTTAATATCGCAAGAAGCAGAGCATAGAGTTTATGGTGATATTACCTTTTTAACCGGTGACACCAACATGTACAATACACCGTTAATGGATGGTTATATGGCTGAGCAAGCTAAACTAGCAGCAATAAAGTCAAGCCCGGAAATGATGCAACCGGGATTCGGTAACGTAACAGGTGCTGTACATGAACCTAAAGGTGATGCACCTGACCCTGAAACTGGATCTACACAAGGCAAAAACTTCGAACCTAATAAAGCTCATCAGAACCTGTCGGAGTTTTATAAAGATACTCAGAAAAAGCTTACACCTTACGAACAATTAATGGGTAATGGTGGCAGTATTAAATTACTATCAGGTAAAGATATATTAATAGCAGCAGGCGCTGCTCCAGCTAACTTTGATACAGTATTTATAAATCCAAACGGTCGAGCTGTAAATGATAAGCTTACATATGATGGTGATAAAACAGTAAAGACAAAACAAATATCAGCACCATACTTTGAAGAAAAAGATGTAGCTTCAAATATACCTTTTGGTAATGTTCACTTTCAAGCTGGTAATAAGTTAGACTTTAATTCAGCCGCTGGTGGTATAACATTTGGTACCAGTGGTCCTTTGAGACTAGCTGGTCAAGGTATAACATACATAGGCGGTGCACAAGTTAATATTACAGGTGGAGCAGGAGGAGGATCGACGGGTCATGTGTTTATTACCTCAGGTGATTTGATAGAGATAGAGGGAGCTAATGTTAATATTAAGGGCGGTACAGATATTTTTATCGAACCTGGGTTAAGTGTATTAGGTAATCAAATAATATCTGGAGATCTAGTTGTAGGTGGTAATTTAACCGTACTAGGTAATATAATATGCAAGGGTACTATAGATGCAGATAAAACAATTACATCTAAAGTAGATGTAATTGCTGATGGTATATCTCTCAAAAATCATACACACGGCGGTATACAATCAGGTTCAAGTGAAACAGCTCCACCTATTGCTTAATTAGTTTTATATTTTATAATATAAAACATCATTAATAAACAGCATATAGTACCTAGTATGCTATTAATAGCCATACCTATATTGAAACCAACACCGTATATCATATACATTCCACAAAAAATATAACCAAGTAAGGAAAGCAAGAACATAGAGAAGCTTAACCCCTCTACGCTCTTATATCTTATAGTCCTATAAATTTGTGGTAAGTAGCAGATGAAAAAACATACTGCATACAGAATACCAAATATCATAGAACCTGATCAACTAGTCCAAGCTCTATACACTTGGACGATTCAAACCAAAGATCATGCTTTAGTATCTCATCTATTTGTTTCATTGGAACCTTTGTATATTGCTTGTAAATATCTTTAATCATCTTCATGATACGACGATTGTTTTCCATATCATCTTCCATCTCAGAAAACTTACCATAACTACCAGATGATAGTTGATGAATAAGCATTAGAGAATTCTTACCTATAAATCTTTTCTTACCAGCGACAGATATAATCGTAGCTGCTGAAGCAGCAGCACCATCGATATAAGTATGAACTTCTGATTTAAGGTTCCTAATAGTGTCGAGTATAGCCATACCTGCAAATACAGACCCACCATAGGAATTAATTCGTAACTTAATATGAGGAACAAAATCAGGACCCAAAAAGTTATATGTGTTTTTAAGTTTAGCATCAAGTTCATAAAGAATGCAGTTCAAATCTAAAGCAGATTGTTCCGTTATATCAGAGTAAAAGAAAATTGTGTTCTCAACTACTCTTATATTACTACTTAATTGACTACTAGGTCCTCCTGTATTAATAAAGATTTGTTGTGTCTTACTATCGATATCATCCTCACCTGCTCCATTTACCTCGTTTAGATTATACTTCCATTTCATAAAATTATGCTTTTGATTTTTCTTTATTGTAATCTTCATGTGAGCCAATCCAATTCAATATATAAGTATTGTCTTGATTTCTTGCACCTAACCCTCGTAAAGATTTAATAGCAAAAGAATATGCTCCGTAAATTGTTTCAGCGTTTAGGAGTTGTGCATTAAAGGTAGTAGCGGAAGAAAAAATTCTCTTAATAGAATGATTTTTAGATATCTGCTTAAAAGCTTTTTTTGATATAGTTAGCTGTTGAATAGGTATAGCAGGACCATAACCTTCTTCAAGTAATTTTAAGATTTCTATTCTTTCAAAAAAATAATTAATACTTACCACATTCTTATTTATGCTCTACGCTTCACACGATGCACAATTCAAGATACTTCTTGCAAGTTCTTGAGCAGGGTTTGCGCTACGTTGATAGTATAAAGACTTAATACCTTGCTCCCAAGCAAAGATATATAACTCACTGACATCCTTAGGTTTAGCAGAAGGGGGTACCATTACATTTAATGATTGTCCTTGATCGATAAACTTTTGTCTTTGCGCAGCTTGAATAATAATTTCCTTTTGAGAAATCTCACCGAACGTTTTAAAAATATCCTTTTCATCCTGAGTAAGGAATTTTAAATGTTGAACAGATCCACCATGTGAAAGAATATCTTTCCACACTTCAAGTGTATCTTGATCCTTAGTTTTAAGGAGTTTGACTAAGTAAGGATTCTTATAAGAGAATTTACCCTTAGCGAGATTCTTAACAAAGTAGTTATCACGTAGAGGTTCAATACCTTGACTAACTTGACCTAATATAAATGAGCTTGATGTAGTAGGAGCGATAGCGAGGGTAGTAGTATTACGTCTTCCATATCCTTCGAGTAGCGGAGGTTCACCAAAAAGTTTAGCTAGCTCTTCAGAAGCCGTGTCAGCTTTCTTACGCAGCTTGCTAAATACTTCACAGTTAATAAGTTTTGCTTCCATAGACTCGAAAGCAACAGACTTCGATTGAAGATAAGAATGCCAACCAAGTACACCAACACCAACAGCACGTTGATTAATAGCGAACTTACGTGGTGCTTCCATAAATGGAACTCCTTCTGTCTTATCGATAAACTCAGTCATTACTGCGTCAAGGAAGTATACTAGAGTTTCAATAGCATCTGTATCTTCAAGATCATCCCAACGCTCAAGGTTAATGGAGGAAAGATCACATACAAACGATTCATCCTCCCCGTTAGAAAGAAAGATCTCCGTACAAAGATTAGAATGATTAATCTTTAGACCTTTATCTTTATAGACTTGCGGTGCTTGATCATTAACATTATCTGTAAAGAACAAGTAAGGGTAGCCAGATTCAAAGCGCTTTTTAATAACAAGTCCCCATATCTTACGTTTATCCTTATCACCTTCTACCATCGAGCGCATCCATTCGTTAGTAATAGTAACACCAATAGAAAGATCTTGAATGTCATTACCTTCGCCTCTGATACCTAGAAACTCTTCAATATCACCATGATCAATAGGAAGATAAGCAGCGAAAGAACCACGGCGAACGTTACCTTGTGATACATAGTTAACTAGAGAATCAAATACAGTAAGCTGGTGATGGACGCCGGTAGCAGTTCCACCAGAATTAATAATAGAACCTCGAGGTCTGATAGCACCAAAGTATCCTGAAGTACCTCCGCCAATTTTAGACATAGCACCAATCTCGCCTATCTTAGTGAGAATTTTATTCATATCGTCTGGAATATAAGAACCAAAGCATGAGATAGGAGCGCCACGCTCTCTACCAAAATTACTCCAGATAGGAGTAGATAAAGAATAAAAGCCACGATGCATATAAGACTCAAACTTATCAGCAAAGCCTTCTATACCTAGATATCTCTCAGCTGCATCAGCAATATCTCTAATGCGTTGCTCTGGTGTCTCATCTTTCGTGAGGTAGTCTCTCTCTAGAAATTTTCTAGAGTCCTTGTTTAGCCAGTATATATCTTTGCTCATATAAATTAAAATAAATCGTCTTCGCTGAAGGATTGGCTCTTCTTAGAATACTCAACAGGCCGTGAGTGGAAGAAGTCTGTCATATTATTGCCCAATAATTCCTCCTCGAACCACATTGTAGACTCTAGAATAGTAGAATCTACTTCAAAAGGCTTAGGCAATCCAATCTGTATAAGAGATTCATTAATACGATTTTTGATAAACTCTTTGAGAATAGGTGCTGATAAGCCAGGTACATCAATACCGTTAACCATCCAATCAACAATCTTGCTTTCAGATTTAAACGCTTCATGAGCAGCTGTAACAATACGCTCTGTCAGCTCTTCATCAAAGAGTTCAGGGTGCTCTTCACGGATAGTATTAATAATTTGAATACCCACCAGAGCGTGAATATTCTCTTCATTACGAGTATACTTAACCTGTTGATCAGTATCCTTCAGAACGTTCTTAAATCGAGCAAAGTGATTAATAACATAGAACTGAGAAAACAGAGAAACATTCTCTACGAACAAAGTAAACAATGTTAATGCATATAGATATTGCTTCTTTGAGTCCTTATAGAACCTATGTGTATACTTACGAAGATACTTGACTCTCCCTTGTATCCATTCTAGTTTAAGGTTCTCTTCAAAAATATCTTCAAGTTCGAGAACCTTGAGCAAACGCTCGTACGCATTGTTATGAATTACTTCAGTATTAGACATAACGATACCAAGATCGTATAAAGCTGGATGTGGTAGGTTCTCACCCAACTTAGCCCAGAACGTCTTTACAGCTACTTCTATCTGCCCGATAGCAGATAAAGTACGTATTACAATTTCTCTTTCTTGATCAGACAATTCAACTTTAAATTGTTGAACGTCTGACTTAAAGTTAAACTCTTTATCTGTCCAAAATCCATTATGCATTGCTTCAATGAACTGATCAGTCCATGGATACAAATTTGGTTTACGACTAACTTGCTCGTCAAAAATACTTTTTCCCATGGTAAGATATTTAATTATAAAATGTTAAATAGCTATTATTGAATTGGAATATTTTTCTTAAGACTGCCATTATTAACATTATATATTTTAATTGTCTTAAAAATACCTTGTTGAACGGTAACAGTCATCTCGCTCTCCATTACTACAGGCTGCGACACAATATTACCATCTACACTAAAAATTCTATGAAGAGCACCTGTGTCTGCATTATAAACTCTTATTGTGTTATTACTACCTGTTTGTGCTATAAATTTCTTAGTCATAATTTAAATCCTTTATATTATTTATGAATGCCGATACATCAGAATCAGATTTATGGGTAGCAAAATTACTACTATTTTTCTTTGAAATTGTCTCATTTCTTAGACTGTGATATACTATAATATCTTTAATCTCTTGTGAATCAACACCTACTAAGTCATCATCGTTTACATTAAGAATGTTTCGAATCTCTTGAGCACTATAACCTCTTATAATTAACGACTTTACCTTTTTGGTAACATAATACCGTTGTAATGATTCTACATCAGTATATTCTTCTACACGCTTAGCAAAATAAGCTGTAGCAAAATTGAACGATTTACCTGAAATTATACAGGTCACAGATCTGGACATAATCTTATTGTAACTCACCTCCACTGTAAATCAACCTTTTAATTAAATATAAACTACTGTATCAAGTTTATATACAAGTAGTTATAGAGAGTATTGAAAGTATATTAGGAGTCCTCCCACGGAAACGTTAACCATATTCCTTCTGGAACCGAAAAACCGTAATAGTCAACCATATGTGAAGATTTATCTTTAGCAAAAAGAGATGCATATTCAAATGTATGAACCTCATTATAACTATATAAGTTCTTAAAAATACTAAATGTATTTCCTGAATCACATATATCATCTACAACGAGATATTTAGATTTAGTTTTAATAAAATTAGGCTGTTGATATACAATATAATTATCATCTTGAACTTGATTATTATATGTATTAACTCCAAACGTTAATACTTTCTTATTAAGCTTATAACCCAACATCGTCGCTGGTATGAGCCCACCTCTACCTATACCAATAATATAATCGTAATCAGTTTTAACGCGCTCAGCAAGTTGATCTACCATAAAAGCAATATTTTCATAACTTACCGTTTTTTTCTGCATAAGATAATTATATCTATATTATTAGCGTTAATCAACTAAATATACACAATGAGTAAATATGGGTTTAATGAGATTGGATTAATATACGAAGCAATCGATTTAACAAATAACCGATATGCTGATAACAATTATTCACCTGGTTCACAAGATGTATGGGGACCTAAAAATTCTTACGGTACGAAAGGTTTAATACCTACAGCGGTACCTGGCAATGTGGGAACTGCATACTCCATGAACCAAACAACAGCTAGATTTGAGGAAGAAGATGAGAGAATTATACCTATTGGTATACTCAAGAAAAAACTAAATGATCTACTACAAGATGCAGCAGATCGCGGGATGGGATTTGCTTGTGAACAATTACACGAATTGTTACAATTTATTGAGACTTCGAAATAATAAGATCTAGAATATGATCTGCATACCAACACACTGCAGCTCCATAAGTAGCAAATACGATAGGGTTATAATGCCCTAGTATACCGGTAAGTATACCTGCCCAAAACCCTAAGCAGAGTGAGCAAGAAAATAGTTCTTTAAAATACTCATTCTTAATGAGCTTATTTCTAAAATAAGAAAGTATTGAGCCATACTTTAGAATAAAACATAGCCCGATACATGAAATAGTATGTAGTACTAAATCAACCACAGATTAAAGTTTCCTCTTTCGGCTTATCAAGAGCTCGTACAGCGTCTGCTACGAGCTCCAGCTCGCTCTTCTTCACTTTAATTTTATTACCGTAATCGTCAAGAACCTCGTATGTATCTTCGTCTACCTTTGTAATAATAGGGCAGCAATTACCTTTACCACATAATTGTATTTCATTCTCTGATAATCTTTTTAGCATAATACTATTTAACGTCGCTGCAATACTTTACAACAGTAAACCTCAACTTTCTTTTCTTTCTGTTGCACTATAGAAATCAAACCTATCGTGCTCTGTTGGAGTTAATAACAATACACCACTAGCTAATTCTTTCTTGATTGTAAGTTGAAACATGTGTGACATCCATGTTTGCTCATACGGACGAGTCCATTTAGTATCCAAGAACATTTTTTTACTACCTGCTTTACTTACAATTTGCGGCCAGTTACAATAATATACTTCACCTAACGCGTACGGTAATCTCTTATAGGATTTAATAGTATTAAAGTTAGTTTTAGGAGCATTAGGATCTAATCCCGATACAGGTAGCTTGCTTTTTTCGGGCCAGTATTGCTCCCTTAAAGTTTGTGGTACATTATACCATGCCCATTGAGTACTGTTATCACCATAAAATTCACTAAAGTTTAATTTTAAGAAATCAAGATCCTCTTTGTTTATTATTTCAAGAGACTTAGTATATAATTGGTTTTCAATTCTATTAAATCCATTTTTACAAACATCTTCACCTAGATAAAAAAGCATATCATCCTCAAAGAAAAACATATAATCTGAATCAGATTCATCAAAATGTTCAGCAATAAATTGTCTACCACCACATATACCGAGGTTGCTCTTTCTTATATGTTCAAATCCATACTCAGCACATAACGCTTTATATTCCTTCAAAGTCTTTTTATCGGTAGAATTGTCTAATAAAATTTTGCGTGGTTGATCCAAGAAGTTTTTATCATATTGCTTAAAAGATTCTAACAATCTCCTAAACTGTTTAGAGCTATTAAATGTTAATACATACAAAGATGTTTGTTTTACATTTAAATTATTTATTTTTGTAATTTTACTCTCTGATTTAACTTCTACTTTATCATTTTTAAGATTTTCGAAAAACGTAGAAATAAATCCGTTATCTTTTATATCAAAATAGTTTATTAAGTCTGAATGCTTATAACATAAAATGCTAAATAAAGACTCTTCAGTACCCATATAACCATCATTAAGAGTATTAATTAGTAAATTATAATAAAGAGAGTTTATATCTGATATTGTGTGTTTAGGTCCGCCAAAAAACCCTCCTCTTGCTACTCTTATAATTTTATCACCTGCTATTGAATTTAACTTATTATATTCAAAACCATGAACTTCTGTATTTGCTTCGTAAGGAAAACATACAAAAGAAAATTTAGAAATATATTTAGGTAATTTATCAAATACTTTATCATGTGTAAAATAGCCACTATGTACAGTATTAGCTAACCCAGCATCAATCCAAAACATATATTCTGAATCAAACGTGTCCATACATTTAGCGTCATTTAATAAAAACATTTTTGACATAACTAAAGGATTATAAAACTCTAATTTTGCCTGTGTTGAATCTTTTAGCCAACCAGCTAAATTATACCAATCCGGATTAGTTCTAATACGTTGTATGGTATTAAAGTATTCATTATTCTTAAACCAACTCAAATCTCTCAATATAAATTGAGTTTTATCAGCAGGTCTATTCGCTTCAACAAATAATCTTAACTCTTCATCACCATATATAATTAAATTTTCCTCTACCTTTAATAACTCTTTAAATTTATCTAAGTAGTGTTCAAAAGAACGAGACCAACCCTCATCGAGATTACCTCTACCTATATCCCATAGTCCTGTTACAAGTGTTATTTTATTCATACCTTATTTTTTACTCTACATGTCCAAGCAACGTTCTCAAACGTTTCTTTTTTATAAATTTCTAAATTATTTCTATCACTCGCCTCTCTAATATCAGAATCTTGTATTTCATGCCAATTCCAAATTTTACCAATAATATTTGATTCAAAAACTTGTTTATTCTCAGCATAGTCATGCGCTAAAATAAAATCTCCATGTTTAATATGTTCAGAAAGAATTTTAAATTCTCCAATCTTCCACCCACCATCACACAACACAATTGTAATTCCCTCCTGTTTAATAAAATCCACAACCTCTTGTTTTACCGTTAGAGCTACAAAATCAAAAACATCCTCAACTCTAACATCAATACCTGACTTAACCATATCTTTATACCAGGACCTTTCATATATATCATATGATAATATTTTAGTTAATAAGCCTAAATCATCAATGCACAGTTTTAAAAAATTAGTAAATCCTCCCAAAGCAGTTCCGATCTCCAAAATTTGATTTGGTTTTACTTCTTTTAAAAATTCATAAAATACCTCGTATGCATTATGAGATTGTTGGGCGGTGTGATTCATGTAACTTGATAAACTATCATTTTCTTTTAGGTCTGTTAACCTAGTAATATTTTCTTTAATATTCATATTTAAAATCTTTTATAATATTTAACATCTTTAGTAACGAAACTAAAGCAATTATTTAGTATATCTTGCCAACCATAATAACACCAATTTAAATTTGCCTTAGCTGACGACATACCTATTTCCACCCCCTCTGCAAACGCCCAGACGTTTGATTCAGTAGAACTATAAGTTAATTCCTCCCAAAAAGAAATAAATGTTTTTAATTTTTCAGAATTTTTAAAAACTAAAAACTGTTCATTTGCAACGTGACCTTTATCATATTCATCGGTTTCCAATAGCTTATAGAAATCTCTTTTATGCTTCCAAAAACAATTATTTTTATCATGCTTACCTTCGCCTATTGAATGCGGTCTCTCAAACAACATATCATAATTATTAGTTTCCATAAAACTTATAACTGTGTTTATTTTTTTTGTTGAAAACTCATTTTCTAATTTCCAGTCAGAATCAACAAAAAAAATATATTCAAAACCTAACTCAGAGGATATTTTGATTGGTAAATATTTTAAATTATAATTGAAAATATTTTGTATAAATAATGTTTGGTTTTCAGATATTTGAACAAATGTTGTGTTTTTAATTGTAGGAGAATCTACATTTGTTACAACAACATAATGATGTTCATCAGAAAACTCATTTAATTTATTTGCAAAATTTATCGCACTTTGTAAATATTCATCCCCTATTGCTATTGTGCAAAACGCATACCTCACGACTCAATAACCCTTTCTAAAAAGTTTAATGTGTAATTAAAACTCATATATTCAGGTAAGGAGTTGTTCACATACATAGGTTCTTCAATATAAGAACGATACAATTCAGTATCACTATCTATTCCTTTTATCAAATCTAAAAAGTCATCTAAATTATCATACTCGTGTAAATTGATAAAACTTTTTGGGTTGAATCCTTCTTCAAGAATAAATTTATTACCATAAAAAATTGGAATAGCTCCGCTAAAATAAGCGTGAAAAATCTTTTCCTGTAAGATGTATGGTGTATCTGTAAAATGAATTGAAATATTAAATTTATTCTTCTCAAAAAATCCAATCTTCTCACGATACCCTAAACCATCCATTCTTCCACTGTAAATGTGATTTATCCATTGATGTCTGTTTAAAGTATCATTTCCAAACAAATTTTGTTTCCATGGACCAGAAGAATTAACTTGTTTATATTCACAAAGTTTATCAAAAACTTTCTCTCTAAAATCGTTGTGAGATGCTTGTGTTATGGAACAAAACCCAACATTTCTTTTTGATATAATATCAAAGTTTCTTTTGTCTGTTAACCAATTTAATGGTGAATCAGTTAGTCTTGATTCATCAAATAAAGTCCAAACATCTAACATACCAGATGGTTGTCTTAGATATCTTTCGTGATTAAATTTTTGGTAACCAATTGACCAATGGTTACCAAAATGTAACATTGAACCAAAGTCAGCAACTTCACCAGACACATATAAAAACTTTTTTGATTTATCGTTATGGTCGTGAACTTTTGGGTTTGCCTTTAAAAAAGTATCGATATAGTTTTCATTGAAATTTAAATTACTGTAAATAACTAAGTCCGGATTCTCAGCATCAATTACTACATTATATTTTTTCGACAAAACAAAAATAAAGAAACGCATCCAACTATGCATGCTTTCGTTTGGAAAGCCTTGCCTTGTAATTTTAATTGTTTTCATTTAAAATGTGTGTTAGTTTAATTGTGTTTTCAGTATGAGGACCATTGTCATGTATAATACAAGCATCTAACCCTATAAGTAAAACGTCCTTACCCTCAATCTTAACACTGTCTTTAGTATCTAAAGTGCTAAAAAAGAAATCACGCTCTTGGTCAATAATAATATCATCGTGAAGTAGATATTGAATTGTCCATCTACCTTGGTCATCAATTCCTGTTTGATATTCTTTTTCAATAATATCTTTTAGATGGTCTACAATTTTATCTGTATATCCAAAATAAGTACCTGAATTTAAATACTTACTTTCATTTATAGCTCTTTTATTCTCATACAAATGAGTATAGTTCGTTGGTGGCCATAAACCTTTCTCAGCACCCATAATAAGACTACAATTTAAAGAATTAAACTTTTCTATGATACCATCAGGGTATTTAATAAAGTTGGTGTCTGTAGCATCTAAAAATAAAATATAGTCGTATTTCCCAACAATATGAGATTCAATATATTCTAAAACTTTTACTGTTTTATAGAAGAATAATTTATCATAATAAGAACCATCTGTAATTAAACCAGAATTACTTACAACATGAATATCTTCAGGTGAAAAATATTTTAAACTATTCTTATAAAAAGATGGTTCATAATATTCGGGGTAGTCAAATAAAGCCGTTATTAACGCAATATTTTTCATATTAATTACTTGAAATCTGTTTATAGAATTGTTTGATTAAATCACCATCACTATGGAAAATATTGTCCTGTGCAAAAAATTTATAAGGAATTTCATCTTCCCAAAAAATAACAAGTTCATTACCTAAATTATTTTCTAAAACTTTATCAGTCTCTTCAAAAACCTCAATGAATGGGTATTTTGGATATATACAAATCATGTCATCTTTTACATCAATAATTTGTTTATGGTGAGCATTACCCCTATATTTGTTGTCCCATAAAAACATAAATTCATTATATTTTGATGGGATTGCAATATAACCCTTCTTAGATATTCTAGGTAGTAATTCTAATAAATCTGTTGGTGTTATTACATCTTCTAATGTGTGTGAACAGATACTGTAATCAAACTTACCATGTTCCTCAACATAGTTTAATAACTCAGTCCATGTGTTTTTATTTTGAATGTTAAAATCAAAAAATTTAACACCCTCTTGTTCTATTTTAACAATGTCGGCAACAAATTTACATTCAGGATAAGACCAAAATTGTAAAGAAGCTCCAATATCAATTGTTTTATAGTTGTTATCTGATATTAATTTTTTTACGTCACCGATTAGGTTCTTAACAGAACCATTATATTGCCAATGTGTTATCATATTTTTTGTTTAAGAATAGTATATCTTGTTGAATTAATTCGTAGGTCAAAGGATGATTTATGTTTCCAATAAGTTCAACAGGTTTAAACCCCAAGTTATCCATATATTCATAAACAAATTCTTTTGTGGGGGAGTTTTGATTGTATTCCATTAAAGATACTTCCATTAAAATACCTTTTGCTTCTTTAATAATATCTAACCCACCATTTATAATATCAATTTCAGAACCCTGAACATCAATTTTAATTAAATCAAATATTTGATTGTTTAAAAGATTAGAAAGAGTTTTAGTTTGTCTTTTTTCTATAAGAATTTGGTCATCATCATAAAAAGATGTATTTTCACGGTATATTGAATTACCTGTACATCTTGGTTCATTTTTTCTAATGTAAAAATCAACCTCTTTTTCATAATCACTTAATAAACAGATAGAATAGTCAACATTTAATGTTTCCAATACTAATTCACAACTTTCACTAGCCTCTACTAAATAATAATAAGCGTTTGGGAATATAAGTTTAATTTCATTATAAAATTGACCAACATTCGAACCAATATCTAAAACAGATTTTGGTTCAAAATATTTTTTAATACTTTCTAAGCTCATAAATTACCTGTTATTTTTTCACACCAACCTTTAGAAGTTGAGAATGGCCATACAACCCAATGATGAGGTGTCTCTTTAGTTTGAAACTCTCTCCAAATCTTACAGTATTTATCAGGATCATTCATTAGCCTTTGTATTTGCTTTTTATCTACATCTTGCCTATGTAGCGTATTATCATTAGCATCGTGAAAAGCAACAACCCAAAACTCGTAATCCTCTTCCGGTACTCTATCATATCCAACATCTATACAGTGCTTAAAAATACTTAGAAAGGATTCTTCATACTCCTCTTCAGTACTATACTGTGGGTTAGGCGGTAGTTTATTATCCAGAGTATGTTGCTGTATAGCTCTCTTTTTAAAACTAATACCTGCATACCTTTCGTAATCCTGTAAACTACGAACACTACCAAAGCCATATATACCGAAATCTATATCGCGTTTCTCACCATCCATCTCAAACAATTTACGGTTACGTAAATGACAGCTAATGTTTTTCTTACCCCAGCTCTTATCATCATCCCAATGCTTTGTTCTACCTTTTCTTGTATATTCGTGCCATGCTATAATTTTATGTGTATGAAAAAGGTCGTATCCCCATGTAAATGCTCTTACAGCAATAGAGATCTCCTCCCCATGAAAATAATATTCTGGGTCATGAGGAACCTCTTTACAAAATATACCATCCGTAAAACAAAAATGAGCTGAATAAAAACGAGCCGGAACAGGTTGTGTGCGGTGTTCTCGAGGTATGGAAGCAGGTAAGAAAAAGACAGCACCCTCTGGTATGAATCTATCAAAATTCATTAACCAAGGCTCTTTACTACGACCTTTAGGATCATTATCAGGATCATAACTAGGTATATAACCTGTAAGTAATGGTTTTTTATGACCTTTAGTTTTTAAGTCTTCGAGTATATCAATTAATTCTTGATCCCAATCTTTTATAAATTTATGATGACTATCAAGTTGAAGAGTGTATGTCTCATTATTATAATGCTGTTGTATCATATTACGAGCCCAACACGCACCTTTACTGTCTTGGTAAGGTATATCTAAAATCTTAAATCTAGAATCATCTTTATACTCATCTAAATCTTCAGTTTCGTCATGCTGCCAGCAAATACAAAAAACTAAGTTCTCAGGATACTTAGCATTAGATAAACAATCACGTAGAGTGTTTTTAAGTTCAGGGTCTCTGTAAGATGCTATCTGTATGAATATACTCGACATGCAAGTATTTACATTACATACAAGATTTTACAAGAGCAGATTCTTCATTTCTTCTAACTAAAAGTCCATCTAAACCTTTATTAACCCATAAGCGTTTCATATCAATAATTTGAGCAGCAATATAATTATAGATATCATTACGATCACTTATAATAGCCTCCTTAATGTTTAACATTTCTAAACGAGACGGGCCAGTTGTACTTCCTCCTCGATTGAATACTAAACTAACAAGTGCACCGAACGCATCTGGGTGTAATTTTTCAACGCCTGGAAAAGCTTTTTTTGTTTCGTTTATAAAGCGAGGTAATGTATTCTTTTTAAAAACAATTTCCGCCGCTTCCCATGAAATTTCAATATCTTTGACGCTTGCAATAGCGGCTTTTGCGTTGGTTGATTTCTTTCCAAGATGCTGAAGTAAACGAATATAAGGTTGAGTATCAAGAATACCTTTCCAATCTTCTGCAAATTGATATGATGTATTATAACCTAAATCGTATCCTATACCAATTGTGACTCCACTTTCGCCGCCTGGGTAGCATGGATGCTTAAGTTGCTTATTATAGTAAGCTGACCCACCACCTACTTCATAATCGAGTATAAGTTTATAAGCTTTATTTGATAATTGTGTCGATATAGTCGCAGCCTGCGGAATAACAGGAATAACAACAGTATTGTCTGATGAAAGTTTTGTCTTTATTGCTTCCCAAGTAATGGGTCCATCAACACCGTCAGGTAAAAGAGCTAATGCTTTTTGGACTGATTTAACGTATTCTTCTTTTCCTTTGAATTCCATAACATGAGTATTTACTCACTATAGGTATAAATAATATATATGGAAACAATATTACAATTAGTACAAGGTCAACCATGGTTCAGTATCGTAGCAGCAGTTATTGCACTCGCATCTGCTATTGCAGCAGCTACCCCAACACCTAAAGCAGGTACAATCCTAGCAAAGGTTTATGGTATTATTGATCTCTTAGCTCTTAACATTGGTAAGGCTAAACAAACAGGTAAATAATACATGGATATTATTGGTCTAATAAAAAACGCCTTGTTAGCTTTAACTGCATACTTGAAGTTAAAGAACAAGGCGTTTTTTTATGATATATGTGAAAAATCTAGAAATAAACAGAAAGAACTAATCAATGAAATTGAAAAATTACGTAATTCTAAGTCAAGTAATGATCATGATCATGCTGACATCTTGCTTGCCGATCTCCAAGAAGAACGACTCTACTCTAAGACTTTATCAGCCACCTACTCTATTTCTGGAAAAAGGTAAGACGATACACACTGTCGAAGGCGACTACACACCTCAAATTAATGAAACATGGCACTCTCAAGATCGTTATCAAAAGCTCGAGAAGCAAATCTTACACCCCGGTTACTAAGCTTTCCCAACTTATAGGGCATATCTTCTTCACAATTTCATCTATCTGAATAGCGATATCACGCGTTTCTTTCTGTGTGTCTTTTTTGAGTCTTAGTTTACAAACACGTGCAAAAGCGATTAATGACCCCGTCCAATACCACTCTGTATACATATTCTGCGGAAGAATCATACGAGCCTGTTCAGGACATATACCAGCTTCAAGCATTTCAGTGTACACCCTAACTGCTTGCGATACAATAAAATTTGCACTGTAGTTAATTTCTTTTTCTTCTACAAATTGATCTTCATGTGATCCTTGCTTTTTATCTTCATTACGCTTACGCCAATTATCCGGATAAAAGAACTCAGGTGGACTATCGACATACCGTCTACTAATTTCATTCCAGACTAGACCAACTTGATGTTTACCAAGTTGACGAGCTACAAATATAGGTGCCTTAATATGAAAGGATAAAGAAACATGTCCGAAGGGCGTCCAGTGATTTTCTCTAGCTAGAAACTTAATAATACGCTTATCAGATTCTTTAAGATTACCATTTGATTCTAATTCAGAGACCTTATCAAATGATACTCTTGCAGCGTTAACCACAGAGAGATCAGACCCCATACTATCTACTAGTCTAACTTCCATATTACTTACCTTGGCCGCGATACTTCTTCTTATAGTTCTTGGATTGTTTTAGGTGTGATGTCTTAGCTTTGGCATGAATACCTTTACGTTTAATCTTTGGTGAAGCAGATGCTTTATGTTTCATATTATTATAGTAATATAATGTTAAAGATTATCAATAGAATAAATATAGAATATATGACAGAGCAAAAATATCTGACTTTCTAGATGGTAAAGCTTAAAAAGTAGATTAAATTATATGTATGGAAGAGCGTATTTATATTACAGAAGAATTTAAACAAGAGCTAGCTAATTTAGGGTGTGAAGCTGTTGATTATATTACAACATACAGAACAGAAGGTAACAAGGTTTTCTTTACAGCAGGTAGGTGTAAGTTTCACATCACTAAAGCTGAACTTGAAACATCTACACTTACTGTAGATTAAAAAATTTCGAATGCTCTCGCTGTCTGCAATCTATACTTTTGTGTTAAAGCAGCCATAAATTTTTGTTGTGAAGGGGTATTACTATTAGTAACGTAATAATATGTAGGTCCGTTTAGTACTATATGCATAAACCCCGCATTTGTAAGTACATCATAAAGAGCACCATAACCTCTTTTAAGAGTATTATCAAGATCAGTCTTCTCACTATCTGTTAATTCACCTGCATCTTCCTTTGCATCGTAAGCCGCTAATATCATTTCTTTCGCTGCTTGAAGATGCCCACCAGCTGCAAACCCAGCAACTACCTTATAGTTACCAGACTTATCTGTCCAAAAACCATATGGTGGAGAAGGTGGTAAGCCTTCAACCGGACTATCCGGGTTAAACCTAGTTAACCCTATAATAGCAACTCGTAAACCTGTAAAGATACTTTCATTTAAAAGTTTATATTGTTTAAATGATATCATATGTAATATTTATATTTGATCTTTATAATACTTCATAACGTGTGGAAAATTAGTCTCTAGAAAACTAATAACATCATCACCACCATAAACAAAACGTAAAGACCCATAATCATCGGCTTCGATCTGATCAATCACATTACACCAAATATCTATATTAAAAGCAGGGTGTGTCTCAGGTACGCATGCATACATGTTTACTGAATTGACAGTTACACATTTTTTAGTTATAACAGGATAAATTTCTATATCATTTATATCAGGGTAAAGGGAATCACCGTAATCATGTCGTTGATAATCCATCTTAAAGTGTAGTGTTTTATATCTCATTCGTATGTGTTTCTATTTACAAATTCCGGAAGCTGTCTGTGTAATACAGTACGGCCTTCGTCGCCACGTTCAATATCATCGAACACATCTATATCAGTATCTTGACCCATTTTGTATAACACATCAATGTTAAAGCTAGGGTGTGTCTCAGGTAAGACGTAATAGTATGTTGTTGCTTGACCATATTCAGCATCTACATTCCTTCCAGCATCTACACGTTGATAGAGATACTTACCTACCTTAAGATATTCATATAATCCTTTGTGTTGTCCACGGCTTTCAAGATCTTCTTCTTGTACTCTATCATGCTGGAGAATACTACCATCGCCAATATCTACATCTGTTATCCAAAGCGTTTCGATCTCTTCGAGATCAACAGCACCTGATATTTGGAATTTCTTATACCTCATCTTATCTTATTTATACAAAAATTGCCCGCAGGGCTACATGCCGCACGTGGTCTTTCTGGTCTTTCTGGTCTTTCTGGTCTTATGATATACAATGCTTACCTCTCCATATGTAATACACTATCATCTACTATATACGGTATAATTAGTGGGTTATATATACCTTGCTCTTCGTCGAGCCTGATATCGCTAAATCTCACCTGCCAAGCATAATCAGCGTTAAACGCAGGGTCTGCCTCCTCTACTATTTTAACAAAGAAATTAGAGTAATAGTCAGTTGTAGAAGCTCTATAGATATCAGTATCACCCACTCTATTGTAATCTCTGAAATCGTCAGAGTATACAGAACCGGGATGTTCTGAAATAATAGATGATTCTGACTCTATCTCAAAGTGATAGATACGAGATCCAATCATTGCATAGGTCATAGGTAAATAGAAATAAATTACTTTATAACGCATATGCTTATTTAGTATCTACCCTTGGTGTTATGAATTTTATATATTTATAAAATGCAGCACCTACTTGTTTGGTAAGTTGCCAAAATCCGATTCTAGCTGTTGTTGATGGTATTGTGTGTATTGCGGATTTGAGTATATCTAAATTGAAGTATAGGTATGTTTCAGGTATAATATAAAATCCAAGACCTTTACGTTGAAGTATTCCATTCTCTAAGTCGATAACACCATTCATATGCTGAACATCAGTGTATGTGTAGATCTTTGCAGGGTCTAGTGTTCTTAGTGTATTATCTCGATTATCTATGGTATATACTTTATATCTCATTACAATATATTTAGAGGAGTCCTATATAGAAGGCTCTGCACCTGTGTGTAAAACTTCTGCATCTATTATAATTGTCTTGTATCTCATATTGCTTTTGATATTTTCTTAATATACTTATATGTTAATTCGGTAAACTTACCCCATGTATTGTGTATAAGCTTTCTAGATGTTATAGGAGGTTGACCGTAACCATCCACAGCGTTAGTTATAACATCTATGTTAAAGAAAGGGTGAGACTCTGGTATAAAAAAGATATTAAAGTTTGTCGCTTGATATATACCATCTGCTTTGGATGTAATGCCGTTATATTGTTGAAACCCAATTACACCTTTATGGTGAGAGACAAATACACCATCCTTTAAAAAGAAAGTATAATCCTCTAATTGAATCAATTGCCTACCTGTTGTATCATATGTATACGTCTTATATCTCATTCTATAATATTTAGAGGAGCCCTATATAGAAGGCTCAGAAAATCGCGCAAAAAAAATTTTTGGAGATACCAGAAAACCTTAATGGCGTTCAGAGGATTTTATGCAAAAAAATTCTGGGACATGGCTCTCAACCCCAACTCCGCTTCTGCTCGTATGAGGCAATTCGGAGCGCTGACGTCTGGAGACACTGACGCTCTCCTATCGCCATGGGGACCTCTCTTACTATCGTAGAGAGCCTGTCGAATAGGAGAGCGTTAAAGCTCCTAAGGAGTTACATACCTTGTTGAGGTGCACTAGTGTTACGCTTAACACCTTGAACACTTCTATCAAGAGCTTTAACACTAACATTAGCAGCGCTCTTATTCTTAGTGAACTGGCCTCTCATCTTGTCAGTAGCCTTCTGTGCTGTGAAGCGCTTAACATTCTTCTCCTCATCCTCCTCACCACTCTTTGATAGTTTATCAATAAGGTTACGAGCCTCATCAATAGAGATGTCACCATTGTGGCACTTAGTAAGGATGTCTTGAAGCTCATCCCTACCCTCTTCATCCTCGTATGGGGCACCATCAGTGTCCTCTGCATCCTCATCATCGTTAGATGTCTTAGGAGCGGACGATCCGCCACCAGCCTTAAGAGCACCTCCGGTTGAGATGACTCCACCATTTGAGGACTCAACAAAGACCTCCCACATTTTTTCTTGATCTGTCTTACGCATGTTAGTATTTAGTCAAGCTGAGCGCTAATAACTCGCTGCGGGTTGGTGAAGTCGCGTTCTGCTTGCCTGATGCGAACGACCTCACTACTGAAATACTCTTTGAGCTTATCGTAGGTGTCAGGATCATTAGAGACGATACCCTTACTAACGAGTGAGTATGCGAGAGAGCTTAGCATGCCTTCATAGGTGCCGCAGATATAAGCGTAGTTGATATTGTCGTTGGTCATACTATTATTATATTAGAGTTCCTTTATTTGATGCACTCCATCACCATGGTAACGATCCACCACCAGCACGCAGCGCAGAACGTAAGCATTAATACCCACGCGATGAATACGTCCCATGTCTTAGGTTTCTTGTTCAGCATACTATTATTATATTAGTGTTAGTCGAGGTCTTTCTTATCGGAGCGGAATGTGCCGTTCCAGTAATGAATGTATACAAGTCCAGCAATAGATACTACTTGTAAGATCGCTCCTAGGATTTGATACACCATATTACCTGCTAGTGACATCATGATGATGCCGACCAGTGGTGAGACATGAGCGAGGGCGAAGAGGATGATCATCGAGATCAAGATGAGAGTGTCAAAGATTTTGGTTTTCATAGTGTTGTTCAGCATACTATTATTATATCTGAGTTCCTTAGCGAGTGTGCAGCACTAGAGTCTGAAGGAGGTGGTCGTAGTTGCCACTCATGCAATCATCTAAGACGGCTTTGATCTCTTCTGGGGTACGCCCTTGTTTACGAGCGGCTCGTTGGAACGCTCCCATAAGTGAATAGGCATTTCCGTCAAGGCCGACTAGGTTAAGCTTAATTGGTTCGCAGTGCAATGTTTCGGTCATACCTAATGATATGAGAGTTCCCTTACTTTATCTCATCCTGTTTGTTATCTTACCTTTACCATCTACCTCAAAAATAAATACATCATTAACATACCACGCTTTACTTCCATTAACATATTCAACTGCTGGACCATCTTCACGGTGGTACTTACCATCAACTAACCACGATTTACTTCCATCAGCATGTTCAATTGCTGGGCCATCAAGACGATGAAGTTTACCATCAACATACCATGCTCTCTCACCATTAGCATATTCAACTGCTGGGCCGTCTTCGCGGTGAAGAATGGTCTTAGCTTTGTCTTTAAAGTACTTCTTTGTACCGTATCTGCTTGTCTCGATGTATTGCTCCTGCATATGGTTATTTATACTGATACGATCCTATACACAAAGAGAGCGGCGAATTTTTAAACAATTCCCGCGAGTAACAATAGTGAGTTAGCATTTTACTTAAGTTATAGTCTCAGTGACTTGTTCCAGTTCTTTTGTGCACTAGTGTGGTTCCTAACTAGTGTCTCGTCCGTAGAGTCGATACAGAGTCAGCTGCACCTGTTAGAATTGTTAGTGATCTCGATGCATACGTATATGGCTTATAACTACACTATCAATTCTTCTTTTATTTAGGCAAGAGGAGCAGTTTAATGTCATACTCAGGACATTCACACCACTCACAGGCCGTTCACCACCAAGCACGGGATTTCCTGCGAGTCATCTTCACCTACGAACATCTCAGGTTCTTCGCGCCCCTCAAACTTGACAGTCGATGTCTTTGGAGCCTTCTCCTTCTTAACCTTAGCAGCTGGCTTCTCTTTCTTTGGCTTAGGCTCTTTCTTAGCGAGAGCCTTCTTCACCTTAGCCGCCTTAGAGATGACACCCTCAGCCTCTCCCTTCGAGATATTACTGATCTCTTTGAGTTGAGCAGCGATCTCTTTAAGACCTTGGACCTCATGAGCTACCGCACCCATGTCGCGCATTGCAATGTTCCAGAGAGCCTGCATCAGCTGCTTATCAGTCGTCATCATATCCTCGCGGACATGAGTAAACTCAGCACGGACTTCGGAAGGAGCAACGATGGTAACGAACGAATATTTCTTAGTAGCAGTCATTTGATTATTTGGTTGGTTTGTTTTACTTTCTCTCGACATCCTTATTATACGGCAGTTCCCTACAGAGTGTGGCCCACGAGCACAGTGAGGTCCTCCAGGAGGTGGTTGTAATCACCACTCATGCAGTCATCCATGCCGGCTTTGATCTCCTCCGGGGACCGACCTTGCTTGCGGGCTGCCCTGCCAGGACAAACATCATCTTTCATCTTCCTAATCTCTTTGATGATCTCTTCCTTGGTCATTGCATCCTCTTCCCCGGTGATAAAACTATCGAGGTCCCCCTTGAAGAAATCAGCGAAGGTTTGAGTCATCAACATTTCTAAGATTTGTTCAGCTGTCATAATGTTATTATATTGGTGTTCCCTTATTTTGTCTTGCAGTCTTAAAAACCAGTTTCTTCGTAGGCGTTGCATTTTTATTGCTGCAGTGCATTCCAGTACGCAGCCATCAAGTCTTCCATCTCCTCTGGTGTCAAGTCTTCAATGTTAATTGCCATACCTAATTATATCTGTGTTCCCTTAGATGGTATCGAACAGCTCATTCATGATCGAGCTGAGTTCCGTGCGGAGATCCTGGATAACTTCATTGCGAATCTCTTGCCGAACTTCAGGCTCAATTGGACACACAGGCATCAGGCGCTCGATGACTTGAATCATCTGATGTCGCGGCAGTGCGAGTGCGTCTCCGGTAACATAGTTCTCAAGCTCGTAAGCAAGGAACTCTGCGAAGGATTGTGTTGTGATCATGTCTAGTACTTGTTCTGATGTCATATGATATTATTGTATTGGTGTTCCTACAGTAGCCTCTTTGATCTTCTTGACGAACTTATCAACATCTATCGGTCCATCATCGTTATAACCTCCACAGCTCAGGAATAGAGCGATCTCTCTCAAGCCATCCTCTGCTGCTGCAGCTCTTTCTTCGGCTTCTTCGGCTCTGTGCAGTACTTTGATTACGTCGGAGTTGATCATACCTTATTATATTGGTGTTCCCTTATTAAGTCTCAGCAGCTGAAACCAGTTACTGCCTAAGCGTCGCAGTTTGGATCATTGAATCCCACGCCTGCACCGCCTCAAGTCTTTCAATGACATCGTTGATCTGATCCTCGTATTTGATCATGATTTCGTATTGTTCATCGAGATAAGGGTTGTCGTATTGTTCATCGCGACACGCTTCATTGTAACTCTCGCGGGCATCGATCCAATTCTTTAGTAAATCTGTGAATTTCATTGCTCCTTATTATCTCAATGTTCCTTTAACCTATTCTCCTTATATTTCATCTATATTCGGGTATTTCCATGATTAGTCATTCACTATCAAGGCCATATATAATGTGTTGATATTCAATAACTTTTGCTATTATTCAACTTTGTTTATTAGCCATGCGTTAGTATCTCTCTCTCCTTATTATACCTGGGTTCCCATCGCTTTTTCTTCTTTTTACATAAAAAAAGCCCCTTTAATAGAGGCTTTTTCCTTATTATTTTTGTATTCTTATCTTAATCCTTCTGCTGATGATTGTATACTACCGACTCTACCTTCTATATTATTCATTTTGTCTGTTGTTATTACCTCTACCTTTTACCCACTTGTTGAAGATACGTACCATGAAGCGTTCTGCTGCTTCAAGAGGGTAACACTCTGCGAGATAGAGTTCTTCAGGTAGTATTCCATCTGTCCTTGTGGCTTCATAAAACATATAGCAATTAAAGAATGGATGCGATTCGTGAAACGCCACAGTAATATTTGTATCCTCTCCTGATAGTGAATCATGTGCAAACCACTGAAAATCTTTTCCGTGCTGCCACTCGAAGTAATCGTCGTGTAGATCACTTTCGTCTCTTATACTACTACGATTAGCTGTGAGTATATCTGTATACCTATCTTCAGGATGCTCATCTTCAAAACTAATCTCAATGCAGCTAAATCTCATAACATTATTTATTACTTCTGTTCTTTCTTAGCCTCTCTTCACCTTGTCTTTAAAGTACCGCTCAGTACCGTATCGTATATCAATATACTGCTCCTCCATATGGTCATTTATTCCATTCTTTTGATCATCTTATCTTTATGATCTTCCTCTAAAATAAACACATCATTAACAAACCACGCTTTATTTCCATTAAAATATTTAATTGCTGGACCATCAAGCCGATGAAGTTTATCATTAACATACCATGCTTTACCTCCTTCAGCATATGAATATGCTGGACCATCAAGCCGATGACGTTTACCATTAACATACCATGCTTCATTTCCGTTGGCCCATTTAATTGCTGGACCATCAATACGATGCAAAATAGTCTTCGCTTTGTCTTTGTAGTAGTACTTCCTACCGTCCTTTAATGTCTTTATATATTGTTCCGGCATATAGTTATTTATTTCATCTTGTCGATCAACCTACCTTTATTATCAACCGACATAATGAATACATCATCAACAACCCAAGATTTATATCCATCGTTCAATTCAATTGCTGGTCCATCAAGACGATGCTGTTTACCATTAACAAACCATACTTTATCTCCATCAGCCCATTCAACTGCTGGACCATCTTCACGGTGAAGAATTGTCTTCGCTTTGTCTTTGTAGTAAAACTTATCACCGTCCTCTGATGTCTTTATATATTGTTCCGGCATATGCTTATTTATTCCATCTTGTCGAACAACCTATCGCTACTATCAACCGACATAATAAACACACTATTAACATACCATCCTTTATATCCATCAGCATATTCAACTGCTGGACCATCAAGACGATGGCGTTTACCATTAACATACCATACTTTATATCCATCAGCCCTTTCAATTGCTGGACCATCAAGACGATGAAGAATTGTCTTCGCTTTGTCTTTGTAGTAACGCTTTGTACCGCTCTTTAATGTCTCGATGTATTGTTCTTCCATCTAGTTATTTATTTTATCTTAGCTACAGAAGACATCTTATACTCTCTCAATACCCTGTTAAAAGTTGTATGCATCTTAAGCGTTACTGCTTCCCGCACCTCTGGTCGATCCTTATCTAACGTATTTAGTAAGTTGTCAGATAATACATTCATGTTAAAATAAGGATTCGTTTCTGGTATGAACATATTGTAACCTACTATATTATCATTAAACGGATCGATATGGAGCAATATACCATCCTTACTCCTAAAAGTAACAGTAAAATGACGCTTCAAACCTGATTTATAATAATGTAATGTCAGCTTACCATTCTTCTCACTTACAAGTGCATTATGGAAGAGTAGATATTTTTTGTCGTTGGGAGCTGATATGTAAACGTACCTCATAATGCGTTAACATTATTTATCACTCTCTACCATATATTCTATATACTCAATAACATTCACTATTTGTCATCCCTTTCAAAGAGATCGACTTACGCTTACGATATGCTGGTGTACGCAAATAGATATTCGTTCGTGGTTCTGGTTTGAACACACACGCTGAGATGTCCATATGCTTCAGGACGGAGACAGGATCGGGTTTAGTAACTGGCTTAGTAGTGTATCGCATATAATTATTATACTAGAGTTTCCTTACCATTCCTTAAAGTCGCCAGCTTCCTCATTGGCAGTGTAGCCAGCATTATATTCGGCAACCTCATAGTCATCGAGATCAGTTACTCGTTTACCTTTATGCGTTCCTTCTGGATACCAATGAGGAGCGGCAGAACGGCGATAGTAAGAATCAGCTGAGCCGCGATCGTATAGTGATCCGTGTCGTTTACGATCGAATTGTGTTTTAGTAGCAGTCATACCTAATGATATGAGAGTTCCCTCACTTTATTCCATCCTTTTGATCAACTGACCGCTTCTATCAACCGACATAATGAATACACCATTAACATACCATGCTTTCTCACCATTAGCCCATTCAATTGCTGGCCCATCAATACGATGACGTTTACCATTAACATACCACGATCTATTTCCATCAGCATGTTCAAATGCTGGACCATCAAGCCGATGAAGTTTACCATTAACATACCACGATTTACTTCCACCAGCATATTCAATTGCTGGACCGTCTTCACGGTGAAGAATTGTCTGCTCTTTGTCTTTGTAGTAAAACTTAACGCCGTCCGCGTTAGTAACAATGTATTGTTCTTCCATATGCTTATAGCACTATTTATTCATACTGTCCATAGGTTCAGTGTTTTCAAAAAGGCTTCGGCGCGTTGGGCGGCGGTGGCACGATAAAATGTCAAATTCCCAGCAATGTCGTGCAGCAACTCAAAGTATGACTGCTCTTGATTGCTTTCCAGCGCCTTTTCCGCTTCGTGCATCGCGTTGAGGTCGTTGAGGTAGTCGGGTAATACTCCTTGAGATGCCATTTCTTTATGAGCTACCCACTTGATTCGGTGGGTTAAAGATTCATTTTGCCAAGACCACATTGGGCTTAATCCATTTGATTTTAACTCCCACCCACACGCTTCTGCGATGGCGATTCTTTGTTGTTCAGGATTCATACTATTATTATATTAGTGTTCCTTAGCCTCTCTTCGCTGTGTATTAACTCCAAGGCTGAACGCAGCACACAGCATGTCGTGGAGTAGAGTTACATGCACATCATAGAAGTCCAGACTATCGGTGTTACAAGCTTCAAGTGTTTCGAGGTCGTAGATTGATTCTTTAGCGATCTCAAGGAGCTCGTCATAGTGATCATGAGGGTCGTTGCTTGTCATACTATTATTATATCGGTGTTCCCTTCTACTTCAATCTTCAGACTAGTCTACACAAGAGTATACACGCTCTCTCTTCTCTGCATTACTGATGATATCGTTCACTACACTACGCACACAAGCCACAATGTCCTCGTTGTTGGTGTTGAGGTAGCCGAGCTCGAGTAAGGTATAAGGGAGTTGCTCGAGAGCGTGGAGATAGTGACCGGTTTTAAAAGCGTAGTTAATTGGTATTGTTGTATCGGTCATACTCTTATTATAATAGAGTTCCTTTATTTCTCTCGGCAGAAGTTCTTCAACGCTTCCCTCTTCCTATCAGTAAAGTACTTTGTAGCAGGAGCAAACTGATGTCGTGTTAAGGCTCTGAGAGCGATAGGGGAGTAATCGAATACTTTTGTTTTGATCCTTTTCATACTATTATTATATTAGAGTTCCCTTTCAAGCTCGTCCAACTGTTTGTTAATCTCATCCAACTCCAGTAGGACCTTCTTAGCAGTACAGCGATCATCTTCTGCAACCGCTGACTCGAAAAGGTCTTCAAGCATGCATACACGTTCCATCATTTCATCTAACTTAGCGGACATACCTAATTATAAGAGTGTTCCTTGCAGTAGTGATCTTCTACCTTCTTTTATATGAAATTATCATACGATCAAACAAGTCTTTAAGATCTGATCTCATGACACTTACGGCTTCTCCTAATGATGCGACGCCACTCCAGTCTATACCATTAGCTTGCTTCAGAGCTAGTAACCCGAAGTTAAAGTAATAGTGTGACTCTGGTAAGAATAATTCATAATTGGAAGTCACTGCACCGTTTCTGTTAGTGTTATTATAAACTACTAAATACACACCATCTTTTTCATACACTGTACTACTCTTATTACGTACTTCGGTACGATCAATCCTATCAAGGTATGCAATAGCGACTGAGCCTTCTATCTTCCCAATAGTTCTACCATCTAAATAAGGCTTTGTACTCGGGTTATAAACAACAGCGTATCACATCTCAGTTATTTAGTACCTAAATGTTTATTAACATGACTAGTAAGAGCTCTACTGATTTTATTATAGGTGCGAGTATAACCATCCATCCAACCTCCTTGAAAGCGTACGCGCTCCATTAAATCAAAAATCATGACAACATTAAACATCAAGTCTGTCTCAGGTATCATATACCCATCACCATCTGTATCATAATAATACTCTGTGTTGCCTACTTGTATTAGGTCAGCGTACGAGGGATTATTATCTATTGTAAGACCTTGTTTATAAAAATTGTTTGGTGTAAGCATTTCAAAAGAATTAGACCAATGAAACCATCTATAGCCTTTCTTAGACTTACTTATATAGTGATATCTCATCTTAATGCGCTGTTTAAAATTATAGTTGGTACCTTATATAACTTTTCACGTTTGGGTGGATCGTTAGGAAAGCAGTAATGACCTATATGATGCATAAGAGATAAATTATATGCAGGGTGACTCTCTGGAACAATAGCATGGCGAAAATCCTCTTGATTACTTTGACCAACGTGTATGCCATCTTTATAGGGCTGCGGATCAACTTCGATTTCCCAGCCGTCCTGATTAACAAACTTACCCTGCCGTTTATTATATGTTACAAAAACACCTGGATTTAAACTCCAGTATGAGCCACTAACTTCTCCGTACTGATATTGATTGTGTAAGTATAGTTTATATCTCATCTTACTCATTGTCGTGAGTTAAGTAATGCTCAGATTCGCCTACTGTCATCGGTACACCAGCTTTAGCTAATCGCACACGTACATATTCTTCTACTGGCCGATAAAGCTTAAGGTCAAAGCCTGCGTAGAAACCGTATTGTTGCTTCTCTAAAAGCCCAAAGTTAAAGAAGGGGTGCGTTTCAGGTATTCTTATAGAACCAGACATTAAGGTTGGATGTTCTTGATCGTTGAAATAAAAGCTAAGACCTTCTTTAGTATCATGCCAATCAGGATCCCAAGAATCCTTATCATAATTATAGGTATCGTGACGGAGGTCCGCCGAGGTAGCAATATCCTCTACAAATATCTCTAAGTAACTGTATCTCATATGTTTGTTAACTTATTTAAGGTTATAGTTAATAAATTCAAAAGATAAGCACGACGTGCCATTCTGCTTCCTAAGCCATAATCATACAACAGTTTATGAAAGAATATCATATTGAATGCAGGATGTGTCTCAGGTACTGCTGCGATCTTATCGCCGCTACGACCTTTGCCGATAAGTATACCATTATCTAGAGACTTATCAATATCATAAGGAGTACCAGACTGATTAACTACTGTGTTTTGTTGTTCATCATATTGCAACGAAGCATTAGGAAACGTTGCCCATTCTCCTTTATGAGAGCTATGTGATGGTTTTGTGTATAGAGTGTATCTCACTCAGTATATTTATAGCATACTCACTCCTTTAGCCACGCCCAGTTAACTACGGCCCAATCCTCGATACAACATTCTTCTGTAGTCAGATAATATTCAGGTCCAAACTTTGCATCCATTCGCTTCTTAAAGTATTCCCAATTGACCTTTAGAATGCCCTCCACAGTCATCTCTGTTGGATGCTCAGGATAAGGCTCCATATACTCCCAATAGAGATAAGTCTTCATCAGATAAAGTCAGCAAGACTAAAGTCAGTACCTTCCTCAAGTAATGATTTAAGATGTAGTACTGCGTTATCACGTACCTCACTTGTAAAGAACTTGAGTGTCTTCTCTGTGTTGTAATTATCGAACGAAAAGGCATTACCTTTAAGGCTACTATAACCTGCATTAAATGCCTCAGTATTGTTAAATTTCATTGCGAGATCTAGCAGCGGGGATGTAGTATTGTATTCCATATTATTATTGTATCAGTGTTCCCTTTATCCAACAAATCCGTTTTTCCTTTTTCCTCCCATTACCTCATCATGCATTTTATCAATGATATGTCGTGCAATCCTGATAAACTCTGTCTTTAAATGTTCACTAGCTGTTTCAATATCAATGACGAGTAAACCACGTAAGTATCGAAGATCTACAATATGTTGGTCTTCGCGCCAGTCGGTACGTTTGTAGAACTCCTCCTCAGAAATAGATTCTCCGTTGATGCACCATGCGTTGTTACCACTGACACCTTCAATTGCTGGACCATCAAGACGATGACGTTTACCATTAACAAACCACATTTTAGATCCATCACCCCATTCAATTGCTGGACCGTCTTCACGGTGAAGAATTGTCTTCGCTTTGTCTTTAAAGTAACGCTTATCATCGTCCGCGTTAGTAACAATGTATTGTTCTTCCATACTTTTATTATATTAGTGTTCAGATATCTAATTCTCGACGTGTCTCAAAGTCCCAAGGGTCAATTCCGATTTTCTCAAGATACTCCTCATACGCAGCGCTGCTCGCATCATGCGGGTCTGGAAGGTTCCAGTAACCAAACCATTCATCCACTTGACCTTCGACGCGCAGCCGTGCTTTCTTATCAAAGAGTGTACGATTGCTTTCGCAATAGCTGCAGCTGCCATGATTGCGGCAAGTACAGTCAAATGCTTTCGAACCGCGATAAGGTTTGCGATTTTCTTTATTATGCTGAATTGCTTTCTCAAGGCTCATAAACTTACCTTATTATACGAGAGTTCCCTTTAGAGCTTCCTCCGCAAATTGTACCCTACCCCGTAACCTTTTTGCCACGACCAAAAGCTCGTGTAAGTCTCCTTACCGTTCAGTACTCGTGACTGCCATACTTCTTGAATTTCTCTCACGTAAAATAGTGTTGTAGTAATACCAGCAACAAATCCCTGTACCCATTTAATGATGTTTTTCATAATTTTTATGCTGCAATTTCTTCGTGTGCTACTTCCTCAAGAATTTCATATAAGGATTGCAGAGCTTCTTGTAAAGATCCGCAATCAGAAATACTAACAGTCCATTCATCCTTAAGGAAGCATGCATTAGCAAACGTTCCGGTAATAAGATTATCACCTTTACGAAAAACTTCCACATAGAAGTAATCACCGTTGCGTTGTTTAATTTCAATAGGTCCAATTGCTATCATATTATTCTTCATGTCTAATTATACGGAAGTTCCGTAGTAGGTCGTTCTGTCAAAAGATCATTTAGGAAGAGAGTACAAATATTTAGTAAAGTATTTTTTTCATCATCTGTAATTGTTTTATTGAGACGTTTTTCTTGAAGCTCAAGATACGTATCGTAAATGTTGTGTTGTTTTTCCATGAGAGTATTTATAATAGCAAACAAATAACCCTACTGCGCATTACACGCAGTAGGGCTTATACTAGTTTATGTTACAGTGCAACAATACCAGACTCGGTAATTGCCTTCACAAGCGAGCGGCTATTAACCTTAACCCACTCACTATTGTAACCATCCTTTGCTTCCATTAGCGACTGACCACCAACTACAATGAACTCACCACGGCTATTACGACGCATGGTGACGTTGAACGTCTTAGGACGTACACTTTTGTTGTTGAGGTATTGGCTCCAGCTTTCATTTGTCTTCTTCATATTATTATGTTTGTTTGTTGTTGACGTTACCGTCTTCTCTATTATTATAGAATTGTTCCTATCAAAAATCAATAAAAAAAGTCTTCAATGTTGTCAACCTAAAACAAATCACGACAAATGAACAGGGAGACAGACACTGAAGACAAATGTATTTAGTTATAGAGTATTTAAAAACAACTTATTTGATTAAATAATTACACGACAAATGAATAACACAACACTTGAACTATCAAATGAGGAAAAGTCTCTATTAAAACGTAAAGAGCACTATCAAAAAAATAGAGATATAATTCGCATTCAGCAAAGAGAATACCGTAAACAAAATTACGAAGCTAAAAAAAAGTTAATTAGCGCGAAAGGAAGAGAATATAGAAAAAAAAATAAAGAACAAAGAAAAAAATACAGTGCTGAATATTTTAAAGCGCAAGATAAAGAGACATTACGCAAAAAAGCAAGAGAAAGATATTCTAAACGAATTACTTATACTACAACATATGTAGAACAAAATAAAGATAAAATTCGAGAATATCACAAAAATAGATATTTAGAGAATAAAAAAACTTACTTACAGCAAGCTAAAAATTATTATTTAAACAATAAAGATAAGCGACATCAATATATAAAAAAATACCTTGAAAATACACCATCTGCTAAGCTAGCAGCAAATTTAAGAACTAGAGTATGGATAGCTTTAAAAAGCGCTCAAACTACAAAATGTAAAAAAACATTATTGTTATTAGGATGTACGATAGAAGAATTAAAGAAATATATAGAGGGGTTATGGCAATCTGGCATGGGTTGGGAAAATCACGCGAAAGATGGCTGGCATTTAGATCATATAATTCCATGTGCTTCATTTGATTTAACAGATCCAATACAGCAGGAGATTTGCTTTCACTACACTAATTTACAACCATTGTGGTGTATGGATAACTTATCCAAAGGATCAAGACATAATGATGTTAGACATAGATATCAGCTTAATACTTTCAAACCTTCACCTGCCATCGAGTAATTTACAGCAAGGCTATCGAGCTTCTGCATAGAGCATCGCGCTGCTTGACGCAGCGTTAACGCTTTTTTTTCTTTCTTTGCGTGAGAGTTGTTTACTAGTTCTGTGAATGCAGAGAGCTTACCTTCAATCGTTATCTCTGCCCAGACCTTCTCAACGTAACTATTCAGATTCTTCATTACTCTTAATTATATTAGTGTTCCGTAGTTTCGTCTTCTTCCTCGTGTGCGTAGCTCTCAAGGTCGAGAGCTTCAGCCCATTCTGTATTGTATGGATTGCTAACACCCTCTTGAATGAATTCAAAGAGCTTCTCAATCGCTCCTGGATTATCAGCAAGGAAGTTTAAGATATAATGCTGCCCGATGAATTGCCCATCGCGATAGCCAAGACCCTCGCAGAGTTTTTCTAGGTTGCGTACACCTTCAGTTCCTTCCAAGCGAAAGTATCCGTTGAATTCTTGTTGAATATAATTGTCGAAGAGTTCGTCGTTGTCTTGCATACTATTATTATATCAGTGTTCCTTTAAACTTTATTCAGCCGTTGATGCGAAAGGTTTAACTTTTCGAAAGGGCTCAAGACAAATGGCATTATTTTCCTTTGTAACAAGCCACCATTTACCATCTTCAAATACATAATTGTAATCTTCACCACCTTGATAGACACTATTAATATCTTTGTATCCGCTAATATGTGGAACTGCACCCTCCTTACGATCACGATAATACGCAACAGTTACATCGGTAGCGGGTTCATCGAAAGTATGAGACACTCCATCACCTGGTTTGACGAACTTGCTAAGGTAGCTAAGAGATCCGAGCTTGATTAACTCTTCTGCTTTTTCTTGTGTATCATAATGCTCTTTCAGCAACCTACCAGTATGAGAAGGATATCCATCCCAGTGACAGTAAATTGTACTATAACCGCTTTCTGTTTTTAGACTAATTGTACTTCTTGTTGCCATACTATTATTTTAATAGAGTTCCTTCATTGCTTCAAGAGCTTCGTAACTATCATCGAGGTAAATCGCTCGTGCTGTTACAATGCGTTTAAATAATTCACTATCATCTACTTCGTCATATGTATCCATATCAATGACGATTGTATCCATAATCATTCCTTCTTGAATAGTATCAGCAACACCATATACCCTACCGTTTGTATCGGTGCATTTGTATTGAATCATACCATCCTCAACGCGATCAAATTCTACTTCCATATATGTCTATGATATCAGAGTTCCATGAAGCCATCTTTAACATTCTTGCAGAGCTCTTGGATGCTGCGTTCAAGATACTCGCAGAGACTCTCTACCTCTTCTTTAGTATCAGCAAAGCAATCTACTTCCTTACGAGCATTACGAACAATTTCGTCGACAAGCGTGATATAATTTTGGTGTCTCATACCATGATTATAACGAAGTTCCCTAACTCTTAATCTTGTTGAGAATACTCGCTCTTCTTTTTAATTTTACTCACGAGTTCTTTTTGCTTTACGACAAGAGCAGCTAAGTCTCTCTTATCATCCTCTTTAGACTTACCGAGAACGTCTCCATAATTTCTAAAATTCATCAGCAATTTGATCTTCTTTTTAACAGACATGAGTTCAAGTTGTAATGCGCCTTTGATATCCATGTCTTATTATACATTACTGTCTATTAATAACAAGGAGTTATTTCATATTTTTAATCTTAAAATTTAATAAAAAAGCAATTAAACAACTTATTATAACTACTAATAACGCTTCTAATTTAACATCAATCATCATCTTTATATTTAATGATATCTTCTATAAAAATTAAAATCGCAGGTATTAACGATAGAGCTATCATCGCATATATAAGATACTTAATAAACATAACAGCCATAACACTATTTATTATAGTGTGCTGAAGCTTCTAATATAGATTTCTTAACATGATATCTAATACCTTCAAGTAGATGTGATATTAAAAAGTTATCATCTAGTTTATTCTTAACAGCAGATCTATTAAGAATCGGCGCGTTAAAGAAAGGATGCTCTTCTGTTAGAAAATAATAACCGGAATTATCTCTATACACAGTATCCGTTAGCTTCTTTATATGTGTATGTTTATCAATCCATCCGTAGTCAACACTATTAGAAGCTATATACATGTGTTCACGCTTAGGGTCCGGCTTTAAGATATAAATGTTAGTAGAGATATAACGTATACGTCCAGTATCACGTAGTCCATACTCAATTAAAGCTACTCTCATCTAGTATATTTATAAGAAAGAGTCCGGTTACTATGTCCGGAGCAGCCATTTCGTATGCTGCAGCACCTTCAAGAGGCTACGCTTGGGGGATACAAGTTATCTAACACCTACATAGGCCTTACGCAAACTGTTATTACCGAAATCGATATTAACTTCTTTCCAACTCTTAACATCAATTAAGACAAGTTCACTAACATCATTAAAATCGCCAATAAACATATAAGGACAAACAGTGTAGAGCTTTTGTTCACCTACAAAGTAAACATGCGAATACTTAGCAGGATTGATCTCTTTAATAGTCTTCATCAGAAATCTCCCTCAGGTGAGCAGTTTGGATTCGACCAGCTGTATTGATGCTCAGCACGAATGACTTGAGCGTATTCAACGTTTTCATCTGGCTCGAGCGTCTCTTGGATGAAGCTACGAGCTAGAGCGTACGATTCAAACTCACGATATTCATTCGTACCATCACTATAATCGATTAAGACAATATGGTTGTTGGTCATACCTTATGATATCAAAGTTCCTCTATGATTGTCACTGATTCAGCAATTATTAAAAATAACCCTGCGAGTAATGTATCACCTGACAATAAAAATAAACCTGCTGCAAGCCGGTTAAGTGTTTTAAGATGCGTAATTTTTAAATGTTTCATATTGTTATTGTATAAATGTTCCTACGTGCGATCTTGTTGTGGTAGTATTACTTTGCAAAATATAAACATCTCGTTGCAGCAATTTAACCTCCTCTTGTAAGAGTTTAACTACTTCAACAAGGTGAATAATTTCCGCTTCAAGTGATGATTCTGTTTCAGACATACCTTATTATAGTACCGTTCCTATTTAATTCAAGTACAGCTATTCAAGCTGTTACAGCCTGGTTAGCGGTAACACTTTTCTTAAACACTGCACTCTGCCCACGCCCAAATTTCTTAAGCTTACCTGAGTCGGTAAGCTCTTTCAGCAGCAAATA
>Ga0181348_1000057_pt1 | contig 35614 bp, 61 predicted proteins | sample Su13VDMM110DN_FD_130092 | JGI IMG/M metagenome (GOLD analysis project Ga0181348, IMG submission 130092) | Freshwater viral communities from Lake Michigan, USA - Su13.VD.MM110.D.N | ecosystem: Environmental > Aquatic > Freshwater > Lake | place: USA: Michigan | collected 2013-07-16
ATAGAATTTATTTTATTTTATTTGCATTATAAATTTTAATATGCAAAAGTTACCCCTATAGTTATTAACACTTATCTAACGCCTTTACGAGGAGAAAGCATGACAGGTCCTTCAATACAAAAAGCTTACGGATTAACAAAACCACTAATTAACGTCTTTCCTTTTCCAATATTTAGTCCAACAGCACCAACAACCAACGATAGATCATATTTACCAGGACAAGTTTGGGTACACGCATCTGGTGATACAAGAACGGTTTATATTTTTGGAGGAAGAGATTCATCAGGGTTAGGGGTATGGACATTAAGCTCAACATCAGCTGGTGATTTACAAACTCTTTCAGGTGATTCAGGAACTGCGGACCCTTCCGGTGGTAACATACTAGTAGCAGGCGGCACAAACATTACTACCTCAGCAACTAGTAATCAAGTAACAATTAACTTGGATTCCAGTGTTACTGTAACAGATATTACTGGTGGAAATTTAAAAATGTATGTCAACCGTATTCAATCTATGGATACTAATGGCAACATTACACTTTTTCCTGATGGTACTGGAAACGTGCAGATCAGAAGTAGAACACAAAATTCTGTAGCAGTATATGGTGCCTCTGGTGCATTGCTTGAATCAAGTCTTTTAACTAATGGTCAGCTTCTTATTGGATCAACTGGAAATGCTCCAGTTGCTGCAAACTTAACATCAACAGGTGGATCGGTCACAATTACTAACACAGCCGGGGGAATCAACTTAGAAGCTGCAGGTGGTGGTTCTGGATTCACATGGTCAGTAGTAACAGCGTCAACAGCAGCAATAACGGCTAACACAGGTATTATTACTGATAACGCTACATCAGTAGCAGTAACTCTTCCAGCGACAGCTGCCGTAGGTGATACGTATCGAGTCGTAGCAAAAGGTGGCAGTGGAGCAAGCTTTGTGGTGGGCGTCAGCACAGGGCAATCCATACGTTTTGGAAGTACATTTACAACCACATCTTCAGGAACACTAGCTGCAACTCAACTTGGTGATGCTTTAGAGATTGTATGCTCAGTAGCCAATACAGCATTTATTGTGACATCAGTAATAGGTAATATTACAGTAACTTAACAGTAATAATAAAACTAAACCATGGGTAATCAGAGCTTAGAATGACACAGAATTCAATCAATAATTTTACGTCTAACTTAACTGTAGACGATGTTTTGATTGATACAAACACTATTTCTAATCCACTTGGTGATCTTGTTTTACAGTCAACTGCACCAAATAAAATACAATTTAAAACTACATCTACACAATTATTATCTATGGATGAAACAGGGTGTAGAACTTTGTTACAACAACCTGGATTTTTAGCTAGAACAAGTGCTAATGCTTTAAACGTAACAGGAAATGGAACTGTATACAGTCCAGTGCTTAATAGTGAAGTGTGGGATGTTAAGACAGTATTTACAAGTGGTACATTTACAGCTCCAGCTACAGGAAAATATCTATTTAATGCACAAGTTATGTGCCAAGGGTTAGATGCAACACAAACAGCTGGAAATATAACACTTACTACTTCTAATCGAACCTATATTAAAAGATATCAACCATTTCTTACATACTCAGGATCAGGAAGAAGTACTAATACAATGTCAGTAATTACCGATATGGACGCAGCAGATACGGCAACGCTATCAGTAACTATATCAAATGGGTCATTAACCGCCGATGTGTCTGGTGGTACAGCTCCTACATCAACCTTTTTTAATGCAATACTTCTGGGGTGATTATGGGAATAAATAGGATTAATAACGTTTTTACAAACCCAGACATAGGAAATATTAATTTTTCTGGAGATACAATTTCAAGTACATCTGGGGATTTAATTTTTCAAATTGACACTGATGATATACAGCTAAATAATGGTACTACCACTACAATGAATGTTTCTACAAACGGCGTACAAACACTACCATTGCAGTCATGCTTTTTGGTATATCGATCTACCAATTCTAATAACGTTACAGGAAATGGCACCGAGGTTACTGTAAATTTTGACACAGAGGTAACAGACTTAAATAGTGATTTTGCATCTGGAACAACATTTACTGCACCTATTGCTGGAAAATATCTATTTATTACAAATGTAACATATACTGAAACCGCCGTAGCTATGACAACTGGTACCGTAAAAATATCTACGTCAAATTGGGTGTTTCAAAATATTAACAATGCGCAAGCCATGAGCTCTGTTAATGATAATGGCAGTCTTTTTCTATCTGTCGTTACTTATATGGATGCAGCTGATACTGCTCAAGTGCTATTTACAATTACAGGTGGTGCAGGTGCGTCTGCAGATATTGTAGGCAGCTCTACATTACAAACTTATTTCTGTGGAGCGTTGATAGCATGACAATTAACGCCATAAACAACACTACTACCGTTTTTGCATTCGATGACATATTTATAAATGGAAATACTGTAGGAAGCACAACAAGTGATCTAACTATAGCTACTGATGGTACTAATGAAATACAGTTTAGAAACAACTCTCATCTATTATTAAATATGACGTTTGATGGTAACTTTACCATGCCATTAAACCCAGCATTTTTAGCTTATAAATCATCAGACTCTACCTCACAAACAGGCGCTGGTGCACAAATAACCATTAACTTTGATACTGAAGTTTTTGATTCCAATTCAAATTTTACATCTGGAACAACCTTCACAGCTCCAGAAACAGGGATGTATCTTTTTTCATTTTTAGTAAGTTTTACATCTTTAACAAGTTCTATGGACGTAGGAAAAGTAAGGCTTGTTACTTCTAATCGTACTTACATCATTGAGTTAGATGCATTTAACACAGTTGCAAATAGTTCATTAGGAGGTATTACAGGGTCAGTAATAGCTGATATGGATACAGCAGATACCGCAACAGTAACTTTAACAATAGAAGATGGAGCAGGAAATACAGCAACAATTTCAGGTTCATCTTCTGAAATGATCACATACTTTAGCGGTTACAAAATAGCATAGGAGAAAAATGGAAATAAAAATAGATGATCAAGTAGTTCTAACATTTAATGAGATACACGAAAGCGTCTTCAAACATGATATCCATGAAGATATTTTGACAGAGGACATCGCAAGAAGAATAAAGTATATATTAGAACAAAAGTATGTTGAAATTTTAAAAAGATTACGTAAAGAGTGGGAGCAAAAGTTTAGAGCGCAGGGTGTAGAATCTATCCCCTTAGATGATGAGAAGTTTTGTGAACTTGTTTTTACAAGTAGTGACTATAAAGATAAGAAAACAAGAATGTTAACAAAGGAAGAATAACATATGACAATAAATAGCATCAATAACACAGCATCAAGTCTAGCAGTGGGCAATATTGCAATTTCAGCAGTAGCTAACACTATAGCGACCTCGACTTCTAACAGCAACTTGATCCTAGCGCCCAATGGCACTGGACTTGTTTCCATAGCATCAGCTTATACCCTACCCCGTGTCGATGGATCTGCAGGATTTGTATTAAAAACAAACGGCTCTGGAGTGGTTTCATTTGCTGCAGAAACAGCACAGCCATTTGCATGGACTGTTGTTACTGCTAACACTCAAGCTATCGTAGAAAATAATGGGTATTTTGCTAATAACTCAACTCAAGCAGTGGATTTTACAGTTCCAGCAACTGCTGCCGTAGGTGACACCTTTGAAATTGCAAGTATGCATGCAAATGGTTTTGTAATTAATCAGGGTGCCGGCCAAAGCATTATCATTGGTAACCTTGTTACTACTACAGGTATTACTGGAAGTATTACTTCTGCAGCTGTTGGTGATTGGGTTAAAGTGGTTTGCATTGTAGCAAATACTCAGTTTATGGCAACTGTACAACAAGGTAACCTCACAGTAGCATAACAATAAATAAATTTGTGAGGGATTAAGTTCCCTCACTAACAAAAGGATTATATATGGTAACAAAAAACTCAATTAACAATGCTTCACAAACTTTAGGAGTAGGAAACTTAAGTCTTGCTACTAACACACTATCATCTACTACAGGAAATATTATTCTAGCACCAGTTAGTGGAAGTAAAGTTTCTATCAATTCAGCCTATACACTTCCCTCTGCTGATGGTACTAATGGTCAAGTTCTTACTACATCTGGCAGTGGCACTCTAAGTTTTCAAACACCAGTAACTACACTTATGCCTTGGACAAGAATTGAAACAGGGACAACAGCGGTAAACTTAGTTGCAAATAACGGTTATATCATGGCAAATACTACCGCCAATGTTACTTTTACGCTACCAGCGACAGCTCAGGTTGGGGACACTTTTCAAATATTAAATATTATTTCTGCATTTGATTTTATTATTAAATGTTCTCCAGCAACAGAATTGTATTTAGGAAATACACCTGGCCCATTTGGAACTTCTGGAGAAGTAAGAAGTACAGATCTGGGTGATTGGGTGGAAATTGTTTGCAGTAACGAAGATTCCTCATTTATAGCCTGTGCTCGTCAAGGGAATTTTGTCGTGACAGAGTCATAACATGTACACTTAAGACGGAGAAATTATGTCTACAAATAATGGAATTAATAATTTTGTAACAGCAGGTAATTCTACTTTGCTTGATTCAAAAAACGCATCAAACGATGCAACACTAAATTTTGTCGAAGGATTTTCTAGCGATTATGTAAGTTACATCTTTGAATTTGATGATGTGCAAATTTCTACACCAGATGAAGATCAATTTATCTTTCACGTATCAACAGATGGTGGAACTACTTGGGATACTGGCACAAATTATACTACAGTGTTAATGGGTTATAATGACTCTGGGGCTGTAAACTTTGTAGCTCCTAATGCTACTGCCGGAGCAATCATTGCTACAGATGCTTATTTTGTAAGGGAAGGTGTGTATGGCCAAATGAGGTTTTATGGATTGTCACAAACAACACGTCCAAAAAGATCACTCATTGAAGCCACATGGGGAGACTTAGCAGGTGACACATGTTACTGCAGTGGAAGTGTTTGGTATACTGTAGCGTCTACAATAATAGTTAATGGTGTAAGATTTAAATTTGTAACTGGAAATATTTTATCTGGTACCATAAGAATGTTTGGTGTAACTTAAATTTTAAATAGATAAGGAAAAATTATGGTAACAAGAAATAGTATAAACAATAGCACTGATACACTTAGTACTACAACCATGACTGCAACAGCAATTCAAGCAGCATCTGTAAGCTTTGATAGTGGAACAAACTTAATGTCTCACTACACAGTAACAACTTTTACTCCTTCACTTGCAATTGGTGGATCTACTACAGGTATTTCGTATTCCTCTCGCTCAGGGACATGCATAAGAATTGGAAAATTTGCAAGTATTACCATTCAAATGGTTTTATCTTCTAAAGGCTCAAATTCTGGAGATTTAAGAATTTCTCTTGGTTTTACCACTAATTCAGCAGCAAATCTATATTTTCCTTTTGCTGGTCAAGCAATCACTCTTCCACTAAATGGACAATTTGTTTTAGGTAAACTCATAGGAAATGATATTTTCTTATATAATACAGAAAATGGCGGTAGTGCCGGGCCAATGGATAATACGATGATTGGTAACTCAACAGAAATGTACTTTAACTTTAATTTTGTAACCACTTAATAGGAGAACTATGGCAACAAATAACGCAATTAACAATTCAGCAGATAACTTAGTAGTAGAAAATTTAGATTTTACTGCATCAACAATAAGCACTGTCTCTACAAACTCCAATTTAATTTTAGCTCCTAATGGTACAGGTAAAGTTTCTATTGGATCAGTCTATACCTTACCCTCTGCTGATGGTACAAGTGGTCAAGCCATTGTAACTAATGGTAGTGGCGTAACTTCGTTTCAAACTATTACAACTACTCCTTTCACATGGAATAACAATACCGCAGTTACAACTGTAGCAATGGCTGTTAACAACGGATATTTTGCTAACAATTCAGGGTCACAAATCGTGTACACCCTTCCATCAACTTTTGCAACAGGCGATGTTATAGAAGTAGTAGCAATAACTTCAAATGGCTTTAGAATAAATCAGAATAGTTCTCAATTTATTATTGTAGGTGATGACATCACAACTATCGGCACAGGTGGATTTTTATCTTCTACCTTAATTGGTGACTGGGTAAGATTGGTAGCTGTATCACCATCAATTTTATTTGTCGCTTCAGTTGAGCAAGGAAATATAACCATTAACTAATATAGGTAGCACATGACAACAAATAGTATCAACAATACAGGTTCAGATTTAACAATATCTAACGTAAACATTACTGGATCGACCATTTCTACAGTATCTACTAACTCAAATTTAACACTTTCTGGTAATGGCACAGGTAAAGTAAGTATTGGCGGAAATTACACTCTACCTAACGCTGATGGTACAAATGCGCAAGTTTTGGCTACAAATGGCAGTGGCGTGCTTTCATTTATAACAAATTCCGCTTCTGCAGGATTTAGTTCAATTGTTACTCAAGTGTTTACATCGTCAGGAACGTATACTCCTACAACAGGGATGTCATATTGTATAGTCGAAATTGTCGGTGGCGGTGGAGGTGGGGGTGGTGCACCAGCAACTGGAGTTTCACAATGTTCTGCTGGAAGTGGAGGAGGTTCAGGTGCTTATGCAAGAAAAACATTTAGTGCTGCAACCATAGGAGCATCACAAACAATTACAATTGGAACAGGCGGAGCAGGTGGACTTGGTACTGCTTCATCTGGAGCTCCTGGAAATGCTTCTTCATTTGGTTCATTTATAACATGTAATGGTGGACAAGAAGGATTTACAAGAGGACCAGCTAGTGGAGAGGCAGATGCAGGAGGTAATGGAGGAACTGCTACAGGTGGCGATTTAAATATAACAGGAAATTGTGGTGGTTGCTTTAGTATTTATGGTGTTAGTGGAAATAGTGTTTGTGGAGGCGTAGGAGCAGCGTCGTATTTTGGAGGTGCAGCAACAGCAAGTGCAAATGTAGGTGGAAATCCAGGTTTAGCTTTTGGTGCAGGTGGGTCAGGTGCTTCAAGATCTCAAAACCTAGCATCTCCTGCAACAGGAGGTAATGGAGCCGATGGAGTATGCATAATTACAGAGTTTATAGCTTAATGCTTCTCACATTTACAGTAGGACTCACTAATGATTTCCATGATTTCTAGATAAGCAGCTTGTTTTCCCATGATGTAGGAATACGCATTCATATCGATGACTTCCCATAGATCTTCTAAGAGAAATGCATGCTGAATGAAATGATCTTCGCAGTGTATTTTAAGATCTTGAGCTAAGTCAGCTTTAAGTAATGATGTTACAGCGCATAATGTTAGTAATAATTTTTTCATAAGTCCTCAATATATTTTTGTGTTATGTTTCCTTGATCATCTTTTACAAATTTAAACCATCTAATCTCATCTAAATCTGTTTTTTTAAAATGTTTATTTTTTTGATCTTCAAATAGTTTTGGATAATCATTAGTTAAAATATCACTTGAAAATTCATCATGTAATGCTTTGGTTAAATCTTTTATAAGCTCTTTATTCTCTTGACTTAAGGAACGTTTTTTTGGTACATTTTCTTCCATACACTATCTTTTCCTTTTTTTACGTAATAAAAATTCTACTTGATGATCTTCAATCCATTTTTCAAAAAGATCAGCACGAAACAATAATCTTTTCCCTACTTTCCTAATACATACATATAAACCATTTTCGTTACTATTATGAATATAATTTCTGAGTTGTGACATTGTAAATGGATATTTGCCACATTCAACAATTTGTTTTGTTCCCATGTATACATAGTCGTCCATATTCTTTCCTTAATGTTGATTTGTCTTTAAATATACTATAATATCAATATAGTTTTTGTATATACCCTAGTGGATGACAGTTTAAAAATCTTTCCTTGTAAATTAAAACGAGAAAGACAATATTAGGCAAAAAGGAGACATATGACGCCCTCACTAACATTAGACACAACGGCAAGAGATTTAACATTAAACCTTCATGACTCATGTAACTGCTGCTGCTGGGGAGGAAAGCCTTCACCAAAAACACGTGTATATGTAAAGCATACTGGTGAAGTTGTAATTTTTGATGCTAAAAAGACAAAAGATACACGGGAAGCAATGATAAGATGTATTTCTAATTTAAGTCATATCATAGACAATATGAAACAAGAAGCAAAAGATACGCAAGTTGAAGCTTTAAACAATCTTAAAGAGCGTGTAAACTCTATAAGCGATACTTATTTATTTCCGATTACGTTAGAAGTTGTGCAAGAAGTCATGCATATTAGAAATAATAAAAAATAGCTTTTACTTAAAAGGGTAATTTAAAAAATAAAAGCTATAATGGATTACTAATTTTTTTCTAGCTGTAATAGTCTCCAAGAGTACGAAGGAGTTTTTCTATATTGCTCTAAGTCAACGTTAGCAAGCTCTGGTATGCTAGCGTAGTCAATAATGCCTTTACGTATAGACTTAGCATATCGAAAGTTACCAGCAATAGACGATTCGCCTTCTGACAGCTCTTTAAGCTTTTCTTCTAGTAAGTCGTGCTGTAGCTGATAGTTTTTTATGACTTGCTTCATCTGAAACAGATCACTAGCAATTTGCTCCCAAGTCTTATCTTTTTCTCTATAGTCGTCTTGCGTCATAGGTGGTGAGCTAAAAGACTCTACACACTCCCAAAACTCAGCAAGCTTTGCTAGTAGCTTTTCTTGATAAGCTTCATCTTTTGCTACCGTTACAACAACACCTTCCCCATTAAAGTAAGAGAAGTAGTGCATTTGATCATGACCTAGACACATAAGCTGCTGCTGTACTTGCGGTATATACTTTTCAGGTATTAGACCTTCTTTAGCAAGCTCATGGTCGTCTTTACTAGCACACTTGATTTCTACAGCTATATCACCATCAATAGAAAGTCCATCCAAGCTAGCCATTACGTATGGTATATCTTTATGAAAGATAACTTCAGGAGCTACTAAATTACCTGTCATCTTTTCGTACAGACTTCTTGCAACTGGCTCGGTAGCTTTACCATACTCTGTTGCTTTACTAGTTGAGTCGAGGGTTATAAGCCCTAGTTTTTCCTGCCACAGTAAATATGGAGTTTTAATGCGACCATCCGCAAGTTTCCATTTAGCCACTCCCATTATAATAGGGCTATCGCTAGCCCCTATGTAACTTTTACGCATGTCTAGCCACTCGGAAGTGCCTTGTTGTAGCTGCTTATTCATCCGCTACCTCGCCTACTTCTTCAGGTTCTTTTTCTTCTAATTGTTCGTCAGTAGCTTTATTTAACTCTTCAATAGCTTTATAAGCTCCTTGTACAATCCTTTCATATGTAGAAATTGGTATACCATCTAAACTTGTAATACCTTTTTTGTTAAAAAATTCTGATACTTTTTGGTAATATTCAGGACATTGTTGTAAAAGGCTATATAAAAACTCACATTGGTCAATAGTGATAGTCTCTTCAGTGATAGTATCTTCTTTTACAAGCTTTTGTTTAGCATTTTTTTCAACTGGTATTTGCGGTATGTTTGGATCATAAGCTATTTCACCTTCCACATAGCAATTTCCTATTACATCAGGAAAAAGTTGCCGTGCAAGCCTAGAAAGTGCTCTTGCAAACAGCATATCGCGTGTGTAATTTTTCCATACAGGATTTTTATCTAAACCAGCTTTTTGAGCTTCTTGTATAGAAAATGACTCTGTCCATGTATCTTGCGTATCTGATCGTTTGCCATGTAAAATACAAGTAGTATCATCGCTACGCTTATCTTTAGTAATGCTATGCTTACCTTCTCTAATTTTTGCATTCATTAAACGTGCAGACATTTCTACTTTACCTTTTACGTAGTATAAACCACCGTTCAAAGCAACAAAAGGGTCTATTCCTAGAGTTTTTGCATCCGTAAGTATAGCAAATACACCTTCATAACCAAGCTTTGCATAATGAGGGGTTTTTAATAGTTTTGCACACAAGTCATTTAAGTTATCAATTTCTGTATTGAAATCATTAAATTCTAAAACTGCATTTTTATTTTGATTCATCTTTTTTCTCCTTCAACTAATTTTTTCATTTTCTTTACGATAGCGTCAATTCTATCGATTGTTTCTTCGCAATCACTTTCATAGCTGCAATCTGCATTAATCATATTTCCATAGACTAAAAGATTTGCTAGCATGTTAAATGCGTCGATTTGGTGATCTTCCATATTTTTTCCTTAAGTGTAGTATCATCAACACTTGCTAAAAGTATAGCACAGATGCTATTTTATACAAAGGAAATTAAATAAAAAGAAAATTTACAATTATTTTATATTTTAGTGTTAATTTTGAAAAACCCGTTAAAAGCTAGTATAGCTACAATAATATTTACACCCATACTAATTCCAGTTAAAAATGCTAAAACTAACTCTGTTGTTACGTGAAAAGACATACGCCCCCTATATGTTTTTTAATGATCATTAAGTTTACGAGATAGTAACGACGATTGCAAAAATTTCATTGCCTTTCTTTCAGGTATCTCAATATCAATTTCAGGCCTACGAGGATTTCTTCCTATTTTGGCATGTCTTACAATTGGAGAAAATACACCAAAACCTCTAAGCTCTACACGATTACCTTCCACTACAGCTTTTTCAATCTTTTGTAAAAACTTTCTTAAAATTTGGTTAATTTCTTTTGCTGTAATGTGGGATTTTCCTTGTGCTTCCAGCTCTTCACAAATTGTTTGTGCTATTTTTAGTCTTGTCATTTTTTAGCTCCTTTAAATACTGAGTTTCGTATACTTCCCAGTCAGGGTATACCATTTTTACTACCTTTAAAGTGGCAACATTACATGTTGTAGGGTCAAACCACTTGTCTCTTTGGAACTTATAACATTTATAATCTTTACTATCTATAATCATGTATTTTTGTAGTAGTCTCTTAAAGATTGACAGTATAGAACTGGAAAACCGCAAATCGTATCAAACTCGTAAGCAGTAAAAAGAATTTTATCTAAAATAATTTCTGCTTTTAAAAAATCAACATCATGCATGTCAGCGATGCTGCATACTAACTCTTCGTAATCCCTTTCTTGCTCTTCAAAACGCATATAATTCATTTTTAACTCCTTGCACTTAATTTTTTTGTATAATTTTATCATTAATAACATTTTTGTCAATAGTTTAATTTTTTGTGTAAATTTACATAAATATTGCACTTATACTCAAACTATGTTAATGTCATGCCGAAAATGGAGGAAAAATGGAATTATATGAATGGCTTTTTCGAAAAAAAATTACTAGAAAAAAGCTTGCTGAAGCTCTTGGTGTTTCATACTGCGTCATACAATACTCAGTTGCTCAAGACAGAAAAATCAGCATAGATAACGCATTAAAAATCGTTGCTTTTACTAACAATGAAGTACCATTAACGGACTTAATAGCTCCGCATGTAATGGAAGAAATAAAAAAAATCAAACCCTATAACTATAAAGAAAATGAGGAGAATCATGAAAACATTTTTAACAAAGATCGTAGCATTGACGATGATAGCTACAGCACCACTAACAGCGGAAACACAAAAACCTTCGTACCAAGACTCGTTTAACTACGTTGACATAGGTACACTATTACCTTTTCCATATCCTGGAGTAACAGTCGGTCATAGAGAGAAAAAAGACTTTCATGCAGTAGATATTTCTATGGGTGTGTACAGCATACTTCTTGCTTCTGACATATCGGTAAGTGCAAAGTATCTAAAGTATTTTCCAAATAAGCAAGGTTACGTAGGTGCTGGAGCCTGTTCTTATGTCGGATACTATGGACCACACTTTGCTACTGTTTTTGCTCCTTGTGCTACTTTTGGTAAAGAGTATGAAAACACTTTTATCCAAGCAGACTTAAGCATCGTAAGAGTATCAAACTGGGGCATCGACATGCTTCCTGGCTTAACTTTTAGATATGGATTTAAACTATGACAGAGACAGAAAAATTTGTAGTAAGAGATTACATTGAAATACCTACACAGATGTTAGATTTGTGGCTAGAAAAGCTTTCTGTAATGAGTTTTATGTTTATGATGGCGGTCTATCGTCAGTGCTGCTTTTTAGGTAAGCAATGCGTAAAAATCAGCTTAGATCAATTTATGCTTATGCTAAATGTATCAAAGCCGAGCATTGCAGAAATGAGGAAACACTCTATAAACTACGGGGTTTTAAAAGTTACACATGACTTTGACGTTTCAGGTAGAGCCAAAAGTAGTTATTATGAAATTATTTTTCCTGAAGGCTGTGAAATGCCGCCGTGGTTTAAGTAAAAAAATACCCCAAGAGAACATGTTTTCCTGGGGTATCTGATTAAAAAAACAACTATTTTCTTTAACTGAAAATTGCTTCCCAAATAAAAGGTAGAGAATACTAAAATCTACTTCTATTTCACATAGTATACATATTTGTATATTTTATGTCTAAAAAAACAACAACAAAAGAGGAATACAATGTTAATTAATAAAAAAGAAGTAAAACTTGTGATAGAAAAAGATACAAATTTTAATTCATTATCTGTTCTTGCTAATAGCTTGCTTGCAGTCATCATATCTCGTGAAATCTATTCCAAATTAATTAGAAATAACAAAAAACTTTATGATGAAGAAATTGCTGTGGATCTTGTAGAAGTAAGTTTAAAACACGGTATTGAGGAAGAAAGGTTTATAGAAATATATAACGAACTTTTAGAAAAAGGTTTTATTAAAGAAGTTTTACCTTCTCCCGATGCCCATATCTAGGAGTTATACTAAAAAATATTGAAAACGCTGGTTTAAAATGTCTAAAAAAAACAAAAACAAAGGAATTATATGGAAACATTTATTAAAGATAACATTGCAAAAATAAATCCACATCTTGCAAAAGAATATGGTATCAAAGATTCAATTATTTTAATGTATATTATTGAAAGTATAAAATATTTTAAAAAAAATAATAAAAATCAATATGATGGAAAAACTTGGTTGCCACATACCTATGAGGATTTTCATAATGAATTTCCTTTTATATCTAAATATAAAATTTCTGAAATTCTTTACAGGCTATGCAATGGAAAAAAAAGAAAATCTAAATCACAAGACTTAGAATTTAAACCAATTTTAGTTAAGGATAAATTTAATGAACATCCTTTTGATACTAGATCTTGGTATGCGTTTGACGATGAAAATAAATGGCTATCTTATTAAAAAATTATTAAATAGGAAAAATTATGAAAACAGAAATTTTTGAAAATTATATGAAAGATATTCCAAATACAAAAATGCCTAATGAACTTTTTGATTATTTTCTTTCTAAAGTATCTTCAGCTGAATTTATTGTATTAAATATGATTACTTATACTATATATCGTGGAAATAAAATTTCAGCGATTATTTCTTATAAAGATTTAATCAATAAAACTGGATTGAGTAAAACAGGTGTTATGAATAGCATAAAAAAGCTAGAAGAATACGGTATAATTGAAAAAAGTATGAAAAAAAATGAAATGAATCATCAAACCAATACTTATAAAGTTTTCTTGGATCGCAAGATCTGATTAGCTTTGGTATAAAATATTTAAACCTCTGGCTTAAAATGATCTGATATTTTATAGTATAAAAAAATGGAAAACCTTGTGAGTTTTCCATTTACGAATTTGTTGCAAAACACAACAACTACAATCTGTGAATAGATGTAGTATATATGTTTTGTAGCTTTTTTGTCTAAAAAAATGCACAAAAAATCAATTAAAATGAAGTTGATAACATATATACAGATTCTTATGATAAATCTATCAAAAATTACTAGTTTTATATATTTTTCTTCTTCTAAAAAAGGAGCTAAATATGTCAGAAACTATTACAGAAGATAACCAAAAACAAAAAAATGAATCAAATTCCGGTTGCATTTACCGATGTCCTCATGACAATGAAAATCCATTTACAATAATTTCAAATAGCCTGTTGAGAAATAGCGATTTGTCTTTTGAAGCTTTAGGGCTTTTGTCCTTTCTTTTGTCACATAGCTTTCAGTGGAAAACTTCCCGTGCTGCCATAGGAAAACAAAGAAAAATAGGTGAACATAAGTTAAAAAGAATATTTGATGAACTTATTGATCATGGCTACGTAAACATGACATTTACAAACGGAAAAAACGGGCACAGGCAAGTAAATTATTTGTTTTCAGAAAGTAATAAATTCAAAAAAATAGTACCACACCTTGATTTTCCTGGTCTGGATTTTCCATGCCCGGTTTCTCCAGGTGCTAAAGAAGAACAAGTATTAAGAAGTACTAATATAAATACTACTACTACTACTATTGATAACACATGTGATATGGAAACGTCCTCTGAGGCAGTAGTCGGTAGTAGCTCACCAAACAGCTCAAAAGCTAGAGAAGAATTTTCTAAACCTTTACCAAAGACAACTACCCCACCTCCAGCAGTAGCAGGCTCTCCTTCACAGCTTCCCACTGACTCCAAAGCCGAAACGATAGTTGACACTCTCATGGAAAAAGTTGATAAAAAGTTTGATAAGTACATCCTCTCAGAAGCAAGAAAAGCCATACATGTTGCTTTGCAGACTTACTCGGAAGAAGTAGTCGCTTGTAGCATCGAAGAGCTAAATGTAAAAGACCCTCAAAGCATCTTAAGCGTAAAAGGTCTCTTTCCAGTCATCTGCAATAAAAATCACCTCAAAGGCTCAACAAGAGTTGCTGACACTGCGCTGCTAGAAAAAAGAAAAACAATCGCAAAGTGCTTAGAAAAAATGAGTACAATTTCAGGCGGACATACTTTTGACGATAAAAAACTTTACGTACACTCAGGAGCTACCACAAAAGAGTATACTTACACTGGAAATGATAGCTTTTGGGATAAAATGGAAGAGGTTGTCAGATTACATGTTAAAACATCACGATAGAGGTACTTTAAATGACATACAAACGCATCTTTAGCTAAAAACATATGAAGGTACTGATAATGTGTAAAAAGTGATTGTAGATGATTTAAATGTGTTTTTACATAAACGATAATTTAAATGTACAAAATTATACCACAAATGATAATATTTTACAAAAAATAAAAACATTATGTATTTGAGAATTGCAAAAAGATTAACTCTTGAAGAAAGAAAAAAAATACAAGAAGGTATTTTTAAAAATAAAACTAATAGAGAAATTGCTTTAGAAATAGGAAAAGCTCACACTACAGTGGGTAGAGATATTAAAAGATTTAAAGAAAGATTTGATTATTGCGCTTACACTGCACATGCTTTATATGAATCAAGAAATTTTCCTCATGTTTTTCAGTCAAAAGAAATTATGTAAAAAATAAAACTATTAAAACTTTATTCATCACTTTCAATAAATTTAATAGTTTCAATTTTAAAATAATCTTTCAATTTCCAAAAAATTACATTTATTTCTTTAGTTTCTTTATTTGACTTGTGTGCGTAATATACAAACATTCCAGCAATATATTTTGAATTTTCAAAAAGATTAATAAAATCTTCTTTTTCTTTTTCTGTAAATTTCTCTTTGTAATATATAGGTGATTCTTTAAATTCTGTTTCTAAAACAAAACCAAGTTCCAATAGCCGAGGTAGCGTTTCTGTTTTAAAATAACTGTCATAGCCATCAGGAGCTCGTACTCCAACCCAAAACGTTAATTCAGGTAATGTAAATTTTATAAAATCCATGTTTCTCTTTGTTGTTTTTTATTTATTAATTATGAATTTTTACATCTTTTAATAAAAATTTATTATATTAAGGATATAAAAAAAATCCTTTTTTCATTCTTTTTTACTATCTTGAAAATCGATAGGTGTAATTTTAGAAGAAAAATCCTTTTTGGTTTCAGTTTGTAATTTTGATTTTTCCAATTCTGCCATATCTTTGATAACTTTTTTTAAACAAAGTTTAGCTAACAAAAGATGAATAAACACAGCAGGAATAAATAAAATTAAAATTGTTATATATGTCATATTTTTTCCTTTATCTTAAAATTATTGGAAAAACAATTGTTGTATTTTTTGCGTAATCTTTTTTTAAAAATTTCATCAAATTAATGCTTTCAAACAGCTGCATGACAATTTCCTGTATCTCATCGTAAACCACCACACAATCGTCAAAATTCGCCACTTTTCCTTGATACCCTCTATGCGCTTCAAGACAAAACTCAAGTAAAATTAATGTGTTATTAAAAAAAACAAGAAAATCTTCTTCAGTTTTTAATTCTTTTCTTATAAAAGACATTTTTTCTCTGTGCTTTTCAATCTTTTCTAAAAATTTTTGTTCTGGTGTCATAAAATTCTTTTATTATCCTTGTTTTCTGTATTAAACATTGAAAGTCATGTGTGTACCGTTAATTTTCATTTTTTTATTCTTTTTTTAAAATTTTCATTATTTCTTTAAATTCTGACATTTCTTTTCTAAATTTTTTATAATAAAAGTGGTTAAGCACTAAATGAGAACAAACAGTTTGAATTAGTAAAAGTGCTAATGACACGACAAGATCCATAGTAAAATCCTTAATTTAAATTATTCTATAAAATTTGTTCTTTGTTTAATTTTTTTTCAAAAATAATTTGCATTCTAAATAGTTGTAAATCTTCATAATTTTCAAAAATAAACTTTGTCAAATCATTGCTATTTCCTTGACAGTTTATACATGAAATATAACCTTTTTCAATCGTTTCGTTTAATCCTGCGTTTTTAATCATTTCGTGTAGCAGTATAGGAAATTGTCTAGCAGCAGTGTACAAATGAATATTTTTAACTTTTCTTTCATTCATTAAATTTACTAATTTATCTCTACAAACGTTTAAAATTTCTTTAAATTCTAACATTTCTTTTTCAACTTTTTTACAATAAAATTTATTAATAAATAAAAAATTTATATACATAACATAAATAGATAAAATTATAGTTGCCATTTGTAAAATATTCTCCTTGTTTTATTAGTATAACAAAATTGTTATATATACAAAAGAAAAACCCAAGTTACCCTGGGTTTGTTTTGTTTGGTTTTTTAACTTTAACTTAAGCGATAATGTTTTATAGTGTCATTGATTTTAGTCACTACATACGCTTCTCTAGTAGAATCAGTTCCAATCATTTCAATGTAAATATCTATAAATTTAGACTCTTGAAATAGCTTTTCAAACTCATTCTTTTCGTCTTCATTAAAACCTTCTTTAAAATAAATATTTTCGTAATCAAAAATATCTGTTTTATCTAAATTTTCATCTTTATATTCTTCTAACACTGAGTGTATGTCTGTATTAAAACCAAGCTCTAATAGCTTAGGAAAGATTTCAGTTTTGAAATATAGCTCGTTTTTTTCTACAGCTTTTACTCCAACTAACTTTGTATTGATTGGTAAATTAAATTTAATAATATTTATTATATTCTCCTTTTATGTTGTTTTTTCTCACTTGTGCAATAAGTATATTACATGTGATAATTATACTCAACAAAAAAGAAATAGTTGTCGTTTGTATAAAAATGTTGTATATTTATTTATTATATGTTTATAAGTATAATTATACGGTGAGAGGATTTTACCACCCTTATTCGCTCACTATCATATGCTTAGGTTACACCCCCACTTTGGTGGGGAAAAATTGAGTTAGTCTTTGTATTTTTTTACTACGCAATTACCGCCGCGAGTCATATAAACTTTTTCAATACTGGGATCAGTTTTTTCTCGTACAAGTGCTCTACAAAATTTTTCAAATTCTTTATAGTTTTTAAATTTTACATCGCAAAGACCCATGATTTGTCTAGAAGCACCTTGGTATATGTATCCAAAGCCACGGTAATCGTAAAGTTTTACTTCTTCCCCATTAACAAAAGCATAGCCTTCTTCTTTGTAAGTATAATATTTTGTATTTTTAACATCAAAAGTTACCATCATTTTTTATCTCCTATTTTTTGATTTCCATCGTTTTAGTGAGATTTCCATCCCGCATGTCTAGAGTATAGCACAAGTGCTAATTTATACAAAGAAAATTAAATAAAAAGAAAATCTACTACAATTTAACATATGTTTAATATAAATTAACCGCTACTTTCTTTAAGTAAAAGTAAAAAACAACCGTCTTAAAATAAACTTACGCCGCTGCTAGACTTTTTATCCTTTTCTTAGCAGCAGGTCCTAGACCCTTGCGATCCATCTCAGATAAAATTTTAAGCCTATCGTTGAAAGTTTTGGCAGCTTTTAGCTTTTTAGCAAAGTCTTTTTCTTTTGAAGATTTATAGTATTTATAAATTGCATTTGCTATATATGTTCCACCTATACCAGTAACGGCTCCAGTGAGTCCAGTTCTACCGCCTGTGCTTATCCCCCCAGCTGTGGAAGTATCAGCGCCACTACGAAAAATCCTATTGATAAGTGTCTGTGGTATACCTCTACCAAAAGTAACTTTTGACGCAAGTTGAAGAGCAGTAGCAAAAGCGGTTTTAGCTAAGTACCGAAGCTTAGGGCTTAGGCTTCTCAAGTAGTCTTGAATACTATCTAAATTAGTTTTAATATTTTCACTGGCCGTTGCTTCTTCTTTTTTACCACTAGCTTTTTCTTTAGCAGAATCTTTAACTTTTTCTGCAGAATTAACATTTTTTATAATTTTATTAGCAAATTTTTGAGTACTATCAATAATTTCTTGCATTGTTTTTTGTGGTACATCAGCAATTTTGGCAGCCTCTTTTGCATCACTTGACTCAATAGCTTTTTCTAGCCTAGCTTTAACCTCTGGTCTTTTCAGCTTCTCTAAAGCAGCTTTCTGAGTCTTTTCTTCAATAGCATCTCTAACTTTAACGGCTTTCACAAAGTCTTTCTTGAGTTGAGCAATGTCCGATCTATACTCCTTAAGCTTTTGCTTTATGAGTGATCCTTTTGCGCCTTTAAGGTTTTCCAGGGTATTAATCTTATCTTTTTGTAAGTCAATTTTTGCTTGATTGATGGCTAGGTTTTTTTCCAAAAGGTTTTTGTATGCAGTGAGATTTGCAACTTCGTTTTTAGGTGCAGTCTGTAAGTTATCAGAAACGCTCTTAATCATCCGTCTATACTCATCATTGTATCTTTGTAGTGTATCAATGTGATAGTCATTTACTTTTTTTATAGGGATTTCTCCTTTCCCAACAATTTCAGAAAGTCTATCGATGTAAGACTGCTCCTTGTCAAAGTCCTGTTTTGTCTTAATAGCCGAATCAGATTTTGGATTTAAAGCATCTTCTAAAAGCCTTACAACACGCTCTTTTGCTTGCTTATCTATTTCTTCAGTTGTTTGATATGTCTTTCCTTTGGTAGCTATGTCTTTAGCATCCTTAAGAGCTTTTTTGGTACGTGCTATAGTGTCCTCAAGCTCTGCTTTTTTAGCTAAAAACCTTTTTTCATTAGCTGAAGTGATACCTGAAACTGAAAGGTTGTCATTAATTGCTTCAAGCTGTGTAGTAAAAGACTGTAGTTCTTTAGATAAATCGTCAGCAAGATTAGCTGCAAGCTCACGCTTAGCTTGTTCTCTAACAGTAAGAGGAGCACTTTCCTTAGCTTCTTTCTTTAGCTGATCATCTAGATACTTATCAACAGGACGATTAGCAATAGCGCGAGCCGTTTCAGAAATTGTTTGAGCTTTTTCAGTTTCCTTGTACACACTTTTTTCAGTTTCTTTAACTTTTTTAATCTCTTCTTTAACAGGAGCTGGCGTTTTAACACTTTTTGCTTTTGTAGCAACAATTGGTCGAGTAGGCATTGCTTCTTGAGGTAAAATCTGCTCTGACGGTGCTTGAGCTACAGGTGAGACGACAGCACTTGTCTCTTGAGCTCTACGCTTTTGTGCTTCTTGAAAAGCTTTTTGCTGAGCTGTAAGAGGTGGACCAGCATTTATTACATCAGGAGCAACTCTAGGCTCTTGTTCTTGACCCATGACAAAGTTGTTTACCTTGTTTCTGATATTTTTAAGATCAGCCGACACTTTAGGATTAAGATTGTTTTGATCAACATATTGTTGTATGGCTTGGGCAGCTTTTTCAGGTGTAGCATTAGCTTGTTTTGCAGCTTTATAAAAACGATCGTAAGCAGAATCCTTACCAGCACCAAAAAGTTTAAAGCCTAAAAGTGTTGCTAAGTTTTTAGAGTAGTCTTCAGCAGATGGAAACTTTCCTTCAAGAGCAGAAGCTCCACTAGTTAAAACTCCTGCTTGTGTAGCGGTATTTAAGAAAGTTTCAGCAGCCTTTTTACCTTCTAATCCAAGTATCTTTTCAAGCCCAGGAATTTTGCTGAAAGGTTTTAAAGAGTTAACATACTTTGCAAACGATCCTAAAACTGCAGCCTTACCAGTCTGATTTGCAACTCTTTTTGCTGCATCAGTGATAGGCTTGTAAGTATTAAAGTCAATGCTACCATCTTTAACAGCTTCTAAGAAATCGCCAACCGATCCTTTTCCTCCACTATCTTTATACTTCATGTACTCAGTAAGAGTTGTATCAATCAGCGTTGGAAGTGCAAAAGCAGAGGCCGCAGCACCAGCTGGACCTAAAGGAGCACCTATCGCCCCACCAAGAGTAATAAATGGAGCGTTAGCAACCATTCCAGCTAAGTCATAAGTAAGTTTTTTAGCATATCCAGGCTCACCTTTTAAGCCTGTGCGTTTCACAAAGTCCTCATAGCTTTCTCCTTTAGCAACAGACTTTAGTTTTCCACCAATTCCACTTTGTGCACCTTTAGAAATTGTCGTTGCTACAGAATCGCTGTCTTCAGTATCTTGGCCGAGATTGCTTAGTGCATTACCAGTAACTAGACCTTTTAACACATTGCCTAAAGTTCCTTGCTGGACTCTGTTTTCTGGTGACTGTAAAACTTGTGAAAGTACGTCACTTCTTTCTTGAGGGCTTTGTGCTTGTTTGATTTTTTCAATAGGACTAAGTGCAGCTTGGCTTGTCTCGGCTTGAGCTTGCTTAAACTCATTAAATCCTTGTAAGAGTGCCTCATATTCACTTAATTTACCCAAGTATTTATTTTGATTTCGATTTATAGAGAGTATATCATCAGTGCTTAGTTGATCTGATTGTTCTTTAGTAAGTCCAATCTTTTCTAGATTACTTTTTGTTTGAAAAGGATCAAATGGTTGTAATGGTTCAGGTTGTCTATTGTACACACCAAGAGCTTGACCTAAAGCACCTCCAAGAGTACCTAACGCTTGATTTAAAAATTCGTCGCCTGAGTAAGTTAAAACTCGTCCACTTGATCTTAAAGCCATTTTATACCTCTATTTTTTAGTACCAAAGTATCCACCAAGACCTAATCCTAGTGCATTTAAAAGCCCAGGTAAAAGTCCCTGCTGTTGATTTATTAAAGGCATAAAAGCCGGTGTTTGTAGCCCTTGTAGCCCTTGACCAATTTGTTGGTTGTATTGATTCATTTGCTGAGAACCAAGGTTAGTAGCAACATCTGTTGCAGACTGTGCTAAAGCTCGATTTAAAGCAGAAGACCCAGACTCGTCCAAGCCTAAAAAGCTTTCTTGGATAGCTGGAATAACTTGACGTTGTAAATTTTGCAATGAAGGATCAACGAATGACTTTTGAAACATGTCGTTAAACTGTCCTGGGTCTGTACTTCTACCTAGAATTTGAGATAAAAAGTTTTGTTGCTGTGGATTAAGTAAATCAACGTTGCCCTCAAATGATGAGCCTCCCATAATCGTTTTTCCCACATTATTCTCCTTGCACTTCTGTGTGCTTTTGTAGTTCTTTTTCATCCATACAATACTCCATTAAGACAGACTTAGACTTTTTAAAGCCGTGTCGTTGAGAGTGCCGAGGATGATTTGTTATCCAGTATATTTTCTTTAAATTTCCTTTAATTACTATATCTTTTATCAAAGAAGTAAGTTTTTCTACAGCACCGCCAGTCTTTGAATACTCCTTATCTACTGAGTATGTTTGGATTATGACATCTTTAGTAAGAGGATCAACACAAAACCAAAGTATGCCTTTTACCATATTTTCAGAGTTAGCTAAGTAATAAAGGTGTGAAAATGGATTTAGCATAACACCGTCTGGAGTGCTAACAAAAGTAAGATTCTTCTGATATTTCATGAAATCATCAACTGTAAAGTCTCTATGTTTAATCTGCTCTACCAAATATCGTGGTATAAGCTCGGGGCTAGTGCTCCTTATCCAACGCAGTTCATCCATTTTACTCAAGGGAGACTCCTATGTATCGAAGGTGAAAGTTTAGTGTACCTGAAGATGGTACAGTCATTTGTGTAAGTGCAATGCCTGATCCATATGTGTAAACGTTTGCGGTAAAAGTACCTGGTATTGCTGCAACACTTGCTGTTGTGCCTGTAGAATAGGTTATTCCACTAGTATTACACTCACCAGTAAAAAGCAAAGAAGAGTCAGCGTTAATCACTTCGTAAGGTAAGTTTATGCTAAGTGTTCCTGATGCAGTGGTAGCAGACCAAGCAATATGACCCCACACATCGACCATTATTCCCTGTCTAAAGACCCATCCGAGTTGACCAGTAGATGAAATATAAGAAAACGTACCCGCGACCGAACCACTAAGTGTAGGTACCCATTGCGTACCGTCAATGTCAGCGTTGTTTCTAAAGGTTCCATTAAAGCTATTTGTAATATTCTCATACATCTCCTGTAAGCTATTAACAAGATCATCTACAAAAACCGCAGGGTTGCTTGTAAAATCTTGTGGCTCTGGAAGTATTATATCAGTAGGTAATGTCATTATGTAATTACTCTTTTTCCTCTTTTTCTAAATGCTGGTTTTATACTGTGAAAACGAAACGGTCTTTCTCCGCCTGTGAGCGTTACTTTTATCCAATGAGAAAAACCTGTACCACCTGCATAAGCTCTAATCCAAGTTCGTGTTTGATAGAACTTTTTCAGATACACACCACCACCATTTACATAGGGAGAAAAACTAGAAGAGTTTACACCATTGAGTGAGAAGCTATTCTGATTTATGACTGTGATGATATAGCCGATGTCATTGATCTCTTTCATACCTTCTACACCGTATAAAAAAATAGTAGTGCCACTGGTAAGTCCATGAGATGGGGAAGTGACAACACAAGGATTGGTGTTGCTAATGTTGGTTACACTTCCCACAAAATTTAAGTTTGGCAAAAAGTTTATATTTTGCTGTAAGTAAGAGTCTACTTGATCGTTTACATAAAACTCAACTGTTCCATTTGTAAACACATCTGTGTCGACATAAAAGTCTACATACACCATTTGGCACTCAACACCTTCTTTTATAAAAGGGTTCCATGATGCTGTGGTAAATGTAGCATCAATAGGCCCTTCAATATCTTCTGCTCCAAACTCTAGCTGATACACATTCCCAGAAATGTCGCCACCAAGAAGTATGTCTTCTTCTTGATCAAAGGTATAGTCTTGTAGGGTATCTTCACCCATTTCTTCTAAGCTATAGTCAAGGTTATTAGCTACAGAAAAGTCTTCTAAAGCATAAGAAAGGTCGGTATTACCATAGCCCATGCAATTAAGAGAGATCTCGTAATTTGTAAATGCTTTTGAATCATCGTCATATACTAAAGCTCGGTTATTTTCTGTAGATTCACCGCCTGCGTAAAGTGTCCACCATCTAAGTGTTTCATAGCTTCTATAGCAGAAGACTTTACCAAACTGGGTGCTATTGATATCGTTGTTAGCGAAGTCTACGATTCTATTATCGATACGTTCAGTCTGTGAGCCATCTGTGGCTGTAATTCCTCTTGTACCAACTGCGATAGCATTTCTGTCATAGCCAACTGAGGCCATTTTACCATCGCAAGCTCTATAGTTATTAAGACGTTGCCATCTAAATTGCTTATTAGGGTCACCTGTATATTGTAAAGCCCATACTGAGTTTGTAAAGAATACGATGATTTGATTTTTTAGCGCTTGTGCAGAGATGATATGATCCCCAGTAGCTGCATCAGCGTAGTTACCTCCGCCTGCTGTAGTATCTATCCAATTAGAAGGATCTTGTTTTTTACACCATCTTGCTCGCTGTGGAAACTCATTTGTTGTGCCGTCATTTTCATACGTATATAAAGCTACAATTGTTTGGCCTAGAGTAAATAGTAGCCTGCATCCGTAAAGCGTATTACCGCCCCCTGTTGATGGATTAAAAGAGATTGTAGCAGTTGTAGATAGTGAAGAATAATACCTAATGCCATTAAGTGAATTAGGATCAGTAAGACCGTTCCAGGCTTTTCCGTTAGTAAAATACAGCCTATTATTAATATTAGAACTTTGCCAATTAACACTTTGTACATAGTCAAACTCTCCGGAGTCAAAAATTGGTCCTGCTGAGTCAAGTAGTGTAAATGTGTATGACCCAGAATCATATCTATATGCGTTAAGTGTATCAAATGCAAGCAATTCTTTTGACCCATCAGGCTGTACATACCTTGCAAAGCCCATAACTCTTTCACCGTTTTCTAGTGTGCCAAACAGCCTATACCCTTGACGCTTTTCTAGATATCCATGGTGAATATGAACGTTTACAGCTTCTCTAAAAGAGTCAGGCGGTGCAAGCCATGGCTCTATATCTGTGTCTATGCCAGTAACAAAAGGTGCTATCGTCATTTGTGTTAAGTTTGACATGTTAATACCCCAATGCAAGCCATATAAAAGCTGATGATAACGTTGCCGAGGTATTACCTTTAGAAGCAGTAAATTGGCTAGCCGTTTGTGACGCTACATAAGCCGGAAAAATTGATGAGTAGTTTTGACTAGGAGTGATAAATACTTTCAACGTCGCATTAGGAAATGCTTGAGTGTAAGTTACTGTAGTTGATGACCCATAGGCTGCTACAGAAATATCTCCCCATTTAAGTATAAGGCCACCAGGTAAAAAAGCACTACCCTGGTTAGAGATTAAGCTAGCTGCTCCTCCTGTAAGCTGCACGATATTAGAAGAAGTATCTATACCAAAAAGCTGAGCTAGCCCTGCAGCATCCTTTTTACTAAAAATTGCATAGGTATCTGCAATAGCTACAGGATTAACTGGAAAGGTTGGGTCTGACGTGTTTAGAACGTTTCTATCCAGTAAATTTATAGCATAAGGTGTAAAAGAAGAGTCTGCTTGCTCAATAGCATACCAGTTAGGTGTTAACACTGATGGAAGATTTCTTATCTTTGTAGTGTTTTGTGGTTGGTCTTTATCCCATGCCATTGCTTACTCCTTAAAAACGAGGCATTGCTCGAATGTTTAATAGGTTTTGATTCGTTCTTTTTAATACATACGCTACTTGCTCTTTGTACAAAGCTGTGATTTCTGCATATCCATCCATTTCACCAGAGTCTGCTAGTAAGTCTCTTGCTGTGCCATACACAATGCATCTACCCCACTCATTAAGATATGGTGTGTCTGTTGCTTCTTCTAATGGCTCAACAACACTGTAGGCTTTCATCTGTATTTTATAGGCTTGGTTAGGAGCCGGGTAGACAGTAAAGCTATTGTTATAGAGAAGAATATACTGAGGTCTGCTTGAGATAAACAATATGTAGTTTAGAAATATGTTGTTATCAAGCAAAGGTGCAGTGTTAAAGGTAACGGATACGGTTCCTGTTGCATAGTTAACAATAGCTGAACCACCGAGAGATCCTATAATAGTGATATCGCTTGTAGTCCATATTGTATTTGTATCTTCAAATAGCTCTACACCATCGTATATGGTAAGCGAACCAGGCTGTATAGGAAATCCTGTTACAGTAGTAGAAAAAGTTACTGTGGTACCATCACCTACCCAAGGAGTACCAAAGGTGTATTGTTGCATAGTATCGTACTTAAACCTCATAGGGTCTTGGTACCAAAACATTGCAAATTTATTACACAAAGCTGGTGGCTCAAAGTTAGTATATGTAGTTAATGGTAGATCATATACAGTTTGGTTTGTAGTAGTAGTAAACTCATAAAATACATGCTTTTGCTCAAGCTTTACCTCTGCTGGAAAGATAAGCGTATAATACTGGTTTATACGTTTTTTTAGATCAGCATTAGATATATCAGAGGGAGAAAATCTCCCTGTAACTTGTCTAATCGCTTGTTGTATATCTGATAGTGTCCATGTTGCTGACATGATTATCCTTTGCTATAAACTTGTCTCATTTGAAATCTTGGTGTTTTACCTACTTCTACCGCCGTTGTCATGCCATTGCTATCCATTTTATTTTCATAAATAGGCTTGCAGCAGTTTTCGATATGACGAGCTAAAAATCTAGGGAATTTGTATTTTCCGCCATGCATCATGAGTAGATTGACGCAGTTTTTAGTTCCACCATACATAAATCTCATAGAAATTCCTGGCTCTTCGATGTTTTGAAATTGATATTCACACACTTCTCTTAGAAATTTCTCTTCTTTTTCGCTAGAAGGTTTTTCACCAATGATTGCTAAACTTTCAAGCTTTTTTAAATCTTCATTATGATATTTTACCATTTTTTCCTCTTGTTAAAGGGGGATTGCTCCCCCCATTTTGTTTATACTACTGGGTTTTGTCCTTCAAAGATAGCAACCATAGATGAAGAGTTAGCTCCAACCATGCCTGTACCTAATGTACCACCATAAATAGCTACGTTAAGTGTTGGATAAGGAACACCTGACGCATTTTCTTTTTGTACTAATGCACCACCAGAAACATAAACACTATATCCAGAAGCTGTACTTTCTGAGCATGTAATCTGAGTTCCAGTTACTGATAGCACAGTGTATGTTCCGTTAAGTGTTAAGCCTGATAGATCATCAGCAATAGCTACAGCATTGACAACGTCACCTACTGCAAAGCTAAACTGATCAAGATATGAGCATGTAAACACAGTATCAGCAGCTCTTGTTACAGCTGTAATAGGCGCTCCAAATAATGCTGATTCTTCTAATGGCGTAAACCCGTTTGTTGTTGTTATTGCCCCTGAGGCTAGGTTTAGGAATGATCCATTTGGCATACCATATGCCCACATGAATGATCCACCTGCAGTGACATCGATTGTTTGTACTCTTGATACAGCAAAGCCCACAGATACGTTTTTAGCAACGGCTGTAGAAGCATTTGTCCAAGAGAAAGTTTTTAGTTGTGACATGTTAGTCTCCTTATATTTTATTTAGATCAAATGTTATGAGTGAGTTGAAAGCAAGTTGACCATAAAAGAATCGTTTAAGATTCTAGCCACAAATGGTTGTGACCAAGCCACTGTACTTCTTTGATCTAATGGATCAGCTGACCCTGCAGAACCAAGAGGTTTCACGATCAATTTACCCATTTCACTTCCTAGGTTTACAACTCCATACGCTTCTTGTGCAACAATAATGTTGTTATACACTGCTGGTGTTGCAGAAGAGACGCTTGAAATAGATGAGATTAGCCATCTAATGTTATCTGTAGAACCCCACTCTGCATCAAGAATTGTTTTTGACTGATCGCCAGGATAGTTACTTGTTGCAGTAAAACTTGGTAGATCTTGCAAATCATCAATCAACTCAGTGCTTAAAAAGCCCCAAAAAGACGGTCTAATAGGGTTTGTGCCATATTGATCAGTAGCAGTAATAACTTTTGAAATCATACGTGCATCATTATTAAGAAGTCTTTGTACAACAGTAATTAAATCTGCATCTGATAATTCTGTAGGTGTTGATGAGTTAGAACCAAACTCACATGATAATACAGATGATGTTGAAGCTAAAACATCTCTAGTAACAATATCAATAGACTCACCCATGTTTTGAGCAATAAGCTCTGCAGCTTCATTCATCACACGGTCTTGTACAGTATATTGTACTTGGTTAGTAATTGTAACATATCTTCCGTACCATGATACCCTTGCTTTGATATCATCTACAGATAGTGGCACTCCTGGAGGAGTTACGCCATCAACAATAGGAACTACTGCTGAAGGAAGTCTTGAGTATCTTCTAAATACGATTGTATCCCCTTCTTTTTCAGGAAGATTTCTTCTTTGAGCAAATCTTGTATGAATAAGGTAAGGGAAAGCAGTCATAAGTAGAACTCTGTCGTAGTATTCTCTCACTGCTGGAGGTAATACTGATGTTGTTGTCATTGAACTTGACATATGAATATCCTTTTTTTATCTCCTATTCCTTTCCATCAGCATCTTAAACTCTGCATCACTCATATCTTTATATCTTTTAGCTTGGCTTACTGGGGTAGAAGCACCAACGCTAGAAATCCCACCGCTACTGTTAGTATTTTTTAAAATCCTTTCAGCATCGGAGTTTATTTTAGTGCTCATCTGTGCATTTCTATATCCATCAGAATTTTTAGCTAAATAATAGGCCAATTCGTAATCTTGAGTTTTTTGAAGCGTATCTCTAAGACTAGGGTTTGATTTAATAACTTCTGGTAAATATTTAGTAATAACCTCTTGATAATCAGGATTCTTTTGTGCCATTTGCAGCTCACTAAGAGTTGTCTTAAATTGATTTGTCATCTTAGAGGAAAGCTTTTTAAATTCTTTCACAGTGAGTATGTCGTCATCTTCTAAGCCATCAAGCTCTTGTTCTTTTTCTTTAGGAGCGTGTCTTTCTTGTGATGCTTTTAATAGGTCAAGGTTCTCTCTCATCAATCGGTTTTCTTCTTCTAAACGTTGTCTCTTTGCTCTTTCAGACTCAAGCGCGTCCAGTGGTACTGTACGTGGCTGTTCCTGATGGCTACTAGCTTCTACGTTATGTTCAGCGGCGGCCTGAAAGTCTTGTTCGCCCGAGTTATGTAATTCTTCGTTCATCGAAGTTTCTCCTTTCGCCCGATTCGTCGGCGGCACTATATAATATAACTATTGGATAAAGTGGTTGTTTCAACAATTTTTTCTCCGCCAGCTATGTGTTTGATTCCTGGTACAGCTTCATATTGAAAAGGGATATCGGGCATGTTAATTTCCCAACTGACAATTCCTTTAGAATTATCTACCTCAGCAATAATTTGACCTACCATAGAAGGGGGTTTTGTTTTATATGGTTTTATGTGTTGAGTAATAGCAAAATTACCGTCTACATGACATTTGGTGTTTTTGGCAAAGATCACTATCCAGTACTTTTCTTTGATATGCTGATTAGCATTTAAGATACCTTCAATAATCTTGTTATTATCTTCCATAATGGCATCGCGTGTTTCTCCTATTTCTTGTCGCATGCATTACCCCATATTTGCAACATTAGTACTTACAGGCATTACATAGCCGTTAGAACATGCGCCATCTTTTAAGTTCATTTTCACAAACTTTTTCTTGCCACCCATATTCATACCTAAGTCAGCACCTGCTGGTGTTAGGTCTGGCTGCATACTTCCTGCATGACTTCTGCCATACATTCCTTTATGAGTTTTGGCAGACATTTGTTTTTTATATTTCATCTTGTTTCTCCTTGGTTATAAAGCATTAGGATCTCCTAAGCTTTGATCAGGCATACTGTTTTGTACACCAGAGTTTTGAAATGCATCTTGTGAGACCTGAGCATTAATAATGTCTGACTGTCCCATAACTTTACCTGCTATTGCTTCTCTATCAATGATCTCTTGTTTCTCAAGCATGTTTACAAATTCCCACACCTTATAGATTCTTTCATCACTTAGCTGGGATATCTCTACCATTGTCTTAGCTCTATCTAAAGCTGCTTGTGCTCTATTTTGTTCAGATTCAGAGATACGCTCAGTAGCAAGAGCAAGATCACTTTGTGTTCTACTTCTTCTTTCTGATGCACCAGCAAGTTTTTCGATAGAAGAGGCTTTAGTATTTTGGATAGTAGCATCGATAGCTTCCACCTGCTTAGCTTGCATTTGCATTTGCATTTGAGCAGCTTGTTGTTGAGCTTGTTGCTGTGCTTGCTCATTTTGCTCAATTTGTTGAAGAATAGTGCCTTTAGATTGTAGCGGAGCATTTTCCACAAGCATCTTAGGCGTAATAGGAGAGACTCCTGCGCCACCAGAAAGGGTATAAACATCAACAAGTTGCCTGTAAAAAGTTTGTTTTTGCGTATCTGTGAGAGGCCCTTCAGTTATCGCTATGTCAAAGTTAATAAATTCTTTAGAATAGAACTGCTCACTAGGTTTTCTTCCAAGAATTTTCTCTACTTTTTCTGGTGTCCAGGTTTGAATTAGTTTTAGTACTTTTTTAGCTAGTTGCTTTTGTGAGTAGCGAAGATTATCAAAAAGCCCTTGAAGGTTTGTGATCGCAGCCCCTTGTCTTAGCATCATCATTACGCCAGACTCATTACCCGACTCAGGCACCCCAAAGGCAGCATCATTAACACCAAGAATTTCTCCCATTGATTTAGCATAAAGTTCTTGTAGCTGAAACATCGAAGGAGGTATTTGTGCTGGTTGTATACGTTCTAAAGCGCCAGGCTTGGCGTTTCTATCTCTCCATATAACTTTACCTTGGCCAGTTTGAAATAAGCTTCGTGGGTTAATAACAGATTCTTCATCGGCAATCCAACCAGAGTTAATTTGCGACTCAACAAGGTCTGTCATTTGTGAAATACGCTTATTGCTTTCCATCTGTGGGTCTACCATACAGCGCACAAGCGATTGTAATTTTAGATCCCATAGCTCACATTCACTTTCAAATATTCCTACAAACGGCACAAATGGATACTCATCAAGCCCGTATTGATCTTCTACAGTTTTAAAATAGACATCGTTGATGATGATATGACACTCAACCTTCTTCTTTTGCTTGTAGGTCATTTTTAATTGTGGATAGGTTTCTAACATATACTTAAGAGACTCTTTAGAGCCTTCCCAGTCCATATGTTCCCCTGTTTTTTGATCTACAAGAACAGGTACTTTTTTCCATGACGTTTTATAGTACTCGTTATAAGCAACGTAGTCATAGCCTTCTCCTTGCATCTGATAAGGTAGCCATGTAAACTTTTCATCCCGTGACCATCCTTTTTCATTCACCTCAAAGACTTTCTCTTGCATATCAGGAAGTAAAGAAGCTGCTTGTTGTGGGGTCATATACTTTCTACGTATTACATACCCACAGTCACTAAAGTCTAGGTTTGTAAAGTATGGATCGGTGATAAAACCAGAATATGGTTCCCTACCAAATTTTATATCTCCGTTAACAGGATCATTACGATAGTCCATGTATACAGTGCATAAATTCCAGCCTGTTTTAAGAGCTCCAGAGAAAGCATCTGAAATAGCCTTGTACCCATCGCCATTTTGCATAACATATTGTAAAAGGTCTGATAAGTCATCAGCACCTTGTTGATCTTTTGCTTGCTGTGGTACTACTACAGAGCTAAGTCTATGAGATCGTTGATAGCCATCGATCATATTGATGTTTTTACGAATAAGGTTAAACACCCATGCGTTACGACCTTCATTGTATAAGCTTTGACGTTGTGGCTCTGACCATTGTGCACCTAAGTACATACGTAAGTCTGAGTCTGCTAAAGGGTAGTAAGGATTCCAGCATGTATAAGCATTGATATAGTCGGTATCGTATGCTTTTACAATGGAGTTTTCGTTAAAATCTAGTGAGCTTGCGTAGTCCAAATTATCCCTTAGGTGCTTTTTTTAAAGATGGGTATTTGCTATATACTGCTTTTTTAATCTTGGCAGGTTCAGGGGCATTGTGGGCAAGTTTTAAAGCACTCTTAGCTCTTGCTAATGTGTTAATTGGAAAACTGCCCTCAGGTGCTCCCCCGGTTTTACTGGCAAAATCAGATTTCTTTACACCTGAGTATTTACCAACATTTGATCCACCAGGTTTTTTCTTCATAGATTTAAGCTTATCGCCAGTGACTTTGATGCCCTTTGCTATAGAAACTTTTTTATCCATACACATACCAACGTGAGAAAACTATTAAAAAATAAGAATAACAATATTTTATATTTTAATCTAGTTATGTAATGTATTTTTACATAATTTGTAAATGTAAATTATTATATTGTATAAAAAAATATACTATTTGTATGTTTAGTTATTAAAAGAATAGATTGTGTTTTATCTTCTATACAGTCTTTCTAAATCTTGAGCATCTTCTTCCGTCATACGTTTTAACGATGATCTTGTAAAAAAATGTGTATATGCACTGTACCTAGCAGAATCTAAACAATGATCATTCAACTTCTTAGGTTTATCTTCCCCACGTAAGGCAGCTTTTTCATCCCATACATACGTGGAAAACTCTTTTATAAGGTTCGTACAATCTTTGCATATTTTAAGCGTACCATTTGTCAGTAGCTGACCTAAGAAACGTATCCCTGGAATGACATCATTTACAGCATCTACAAGGTTATATATACCATTTCTCATCATCTCTTGCTTTAGTGATGCAGCTGATGGATCTATGTATACATGTTTGACAGTAATGCCATCAATGAACTTAATATAATCTTGTACGTAGTCATAATCTGATTTTTGTCTAAGCTCTTTACGTGAGTCAAAGTAATACTCTTTTTCTACCCACATATTCGGGTAAGAACCGCCATTATAACCAAGTAGAGTAAATACACAAGGATTCGTCGTTCCATAATCTATACCTACAATATAAAAATCTGCATTAGATGGAGGATAAGGTATTACATGAATATCTTCATCAAAGAAGTCAAAAACTGTTCCTTCAGCAATTACCCATTCCCCAAGGATAAAACGTTTATACCATAGACCTTTATACTCAGCAGTGAGATCTTTTATATACTTTTCAGATAATGAAGGATTGTCTTTAATGGAAAACTTAAAATTCTTAAGATCAAGTTCATGCTTTCTATCAATAAAATCACGCTTAAGCCAATGGTAAGGAGAGTCAGGGTTAGTAGATGCAAAGATAGTAGCACCAGGAATTGACATACGCGATAAAAGCATTTTAAAGAAGTTTTCTGGCAAAAGAGTTGCTTCGTCGATAAGTGCCCCTGCAAACTCCGAACCCCTGATTTTAGCCTCAGCCCTATCGTCATTAGCCCCGACAACATACATTGTGCGATTGTATAATTGTACTTCACCTTTACCTGCTTTATATACTACAGCGTTACCAATTAAATTTTGTAAGGGAATTATAATGTTACGCTTGATTGTCTTATCAGTACGTCCACATAAAATTAAAGGACCTTTAGGCCCATTGATACAAAAGTCGATCCATCTTAACAAAGATACAAAAGATTTACCAGAACGTACAGCTCCTTCGAGGATATTAATACGGGCAGTAGAATTAATAAAGGCATCTTGCTGTTTTTCACTCAGTATCTTCATCAGTATCTTCTGCTTCTTTATTTTCTATAGAGGCAGCTTTACCACCAAAACTTACTTTCATAGTTTCGATAAAGTCTACAAGCATTTGAGGCATCTCTTCTACTATTGCAGGATTATCACGTTGACCAAGACGCTGCCTGCCAAGCCATATAAGCATTCCCCTATCGCCATCCATAGCCACATCAAATTGTTTATTACGTAAGATTGCATTACCACCTTTTCTTTGCATCTGAGAATATTCACTGAAGTTTATGCCGTGTTCTTCTTTAGCTCTTAGATACATGGTGTTTTTAGATATGCCAAAATAACCTGCAATTTCTGATCCAGTGCATCCACTTTTTAAAAGTTTGTCAACCATTGACCAATCAATAGGAGGAACAAATTTTGGTCTTTTCCATTTCTTATTGCTCGAATTCGAATCCATATATTGTATCTCCTCCATCTTGAAACAACTCATCTTCAATTGCTTCTATTACATCGTCTAAATCATGGATTGATCTTTGTAGCTTAGCTCGCATCATCCGTAATTTTAACAGATTCTTGAGTAGTGGCTGTCTGTCCATCTTCTTCCATTTCTATAATATGAATGTATCGAATATCTGATGTATTTGTCCAAAAACCTTTTTTACCATCTTTTGACCAATAAATAGTTCCAGCATTCAAAGATTCAAATAGCTTTTTAGTTTCTTGTTCATAAGAAAAAATATCTAAAGTCATGCCATCTTTATAAGTAAGTTTTAATGTATACTTAACAATCATTACATTTTCCTTCTTCTAACTTTTTATATCGTTCATTTTCCATACACTTTCTAGCTATTTCATACTTTTCTGCATTTTTCCAATGTCTCCACTTCACAATATGAGCTTCTGGAGTAAGTCTTTCATCAGCTGTAAATGTCACATCTTTTGTAGTAGAAGTAAACCATCCTTTGCAATGCACTTCAATTACATACTCACATGGGATATTTTCAGTAGGCAATTCTTTCTTTATGTTTTTCCATGGGTTTTTCAAAATGGTATGTCCTCATAAGAAAACTGAGGCTGTTCCGGGAATGAAGGGGGCGCAGCCTCATAAGGGATAACACTTTCTAATACTTGCTCAGTAAAAAAAGTCATAAGATCTTTACTAGGAAATTTTACATAAGGATAGAATGATTTTTTATCACCATTATCTACCACTTTTGATGGTAAGCCTAGCCAACGTCTTCCCTCTTTGTTGAATATCTTTATATCATGAATTTCCATTCCCCATTTAGGTACAAAGATGCTAATCGAAGCTTCTAAGAATCCTTTGTTTATAGGGGCGTATCTCAAGCACTTAATTTTTTCCATATTTTATATATTAAACTTTTATATATAAATTTGTAAATTAAAATGCACATTTTTATTGTTTATTTTTTTTCTTAATTGGGTCAGCATCAAAGTATAGATGTTTAGAAAAGCCGTCATGGACTGTGTATACTTTATGTATATCTCGACCTACAAGGCCTAAAGCATTTGATTTTCTGCAAATGTACTCTATGTCTTGTGCATTTAAAGAATCTTCGTAGCATATGACATGCTCCGAGATCAACTGATTTTCATCTTGCATTTTTAAATCTCCAATGGATTAATGATAATTACCGTCTTAGGATCAGTCGAATACACTTTTTGTGCTACCAACTTTGATATAAGACTATCATCAAAATATACAATGCCATTAAGCAAGTCAAGATAAAATTTAAGTAGATTATCAAGATCAGGCCGTTTACTATGAGGAAGATATACGCCACTGTTTATTTTTGTTTTAGATGTAGATTTAGTAAAGGGCATATAAAAAGTGATGTCAGCACATAAAGGGACAGTGAAAATTTCATGATCAATAAGTTGAGATTCTACTAAAGGTTGGAACTCTTTTTTTAGTAAACTTAAAGGGTCGTAAAAGCGATTTCTAGCAATTCTTGCTCGTTGTTGAGGAACAGGGTTCCCAGGTATTGTAATAATCATGTTAATTTATTTTGAGATGATCTTTCAGCGCATCAATAATCATTTTTGACATAGTAATTCCCATCTTAGCAGCTTTCATCTTAATGATGCTGTGTTCTTCTTCTGTTGTGCGTATTAGGGTTACTTTGACTTTGCTTTCTTGCGTTTTTCGCGTTTTCATATTCATCCTGGTTTGTATTTTTTATTATATCAATATGTATTATTAATTAAACAGATATAGAATTTATTTTATTTTATTTGCATTATAAATTTTAATATGCAAAAGTTACCCCTATAGTTATTAACACTTATCTAACGCCTTTACGAGGAGAAAGCATGACAGGTCCTTCAATACAAAAA
>Ga0181348_1000058_pt1 | contig 35393 bp, 26 predicted proteins | sample Su13VDMM110DN_FD_130092 | JGI IMG/M metagenome (GOLD analysis project Ga0181348, IMG submission 130092) | Freshwater viral communities from Lake Michigan, USA - Su13.VD.MM110.D.N | ecosystem: Environmental > Aquatic > Freshwater > Lake | place: USA: Michigan | collected 2013-07-16
CCAGCTTACGATATTGTTACAACATTCCAAATTGCAGGTAATGATGTAGTTAATTTAGCAGTGGGTAAGATTGTATTAGAAAATTACGACGGTTTATATATAAAGGCTGGTAATAATAGCGCTCTTAATATGACTTGCTCAGTTCTAGAAACTCTAAATACTCAATAATAATTAGAAATGTCAAACTCGTACCCACAAACAATTAGCGGTAGAATTAAAACCGTTCCTCCGTTAAACGCAGATACAAATAGATATTCGTTCGTTAATTTACAAAATACCGAACCTAATTTAGGTTTGCCAGTTGCAGTATATAACTCACAAGCACGTTTTTTATTAGCTTCTGATACGATTGCAGGTACGAGATATTGGACCAATAGCGCTAATTTTGCTATGTGGAATGATAATGTTGGTGTTGGTACAGAAACACCTCCAGAAAAGCTTACCGTTGTAGGCAATCTATCTGTAACAGGTAACATTTACGGTAACGTAACCGCTTTATCTGGTCAATCTCCTGTAGCAGCTGGTAAGGCAACGCAAGTTCAATTTAATAGTGGTGGTTTACTCGGAGGTGAACCTGGCTTTACTTATAGTACAGCAAATAGTGCTATTACTGTAGGTTACAATAATGCATCAACTGGTCAATACGGTGGTATTTTAGGAGGCGCTAATAACGTAGCAAGTTCACCAGGTGCAATGGTTGTTGGGGGTAATACAAATATAATTAACAATCAATACGGTGTAATTGCTGGTGGTACTCAAAATACTATTGCAAGTGATTATTCAGTAATCGCTGGCGGTTTAGGTAACTACACTTATAGTACTTACGCTGCAATCGTTGGCGGTAATTATAATAAAGCAAGAGGTTATGCTAACTTAGTAGCTGGTGGGGTGCTTAACGATGCAAATGGTTTATACTCTAGCATTTTAGGTGGTTATAATAATGTAATTCTAGATGATTTTGCAGCAATTTTAGGCGGTCAAAATAATATAGCTCAAAAGAAGAACGTGTTCATTTTAGGTTCTAATATTACAGCTATTACAGGTAATTACACTTACGTAAACAACATTAGCTCGCAAGGACAATTAGTGGCACAGCAAGTTGGTATTGGTATTAACAACTCTGGCGGAACCAATGCTTTAACAGTTGTCGGTAACATTTCATCATCAGGTACTATTTACGGTACATTCCAAGCATCATCTGGTTTAGCAGCAGGTTCAAATCAAATGGTGCAATTTAATGACGGTGGTGTATTTGGTGGTGATAAAGGATTTACTTATAACCAGCCAACTAGTACAATTTCAGCAAAGACTTTAAACACTACAACATTAGGTTTCTCAGCTCTTTCAGCTAATCAAGTACTATTAACATCTTCTATAACGGCAACAAGCGCATTCTTTACTATTTTTATCGGTAGTTCTTCATTCGCTATTCCATTATACAGATACTAAACATAAATATAATTGATGCCGACCATCAATTATGACAAATTAGATCTTATCAATATCGGGACTTTAAAGTCCGATTTGGTAAGTACAAGCGCTGTAACAACATTAACCCTATCGGCAGTTGAGTCAGTTACTACTGCTTTCATTTATAATACCGCAGGCGATAAAGTAAGTGAAAAGTGGAATACATCATATAGTTATAGTACTAATACAAGCGCGTTTATAATTGGAGGGGTAACGAACTTAGCTACTAATAGTAGCAGGTGGGATAATACTTGGACAGCAGTATACCCAAGTTCAGCTAACTGGAATAATACATACTCTTCATATAGTACTAATAGTGCAAACTTTGCAACTATACCGTATGTAAATTCTACTTTCTTATCCTTCAGCGGAGGTGATTTAAGTGGTAGCTTAAACGTTGGTGGCAATTTAACTGTTTACGGCACACTTTGTGCGTTGTCTGGTATTAACTTTAACGGATCGACAGTTTTTACTTCAAGTAGTTCATTAAGTGTTATCAATTTCGGTGTCGGTCCTGCACTATATGTTGCACAAAGAGGTGGAGCGGGGGGTATTGCAACGTTCCTAGACAACTACGGTACTGTGTTTTATATCGGTAATAGAATAGGTAGTTTTTCATTAGGTGCTGTAGGTATTAATACTTCTATACCAAATAAAGAGTTAACAGTTGTTGGTGATATATCTGCAACTGGTATTATTTACATAAGCTCTGATAATAATTCTATTAGTTGGTATTCTGCTTATAACTTTAATAACTCCACAAGTGCGTTAATATTGGGTGATTTAACTGATATTGCTAATACGTCAGCTACTTGGAATACTGCTTATACAAACGTTCTAAATAATAGTGCAAATTGGAATACGGCTTATACATTTAATAACTCTACTAGTAGTTTAATCTTAGGAGATTTAACCGATATTGCTAATACATCAGCTACTTGGAATGCAGCTTACACGTTTAATAATTCTACAAGTAGTTTAATCTTAGGAGACTTAACTGTAGTTGCTACAAATTCCGCTTCATGGGGAAGCGGCGGATCAGGTAACACTGTATTAGCTTATAATAGTGGTAGGTGGGATTCAGCTTGGTCATTTAGTAGTAGTAATAGTGCTTTAATTTTAGGCGATTTAACTAATATTAGTCAGAGTAGTGCTAAGTGGGATAGTGCATATAGTTATACAAATACCAATAGTGCTAATATAGTTTTACAAAATTCATCACCAACATTTAATAATACTACTATAACTGGCAATTTAAGTGTATTAGGTGATTTAACATATCTTGATACTACAGTAACTGTTACCAGTGCTTTAAGCGTAATCAATTTAGGTTCAGGTCCAGCGTTAACAGTTAAACAAACAGGAGCTCAACCAATTGCAACATTTATAGACTCTGAAGGTGGGTATATTACTTTTGCAGATACTGGGGCAGTCGGTATTGGCACTCAAACCCCAAATAAGAAGTTAACAATTATTGGTGATGTTTCTGCTACAGGAGTATTTTATACCACATCATATAACAGTGATAATTGGTCCGAAACATACACAGTAGTTTATACAAACAGTGCCTCTTGGAATCCAGGAGTGGGTACAAACGGTGGTACTTTATTTGCACTTAATAGTGCTTTAATATTTGGTGATCTAACTAATCTAGCTAATACATCTGGTAGTTGGAATACAAGTTATACTTTCTTAACTGCTAATACAGCTTTAATTTTAGGAGATCTAACCAATATTGCAGTTACGAGTGCAAATTGGAATACAAGCTATACTTTCTTAACAGCTAACACTGCTTTAATCTTAGGTGATTTAACCGATATTGCAGTTACGAGTGCAAATTGGAATACATCTTATTCATTTAATAATTCTACAAGTGCATTAATCTTAGGGGACCTAACTGTTGTGGCTACTAATAGTGCATATTGGAATCCAGGGGTTGGTGTTAATGGTGGTGTTTTATTTGCAGCAAATTCAGCTTTAATATTTGGCGATTTAACTAATATTGCTATAACAAGTGCTACTTGGGATGCAGCTTATACAAATTTAATTGCAAATAGTGCAGCTTATCTTTCAGGGGTAAATGTAGATAATTTAGCAGCTGTATCAGCAAATTGGAATACAAGTTATACTTTCTTAACTGCTAATACAGCTTTAATCTTAGGAGACTTAACCAATATTGCTACAAATTCAGCTAAATGGGATTCAGCTTATAGTTTTAGTAATTCAAATTCAGCTTTAATACTTGGCGACTTGACAGTTGTGGCAACTAATAGTGCATATTGGGGCTTAGGTGGTTCAAGTAGTGCAGTGTTTGCAATTAATAGTGCTAAGTATGAAACCTCATATAGTTTCTTAACAGCTAATAGCGCTTTAATTCTTGGCGACTTAACAGATATTGCTAATACAAGTGCAAATTGGAATAGTGCTTATTCTTTCACCAGTTCAAATAGCGCTTTAATATTAGGGGACTTATCTAATATCGCAGTTACTTCAGCTTATTGGAATACCTCTTATACATTCTTAACTGCTAATACCGCTCTTATATTAGGAGATCTTAGTAATATTGCTGTCGTATCTGCTCAATGGGATTCAGCTTATTCCTTTAGTAATTCTAATAGTGCATTAATTTTAGGTGATTTAACTGTTGTGGCAACCAATAGCGCATATTGGAATCCAGGTGTGGGTACAAATGGTGGTACTTTATTCTCGCTTAATAGTGCGATGATATTCGGTGATTTAACCGATGTTAATATTACAAGTGCAAGTTGGAATAGTTCATATACTAATTTAATTAATAATAGTGCAGCTTATTTATCATCGGTCGATCTAAGTAATCTCGCAGCAGTATCTGCTAATTGGAATACATCTTATACATTCTTAACTGCTAATACCGCTTTAATATTAGGTGATTTAACTAACATAGCTAATATATCTAGTAATTGGAATGAGAGTTATACATTTACAAATTCTAATAGTAGTTTAATATTAGGCGATTTAACTGTAGTAGCGACCAATTCTGCTTACTGGGGTAGTGGCGGTGGAGGGGCAGCTGGTGGTACTTTATTTGCACTTAATAGTGCGATGATCTTTGGTGATCTTACAAATATAAATATAGTGTCTGCAAATTGGGATTCAGCATATAGTTATACAAATACAAATAGTGCTAATATTGTTTTACAAAACTCTTCACCAACTTTAAGCGGCCTAACTGTTTTAGGTAACTTAAGCGTATTAGGAGATCTTACTTACCTTGATACTATTGTAACAGTTACTAGTGCTTTAAGCGTAGTTAATACTGGTACTGGACCTGCTTTAACAATTAAGCAATTTGGTACACAACCGGTAGCAACCTTTATCGATGCTGAAGGCGGATATATGACGATTGCTGATACCGGCTCGGTTGGTATTGGTACTCAATTACCTAATGAGAAATTATCTGTTGTCGGCAATATTTCAGCAACCGGCAAAATATATGCCGGGGTTGGTAATAGTGATGAATGGAATACATCGTACACATTTAATAACTCTACAAGTAGTTTAATTTTAGGTGATTTAACTGTAGTAGCTACTAATAGCTCATCTTGGGGAGGAGGCGGAGCTGGTTATACTTGGGCTAATGCAAATAGTGCTTTAATTTTAGGTGATCTTACAAATATAAGTCAAAGTAGTGCTAAATGGGATTCAGCTTATAGTTTTAGTAATTCTAATAGTGCTTTAATTTTAGGTGATCTGACTAATATAGCAATTATTTCTGCAAATTGGAATACATCGTATACCTTTAATAATTCAACAAGTAGTTTAATTTTAGGTGACTTAACTGTTGTTGCAACTAATAGTGCATCTTGGGGTGGTGGTGGGGCTGGTTATAGTTGGGCTAATGCAAATAGCGCTCTTATATTAGGTGATTTAACTGATGTAGCAGTTACATCAGCAAATTGGAATAAATCTTATACTTTCTTTACTTGGTTAACAGCAAATTCAGGTAGCGGTAGTAGTACAAATGGTGGTAATTATGTGCCACTTTCTGGCACTAAAGGTAATGCAATGTTCGGCCCGTTATCATCTACAAGCTCAGCATCATTTAGTGCATTAACTTTAAGCGGCGGTTTTACTACTTTAAACGGTACAGTTTCGACATTTATCAATGCAATGACAGCATCGAACGATTTCTTACTTATTACAGTAAATGGTAGAACAAGAGGTATACGACTCTACGACTTCTAATAAATAATAGTATGGCAATTATCTATGATAATAATACACCAATATTCAATGGTTTAAGTAGTTTATACACCAATGTAGTATTAAGCGGTGGTAATGTCGGTATTGGTACCAGCACTCCAAACTCTCTATTAGCGGTCGGTAATGCAGCCACTCGCGGTACTGTTACTGTTAACGGTTCGACAGCTTCTGCCCCATTTTTACAATTATTAGATAATCAAGGTTCTGGTAGAGCGTTTGCTTTATATTCTGGTAGAGTAGCATCAACATTTACATTAGAAGATACAACCGGTTCTAATTTAGTAAGATTAGCAATTGACTCTGGAGGTAGAGTAGGGTTCGGTGGTCAAACAGCCCCAGGATATACAGTTGATGTAACTGGTAGTATTAATTTTACTGGTAACATATATCAAAACGGCGTAATATATGGCGGTGGTGGAGGTGGTGGTGGAGCAGCTGGTGGTTTATATGTACCTCTTTCTGGTACTAACGGCGGTGCAATGTATGGTCCATTATCATCAACTAATACAGCATTTTTCTCTTCTATCGGCATAGGTACACCGACTCCAAATGTTAAATTACATGTTTATGAAAATACAGAAGATTGGGCAGTAAGAATACAAAATGTAAGTACAGGTATAAGCGCTGCAAAGGGTCTTGTTGTTCAAGCTGGAGACTCTGCCTTAACAACACCAATGATAATGCAGTTAAGGGATAAGGACGCAACCGCTAAAGTAACATTTTTATCTCAAGGCAACGTCGGCATTGGAACGGCATCGCCAAACGCTAAATTGCAGATTGTTACCCCTGTTACTGCGTCAGTTCCAGCTGCCGGTACTTACGGGGGAGCAGCTATCTTCAGTAATGATTTAACCACTTATGGTTTGTACGTAGGTAGTATTAGTAACGGGAATGGATATATTCAGCAACAGCGTGGCGACACAGCTACTACATATAACTTACTTCTTCAACCAAATGGTGGCAGTATTGGTATTAATACTACATCACCTGGAGCTAAATTAGATGTAAGAGGTACGTTACTAGCAGGTACAGCTGGTTCTAGTACCCGTTCGTCTGACGGTGTAACAATTGATATCGATTATAACACTGCCTATTCAGCTAACTCAGATGCTGGTGATAGTGGTAGATTTTTATCTATTGTAAATGAAAGTACGAGTAACAATAGATTTGCACAATTAGGTTTTAGAGTTAATCCTAACGGCGGCTCTAATAACGCAATGCTAGATTTTAAGTTTGTAAATACTCAAAGCTATACAAGCAAATTAGTCGCATCATATTTAGGTTCTGGTGGTAGCTGGTTTGATAGACAGGTTTATTACAGTACTGGTAAAGTTGAATTCTCTGGCGATTTATTCTTCCCGTTAGCAGGTATAGGTGGTGGTACAACCAATCTTACAACTTCTCAAGGTTGGGTTGTAGCTAATCCAACAACTGGTGCTCAAACCGGTTACTTTGATAGTACTGACCCTTCATTCCAAATTAATGGTTCTAATTCAGAAAATAAATTAACTTGGGCATTAACTCCATATTCAAGCCCGGGGTTAACTTGGGCATCTATCAACGATGCGAGTAGTGATGCTGACGGTGGTTGGAACAAATATGTCAGCGGGGTAAGTTCAGCTAAATCATATCGTTCTTTAGTCTGGGTAAGACGTACTAATGCATCAACTAACGGCAGTTTCTACTTTGGTTGTGATGGTGGCAATACTTTAAACTTAGATAATACCGCTAACGGTAATCCGTATTTCTTTGCAACTGGTATTAGTACTTTAGCCACTACTAACCGTTGGTATTTAGTAGTTGGTTATATACATGCTTATGCTGACGGCTCTACTACAAATTATAGTAAAATGTATGATTCTGTTACTGGCCAAGTAGTTGCTGGTGGTACAGATTATAAGATGGCAAATGGTGCAACAAGACAGATGCACCGTACTTATCTTTATTACTCAACCGATACAAACGCTAACTTAGAATGGTGGGGACCAAGATTTGAAGAGATTAACGGTAATGAACCCGCTATAAGCGGTATGTTATTTGAGTTAATAACATCTCCAACTTTTACCGGTAGCGTTACAACCCCGATAGTTTACGATTATAATGATACTACATATTATGTCGACCCTAACGGTACGACTAATATTAAGTATCTTAAACTTAATACTGATGGTACGAGTTCAGCTACAAGAGCGTTAACTATAAGAAATGTTGGTTTAGCTGAAAGCAATTACGGTTCATACCCAGGCGCTTGGACTTCAGCTTTACAAATCCAAAATAACGATAATACAAAGATGTTATGGATGAGTCCGCTAGACTCAAGTAATTATGCTGCAATTTCCGTTAATGGTACAAACGCCGGTATTAACTTCAATGTTAACGGGGCTTATAATGCAGCTGGTAATCTGGCATTACAGTTACAAACAGATACCTCAGTATACGCCCCTAGTAATTTTAGATCCCCTATATTTTACGATTCTGATAATACGGGATATTATGTAAACCCAGCTGGTACTTCTAATCTTAATATTGTAGGAGCTACTGGTAGAATTTGGGCTGGTTGGGATGCAGGTGATAATAATTCAGTATCGTGCTCTAATTGGTTTAGATCAAATGGTAGCACTGGTTGGTTTAACGCCTCTTATGGTGGTGGTATCCATATGCAGGATAGTACTTACGTAAGAGTTTATAATAATAAAGAATTTTACAATCAAAATAATTTCGTTACAGATAACGCTGTATATTCTCCGATATATTATGATAGAAACGATACCGGTTACTATTTAGACCCGAACAGTACTAGTGATTCAGCATTAAGAATTCGTGGTGGCGCATTACACGGGCCAAATACATCTTGGGGAGCATACTTATGGGTAGGTTCAAACGGTAGACCAAATAGCTGGGCAAGTGTTGTAACCACAAACGGTAATTTACATTTAGATTGTCAAAACGGTTATACTTTATTCCTCAATTATTATAGTGGTAATAGTGTACAGTCATATATTATATACAGTATAGCTGACACGTCTTACTATATTAACATGAATAGTACGAGTAGACTGCTATACGTAACTATGCCGCATAGAGGTAACGGTGTAGAAAATATTACTGTTAATACCGGTGCTGCAGAAAATTATAACGCAATTAATATAGCAAGTGGTTCTGGTACTTTTGGTATTGGTAAGTCTGATACCAGCCACTCTTATTGGGGTAGAACAAATATGTCATTCCATATCGGTAGTGGAGATGGTTGGAGAGTTCACTCTGATGGTTGGGATACTTTAGTTGATGTTACCGGTGCTAGTGGTAACATGTATGTTAAAGGTCAGATAAGAACGCCAATTTATTACGATTCAAACGATACAACTTATTATATAGACCCAAATAGTGAGTCTAATTGGCAAGGTTTAACTTTACGTGGTAAAGCGCAAACTGGGTTAACTGGTAAGTCAAATTGGAAGAGACCGGATATTACCGGTGATTCAAATTACTGGGTAGGTACTATGGGTTGGGGCGGAACTACTCCAAATGATATGATGTTATGGGGTAGCGGATTTACCGACTCTTGGGGTTCTAGTGGCTACCCAGGTGATACATCACACTATCTTGGTATTCAAACTTATCACTATGTAAATGGTTCTAATTCTGGTTACGGTTGGCAAATGTTAGGTGGTGTTACTGACTCATTATGGTGGAGACATAGTTGGCCAAATAATAGCGGTTGGTTTAAGGTTGCGATGTATAATAATAACGCATCTGTAGGGGATTTCTACGCTGCTATTGTATACGACACTAATAATACCGGATACTATTGTGATCCAGCAAGTACATCGAACATGAACGTTATTACCGCTCAAGGTAGAGTAAATGTTGCTGAATATCTATACTCTACAAACGGTTGCGGTAGAATTTACTTGCCAGGTAATTTACACATTGATGCGTTCTGTGGTCATAGTATTTACCTAAATCAGGCTTCTGGCGCATATATAAGATTTTTCGGACCTAGTGAATATAACGGTAATTCTGTTTACGGTATCAATCAATTACATTCACAAATTTTTTACGATGCTAATAATACTGGGTACTATGTTGACCCGGCAAGTACATCGAACATGAACGTTATTAACGCTCAAGGTAGAGTAAACGTTGCTGAATATTTATACTCTACAAACGGTTGCGGTAGAATTTACTTACCTGGCAATTTACATATTGATGCGTTCTGTGGTCATAGTATTTACCTAAATTACTATTCCAATGCTTGGATAAGACATTTTTATCACAATGAGCATAACGGTTACGATATCTACGGCGTAAATCGTCTTGATATACAAATAATTTATGATGCTAATAATACAGGTTATTATATTAATCCAAACGGCACCAGTTATGTAAATTCATTTATAACTAACGACTGGTTTAGAGTTGACGGTGCGGGTGGTTTAGTGTTTTCTACTTACGGTTACGGTATATATTCAGCTCATTCTGGCGGTTCTAATTACGGTAATGTATCTACATTCGGTACTGGTAGAAGCGGCTGGTCTGGTTATTCAATCGGACGCTGGTCGTGGATGAGTAATTACGGTGATTATATTGGTCTTCACGATCAAAATAGAACTTGGATGTATTACTGGGATGGAGGTAATCATAGATGGAATTACGGCTCTGCTATATTCCAAGGTATGCCTGTTCAAGCCAATATATTTTACGATTACGAAAATACTGGTTATTATTGTGACCCTAATAATCAAAGTAGATTGAATAATATGATTATTGACTGGATATACTTGGCTGGTAATACAGGTAATTATATTACAGAAGGCTGGGGTACGCGTTTAGGTAGTGCTGGGGGTCAATGGCCGTGTAAAGTTCAAAATTCTCTAGTAGTGGGTGGTCTTGGCTGGGACGGTACTGACTTCGGTGGGGGTAATATTTTTGCAACCGGTTCAATTAACCAATATTGGTCAGATGGTAGATTAAAGAAGAATGTTGAAGTAATTTCTGATGCTTTAGATAAAGTAATGAGATTACGCGGCGTAACCTTTGAACCGGATATTGAAAAAGCTAAAGAATTAGGTGCAAATCCATGTCAAATAAGTCAAGGACGAGAAGCAGGATTGATAGCTCAAGAAGTTCAAGCAGTATTACCTGAGGTGGTTCGTATAGCTCCGTTTGATATAAATGATGGTAGAAATGGTATCTTCGAATCAAAGAGTGGTGATAACTACTTAACCTTACAATACGAAAGAATTGTAGGCTTATTAGTAGAAGCTATTAAAGAGCTTAACCATAAGGTAGATAATCTTAAAGAAGAAGTTAAAACACTTAAAGGTGGGTAGTTGACTAATAGATTCTTAATATAAATAATTTTGTCATATGAACATTACAAACGAACAAGCATTCGGTATTATCGCTCAGGTAGTTAATGCACACCTTTGCAACAAGCAGGATCGCATGACCTTAGATGTAGCAATGCAAGCAATTGCAAAGCTCGTCCAGGACAATCCGTCTCCTCAGCAAGATCAGCAAAGTCAAGGTGGTATGTCAACCTTACCACCTCCAGCTCGCTAAGCTAATACAGAATAGTTCAAAATATCTAAACGTATCGCAAGTGCATTGCGATACGTTTTTTTATGGATAGATAAAATATTAAGATTGGTCTTTATTTATATTTTTTAAAAATTGCTATTAAATATATTTGCAATATGAGCACAAAAATAAATACCATACAGAGTTTAGCCGAAAGATTGACAGCGGTTGAACTTAAATTAACCACATTAGCTGGCCTTACTGCCCCTGATGTCGATGCTTCTAGCATCCAAGAACTAGATATTCGTCTATCTATTGTCGAGAAAGCAGTAGATGAACTTATCGCTAAACCAGCCGTTGATGCAGTTGCTGCATTAGTAGCTGCACCAGCCGATCAACCACCAGCATCAGTTGCTAGTATTGTTGCATTAAGCCCATCAGCTACGGTACCTGAAGCAGCTACTATCGTATCAGAAGTAGTATCAGCTCAGGCAGCTGCTGAAGCACCAGAACATCCTGAAGTTGCAGACGTAGTCACAACTGCTATCACTGCGATTGTTACAGCTAAAGCTGAAGTAGTAACCGACCCAGAAGCTCTTACATTTGCTATTACCGATGCTATAGTAGATCTACCAACAATTAAAGATCCAGAAATTGCTCAAGCTGCTATTGATGCAATCGCCGCTATTATTGAAACAGCTACCGGTTCTGCACCAGATGAATACATGACCAGAGAAATTTCTGATGCAGTGAATGCATGCCCAGTTCAATCTGCTATATCCGGATTAGTTTCAGCTGATTCAGCACCAGCTACTGTAGTAGATGTAGTAGTTGCTAATGTTATTGCAGACAGCCCAAGTGCTGATGTATCTGCTGCTGCTAATATTGTAAGTACAGTAGTCGAATCTGTTGTAACAGCTGATGCTGAAACACATTCAGATGTTATCGATGCTGTTACAGCTGCTGTCGCCGCAGTTGTTAATGCAGAACCAGAAATCGTTCAAGATCCAGTTGCTATTACAGCCGCTATCACCGAAGCAGTTGCCGCTATACCTGCTCCTGAATCTGAGTATGTACAAGAGCAAGTAGCTGCTGCAGTTGCTTCTATTGTTGCAACAGCAACAAACGTAGAAGAAGTTACTCCAGAAGTCTTAGCTCAAGTAACTCAGGCCGTTGCAGCTCAACCAATCGATGAATCAGAACTAAATGCTATTGCAGACCGTTTAACTGCAGTTGAAGAGAAAGTTGGTTCGTTGGGAAAATAATAACCAGCGTTAAACAAACGTTTAAACGCTGGATTACAAAATTATTTTAATTCAAAGGCCTCAAAAATGAGGCCTTTTTTTATGTATACAAGAAATGCTTTAAAATTGCTGCGATAGCAAGTAGACTCCAGCATATATTAAACAACACAATTGTAGGTAGAGTTTTAACTGTCGATGACCATATTAAACCTACGCTAGTAATAAGAGCAATAATATATAACCACCACCACTGAACACCAAAAAGTAAACCAGGAATAATAATTGCAAGTTTATTCATAAAGCAAATAAACTCTACTGTATTTGGTTGATTCCAATAATCTCTTTTAAAGAGATTTTTTAAAACTTTAATTGCTGGATGGTCCATATTGTTATATATTAGTTGGCCAGATATACTCAAGATTATCAGGAACATCAGGCCAGATAGGTTTATAATGGGCTGGGTGTTTTCGGATAAGATTAGATCTATGGCTTAAATGGACATCATCACGTCCAATCCAAGAAGGCATTATCGGTGATGGTTTATTTGTATTAAAAGCATTAATCTTATCGTAGCAAGTGTCTTTGTACCCTCGGTTTATCCATTCACTACAAATAGCCAAGCCGTAGACTACTAGAGCTTGCTCATGGCCCCGCCACATCTCTCGAGCTGGATGGTTTTTCCAACCTTTATAGTTTGGTTTATGAAAAGAGTTAAGAAGCTGTAACACTTCAACACGCTGTTTACCGAGACGTTTTATATCAAGGCTCTCGGCAGATTTAACAAAATCTGGATATGGTAAGAATGTTTGCATTATTGGATATTGTATTCGTAGCACGCTTTAACTAGCGCATCTACCGGTTCACTATTAGAGAGGTAAAATTCAAACTTAATTGCTATGTTATCGCTATTGTTACTCTGTTCGGTTAAACGTAACAGTCGTTCACATGTTACCTTTGTATAATAATCGTCTCGGTAGGTAGAATTAATGAGTTCTACAACGTTTTGCCAGTTAAACATAAGTTCATTATAGTTTAGTTCCAGAGTATTCAACATAAATATTTGAGTGGCAAATGTAAGCTTTAATATCTATAATAGATTAAATCAGGAAGTTAAACCTGCTTCAGGTTATTGTTTATCTTTCGATAAGTTTACTTTTATTGCTAACTTTAGTGGTACTAGTAATAGTATCTCAAATAAAAAAGTATTATGGAATTACGGTGATGGTACTGCATCATCTGCTTTAACTTCTTACCATAGTTATAGCTTTCCAGGTTATTACCCAGTAACTCTTACTATTTATGATTCTGCTGGTAATGGTTCTCTTGCTCCTTATCTATCTGTTATAAAAATTTATAACGCTGTTGAAGATAAGATTATATTAACAACAGATAACAATTTATTTTTAAGAAGTGGTCAAGCAAATGGAGCAATCTATTTAACTAGATTTAACTCTGCTCAAACCTCAATTTCAGGAACAAATACAGTTATCAGTCTAGGGGTTTCGGGTAATAGATCTCCATTTTTTGATTCAGCAACTTATAACACTGATAAGTATGCTCATTTAAAATCATCTGCTAAATTTGCTATTAATACTGATTTAGGTTTAACAATTGTCGATGAAGTTTCTACTAATAATGATGCATTGTATGCAATACCATCATCTTCTGATACAACTATAAGTTTAACAACTTCTAGTTACAGTTCGACATATTTAGCTGGTTCAAGCGGACAAGCTACTTTTTACTACGTTGAAGATTTTAAATTATAACTTATAATACTGTATGGTAGTTTTTAACGCTGAGAATCATACATATAAAAATCCTGAAACTGGTAGATATTATACATCCGTATCAGGTTTTTTAAAAAAATACAAAGAACCTTTTGATGCTGATTTCTTTGCAAGTAGAACTGCTGCTAAAACTGGTAAAACAAAAGAACAAGTACTTGAAGAATGGGCTACTAACAATAAACAAGCTTGTGATAAAGGTCATATGGTTCACGATATTTTTGAAGCATATATAAAGACCGGAGAAATTAAAGATGAGAAATATATTGATGAATTTAAAGAGGTTTTTAATATTAAAGATTATAAAAAGGTAAATAGTGAAAAAATCGTTTATGATGATGAAAATGAGATAGCAGGTACTTCTGATATTATCGCTGATATTGATGATAAATATTTCGATATCTTAGATTTTAAAACTAATAAAAAGTTCTTATTTTTTAATAAGTACAATAAATACCTTTTACCTCCAGTAAACCATTTACAAGAATGCCAATACAACGATTACAGTTTACAGCTATCATTTTACGCTTACCTATACAGTTTGGTAACTAGTAAAAAATTAAGACAGATACGTATATTATATCATGATAGCAATAAATTTCACACTTATCCGGTACCTTATCTTTACTGGGAAATCAAAGCTTTAATCAAAAACCATGGACAAAAATCTATTAGCGAAAGTAAAACCAATCCTGCAGCAGTGCAATCCTGAGAATTTTGAGTCAGTTAGACGCAAGTTAATGGTTATACTTAAACCAGACGAGGCTGACATTCTCTTTGAATATTTTACTAGAATAGAGCCAGAATATATAGAAGAAACTTGTAAACTACGTACTTGGCAGGTAATTCCGCAATATAATGACTACTTTAGTGTTCCTGAACGTGCTATAATGGATGATATCCGAAATTGGGATTAAATATTTTAGATGTCACTATCAGGTCTAGATACATTATCACCGGTTAACTTTACATATCTACATGATAAGAGTTTAGTAATTAACCAAAATATCTTTGCTACTCAGCAAGGTTTGAATCTAAACCTAGTAAATGCCTTAAGTTCATGTAAGGATAATATAATTCAGAATTATTCTAATATATTCTTATCCGATACAATTAAAGCTAACGATTTTGGGTATATTAAGATTAAGCAACCAATTAATTTAACCTTTCCTACCTACTTAGCTTTAAGTGCATATCCAAATGCCTCTGTAAATACACTATATACAACTATTAGTTCAAATCCTGCGTTATCTTCAAGAATTACATTTTCAAATTCTTTGAGTGATGATGCAAGTACTTATTTTTCATTTATAAATATTGATGGTATCAAATGCAGAATTACTACAACAGATAATTTTAGTGCAAAAAGCTTAACCGTTGATATCGCTTCTTTAAGTTGCTATTTTGCTACTAGAACAGAAACAATTAGTGCATCAGGTGCAGATTTATTTGAGTATAGTTTAGATAATAAAGGTTTCTTAAAATTATTCTTTAGAAATAATAATAACTTTTTTATTATTAGAAAAGTTGGAGAAACTTTAAGTGCGGTAAACGTTTTAAATACTGGACCTTTAAGTGGTGATGTGTTTGCAACAACCTATACAGGTAAAAGAGAAGTAAACTTTTTAAATGACTTTGTTTACTATCAGAAAGATAGAGTTTCAGATTTCACACTAAATGAAGTTGCAACTGTTAAAGACGTAGAACAAAATCACGTTTTATTTTACAACTATGAAAGTGATATAAATTTTGCATCTGGTGCAGATGTGTATGTTGACTTCTATAAGACAAAAAACGTTTTAAGTGATAATTATTTTGTTAATGATAAAGTACCATTTGATGATTCAGTCGTACAAAGAAAATATACCACTATTTTATCAAAACAAAATAGTGAAAAATATAATGGTGATTTTCAACTTAACTATAACTACTATACCAAAGAGTATTCTTTTTTACCCGATGTAGCAACTAAGTTTACGTTGCCAGCTACTTTATACCCTTACAGTTCACTAAACATCGATGATAGTAGTTTAGTTAATAACGGTTCATATGGTGGTAAATCTCCAGTATTTTCTGATAAAGTTAATAAAAGTTTAAACTACAATACAAATGCCGTTAACTTTAACGAAGCAAACGGCTCATACCTTTGCACTTGGTTATATACCGATACTGCTCAATTAACCTCTTATTGGGTTGACCGTTACTACAATCCAAAATTAATTTCCAATAGTGTAGCGTTTTCAGGTGCTTCATATCAAGTATTTCCATATTATAATTCATTAAGTTCATATTTTAATAAGTTCTATCCTAATAGAGACTTCTCTTATTATGACGTAAGAAGTAGTTTAACTTTTGAGCCTTCAGCAACCTATTATTATTCTCGTATTGGTAATAAATATATCAATAAAGTATTAGATACCTTACCAGTGTATATTGATACCTTTGAGAGATATAGATTCAATAGTTATTCAAACAATACAAACACTATTCAATTTAGTGCTTCGTATGGGTCATTTATTTTACAACCGAAAGAGAATAACAATTCATTTACTTTATCTTTTGACTTACTTGCATCAAATTTAAGTGCAATTAATTGTAATATTTTAGTTGGTAACAACTTTGACGAAGGTATTACAATTTATAAAGGCGGCTTACATAACATTTACACCCCAGGTTTCTTTATGTATACCTTGGATACATTAAAGTTTTACGATAAGAATTTTAATACCGTCTTTACTGCAAATTTAAGTGCAGCTATCGGAGCTCCATATAAAATACTTGATGTAATTAATTACGGGTTTGACCATACTATAAAAGTTCTTTATCAAAACCTTTCTAATACATATCCGGGTATATTAGACTTTAATATTCATAATAAGATTACTTCAAAAGTAGAATTCTCTAGTTTAGCTGGTATATTTGGAGCAGGATTGCTAAGTAAGACCTACCAAAATAGTAATCACGTTTATTATCGTTCTGTCGGTGTTAATAACTATCTTGTAAAGTTTGATTATATTAATAATACTTTAATTTCAAACGATATTACGTCAGGTTTAATTATTCAAGGAAGTGCAGTTTCATATAACAACAATCTAGTATATCTTTCTGGTTATAGAGGAGTCATTGTTGGTAACTACGGCGTTTCAAAAATTACTGACGCGGTATACTTTAAGAATTTAAGTACTAACGAAGAATTTTTAACCCTTTCAGCAAATAGAGACAGAATTTACGACATTATCGAATACAATAACAATCTTTTAGTACAAACCAAGAGCACCGTTTCTGTTTATGATAGTAATAAACGTACTCTCGGTACATTTGCAGTTAATACTAGTGCAGTTTCAGGTTTTAAGATTGACATTATTAACGATAATTACCAACCAAAACTACTGAGCTTTTTTAAGAATGATAAAGGTAATATTGGTATTGTTAAATATGATTTTAATTCTAAAGAGATAGAAAGTACTAGTGCAACATCATTATCAGCTTACGATCAATTTTATCAAGAAATAGTTTCGTCAAATACCCTTCAAGGACCGATGTTTACTCCAGTTAATTTTTCTGATATTAATAAGATCAATAAATTTGACAAAAACGATATAGTGTTAAGAGCTGATATCTTCTCTGGAAACGATTATCAAAATAAAGCAGTTTCAGTGGAAGCTATTGACTTACAACCGCATACTAATCAAAACATCACTTTAGTGTTTAATAGTCCGACAGGCAATATCCAGTTTTATAATAACGGTATATTAAAGAAGAACGTTTCATTATCTGGAGTCAATATTACTAACTTTTTGACTAGCCACTATATGAATAACAACTTTGGGGTAGGTATTCCATATATTGATAATACGGCTGCATCAAATATTGCTCCTTTTGATTACGCATCTAAGCTTTCAATTAATAATCTAAAAGTATTCAGTAAGAGTCTTAATGAAGATGAGGTTAAGTTTAGTTATCTTGCCGATCAAATTATTGATACGGTTAACTTTGATATTCCTCAAGGTACAAGAAATAATACCGATACAGCCTCATCATATAATAGATATAATATACCGGGTAGAAAAAATAACAACGTGAAGATATATATAAAGAACTTAGATCTTTCTGATTATCATCAAGAAATTATTAAACAGAAAATAAATGAAAAACTAAGTTCAATAACTCCAATTAATACTAACGACATCCAACTATTCTTTATAAACAATGAGTGATATTAAAAAATTTGCATATACTGCTGGTGGTTTGTTTTCATTAACAGGTAGTGATTATATTGGTTACTATAATATAAGGAATAATGCTGCGTTTGTTGGTAAATATACTCAAGACACTTCACTTACAAATAATGAATCAATTCAAAATATAGTTGCAGTATCTGATAAGTTCTATAATAGAATTGCAACTGAAAATATAACCTTGAAATACACTTTATCTGATTTTGTTTTTGAACCCGGTGAGTATATTAATACAAACTCAATCAATCTTAAGATTGAAAAAGCTTTTAATAATTATTTGGATACTTATAGAGGTTGTTTTATTGCGACTTCTAAACTACCATATTTCTATACTGGGTTAGCTAGAGTGTCTGCTACTAATACTGGTAATGCATTACCAATTTGGAACTATAGCAGTACTAACACTTATATGTCAGCGTTCTCTGCATATAATTCGGCTATTACCCGTAATAGTAAAATTGCCTATATACCAAATCAATATGCAAGTGATCCAAATAACCACACATTAGTAGTTGCTAATCTTTCATCATTAACGGTGTTCTTGGTTAACAGGCCACTTTACACTTTTAATGTAGTATTTTCATCATCAAGAATTGAAACTAATAATACAGTTGGTTATAATCAATTACAATTTTCTAATATTTGCTCAATTGCTAAAGCTGGTAATTCTTTATACGTAGTTGACTCTAATAATAAATCAGTCTACGCATATGATATAACAGCTACTTTACAAGAAGATAGAGCTTTGGGTAATAGATTTAATTTAACTAATTCAATTGACAGGCAGCAAGGTAAATTTGATACCCCGTTATTAGTTGCGGCGTCGGAAGATAGAGTTTTCGTTTATGATGATGTCGGTATTATTCACTTTTACGATAGAAACTTTAATGCTATCAATTCATATAAGAATAGACCGCTTTTCATTGAATCTATTCCAGTGTCAATGACATATTATAAGTTATACGATCAGTTATTTGTATTAACCTCTAATTTTAAGCTTGTTGTATTAGATTCAGAAGCTAACTCAACAATTTATACACTTGATACGACAGGCTTCTTGTATGATGAAGTACCGAAGAAGATAGTATTTTCAAATTCAAACTCTGATATATTCTATATGTTAACCAACAAATCTCTATATAAGAAATTTGTATCTAACATATTTAGAAATATCGGCAACTATTCATTTGTCAATAATATTACTGGGGTAGCTGGTACCTATCCAGATGGTACTAATTTATTCAATTATCTATACGATATTGATACCTATGATAGTATTAACAACTACGATAACATACTATTATATGGGTACGATCAATTTATAAGTTATAATGAAAAGACTCTATTTGATACAATCTTAAAGTAAATAATCATATGCCCTCCCTAGCCTGTAGTAACATTTTATACGATAACGCATTTAATACTTCTTATGATCACACTGTAAGTTTTAGGTATAAAATGGATACCCAAGGCGTTACCCCAGTACAAAATAACGGCTTTGGTTTATTTTTTATTAATGGTACTCAAACTTCAATTTCTGGAGGTGGTTCAGGCGCGGGTTTAGGTATTGTCGATATTTTAAGTTTTATACCAGGTGTATTTGCAATCGTTGGATTTGATGTTCAAGGTACATTCTCTCAAATTAATAGTATTGCACCATTCACAACCGGTAATGCTAGTCAAATTATTCCTAATATTGGTATGAGAGCGGGATCAACTTATAATTTCTTAGGATCACCTACACTTACTGATAATTCAGCGTTTGACTACGATGTTGAACATACTATTAGATTAGATATCAGAAATAAATTTAGAACCGTAAAGGTTAGTATACTAAAAGACAAGACTTATTATCTGCTTGCAACTTTTAATTCAAGTTATCTGTCAGATAATTTTCTATTACCACCGCTTGCTAAGTTTGGCATATCTTTTTCAGGTGATACTATATTTACCGTTAAAGATATAACAGTAAATTTTACCCAAGGTTAATCAACCAGATTAAAAGTTACGTTGCCTTTTTCAGCTACAACGTTATATGTTGTTTTATCGGTGTAAAAAGTGCTTTGAACATCAATTGTGTTCAAATTTAAGTCAATAATGTTATCACCGATCATAGTAATATTATTATTGAAATAGTGAATAATACCATTTTCGTAATAAACAGTGAATACTGCAGTAAACTGTTGAGGAGTTGACTGCTTTGGAGTATAAACGTAATATGATAATGCTGAATTTAACGGTGAGAATGTAGATAACGGGTCTGTTATACCATCATATGTATAAACATCATTAATAATAGTCGTACCGTCGTCGCTTGCTGGGTCCCATTGAAGTTTAACCTTAAAAGGCTTTGCAGTGAATGCTAACAATAGGCTATAATTAATTTGAGCCTTTGTAACACCTTGTATATATGAAGATAAGGTAATATTTTGCGTTGAAAGCGGTGGGGGAGAAGATAACGCTATTGTTAAGTTGTTAAAATTAAAAAGTGATTGTGCCATTTATTGGATTTAGGTTAGGGGTTGTAGCTAATGTATTATATAGTAATGTAGTTATATTACTAGAATCATAAACGTTAATAGTTAAGTTACCATTCGTAGGGTAAAATAATTTATTGTTGAGTAAATTTACTTCACCAGAATTAAATCTTAGTTGAATAGAATTTAAAAAGTAATTTTTATTAGTGTCTTTGACATCTACTGCAATATTGAAGATATCTTGTTTTTTGTTATACGAAAGTTTAACATTATAAACATCTAATTTAGTATTTACATTATAGCTTGAAGATAACGCAGAATATTGAGTATATTTAAATGTATCAATATCGTAACTGTACATTTTTAATTCAAATATTCTTGAATTATACGCTGAAACTATACTTGTAGTATTTAAAAGATATTTTGCAAAGTATAAAGTATTTTCAACTAAAAAGGAGTTACTAATTTCGTTGTTTAAACTATGCGATAGTATTAAAGGTATGTTTGACGATTTATAAAAGCTATTATTTTTATAAACTATTTTATCTACAATAGTGTATGATGATGTGGTAAAGACGTATGTGCTGTTATACACTTCAACCGATACTAAACTATTAACTAATTCGTTATATTGGTTTGGATACTTTAAGAATACATCGTTAAACTGAGATGATATTGGACCTAATGTATCTGTAGCTATATTATAAATATAAAAATTACCAACACTATTACGATTACTGTAAATAGACGGGTTTGAAGTTGGTACTGAACTCGCTACATTTGTAATAGTTTGGGTACCGGATAAAGTACCGTTAAGTAGCTTTTGAATACTACTTAAGTATAAGGTATTAGTAAAAGCTGATAAACCTAGCTGCGATATATTAACGTTTAAGTTATTAGCTAAGTTATTAATATAATTACTTTGAGATTGCTTTAGACCAATAAAGGTATTACCAAATATATCTGAGAAGTATTGTGAAACTACCCCAGCATTATATAAAGATGTTGCAAAACCGTCAAACTTTTGCAATTGTTCCTGTGAGTGATAACTTTCAAAGGTGAAATCTTTTTCAGTAACGTTTGTATTACCTAAAGCGTTATTTGATGAAATATTCTTTTGAATCTTTTCACCTTCTAATTTATAAGTTAGAGGTGTTTCGTGGTCAACTTTACTTACCCCTGATACATTACCGTAACTATCTGGGTCTGGGAAGATATAAACGTGGTCTGGTTTAATATCATCTTTAATATAGTAACTAAAAGGAGTGTTTAACTGAATAATACCTCTTTGAGAAGGTTTAAAGAATAATCCAGCTTCTCTTTCATAAAGAGTTGTTGAAATTGGAACGGTTACGGTTGAAGGTGAGTGTAGATTTAATAGATTGCTATATGGTGAGCTTGCTTCAAACAAACTACCACTTAATACTTGACCTAACGAGTTAGTGCTTAGGTATGAAAAGTTAGTACCGGTAAACTTTTTGATTAATTCTGCTTGTAAAATTAAAATTGTATTACTTCTGGTTCTAGTATTATAATCAATGAAGTCATATGTCTGCAATAAGTCTAAATTTGGCTCGTTAATATTAAACACTAACGTTTGTAAAGCATCGCATATAACTTGTTCACTGTTAATTAAGTTTATTATAGCTTGATCATAGTCTAAAAACAGATTATAATCAGATGTATTAGTATTTGATGAAAAATAACTCTTTCTATCACCGACCGCATTATAGAATGACGGTTGTTTAAATGGATCTAAATCAAAATAGTCGTTAAAATTGTCATAACCTTCTTCAACCTCGATTTGAATTTGAGTGCTAATTGTACTTAAAGGGGTTTGTAAGTTAGTGAATGTCGGGTTATCACTGCCAAAAATAGTTTCAATAATGTATGTCTTAAGATAACTCTCAACCCCATCAATTGTACCTTTATTCTTAGCTAATTGAAGGTCTATTTTATAGGTATCTCTCTTTTCTGCGAAATATAATAATACTTGCTTAATTTTAGCAGTATAAAAAGGTGCTGCAATTTCTAAATCATTACGGTTATTAAAGTCAATGTTAGATAAAAATCTTTTTTCTTCGTTTGTAGTATAATTTAAAGTAATTGTCTTTAAAAATAATACAAACTGTTCTTTAACTTGAGTGTTAATATCAGTATATGATTTGGTTGTTGTAGCATTCCAAGCTTCTAAGTATTTTTGATAGTCTGAAAACTCTAATACACTTTTATCTAATGTTTTTGTATAATTAAGATATTCTAAAAACGTGAAAGATTTTGTAGAATCAAACTTTTCATCGTTTAAGTTGTTAGTAATGCTATTATAAACGATTACGGTCGAATATCTTGTAGAGGTAAATAGCATTTAATATATTTAATTATAATTAGATTTTACCGACTTGCCAATATTTCTTACCACCTATAACTGTAGAAATTGTATTACTATACGTGCTATATGGTAGTAATGCATAAGAACATAAACTTGGAGTTGCTGAGACGTTAATACCATCATATGCTGATACTGCTAATAGATTAGTAACGTTATCTATTCTGCATGCAAAACCAATACTACCTAAACTATCGCCGGCAAAGTATAAACCAACCACTTTCCAAGCACTTGTTGAGGGTGAAGTTGAAAAGTAAGCGTAAACTAAAGAGCCAGAATCTCCGCCTGAGCCAACCACTGTATTAGTTATTGGACTTTCAATTGATAAACAATCAGCATACGATAATACCCCTACTGTACCAAAATTTACTGATAAAGATGTACTCACCCCAGTAACTCTTAATTGACACCCAGCAAGACCTACCGGGCCTGTTGTTCTACTTGACTTAAAAATAGGGTTTAAAGTTGTTAAACTATCAATTTCAGCTTTACTTGCAAAAGGGGTAGCTGAATAAAAGTTAGCGCATAACGGGTACCAACTTGTAGTGTCAATTATACTATCGGTTAAGTTAATTAACGCAGCATCAATCTTGTTTATACCGGTTGCGGTCATCGGGTATGCTCTTTTTAAGTTACCAATAATATCTGGCGCGTAATTAGCAGTGCCTCTATCCCAAGAACTAGGTTGATAGCTTTTAATATTACGGTATGCTGAAGCTGTTGCTCCATATGTTATTGAGTTTGCAACTAATTGTGGTATATCTACTTCGTATATTGCCCCGCCTGGTACAGCTCCGACGTGGTTATTTGTAATACCAACCACTTTACCGTCAAAATTATCGATTACAATACCACCTAACGTACCGGCAGATACGGACCCTACCGGTGGTGGTGCGCTAAATGAAATACCACCGCTTAAAATTGCTGTTTTAGCTCTATTATAACTTACCGGTGCTGACACCACTGGAGGGATTGCTTGATTACCTGTATTCCAACAGTAAGCAGGTTGTGAAAATATTTTTTCCGGAACAATAATAACGTCAGTTTTATACTCCACACCGTCTATAGTTAAAGTTCTTGGTATTAACTTATCAGCTGGTATATCTTGAATAGATAATTTCTGTTTTACTCCAAATTTTACGCACTTATCAGTTGTAAACTGACCGTTTACTAGTTTCTGACCAAAAGTTATTTGTAAAATATCGTATTTATTTTCTAAAAATAAGCGTTCAATTTCTTGTTTTAAATTGTTTATATGTAATTCATTCATGGTTAGTTATAGGTAACGTAAAGTATACCAGCCCCTGCTGCTAAAGGTGTAGGTGTCGGTGTAGGTGTCGGGGTTAAAGCCGGGGTACCTGTAGGTGTTAGGGTTGGTGAAGGTGTCGAAGATGGTGTAAATGTAATGGTCGGTGTTATTGACGGTGTTAATGTTATCGTTGGTGTTATTGACGGTGTCGGCGTCTGTGAAGGTGTTTGTGAAGGTGTTATTGACGGGGTCAATGTTATCGTCGGAGTGATTGAAGGTGTAACTGTATTTGTAGGTGTTACAGAAGGTGTAATTGTTTGCGTTGGAGTTACTGTTGGTGTGGGGGTCTGTGTTGGTGTTATTGTCGGTGTAGGTGTTGGTGTGAAGATAACTTGCGATTTATTGGAGTTAGCCTCATTTGGTAGGCAAGAAATTACTTGCAAGTTAGTTAATAAATTATGTAACAATACATTATCCATTATACCACCCCGTTCAGTATATGCTTCATAAGAACTATTTGTTCTTAATAAGGTATTATTTTTATTATCAAAATCTATAAACTTTTGAAGTTGTGAACCTTCAACCCCAGGTATGTATTGATAAAATTCGTAGTACTTAGTAACATCTAAACCACTAACACCAGGGGGTAAAACTAAATTCCAACCATAACTACTATCAACATCATAAAGATTATATAAGTTCTTTTCCGGAATTGCTGTACTTACTAAATTGTATTTTCTACTAAATTTTTCATAAGTTAAAATGAAATAAGGTTGAGCACCGGGTTGGAATTGGGTAGTAGTAAAGTCATACATTGTACCTCTATTAAGACCATATTGAGTACTATTGGTAAATCCTTTAGGATCAAAATTACCTTGGAATTGATTGGCTTGCCCGAATAAGTTTTTATGTTTAACTGATAATATATCCACTAATCTCTTAAAAGATGGTGGGTAGTTATAGTTAAAATTTTGATAAGTTGAATTCACTTCATCTAAAAGTGATTTTAACGAATCAACGTTACAATAATCTGGGTCATTTATATTTGCAACGTAATTTGCTACTTTTTCATAGATTTCAATACCGAGAGTGTTAGGATCTGAGTCAGCATTACCGACTATTTGACCTAAAAAGTTATCAAAAAACTGCGGCTTATCAGTTAGTACCGGTTGGGTACCAAGTGTTTTAAGAGCATTGGTTTGGTCGAAGTTTTCATTTACTTTACGTATCTCATACTGTCCGCAAGAACTATTAATATGGAATACTGTAGAATAAGCTGTTAAGTTTATGTTTACGTCTGTATATACAGCTTTTATAATAACATCTTCAATAACTACACGACTATATAGATATCCTTTAAAGAAGCCACCTTGCGTTAACGAGCTTAAGGTACCAAAGTCAGAATGAAAGTTGATACCACTCACATATTCACCATCGGTAGTACTTAAATTAAAGGTAAAGTTATTAAAATCTAATAGACTATAATCTCTTACATCATACCCTAGGTAATCTTTGAGGCTAACAACAAAGTTAATACGTTCCCCAGCATATTTGATTGGATATATATCAAAACCACCATCTGTTATACCGTTACTTGAAATAACTAACTTAGTTATATCAGCAATATTATGACCGGATATTGCACATGTTTGATTTGCTGGTATTGTGTTCAGATAAAAACTTGCATTTTTATAGCCAGCTACTCCTATTTGAGGGTCATATAGCGAATCCTTCGAAAATGATGCAAAAATGTTAACGTTATATGAACTCATCTTTTATTATTTACTTTTAGTTACATGTAATTACCGGACTTGACTGATATACATAGTCTGCAGGGTTAATAGTTGTAGGTGTTGTACCCCATTTTACACATATTGCATCGCCTGTATAAAATGTTCCAATAACCGCAGATAATGAACCTGCTGGGTAATAAGTTACTGCACCGGATGAATTATTTGTATTAAAATACCATATTGAAGCGTAATTAGAAGTTGCTGTAGGTGTCGGGGTAGGTGCTGGGGTAAAGTAAGCAGCAGCTACTACATTATTAAATGGCATGTAGAAACTAATTTCACCTGGTAATGAATAGTCAACATTAGTTGCACCTGTTATTACCCAACCACCGCTTGTAGGTGCTACATATAATGCACTTGCTGAGTAAACAATTACTACTGGTTCACCAGCTGTGTACCCAGAAACACCTAGTGAATATGTATGGGTAGGTGCATATCCGTTTTGATATTTGATACTACCTCCGGCTGCCGGATTTGCAGATAATGTTACGGTATGTACACCGTTAACTGTAGGTGTTGGGGCTGGGGTATATGAAGGTGTAATTGAAGGTGCCGGTGTTCTTGTAATTGTCGGCGTTATAGTATTTGTAGGTGTATTAGTAGGTGTACGTGAAGGTGTCGGTAAAGGTGGTACAATTAGAACTGTCTTTACATTCTCATCTTGATTTGTAATTCTTACATTGGTAATATCGTTAATATAACTACTTGCTGCAAATAAACACTCATACACTCTATTCAATACTTGAGGAGCTACTTTTTCATTAACGTTAACATAACATGAACTGGTAAATGAAGTATTAATAAGGTCTTTTTCTTCTTTATTAAGAGGTTTAATATCGCCTGATGTAATAATATTAGTTACAGGGTCTAACTTACCGGTTAATCTATAATTTAGATAAGAGGTTAAGGTATTATAATTGATATAAAGTTTAATTAACGACTTATTTAAAGTAATATTATTAACAAACTCACCACCGAATTTAGAACTACGTCTAAAGTCTTCTGAATTTGACTTTGAATCATCAGCTAATAATAATTCTTGTATATTATACACATTAAAATTTATCGTTTGATAGTTATCAATTGGCTGAGGTATTGAAGTTGGTGTTGGTGTTACCGTCTTTGTTGGAGTCGGTGTAAAATTAGTTGTTATCGTCGGTGTCGGCGAATGAGTCGGGGTAATTGTTGGTGTCGGTGTTTGAGTACCGGACGGTGTAATAGTCGGGGTAGGGGTTGATGTCGGTGTTTGACTATTAGAAGGTGTTTGAGTCGGTGTAGCTGTCGGGGTCGGAGTAGTAATCGGACAATCTACAATGATATAATCTAGATTTTCTGCAATAATACCATCTTCATCTTCAGTTGATAGATAGCAATATTCCGGAGAAGGTGAAGGAGTTAGTGTAGGTGTCGAGGTCTTAGTCGGTGTTGGACTTAAGAAAGTAGTTGGGGTCGGTGTCGGTGTAAGAGTCTTGGTAGGTGTCTGAGTCGGTGTCGGAGGAGGAGTGGCGGTAGGTGTTGGTGTAAGACTCTTAGTAGGGGTTATCGTGTTAGTTGTTACCGGTGTACTAGAAGGTGTAGCTATCGGCGTCGATGTTGCGCCTGGGGTAGGTGTAGGTGTAGGAGTCTTACTAGGAGTGTTTGTAGGGTCGCCTGAAGCTGTAGGTGTTTGGGTAGGAAAACCAGCACTTGTAGGGCCTGGTGAAGGGGTTATTGTTGGGGTCGGGGTAACCCCAGCGGTCGGGGTTGGTGATGGTATAACTGTCTGGGTAGGGGTTGGAGTAGCTGTAGGTGCTACTGCAGAAGGTGTAGGTGTTTGAGATAACCCGGGAGTAGTTGTTACCGATGGTGATGGAGGTGGTAAAGGGGTATTAAACGGTGAATAAGTAGGTGTTGGTGATACTGGAGGTGTGGGTGTTACTTGAACTGGTGAGACTGTATTGGTAGGTGTGGGAGGAGGTAGTGTCGGTGTCGGGGTAAATGTTGTATTCGGTAATGTAGGTGTTTGAGTAGGGGTTGTAAACTGCGATTGTGTAGGTGTCTGTGTTGGTCCAGTCGTACCTGTTTGGGTCGGAGTTGTGAACTGCGATTGTGTTGGTGTCGGTGATGGTCCGATCGTTGATGTAACTGACGGGGTAACAAATGGTGAAGGTGTAACAGCAGGCGTCGGTAGCGGTGTATTATTTGGTGTCTGGGTAACTGCAGGTGTACTATTTGGAGTGTTACCAGGGGTAAGTACGGGGGTTACCCCTGGGGTTAACGCTGGTGTTCTAGATTGAGTAACTACAGGTGTACCAGATGCTCCAGGAGTACTAGACGGGCCTGGTGTAGGTGTACCACCTGGAGTGCTAACAGGTGTACCACCTGGAGTGTTAACAGGTGTAGCACCAGGGGTACTTACTGGAGTACTACCGGGAGTAGCTTGAGGAGATGATCCAGGAGTACCTATTGGAGTACCTGTAGGGAAAGGTGATGCAGTTGCACCGGGTGTCGATGTTGCACCTGGGGTTGCTGGTGGAGTAGGACTTTCTGCGGGGGTTGGCGGTGGAGTAGGTGACGCCGGTGGGGTAGGGGTTACCGGGGGAGTCGGGGTCGGATCTGGTGTAGGTAGCGGTGTTGTAGTCGCTCCGGGAGTTTGTGTCGGGGTTGGTTGAGGTGTTGTAGGTGTCGGGGTCGGGTTTAGGGTTGGGTCGGGTGTAGGGGTTATTGCTACAAAATACGCTGTTATACTATTCGATGCATTACCGTTGTCTGTGAATGTTGTATTAGCTGCATATATATTACCAATTGTACCACCACCGGAATCTACTGACCAGTAATCAAACGCATAACCACCAGGTATAGTAGCATAAATATTTACGGGATCACCGAAATTACCATATATAGATTCCCCGGTAGGAAAGTTACCATGATAACCGTTACTAACTGTTAGCGTATAACCGTAACGTGTTAAACTTTCAACAGGGCAAGCATTAATTGTATCAGGGGCACCGCCACCGCCACCTACGTAAGTATGTCCTTGGTAGTTATTATCATAAGTTAGACTATATACAACTGTACAACTTTGATTAGTTTCTGTTATTGGACTAGCTGAGCAATTAGTATAGATGAAGTCTGTAGACCCGCAATTACAATTTAACAGCCAATTTGCGCCTGTAATACATGCCATGTTATTGAGCTCCTTCTAGTTGAGTTTGCAAGGCTGTATAAAACATTTCGTTTCTTGCTCTAATTAACGGTTTATTGTGAGCTAACGCTGCTTCTCTATTAAACTCACCGCTAATTAAATTAGAAACCACATAGTTATCATTACTAACGCTCTCTATAATAATAGCTTCATTTTCAGATGAATATGCAGTTACTGTTCTCGCAACAGGGTTATCAACAAAACGTTTGAGCTGTGATATAGTAAATGCCATTTTATTCTACTATTATATTATCAAGAATAGTCTTGTTATATAGATATGGAAATTTAAAATATGGCAATTGTAAGTCTGTTGATTGAATACGGATATCTACATCTGGGTAATTTGGATTAAAGACTAATAGGTTAAGACCGTTATCTGTAACAGTGGTGCCATCATCTAACACTCTTCTCATACTAAACGAGCTCACACCATCGACGCTTAAAATTTGAGTTATTAAATCATTTAAAGTAATTAACTGACCTAATGTGCAATTTTCTGGTGCAAAGTAATTTTGGAATATGGCATTAACATTGCTCTTTATTTTATTGACGTCTACTCTTAGATCGGTTGTTTTCTTTATAACTAAGAAAGTGTTTAAGGCGATATCTTTCGAAAGAGTCTCACCATCAACTGCAAACCCTAAAGTAAATGCAGTATAGATTGGATCGTGTGGCACAATCTCCATGTTCAATGCTTTTAAATTAGCCATTGAAGTTAATATTGTATTTTTTTGTGAGTTTTGTAAAAAGTATTGAGTATTATCAGCACTAACAGTCTTGATTTTCGGTACCATGAATAGATGAACGTTGTTATCTTGACCAGAATGAGCAAAATTAACTTCATTAAACATAAATCTTGCATCTTGATTTGGCCTTGTTAAACCTAAATCGTAAAAATACTTGATAAAGTTTTCAATATATGATCTATTACTAACTACATTTGAGTTTAAAACGATATTTGAATAATTTCTATCAATAAAGGTTTTAAAATCTATATCAGTTATTAATCTATTTTGACTAAAGAAAGTCTTTGGTGCATTTAATCTAATTTGGTCAACTGTTTCACCTTGATTTGGGGATGATGATGCGATTGGGTTTGTAAAGTTTAAATATGAAGATTGTGTTACTGTAAGATAGTTTAAAGACTGATTTAATATATCTGCTTTAATTAAATTATACTGAGGGGTTGAATAAAAGTTAATTGGATTTGAATTTAACTGATTGGCAGAAATTACACCGGCTTGACCATCACTTTGCAATATAAAAATATAAACGGTATCATTGACATTCAATCTTTTGCTAAAAACGTTATTACCAAATTTTAATTCATAATAACCATTTTCATTATATCTAGATTCAAATCTAGCTGAATCACTATTCTCTAAAAATATAGAGTTGGTAACAAAATATTGAGTGAATTTACCTGTATTGGCATCTTTAACATAAACATTGATACTACTTTGATCAATGTTTATAGGGGTGTTGTTAATATTATTTTTTAACAATACAGTAAAGGTTTCAAAATTTTCACCTGTTGCAATTTGTGCAGGATATTCAACAACCTTACCTTGGTAAAGTAAGCTTTCATCAAATAATGATGGTAAACTTTCTGTATCAACTGTTGTTTTACTAAAAGTTATATCATTTAAGAAAGTATAATATATACCATTTACGGTAAAATAAGAATATCTTGGAATAGTATATAAGTTTGGAGCTAAACTTGCATTAGCTGTTGCTTCAAATGAAAGTAAAGAGGTTTTATAACCGGTCGGTGAATAGTTAATTAACTTCACCATACGGTTCATATTTTCATATAACGTTGCTTGATCAAATAGTGATTCACTACTTGTTGTGTTCAAGTAGAAAAGTAAATAGTGGTAAGAAAGAGCTACTACATCAATTACAGCGTTTAAATTACTACCTTCAAAGTTTTGATCAGTGAAGACACCGCCTTGGTTTAATCTATCTTTGATTAATTGCTTCAGTGTTAACGCGTCGAATGTAGCGTAACTATTTTTTGGTAAAGTATAATCTGTAAAATTTTGTGCCATATTAGTTGTTATATATAAACCCTGTTTTATCTAGAATACCAACAACTTCTACCTGTTGAGCTTTGAATCTCGGTACAGATATATTTAAAGTTATTATATATTGTTGTTGTTCTATGTCTGCAGTTACGTTTATATTATTAATATTTACTCTAGGCTCGAACTTTTGAATGCCAGTAAAAATAGCTGTACCAATAATATGTGCTCTATCTTCTGAAACTGGTAAAAAGAGTAAATCACCAAAACCGATACCAAAAATAGGGTTTAATGGCTTTTGCCCGGGTGAGGTACTTATAATATTAGCAATGCTGTTATAGACTGCACCTAAGTTATTATCTACTTGAACGTCGGTTACCTGTAAGTTCTTAGCTAATTGATCGTTATATGTTAATCCTAATGTTAAATCTAAATTAAGATCAGTATAAACGGCTGAATTGTTTCTATCAGTATTAACGTTTTGTAAGATGTTTAGATTAATTCTAGCCACATGAATATTTATAGGAGAAATAGAAAATTACTAAGCTAGAATAAATAATAATATGCGTAACAAGTTCTTAACACTGGTAGAAAACAATATTACAAGATACTCCAACGGAAGTATACTTGTTGGCGATATAGTTAAATTGGCTGACGGTTATAAGAGCTCAGAGCATTTTAAAGACTTGTCAAAAGATACGCAAAATGCTGTTGAAGAATTTTTTAAGGCTAACGACCTCAATAAAAGAGTAGTTAATATTAAGACTTACTACCCGACATCAGCTCCAAACAACGATGATAATAGAGGTACCTGTTTTACTGCTGAGGTCGCAGTAGAAATAGCACCAGGTCGTTACTATAAAGAAACAAAAATTGCAGTACCAAGTTTTATTTTAACTAGAGTTAATGTTGATGGTTCAAATTTAGCACCAATACCAAATAGTTTAAAGAAACAAGAAAGACGTAACTTAAAACCAGTTGCTCCTGAAGAAAACGAAGAAGCACCTAACAATCCGTACCTTCAAACAATGATGAGTCAAGATGGTAATAAGCTATCAAGAGGAGATAGAGCTCTTCTTAACAAGAATGTTACTATTCCATCAAGCCCAGCCAAGGGAATGAACTCACCTATGGTAGCTAAGCAGAAATTTACTGCTTTACCGACATCTATCAAGCTATAAGCTTAGATAGGTTTAAGAAACAAGCATACGCATTGATTTCTTTATCAAGGACTAGTGCGTCTCTATATAGATACTCAGCAATAACGATGATTGCTTCTCTTTTTTTATCATCTTTAACGTCTGACTCGTATAAGAAGTTAAGATACCCTTTCAATACACTACTATAGTCACTCTGAAAATCGCTTTCGTTCTCGATAAGGTACTTTCTAAGGTCAATAAGCTTGTTAGACTTGATGAACTCATGGATATCACTAGTAATCCCTTTGGTATTAATGTTATTCGTTACCTGTAACGTTCCAGTAACACAGTACTTTTGAAAGGTATTGATAGTTTTACGAATATCTGGGAAGTTATCCTTAATAACTTTAACTAAATTAGTCTTTTCAGTAGCTGGTATAGTGATATTTTCAGCTTTAAGAATGGTTAACACCCTACCTACCACGTCGCTAATATTAGGATTGAGGTCGAAGTACTGGGTTCTACTTTGAATAGCTGGGATAATCTTATGCTTATAGTTTGCAGTAAGAATAAACCGGGTATAAGCACTATACTCCTCCATAGTATTACGTAAAGCTCGTTGACCATCAATAGTTATCCCATCTGCTTCATCCAATATAACAATTTTTATGTTACCATCAATACTCTTAACTTGAGAGAAGCCACTTACCTTACTTCTAATAGTGTCAATACCGTTTTCGTCAGAAGCATTGATATACAGGTATTGACATTGTAGGATATCCTGCACAATAATCTTTGCAATAGTCGTTTTACCGATACCAGGAGTTCCAACAAATAGCAAATTAGGAACTTCACCTTTCAAACTACTAAAATAGTTCCTATTCTCTGGAGAGAGAACCATTTCACCCAGAGTTTTCGGTCGGTATTTTTCTACCCAAAGATTATTAAACATATTAGAATGATGCAGGTGTTCCGTTAACAGCTAATTCGTTAGGTAGAAGTTTAGCATCAGATGAACCGAAGCCTTTATCACCACGATTAGTCTTAGTTACCTCGTCAGACCAGTTAACATTAGCTTGAATAAGCGGGTAGACAATAAGTTGAGCAATTTTATCACCAGCTTTAAACGTTTGATCTAAATCACTAAAGTTATAAAGCTTGATACCCATATCCCCCCGGTAAGGGTTATCAATAATACCGAAATGCGGAAAGATATGCTTTTTAAACCCTACTCCAGATCGCCCTTCAACTCGAATCCAATAGCCTGGAGTAATATAAGCAAGCTTTAACCCGACCGGTACCGTAGCCCAACCTTTAGCTGGAATAGTAATTTCTTCAACTGCACTAATATCTAGACCTGAATCACCGGTATAAGGATCATTATGGTTATACTTAGGAAGTATAGCCGAATCATGCGTCATAACAAATTTAATATCTACTGGAAACATATATCCTATGATAATATGTATAACCTTTAAATCAAGACCTCTTTGTATAAGTAATTTAAATGGCTGACGATAACAATATTAACGATGCGGTAAGTCAATTGGTAGATCAATTGCAGAATAATACTATGAATTCTAAGCATATTCAAGCTGGAGTTCCTCTCCAAGGGGAGGATTTAGAGAAGTTCTTGTTAGAGTACTCCGGTAAGCTTATTAAAGGTAGTGTTGATTTCGTTGAAGATTTGAAGACGTATGTTGCTTCATCACCTAATGCTGAAGATGTAAGTGCAATGGCAACCCTAGTTAGTTCATCGGCGGCTGCTATTGAAACATTAAACAAAATTTTAATAGCTAAACAGAATAACGAGAATAGAGTTCGTATTAAAAATATGGATATTGAAGCTAAGAAACAATTACAAGATGTTCAAATCCAAGGTAAGATGTTAATGAATAGAGAAGAACTATTAAAACAACTTATTGATGACGCAAAGATTGTTAATATTGAAACAGTAAAGACTATTTAACTATTACCCATCACTTGTATAGTGCTTAACTGCACTTTATCTAATTGATTTTTAAGTGCATCAACTCTTATTGACAATTTCTCCATATTAGTAATTTGATAAATGAAATCAATTGACTTTCTTTGAGAGTCTTGGTCTTTTGGGTTTAGTAGTTTATAGAACAATATAAACCCTGATAGGTTACCAAGAATAGTCTTTAATGTAGCTAAAACTGATAATTGGTAAAGTATTACTCTATCATAATGTAATATATCAGTTACTAAATTTTCTCCGTGAGATGTTTTTGCTGTAAGCTTATTAACTACACTGATTGAAATACCTAAAACTTTTTTAGTACTTTGTAAACCTTGAAGATTTCTCTTTAATAATGCGTCACTATACTTACTAAATGTACTTGAAACGATTAATTCGTTTTTAGATACTTTAAACATTAACGTGGGTGGTAAGTTAGAAGAATTAAAGTAATAAGCATTGTATATATCGTAGTAAGGGTTAGTATTACTATCTAACACCGATACACTATCCGTTATAATACCTACATCGTCAGAGAAATTTTTGAAGTATGTATTACCGTCTATAAGTTTATCGACAAGTGCTTTATATTCTTTTGATAAAGATTGGTACTTTTCAATAAAATATAACTGAAAGGTGTTATCTAATTTTTTAAC
>Ga0181348_1000059_pt1 | contig 35260 bp, 32 predicted proteins | sample Su13VDMM110DN_FD_130092 | JGI IMG/M metagenome (GOLD analysis project Ga0181348, IMG submission 130092) | Freshwater viral communities from Lake Michigan, USA - Su13.VD.MM110.D.N | ecosystem: Environmental > Aquatic > Freshwater > Lake | place: USA: Michigan | collected 2013-07-16
AAAACGGACCTTATCCTACTATTGTACCACATAACAGTATTGACTATTTTAAACAAATAGGTCATTACCCTATTCCTAATAGAGAACATAATCCATATGTTGATGCATTTTGGAAATGGTGGCCAGAACTTTATCCGAAGCTAGAAAACTTTAGGATGACAGGTGGCGAACCACTTATGGATAAAAATACTTTTAGAGTATTAGATTATGTTATAGATAATCCCAGACCTGAGTTGGAAATGGCAGTTACCACTAATGCAAGTGTACCTGATAAATTATGGAATCAATTTGTTGATAAAGTAAGTTTCATTAGTGAGTATAAAAAACTTAAACGGTTTAGATTGTTTGTTAGTTTAGACGGGTGGGGTGACCAAGCCGAATACATACGTCATGGTTTAGACTTTGACCATTTGTGGAATAACATCAATAATTATCTTACAAGAGTAGATGAGGGTCTTGTTACATTTATTGTGACGTTTAACATACTGAGTTTGCCAACTATTCAGAAATTAATGAAGGGTATTTTAGATCTACAAAAAATACATAATGTTAAAAAAACAAGAAGAGAAGCAGACGGAAGTTTAAAAGTTTACGGTTATCATAGAGTGTTTGTTGATACCCCTATGCTAAGATATCCGCTGTGGCAAAGTTTACAGCTAACACCACAGGAGCATTGGCATTATGCAGATGAATGCTTAGATTTTATGAAAAAGAATACAGACAAAGGCAGGGATAGTCGTTGGGTTGGATTTAAACCCCATCAAATTGAAAGATTTGACAGGAGTATTGAATTTATGAAACAGGGGTTTAGTGATCCAAATGAAAAGTCAGAAGCAGAAGAAAACTTTATAAGATTTTTTTCTGCACATGATACAAGACGGCACACCGATTTCTCTGCAACATTTCCAGAATATGCAGAACTCTTTAAGACCTGGAAGGATAGATACAATGTTTAATGATGTAGATTATAAAAACGAACGTGAAACAATAAAAACCAAATTTGGTTCGGACACAATGTGTACTGCTAAATTTTTGTCCAGCACCATTTATTTACAAACAGGGCAAACACATAGTTGCTATCATCCGGCGCCACATGACATTCCATTGGAAGAAATTAAAAATAATCCTGCTGCCTTACATAATACACAGCATAAGATCGAACGCAGACAACAAATGATGAATGGTGAACGTCCAGAAGAATGCAACTATTGTTGGCGAGTAGAAGACATGGGCGAAGATCATTTAAGTGATCGCATTATTAAAAGTAAAAACGAATTACTGATGACTCCGACTGCTTACGAAGATATCTTAAAGAACGGATGGAATCATAATTATATCCCAACGTATTTGGAGATTAGTTTTGGTAGCGAATGTAATATGAAATGTGCATACTGTCACCCAAAAGCTAGCAGTGCTTGGATGAAAGAAATGGATACACATGGACAGTTTCCCAAAGCCCCACAGCTACAAAAACTATGGGAACAGATTTATCCAGAAGATAAAAACCCGTACTTGCAAGCATTCTGGAACTGGTGGCCTATGTTACGCACTAAACTTAAAGTGTTAAGGCTAACAGGTGGTGAGCCGTTATTGCAGCAAAGTATTTGGAAGTTCCTTGACATGATTGATGAAAAGCCATGTCCAGATTTAGTCTTCCAGATGAATAGTAATCTTAATGTTAAGAACGTATTAGTTAAAAGATTTTGTGCTAAAATTAAAAAACTAATTGACGAAAAAAAGATTAAGCGTTTCCATTTATTTACTAGTTTGGAAAGCTGGGGGCCACGTGCGTCTTATACAAGAAGCGGCTTGGATTTAAAACTGTTTGAACAAAACATGGAAACAATTTGGTCTAATTTAAACGGCTATCCTAGAGAATTGTTCTCTGGTATTACGATAATGAATACGTTTAACATCATGTCAGTAACTAGTTATGTTGAATTTTTACAAAAGGTATTAGAATGGCGAAAAAAGTTTACAGGACATAAAAATCATCACTTCATTAAATTTGATATTCCGCATTGTACTGAACCCGCCCAATGGACATTAGTTGGATTACCTGATAATTATGATATGTACTTTAGGTTAATTACAGATTTCATAAATAAAAACAGTTGGAACAATGTTGTTAAAACATTAAGGAATGTTACAAACTATGAGGATCATTACTACTTGTATTTTTCTGAAGAAGAATGCATTGCGTGGTCTAGAGTTAACAGTTATTGGAATAACATTAAAACAGATCGTTCCAAAATTGATTCGCCCGCTTACTTAGATGTGGTAAATGTAGACGATGCTAGAAGAAATTGGTTCTTGTTTATTGAAGAGACCGATAAACGTAGGGGAACTAATTTCTTAGAAATTTTTCCAGAAATGGAAGATTATTATAAACTGTGCAGCGAGTTAGAATCACTCGATGCTAGATTTTATAATAAGTATGTAAAGGAAATTATGACGTCAGCAACACAATGTGATATACATTTAGATGATGATTTTTTCCTACATCATGCTGTATTAGGTGAAAACTTAATTAATCAAAGATATATTAACGAATACCCAACTAAGTTATACAGAGATGATATACTTATAAGAGAATTTTAATGATAAAAAAAGAACAAGTACCATCTAGTAAAAACTTTTGTATGGCACCATGGGTTACCATGCATTCCTGGCCTAACGGTCAAGCATTTCCATGTTGTGCAGTAAAAACACAAGGATTACTCGAAGGAGTTGGGATGGCAAATCTTAACGAAGTTTCAATCGAGCAAGCATGGAATAGTGATATGATGAAAACTCTGCGCACTAACATGCTAGCAGATCGTCCAACTAATATTTGTGAAAAGTGTATAGAATTTGAAACCGGCACTTCTTCTTGGGGTTTAAGAAAGCAGTTAAACATTCAGTTTCATGATCGTTATTGGGACAGAGTAGAACAAACAAATGATGATGGATCACACGATGATCCTAAATTTTTGTACTGGGATATAAGATTTAATAACTTGTGTAACATGAAATGTAGAAGCTGCGGTCCTGCGTTTAGCACTAGCTGGTATGATGATGCAGTAAAATTGAATAACCACAACGGATCAGCATTCCAGGGTCTTTCTAAAGATTTTTGGGATAGAGCATTACCACTAATAAAACAAGTAGAGTACGCATATTTTGCAGGCGGCGAACCTCTTATAACCAATGAACATTATAAGATGTTAGACACTTGGTTAGAAGAAGGTAATACCGAAGTTAAAATAAGTTATACAACTAATTTTAGTAAAATGAAATTAGGTAATAAACATGTATTCGATTACTGGAATAAATTTAAAAATGTTAACGTCGGTGCTAGTTTAGATGCAAGCTATGAACGTGGCGAATATATGAGAAAAGGCACTGTATGGAAAGATATTGTGCAAAATCGTAGAGACATGATTGCAGAATGTCCGGATACTAGATTCTTTATATCTCCAACTATTAGTATCTATAACGTGTTACATTTACCTGACTTCCATCAAGAATGGATTGAAGAAGGACTTGTTGAGTATCATGCTATTAACTTAAATACATTAATGGAACCAGACTTTATGAGAATACAGCAACTGCCATTTAATCTAAAACTAAAAGTAGAACAACGATGGTTAGATTATGTTGATTGGATTGATAAAAAGTTCTTTAAACCTAATAATGAAGATTTTACAACCACAGATCTATACAATAGATTAACTGGAGTTATCAAATTTATGTGGGCTAAAGAAACTAATGAAGTATTACTAAAAGAATTTATAACTAGCAATAATAAAATAGATGCAGTAAGAAAAGAAAACTTTTATGATGTGTTTACAGAATTAGCAGATTTGAAAAAATATGATCTTTAATAAAGAATACCTATTAACCGAAAGCAAAAACTTTTGTATGGCCCCGTGGATACATATGCATGTATGGCCAAATGGCAGAGCATTTCCGTGTTGTTTAGCTGATACTAAAGAAGATTATGGTAATACAAATAAACAATCAATCAGTGCATTGTGGAATAGTGATTTAGCTAAATCTCTCAGAAAAAACATGTCAAGTGATCAACCTTCTTCTGCATGTAAACGCTGCTACGAACTTGAATCTGATGCTAGTGCTTATACACTAAGAAAGAATATGAATTACAGGTTTTCGCATCATTTTTCTAAAGTAACAGATACTTTACCTGACGGAACACATCACGATGTTAACTTTGTTTATATGGATCTTAGATTTAGTAACTTGTGTAATTTAAGCTGTCGTAGTTGTGGTCCAACATTTAGTACTGTTTGGTATGATGATTTTATAAAAGCATTTGGCGAAGTAAATCCCAATGATGCAGAACAGAAGTATATACAGCTAAAAAATAATCCAAATTTTTTAAAAGAACTATGGCCGTTATTGGATACGGTAGAGGAAGTATACTGGGCTGGTGGTGAACCTCTAGTAACTGCAGAACATTGGGATATTATGAATTATTGGATTAGTTCAGGTCGTGCTAATGACATTACTATTAACTACACTACTAACTTTACTAACTTAATATATAAAAAACAATCCATATTAGACTTATGGAAGCAATTTAAAACTGTAAATGTTGCAGCAAGTTTGGATGCTAGTTATGAAAGGGCAGAGTATATTAGAAAAGGCACAATATGGAGTGACATTGTTCAAAATAGAAAAACTATGTTAGAGCAAGTACCTAACATTTATTTTGAAATTACTCCCACAGTTAGCATGATGAATGTATTACATTTACCAGAATTTCATAGAGAATGGTTAGAGCTAGGGTTATTGTCAGATCCTACATATTTTAGGATCAATAATCTAATAGAACCTGATTTCTTTTCTACCCGTGTATTACCACAGAAATATAAAGACGAAGTAACTAATAAATGGTTAAATCACTTTGCTTGGTTAGAATCTAACTCGTTTGATTTAACAAAAAACGGGTGGATAAGTAGTGCTACAGGGATATTAGATTCAATGAATAAAGAAGATAACAGCTCTTTACTTAAAACAACCCTAATAGAATTAGAACGTTGGGATGTTATTAGAAATGAACAATGGTGGGATGCATTGCCTGAATTAGTTTTCTTAGAGGATTACAAATGAGTAACACGTTTTGTCTTTATCCTTTCATGAATTTAAACAGTAATACAGAAGGTAGTGTTAAACTATGCTGTAGTATTAATGAAAACATTCATGTAAAAGATAGTGACGGTAACGAGTTAAATTTTGGAACACATTCAATAGAAGAAATTTGGAAAAGCGAATATATGAAAGATATTCGTCGACAAATGCTTAATGGCGAAAGACCCACTGCATGTGATGTATGTTGGCGTTTAGAAGATATGGGATTAAACAGTAGCCGCAAAAGTGCATGGGCCGAGTTCAAAAATTTAAACTTAAATATAAAGGAACTAAAAACAGAGCTACCCCCATTGCCATCAAGTCTTGAACTTAGGTTGGGTAACTTTTGTAATCTGCGCTGCAACAGTTGTTGGAGTTTAAGTAGTGATAGAATATATGACGAGCGTAAGCGTATGCTTAAGGATGATAAGTTACCCAAGTGGGCAAAGAAAGAATTCAAAGAAGAAATTGATTTAGCAGATAAAGCAAACTGGCGCTGGTGGGAAAACGATGTATTTGTTAATAGTATTAAGCAACTTGCTCCTACACTAAAGAGATTATATCTAACGGGCGGTGAACCAACTCTTATTAAACAGAATACTGAAATTATGAAAATGATATTAGATACTGGTAATACTGATTGTTATATTGCATTGACTACTAATTTAACCAATTGGGATAAAGAATTCTTTTCTACCATGAGTAGATTTAAAAGCGGAGAGTTCCAGATTAGTATTGACGATATTGAAGAAAGAAACTATTATATTAGATATCCAACCCAATGGCAACATGTAGAAAATAATTTAGTAGCAATATATCAAACATTTCCTATTGAATGGAAAATAAAACACTTTACCGTATTGCAAACATATAATTATAATAGAGCGCCAGAAATTATTAGTTGGATTGCAAATCAAAGAAAATGGTGGAGCAAGTCACAAAACAATTTGCTTCCTGGCATGCAAGATCAACAAGAAAGACTTTATATATGGAGCCCTATAATATTAGATCAACCCAAACAGTTAAATATTAGAAACATGCCACTTGATTTGAGATATGATGCTGCTAATAGATTAGAAGATTTTGTAGGTCCGAGTGAAAATCAGTCTCCGAATTTTTGGTATCAATACGGCATAGAACAAACAATCACATACTTGCGTTCAATCGAAGAACCAAATTCAGAAGAATGGCACAAGTTCTTCGAATACAACGAATTAATATCTAAACACAGAAAAATAGATTTTAAGAAATTTTTTCCTGAATTAGCAAAACTGGATCCTAGATAATATGACTGAACAAAAATTACAATGGTGGGACTTACAAGCTCGTAAGTATAAAGTAGATCCGCCGCCAAGACCTGAAGGAACATTGCTCGAAGACCGTAGTACTGCAACTATGCGAGTAATGGAAAGATTTAGCAAACCTGTGCAAAAAGGGCTCAGTGATATTGATATTGAATATAAAGTAGATCGTAAAACTCGTGTTGTACTTGGGATGTGTCCTGAATGGGATCCGGGATTTCCACCTTATAATATTGCTAAACTGTCAGGTGTTGTTAAGTCTGCAGGATACGCATGTAAAGCATTTGATTTGAACGTAGAAGCATATAATGACTTTGCTACTAGAGGTTGGGATGTTCATTATGATCCATGGGAAGGTCCCAGAGATTGGCATTGGATTGGCGAGCAATATTGGAAAGAATTGCATCACGAAATTAAACCGTTATTAGATAGAAAAATACAAGAGATTGTGGACTTTAACCCAGACATAATTGGTTTTAGTTTATACTACTGTAACGAAGAACCAACTGACTATATGATTACTAAAATTAAAGAACAGTTACCTAACTGTAAATCAGTTATAGGTGGTCCCAGTACTCATTATAGTTATTTTAAACCCAAAGACATTTACGATTACGTTGTTAACGGCGAAGGTGAACAGCCGCTACTACGTATCATCGAACAAATAGAAAAGTCAAAAGAAGTTGAGTATTCGGAGATAATCGGCAATACAAAAATCATACGTCAGGATGAAGATGTTAGATATAATCTAAACACATTGCCTTATCCTGATTATAGCGACTTTGACTTTACAAAATATAGATTTGCCAATGGTGCGCTATGTGCTATTAGTCGTGGTTGTATTGCTAAGTGTACATTCTGTGAAGAAACACACTATTACAAGTATAGACAGCGTACAGCCATTAGTACATTAGATGAAGTAGAACACATGTATTACAAATATGGTACTGATGTTTTTTACTTTACTGATAGCTTAGTTAATGGTAACTTAAATGAACTACGTGCATTTGTAGAAGGTGTTAAAGCTAAGGGGTTAGACATACACTGGACAGGGTATGCTCGTTGCGATGGTAGAATGGATTTGGAATATTATCAAGCGTTAAGAGATGGTGGTTGTAAAGCATTAAACTATGGTACTGAAAGTGGGTCACAAGAAGTACTAGATGCAATGGATAAAAAAGTTAAGATTGAAGAAATGGAAGCAAACTTCCGTGATGGAAATGCAGTAGGTATTGTTGCGCTAACAAACTGGATTGTAGGTTATCCCAATGAAACTCCTAAGATGTTAGAAGATACATTTACATTCCTTTGGAGAGTTAGAAATCAAGGACTAGCAAGTATAGGACAGGGTACTGGATTTAACGTTGGTGTTGATACTATTGTAGGTCAAAATCTAAAGAAATTTGGGTTAGCAGACGTATATTATTACGATCATTGGATTAAAGAAGATTTTACCGCTAGTATTGTACACAAGCTAATTAAAATGAAAACGTTTAGCATATTTACAGACTTGTTAGTAACAAATCGTGAATGTGGACGTCCTACTAGACATAACTTAGCTAAATTCCATTACACTATAGAATTCAATGATCCAAACAAGATAAATGAAATTGCGTATGATTACGCTACAGTTGATTATAACATAATTAAACCTAATATAAGTAATTTTGCTGATAGTTTAGTTAATGAAATTTGGCCATTCTTGCGTGTTGTCTGGAGAACACGTGGCGGATATAAACTTAAACTGTTGTTTAAGCCCGAATGGGAATATGCTGAATGGGGCGCTAGAAATGCTGCACCACTAGAAGCAGAATACATTTTTGAAATTGATGATAACGGAAACTGGACTGCTGATTTTAAATGGGATTACCGACAAACAGAGTTAGACTATAAGTGGAAAGATCCGCAGTGGACAGATGAATATGGCAATCTACATACTCATATCGACACTTGGGGGCCAGTATGGGGTATTGTAGACTTTAGTAGAACAAACAGTAATGCTGCGGCCAGAGCAAGGAAACTTGCATGGAAGGGAACAGATTTAGCTATTAAAGATCCTTGGAATGCACATGATCCTGAATGGTTTGAAAAAGAAAAATTAGAGTTTGCAACAATTAGACATACTGATTTTAGTTTTAAATATGCATGGAAAGGTTCGGGTAAGTGGGATGTCTAAATTAATAAAAATAGTACAAGATGGCGCACCGTTTGTTAATATCACCTGGCAAGTAAGTAACTTATGTAACTTTAGGTGCAGCTATTGCAATGAAAGCAATTGGAGTGGCAGTAACTTAAATTTAGATGTTGATGCAATTAAACGTGGATTAGACAAAGTTATTGAATATGAACTTAGCAGAGGCTATACTAATTTAAAGGTATTTTTTAGTGGTGGCGAACCTACATATTGGAAGCCTCTTGTTCAAGTAATGGAGCATATTAAAAACAGCGGCATGACACAAGTTAAGTTTGCTATTAATACTAACCTCAGCAATCCGTTAGCTTGGTGGGAAAAGCATGTAGATTTATTCGACGATGTAGTTGCAAGTTATCATCCAGAGTTTGTAGATACAGAACATTATCTAACTGTATACAAGTTTTTAAGCGATAAAGTAAATTATATTTGCGGTCGTATGATGATGCATGAGCCTAGATGGGACGATGTTATTACGTTCAGTGATCGTATTAAAGCAGAGTGCGAACAAGAAAATTTAAATTGGCGCATCGAATATGTTCCTATATTTGAAGAACTTAGTTTTACTACAAGACCTTACTTTTATAAAAATGAAGATCACAGAAAGTTTTTAGAAGAAAAAAACTTAGAACAAAGTATTAAATCGATTGTACCGGCAAAAGCAGCAGATATTTCAGGTAGCATAGAGATTTATGACGATGGGTTAATTCAGCCTATTAACTGCAATCGACTGGTAGCTGAAAATAGAAACTTTTTCCAAGGTTGGAAATGCATGATCCCAATGGAAAGCATTTTCATTAATTGTGAAGGTCATATTGATATGGGTAGCTGCGGGGTTATGCCTCGTGTGGGAAACTTATATGACTCTAAATTAGAATTAGACTTGCCTGAAAGTGTCATATGTCCTAAGTCATATTGTCACTGTGGTACCGACATATATATTACAAAATTTAAAGATTGGTAAACAATGAATAATAAATCATATTGTGTGCTAGCATACAATCATTTAAGCATCGACCCTACAGGGCAAGTACGTCCTTGCTGTAACTACAATTACCATCATCCAGAATTCCCAAGTAACGATTGGCTATTTAACAATGTGACTAGCGGAAAGTCGATAACAGAGTTAGTATCTAGTAAATCACACTTAGAACTTAGAAAAGATATTTCGAATAACGAAAAGCATAAGTTTTGTGATCGTTGTTGGATAGTAGAAGATGGAGGAGGTCATAGCTATCGTAATGACTGGAATAAAAAATTCGGTATTGCCGACGATACAATCAAGCATGAAGTTAAAATTGAATATTTAGAAATAACATTGGGTAACAAATGCAATATTCAATGCAGGATGTGTAATCCTTGGAGCAGTAACTTATGGGCAGAAGATATTAAAAAGCATCCCGAACTTAACTACTGGGGCATAGTTGATTACCATGTTAATTTCGAATATTATAATACTCCAGAGTTTGATGCTATATTTAATGAAATCATCCCTACATTAAAACACATTAATCTACTAGGCGGAGAACCATTGTTCAACAGCAAGTATTATGAATTTTTGCAAAGAATTATCGATAGTGGCAGAGCACATGAAGTTACTGTACAATTTAACACAAACTTACTTGCACTTCAAGACAGGGCGTTTGATCTTTGGAAAGAGTTTAAATACGTTAATGCAAACATAAGTTGTGACGGAATTGATATAGTAAATGAGTATGTTAGATATCCAGGTAAGTGGAGCAAGTTTACACGTAACTTAGAAAAAATAATAGATTGGCAAACACGATTAGGTGGGTCGGAAAAACTGTTTTTACAAATACATACAACAATGAGTAGCCTAACCTGGCTTAACTTAGGCGAACTAATTAAATGGTGTCAGGCGTTGCCGCCTTCAATGAGGGCACCATTCTTAATTCAAGTAAACCAGCCATCGTATATGGACTGTATAAACATGCCAGAACCAATTAAAAAATTAGGTTACGAACGTATTTGCGAAAGTTTAGTTGGATTAAAGCCATGGGAATCTAAGAACATTTTTAGTTTGATAGAGTATGTTATTAATACAACTGGCGATCCAGCAAAATGGGAAAAAATGATTATTGAAACTAATAAGTTGGATCGAGTAAGATCGAGTAGTATATTAAATATTGCACCAGAATATAAGGATTTTTGGAAAGATGATATCTGATAAAATACACCCAGCATCACATGATAGAATTTTGTATACATCTACTTTTAAAGACCTTGGTCCTGAGTTTACGGCAATCGTCGAAAACTCTAAACGAAAACAGTTTATATTACTTAGTACCCCTTATCATTTAAAAAATACACTAGATGACGTTTATAGTCAGCAGTATTACTTTAGAGACGGGGGCATTATTAAAGACTTAGAACCTTACTTAAAAGAAATACGTGCAGGGGATATTAAGGTTGTTTTATTTTTCACTGATTGGTGGGGTTTTTGTAATTGGAGAGAAATAAACGGTTCACGAAATAACAGTAATTTAGTTAGCTACGACATTTATAACTGGGTATATGAACATTTTAAGAATTTAGATATACTAGATAATTCTGTATTTGTTCATCCAGCAAGCACAATGTATACTAAACAACATTCAGACTGGCCCATCGTTGAATTCAATGAACCGTTTAACAGACATATGCACATTGCTAAAACATTACCAAATTTAAAACAAACTTGGATAAATGATAAAAAAAGTCAATTTAACAACTTTTTGTTTAGTTTAAATAGACGTCCACGCAGTCATAGAATCTATGTATTCTATAAATTATACCAAGTTGGGTTATTGGACAATGCAAAGTTTACCTTTCATTACTTTGATGAAAGGATTAATGATGAATACACAAAGTTTGAACATTTTATTAATTCATTGAACCAATTCAATGAAGACGACATAGACTTTTCTTTCTTCGATTGTATTGATGAAAGGCAATTAGATAACGCATATGATTTGATAAATGACATACAACATATCAATGAGATAGAAATATTAAACTCAGCCGCAGCCTGTTGTTTTTTAGAAATTGTCAATGAATATAATTGTAGTGACAGAAAAGTATTCTTGTCTGAGAAAGTGGCCAGGGCAATAGTATTAAGAAATCCGTTTTTAGTATTAGGCGATAGAGGTAGCTTATTGGAATTGCAAAGACACGGGTTTAGAACATTCAATACTATATGGGACGAGAGTTATGACTTGTTTCCCACATTTAAAGAAAGAGCAAATGCTGCTATACACATGCTAAACACCGACATTAAAGATTATTACAATAGTAATAAAAGATATTACCCCGCCGAAATTTGGGATATTGTAACATACAATTACGACTGGTATTTTAACGGTTATAAACAGCAGCAAATAGAAAAGTTTAAAGGAATTTTTGAATGACTCCAGCTGAAGTTAAACACCGTGTTGTTGAAAATAAAATCTGGGAAAACGCAGTATGGGTAAACCAAGAAGAAAAACTTTTCTTTGTTCCCGTTTGGCGTAACGGTAATACTGCATTCATGAATGACATTGCCGAACAGTTTAACTTTACATTAGAAAAAGACATTGACTTATCTAACTACACTGGATTTACAATGATAAGAAACCCAGTCAAACGGTTAGTGGGACAAATCTGGAGGGCATGTGAGAATCATAATCATTCAATTGACTACGTTGTTACTAATCTATTTAAACAGTATGAAGTTGATATGCATTTGTTAACACAAACAAGTTTCTTAAAACCGTATAAGATTGATTACTATTTAGATTTGGATAATTTAAAATTTATAGGACACACTGTAATTGATCAGATTATTGCAGTGCTGTTAAACCCAAAGCCTAATAGGGATAGTCGATATGACGCTGCGTATGGTAAAAAAATTGAAGACTATTTAGAAAAACATAGTGATAACATAAAACTTATTGAAGCATATTATGCAGAGGACTATAATCTATATTACGGCATTGCTGATAAATCTACTGTAGGCATCTTAGGGTTGGGAAAAATAGGAACTGTGTTAAAAAAGTTGTTAGAAGAAAATAACATTGCAGTCAGTGCATACGATCCTAAAAAAATTACCGATACGCTAGATCGTGTAGTTTCAAGCGACATAATTTGGATATGTGTTGATACGCCATCCGACTACAGCGGGGATGATCCTGATGATAAACCAACCGATTATAATACTGATAATTTAAAAGTTGCGTTAAGTTATGCTCGAGGCAAGCCTGTTATAATCAGTTCTACTGTTAGTCCAGGCACTTGTAATAGTTTAACACATGACGCTGAATTATTTTATATGCCTTTCCTCATTAGTCAAGGCGATGTTAAGCAGGGTTTAATTAATCCCGATGCATGGTTTTTAGGTTCAAATTTTGACACAACTCCTGTAGAGAAATTGGTTAAAACGTTTAGTAACAGTGAAATAAAAACAGGGACATTAGAAGAAATAGAATTGGTTAAAGTTTTATATAACAGTTGGATTATAAATAAAATTAATTTTGCTAATTGGGCCGGCGATTTAGCAAGAACTGTAGGAAACGCCAATGGTAATAAAATAATGAAATGGCTAGCAGATAGCAATCAATTAATAACCAGTAGTGCGTATATGCGCAGCGGTTGGGGAGATGGCGGACCTTGTCATCCTAGAGACAATTTGATGCTAAGTTGGTTAAATCAAAAACTTAATCTAGGCTACGATCCTGCTATAAACCAACATAATATAAGACTAGCACAAGCAAATCTACTAGTCAAACGTGTTATAGATACTAACTTGCCAGTTTGTATATTAGGTAAAAGTTATAAACCACAAGTGTCTGACACAACCGGAAGTTATAGCGTACTAGTTGCAAAACTGCTTGCCCAACACAATGTGGAAGTTTGTTTCGAGGACGCTGACACTAATAATAAAGATTACTGCTATGTATTAGCACATGGCAAAATGTACGGTCATGCACCAAGTCTAGATAGCATAATTATAAACATGTGGGAAGAATAAATGATAGTTAATACAGCAACAACATGCAGAGTATGTAACAGCGATATAATAGAAGTTGCCAATTTAGGAAACATACACATCAATGATTTCCCAGAGGATCCCAACTATTCTAAAGGATTAGCGCCATTGGTATTGGATCAATGCGTTAAGTGTAAGCTAGTGCAATTACGACACACAGTAGATCCTAATATACTATATGGTGAACACTACTGGTATCAAAGCGGGTTAAATCCTAAACTTAAACAAAATCTATTAGACATCGCCGAGTTCGTAAATCAACTTAGTAATTCTGGCGATATTGTATTAGACATTGGAGCAAATGATGGAACACTACTAAGCGGGATAGTTAATGATAGATATAAAATTGCTTGTGAGCCTGCTCCAAATTTACAGAATAAGTTGGCAAATCATGCAGACTATATTATACCCACAATGTGGGACTCAATTTATATGGACAGTAGATTAGCAAAAGTAATTACAGCTATTGGTATGTTTTATGATATGGACGACCCGAACGATTTTATACGCAGTGTTAAAAATAGTTTAGCAGAGGATGGTGTATTCATTGCACAGTTAATGACACTAGCACCTATGCTTAAAATGAAAGACTTAGGCAATATATGTCATGAGCATTTAGAATATTACAGTTATGATAGTTTAGTCGAACTATATGAACGTAACGGATTAGAAATATTTAAGGTAGAAGAAAATGATATACAGGGCGGCAGCTATCAAATTTGGGCAAGACATTATACCTCTGGAAGCATAGCATATGAAGAAGATATATCTACATTAAATGAATTCATTGAGTTAGTTAAAGAAAATGGTAAGATACTAAGAGAAACACTTGATAAATATCTTGCACAGGGAAAGCAGTGTTATGTATATGGTGCTAGCACTAAAGGCAACACACTACTGCAAATATGGGACTTAAAAAAATATTTCGCAGGGGCTGCTGAAATACACGCAGATAAATTCGGAAGATATACTGTTGGAACAAAAATACCAATTGTCCCCGAAAGCGTTGCTAAAGAAAATGCAGATGTTTTTTTTGTTCCTAATTATGGGTTCAAAGACTTATTTGTTGATAAAGAACGAGATTGGATTAACACCGGGGGTATTATGATTTTTGCAATGCCCACTGTAGAAATAGTAAAATATGAAAATAATAGTAGCAGCAGGGTCTAGGACAGGCAGTCATGCTTTCTGTCAGACTCAAGCAGTAGATCATGATCTCAGTGAGATCATGAATGTCGAAGATCTAATACTCCCTAGACTGTCAGATGTTTCTATAGATTTTAGTATTTGTAGTAAAGAATTTTTAGCCGCACTTGAAAGTCATGACTGGGAAACAGCATGGAATCTTAAGCCTGCGTTAACTGACAAACATCATTTATTACTAATAGATGATAATTTAAATAAAGTAAAGACTAGAGAATATTTGGGGTTGTGTGATTTTTTAAATGCATATCAGACTCGTTGGGAAAATATAAAAAAACTAGACAGCTGGTGTATTAAAGTTATACAGTATCAAGCAATTCCAGATGTTATTTTAAATGATATGATAGGTACTGCGAATAAAGTATATCTGTTAAACAGACGAGATAAGATAGCACAAGCACTTAGTGCGACAAAAGCAACACAAACTCAAAGGTGGCACGGAACAATAGACGCTCCTATAATAGAAGATGCAGGGAATATTGATTATACTATATTTCGGATGTGTTGTAATGGGATTCGAAACGAAGATAGCTGGTTAGACTCTAAATTCTCTCAAACAAACGTAGAACATATATACTATGAAGATTTAAATTTAAGCAAAAGCAACTATACAAAAAATCGTGTCACAATGTTGTATGATATAGATTTGTGCAAAAAATATTGGGAAATGAGTGATAAAATGATTGATACATGGTTTAAGGAATTTATTTCTAAATATGACTGGACAACATTACAGAATATAAGACCAGCTAATGGTTATTTTAAAATGGTAACAGACCCTTCAGTTGAAAATTTAAAATATTGGGATTTACACATTACTGCACTGAAAGCAATTGACATTGACAATATGCCACGTGATTTAGCTTGGTTAGATATTGGTATATGGTTCGGTATAATGCCGTTTGTGTTACAAGAAAATGGATTTACTAATATAGAAACAACTGATTGTGCAGTTCACAGAGTGGGCAATGATGAATATTTTAACGAACTGTGGTCTACATTTAAATTAACACCAAGTGAGTTGGAAATAAGACCTAAGGTGAGATTTAATTTAGGTAAAACATACGACTTAATAACAATAATGAAAAGTAATGTATTCTGGAAAACAGAGGAAGTTATACACTACGACGGCAGCGACGATATTGGTATTGCTTGGCAGAATCACGGCTCCGACGGAAAGTACCACACATATTTTAGTGTATACAATAAAGAAGAATGGGAGTTTTTTGTTGAAAACATTAAAGAATTCTTAAATCCAGGCGGTATTGCTGTTGTTAATCCTGAACCCTGGGTTTATGATAAAATAGCATCTTGTGCACCAGCAAGAGATTATTTAAAGCAGTTTCAAATTGATAATATCCCTACACAAGAACACTATAGTAACTATTTGGTAATCAGAAAATGAAATATTATATCGCTGGTAATCGAGGGTTAGTTGGTAAACATTATATTGAACATATTGTTGGCAGTGCAGGCGGCAATACCAATAGCGTTGACTATACTGATCTAACACAAACAATGCAAGACGTCGAGCAGCACAAACCAACACATGTTGTTATTAATGCTGCAACTGTTGGTGGTCTTCAAGAAGACTTAGATCGTAGCTTTGAACTGTTGCTACGCAACTTAAAGATACAAAACAACTTGTTCGAATCGTGTGCTGCGTTTGATGTTAACCGTGTGCTATTACAAGGCAGCACTTGCTCGTATCCTGAGTTGGGCGATCAACCATATATGGAATATCAGTTACTAGAAGGTAAACCATACGAGGGTTACTTAACTACTGCATTGCCTAAGTTAGTGGGTATGTATCAGTGTCGTGCAAGTAACGACAAACGAGGAACAAAGTGGCGAACTGCTATTAACACTAACATGTATGGCCCCGGTGATCGTGTGGGTAAACATGCACATGTTATCGGCGCATTGATGCAAAAGTTTGTAACAGCAGTTAAAGAAGATCATACCGAAATAGAAATATGGGGTAGTGGTAATCAAAGCAGAGACTTACTTTATATTAAGGACGCTGTTAGTGCAATGGATATCATATTAAATAACGATACATATGACACGGCGAACGTTGCTAGTGGAGTGGAAGTTACTATAAAAGAAATTGCAGAAACACTAAAGTCTATTAGTAATTTCAAAGGTAAACTATGGTATAATACTAATAGACCTGAAGGTATTAAGAATCGTAGTATTAGTAATGATAGATTAAAAAGTTTAGGCTGGCAGCAAGAGTATAGCTTACAGCAAGGACTTGAAGAAACGTATAGATGGTATTATAACTTATAATGACATATTTTCCTAATTTTCATGTTACAGTAAACAATAACATTAACAATGTTAATGAAACAAATCATGACTTTGATCACTACTGTTTGTTATTTGCGGGAAGATTAAATCACTTTGGAACAGTGGAGTGGGAACAACATGCATTAACACATTATAAACGCTTTGCCCAGCAGTGCAAAAATAAAAATATAAGAATCACTTGTAAATTTATTGTCTACGGGAATGACGAAGTAATAAGCGGTCATAACTGTAACAGATTGTCTGGATTTGGTAACATTTATCAATCTTTGTTTAACACTATAGAAAATTCGAACGACACAGAACACATGTTTTATCCTTTGCATAATATCACTGATAAAACGATAGATCCTACAAGCGCAAGATCCAGCTTTGAAAGCTGGGTCTGGCGCCGAAGAAGGCAGTATGACAAAGAAAAGTATCTTAACATTGAATCTTGCCTAGAAAATAATTTATATGATTTTCCATTAAAAAAAGTCGAATTTGAGGAATACTGTAAGAATGCGTTTTCTATGATGAATACCATACAGTTCTTTTATGTTGATGGTAACAAAGCAGTTCTCAATGAGCTACAAACAACTTTAAAAAATCCAGACATAAAAAACGTATATGGTTTCGGGCAGCACTTTCAAGTTAATACAGCGTATAGCATTTATCCAAACATGTTTGATGACTGTGACTCTAATTCGATAGTTATTAAAGTTAGATATGACGGCATTTATTTTAATGCTACTCAACATTTTAATTTTACAAACGCAGTTGAAATTCCACCTGAGTTGTTTAAAAATGTTTTTTATAGTATAGACGATAATGATGTCTTCAGAAATTTTTTCCTAACAGGAGAAGATCTAAGACGTGAAAATTTTAACATCTATCAATTACCCACAGTTATGTATACAAGACAACGACATGACATAAAAGAACACATACATTCATTTCCGCATGACATATCATTGATTTTTAACAAAGAAGGTATAGTACATTATGCAAAACATTATAAAGACTTTATATTAAATAGAGCATTACACACACACGATATCAATGATAAAAAAGCGATAAAAACTAACCAGTATTTAGGATTTCACATACATACATCTCTTGGCGATTTTTTTAAAAATAGTTTTAATCAATTAGATTATACACCCGTAGATGTAAACAATAGATCTGTTAATGTTTTTGGAGCAACACTACGTGAGATAAGATTGTCCCCAGACAATAGAATGTATAGCGATGTCTCAGACGATTACAAACTACGTTGGTATAGCGGGTATTGGGCAATTAGATCAATGATTATAGGAAAATTTGGAAAACATGATAACATCTGACAGACAAAAGTATAATCCTTATAACAGAAAAGAACTAACAACAATTAAAGAAATTGCATTTAACCAAACCAATAGGTTGTGTTTTGTGTTAGGCGGGCAACCTAGATATATAGGAACTAAAACTTGGGAAGATAATTTTGTAAATATGCTTAAAGAAACAATAGCAGAGCATCCGATTGACATAGACATCACATATGTGTTACCAGAATTCGATTCGACTGACAAAGGCATGCGGGGGTATGAACATTCGTCAACCGGGTTACCTGTTTCTATTAAGTTTAACCAGGACCTAGACTTTACAGCATTGCAGAACTTATTTTTTACGAAAAATAAAACAAGCAAACAAGGTAAAATAAAGATAAAAAAAGAAAAAATCGAATCATACCTACGTGAAAAATTAAATTTTGTTAGTAATATTGAATTTGTATATTATGATCCTTACGAGTTTGTTAACGAACTGCAGCAGCGACTGGAGTTTGATATAATTCAGAACGCAGACCTATATAATTTTACGGATAAGTATGTGGCAGATTTTAATAATGCAGCATGGATAAGTCAACCCATGTCTCATCGCACTGGGTATTTTGCAAGACAAGAATTTTTCGATAGTCAGTCTGATTCAACACCAATAATTAAAATGAGAAATGATTACTATTTCAATGATAATTTATTTACCGACATACAATACACTACACTCTGGAATTTAATTGTAATTTATGCTGCAGGATTTATTGGAACCGGATCTAGTATTCTAAGCCCTGGTGAAAATGCAAAAAAGAATCCAGCCGGACCATTGGTCATTTACGAATCACTCCAACCAGAAATAATATACGGTAAATTATTTTCAGCTGATTTGTTTCATGTTTTTAATAAAGATGGATTTAAAGTTTATGCTGAAGAATTCATCGGATGGATTTTTGAAAACGTCACTGATAGAACTTCTGGTCTGATGTCAGAGGCTTACTTTAAAGATGAATATAAAAGTTATAATCATGAAAGAAAGCAAACAAGAATACCTGAATGTCTTTTCAATGATTTTTTTATGGAAAAGAAATTTTTTATGAAATATTCTGGCATGTATATTAATATGTTAGGCTTTCACGAAGGCACAGCTACCGTAAAAAAATCAGCTGAGCCAGACTTATATAGACAAAGATGGTATGAGTGGACAGATGAAATGATAGATCAATTAACTAGTATTATAAATGGAGTCAATGATTGAGTATGCATAATTACAACAGCATTAAGAATACAATAATAGAAAAGTTTGGAAAACATGATAACACCTAATAGTCATATGAATCCAGTTTACGGTAAAGAAGAAATTGATAGTGTTATGGATTATCTAAGCACCGGCAGCTGGATAATGGAACATACTAAGACTAGAGAACTAGAGCAGATGATATGTGAATATACCGGCGCTACATATGCTCATATGGTTCCTAGTGCCACTGCTGGGTTACTAATAGCTGCAATGCTAGCTGGCATTAAACCCAAGGACTCATTTGCAGTAGGGGCTTGGACACAAGCAGCTACAGTTAATGGGGCAGTGTCGTTAGGCGGTATTCCGTATATTGTAGATGTAGACAAGGCAGGCACAATAGATTTACATGCAATACCAGGCTATGTTAAAACTGTATTTGTAACTAGTATTAATGGCAGATATATTAACAAAACTGTAAATCAAATTAAGACATTGCAAGGACAGGGTATTTTTGTTATCGAAGACGCAGCACAGTCTTTGGGTAGCTTTACTGCAGAAGGACATATAGGAACTTTTGGGGATGTAGGCGTTTTTAGTTTCGGTGCACCTAAAATAATCACAACAGGGCAAGGTGGTTGCATAGTTACTAACAGAAAAGATCTAAGTGATCGTATATTGGAAATTAAAAACTTCGGCAGATCTATGGGAGTCACAGGCGAAACATATAACACCCTCGGCCTTAATTTTAAATTTACAGATTTACAAGCAGCGTTTGGTGTAGAACAAATGCGTAAACTACCCAACATTGTAAAAAGAAAAAAAGAGATATTTGCGTTTTATAGAGCCGAGTTAAGGAAATATGTTGACTTTTTAGATACTGAGTTGTCATTAACTACACCAACTTACCCCGACATATATCTCAGAGAAGAATCCGATAGGCAACACATAATAGATTTGCTTAAAGAAAACAACATCGGAACTAGACTTGTTTATACTTCATTGAGCAAACAACCATATCATACCCAATGGGCAAGATCCACACCCTGTACGGATTTTTATTCTAGAACAGGATTACAATTACCTGGTCAGGTAGATTTAACTGATGCGGACTTAAAATTAATTGTAGACATAATAAAGGGGTACTTTAAAAGAAAAAAGTATAATCCCTCCAATGATAACAGACTGTCATTAATTAAAAATCATGCTTATAAAAATCTTGACACGCTATGTTTTGTATTGGTGGGACAACCTAGATATGTCGGATCAGCTACATGGGAAAATAACTTTGTCCGTATGCTTAAAGAAACTAAAGAAGAACATCCAGCTAAAATGGATATAACAGTTGTATTATCCGAGTGGGATACAGTAGACCAACAAGTCTGGGCTTCCCGTGGTGATATGGCGAAAACTGGTTTGCCTGTTCAATCACTTGATTATGATAAGAAAAATGATATTTTCCCTATGTTTTTTAAAAAAAACAACGACAGAACTAAAACAGGATTAATACCACTTAAAAAAACTGAAATTGAAGCGTATTTTAAAAGCAAACTTGATTTTGTGGATAATATTGAATTTGTATATTACGACCCTTATGAATTAACATATGCTTTCGAACGATCACTTGAAAATGATATGACGGAAAATAAAAAAAATTATGATCCGATGTTTTATGTTAACGACATAGACCTAAGCTGGGCATTTGATTTTACAAACTTAGCTTGGTTAAGTCTACACATTATTACCGCATATGCATATGCTGCAAGAAAGGATTTTTTTGATAATCTGACAGATAAGTCGCCAATCTTTAGGATGCGTTACGATTATTACTTCCATGATAATTTATTTACCAACAAACAATGTGTTACACTTTGGAATTTACTGTGTATATACTTTGATGGCTATATGGCATATCATTCTAATTTACTATACAATCCAACAAGTGCGAGAAAAATAATAAGTCCCGAAGTAATATATGAATCATCAATGCCAGAGTTTGTTCACGGAAAATTATTTTCTGCAGATTATATGCACATCTTTAATATACAAGGATTCAAAATCTATGCTGAAGAATTTATTGGATGGCTCTTAGATGATATAGTCGAACGATCAGCCGGGTTTAACAACAATCTTCTTAAAGAAGAATTAAGAAATAATACTCTAGAAAGACAAATGACTAGGATACCAGAAATTCTTATTAATTATTTTTTTATAGATAAAAAGTTTTCAATGAAACATACAGGTTCACATTCTAACATTTTAAATTTCATTGATGGAACAATGACACGTAATAGAGCTACTGAACCTGATTTATATAGATTCCTTTGGTATGAGTGGACAGAACACATGATTTCAAAAATCAAATAGCATATGCAGATGCGTATACTTTTATTAAGTTCTTAATACCATCTTCTAATGTTTCGTTGGCAGTATAACCAATGGATCTAATTTTACTGTAATCAACAAAGTAATTTCTACCATCAAGGTCATGCGCTAGTTCTGTGTTGATATCTATTTTAAAATCAATATACTTCTGAATTGTCTGCGCTATTTCCAATTTGGTATGATTCAATCTCTCGTCACCTACATTCCATGTTTGTCCTTGCATTATATCAAAACGTTCAACGCCCCATGCAAATGATCGTACTAAATCATTAACACTTATAAATGTTCTTTTAAAGTGTCCTTCAAATAGTGTCATTTCTTTATCCACTACAGCTTTACGTGTAAAGTCATTTACTAACAAATCATTACGTAAGCGATTACTAACACCAAATGCAGTAGCAGGTCTTAATATAACAGCATTACTGCCTTTTAAATATACTTCACCCGTAAGTTTATAGATACTATATGTGCTAATAGGATTGGGCGGAACCTCTTCGGTACATACTGCATTTAGTGCCCCATACACGCTGCCAGTACTTGCGTATACAAAGGGTAAGTGTATACCAGCATCAATGACTCTTTTTGTTCCGTCAACATTAACTTTGTATGCTAAGTCAGGTTGTGCATTACACGCAGGGAATCCAATTATACCAGCTAAATGTATTACTGCGTCAGCTGAACGTATAATAGGTTCTACCTGCGGATCACATATATCCATATTATGTAATTCAAAGTTAGGGTTGTCTATGATATTAAGTATAGGTTCGATGCCCCATTTAAGCCAATCGATGCATACAACTTGATGATTCTGACCAAGCAAATATTCACTCAAACGACAGCCAATATATCCAGCCCCGCCTGTTATAGCTATTCTCATATTGTTACCTTTGTTATCGGTTCTGCACAGTCATCCCAGCGTTTTGTAATTAATGCAATCATTTTGCAGTCTGCGGTAGGATAAAACGTATGTGGTACATGCATCGGCAAGTAAATACAATCGCCTGCACTTACGGGTGTAACTAACTCTTTGCCGTCAGTTAACTCAGTATAAACACCTTCACCCTCAACAAACATAATGTATTCGTCGAACTCTTTATGATAGTGATGACCCCTTACTGCACCCTTGAGTGTTACAATATAGTTCCATTCAACTATATTGTATTGCGTGGGATAATATGTTTGTATAATACCTCTACCATCTTTAACTGTGATAGGATTGATTTCAGGATCGAGCTTGATAATTTTTTTCATGACATAAATATTTATGCTATTAAAAGGGCAGTTAATGACAACAACATATATCAAAACTGAACAAGAATTATTTGAATATTATACTACTATGTCAGACAGTGAGTTATACAAGCCTGTGTTGCTTGAAGGGAAATACCAACAAAGAGTTCCGGGCACTGCATATAACAGCAGCGAATCGATAAATCTTTACAGTAAAAACAATCAAGAATTTTTATCATTTGCAAATCAGTACCCTGGGTGGTATAATAAGTGTAGTAACATGCTTTATGTTCCACTATGGTCAACATTTGATACAGAGTTTATGCTAAGTGCAGATTATCTGACAAACGTATACTACGAAAAAAATGACTGGGTATTAACAACTGATTATCCTAAAAATGTTTTTAAATGGACGATAAGCAGTCATCCTCAAATAAGATTTGCCATAAATTACAGATATTATAGAAATGATTTGTACTATAATATAACAGGGCATCCTCGGGGATTTTTTCAAGTTGGAAGCAAAGTTATACGTGAGCAGTTAAACCAAACTGTTTGGCCGTTTATGAGTCAAGTAAATATAATTAATTATCACAATGTTGATTTGGTAATACCAGATCATATATTACTATCTAATGGATTTATAGAGCGTTGTCCAGAGCTGTTTGTTAATAAAGATTTGATTACAGTTATACAGAAATACCAGAGCACTAACAAGATAGAGTATCAAGACAAATGGGCGCACAATATATCTCATAATGTACATTATAACCCTTATATATTACGACAAATTTATTTAGAAGAATGTGTTCATGAGTTCCTTAGGTCCGACGAAGATTTAAAGATAAATTTAGAGCGCAGATACAGTGACGATTTTAATAAACTGATACTGGATCCATTGGCGGCTAGTATGCGATTAGATTATTATTATAACAATGTTGAGACAGGAGAATATATCAATGAGTATTAATGATGTGTTAGAAGATTTAAGCGACCCGGAGGTAGTATATCAATATGTTAAAAATACGGTTGACAAAATTGTAGTTGTATTAGTAGGTGCACCACGTGGCATTAGTACAGCATCCTGGGTGAAAGGTATACCTGATCAGATAAGAAAAACTATAGACGATGAAAACAATAATATAACAAAGCACGTCAGAGATAAGCTACAGAAATCTTGGGGGCTAAGTAAAAAAGGTCATAAACCAGAAGTTCATATTTGTTGCTCAACATGGGAATATGATTGCATAGATCGATATGTTATTGGAGAAGATAATAGTCTTGGAGGGTTAGATATTGGTATTTGGGATAATAAAACCCCAGTTACTGCGGATAATAATCTCAACATCGAAAGTCAAGATAACACATTTAGAATTAATCAAAAGTTTTTTAGTACAAGTTTGCACCCAACTGAATCAGACGTTAAAATTAAAGTAGGACAGATACCAATTAAAAAAGATAAATTTGAGAAATATTTACGTAACTGTTTTAAGTGGGTAGATAGTGTTAATTTTAGCTACACAGATCCTTTTAAAATTACAAACAGTTGGGAAAGTACATGGCGTGCATTAGGATACAATAAATCCATTGATAGTCCCTATTGGGTAGGTCAAATGTTGCACTTTGAACGTGCATACCGTGATAACATAGATTTATTTGAAAGTTTAACTCGCAATAGTGTAGTACTTAGAATAAGATGGGATAGTGACCTTAGACCTGCCAACACATTGTGGAGATTTGCAGAAAATATATTGGTTACAAAATTTAGAAATCATCATAATAAAACACTATCACACAATATGTTTAATAATTTGTACGACATAAGTCCTATACTATTAGTGCCAGGCGGAAGAATAATTAGAGGACAATGGATGGCAAATGACTATTGGCACGGATTTGATGGTGAGGGTGCTAAAATTTTGGGACGTGAATGGAGTAATTGGGTCAATGCTGACCCTATCAAAAGAATGCCAGGTGTAAATAAATTTAATCCAAACGAATCATGGAACAAAAGAACAAACTATAATAAACAACCAGAATCTGTTTTGTCAGATTTTTTCTTAGATCATGATTTTACAGTGTATGAGTTACCCATACATGACAGTTTACAAAGTTTTAAAACACTTATTACCGACCAATGGAGATATGAATGGTATGAATGGACTGAGGAGATGGTAAAAGATTTATGCAGTTAAGTTTAAGTTATATATGTGCTAGCTGGCCTGTAATAAAATCAACGTATGAACAACTAGATACAAAATACAGTATGAGTTTGCATATGGATTTTATGGATGGACAATTTGTTCCTAGACTAGGAACACATCCGGAATCTATAAATGAAGCAATGGAACATTTTGCAACACATGTTGATGTTCACGCAATGATACAATCCAACAGCAATGCTTGGGATGATATATTAAAGAGTAATGCTAATATAATATATGCACACTATGAAAGTTTTCACAGTGAGCAACATTGTATGGATTTTTTAAGCAGAGACACTAGATTGAAACTTGCTTTTAAACCGTATCATACCATTGCTCAAATTGACAGTATTTGCGATAGTCTAGAAGTTAATGATTTTTTATTAATGGCATACAACCCCGGTATCAAAGTTCAAAATGCTTTTTACGATTTGAACACACTGTCGGATACACAAAGATATGTTACAGTTGACGGAGGTATAACTTATGATACTGTTAAACGATTCGAAGATAAATCTAACATTAGATTAGTTGCAGGAAGCAAAGTTATCTTTAACTCAAACTATGAAAGCAATATGGTAAAATTATTAGAATGAAATACAATGTAATAATACCCTGCAGTGGTCCTGGCAGTCGCAGTAGCAGCTATAGTAAATTTCATAAAACATTATTGCGTGTTGGGCCATATGCAGTGATAGATCATATTATCGCATCTTATCCTCTTGCAAATAAAATTTATATCATGCTAGGCCATAATCAAGATTATATTAAACAGTATATTAAACATGCAGGTTATACTAATATAGAATTTATTGTTATTGACTGCTGGGAAGAAAGCCAGATATCCAGTTTAAAGCAAATACCGTCGTATGTATTTGAAACTCCTTTTTATCTCAATAGTTGTGACAACTGGTCATCAACAGTTCCCACTGTAGTGGAAAACACTGTTTTTTTATGCGATCCATACAACGTGGATTATTATGATGCTGTAGACGGTGGGATATTTGCAGGCATTGGATATGTTAAAGACACTGAGGACTTTTATAATGCACTACACAGCACCGACGCTTTGAGAAATGATTATCTAGTTTACAATAAATTAAAAACATTGAATCACGTGATGTTGGACAAATGGTATGATGTAGGTAACAATCAAAGTTATAATTTAACCAAATCATTGTTTAAAGATCAGTTTGATCTATTGGACAAACATCGTCAAGAAATATATTATGTGAACAATCGCATAGTAAAACTGTTTGACAAAACAATAGAAAGTCTGGTCAACACTGTCAATGATGCTACTGTATTTCCTCATCCCGGACCTATAATATTTACAGATCATGGTCTAAGTTACAGTTATGTTCAAGGTATCACAAATGCAACAGGAGACAACTTTGATCGTGTGTTTAGCAATTTGGAATTACTGTGGACATATTGTATCAACAACAACGCAAGCACAACAGCCAAAGATATATGGCGTGAAAAAACACTAGAACGTTTTGATATGATGATACGCAAGTATCCAGAGTTTGCCAAAACAATTTTTGTTAATGAACAGTGTATTGATCCTGTCAGACTTATTGAAAATTTGGATTGGCAAACCATATACACAGGAACCCTGGGGCCATGTCATGGTGATTTAATATTGGACAATATCATTGTGGGCGACAGTAATATTTACTACATAGATCATCGTGAAGGTGCAGTAAAAGATATATATTATGATATATGCAAATTTTATCACAATCTTCAATTGAACAACATCAATATGAAACATTATAAACTATTCAATGTAGACAATAAATATCAAATTGATATTGAATATATGCACACTGATAGATTGCGCCAGTTTAGAGAATCTAAAATTTATAAAAATAATATTAAGAAAATAGAACTGGGAGTGGGGTGTATATGGATGAGCATGGCGCCTCTTAATGTTGACGACAACTTGAATAAGTTTTTATTCCTACATTCAATTAAACAACTTAAAGGATGACGCAATGAATAAATTTGACAGTATTTGGGACAGCTATAAACAACTGTACAACCAACAAAATGAAATATTGATTAACACTGAGATTTTAACAGCTAAAAACATAGTGTTTGTTGCTAAAGGCCGGGTGGGACTTGTGGCAAAAATGTTTATGCAACGGTTGTGTCAACTAGGCTACAATGCAACGCACAGTGAAGATCTACAAGTTCCTAAACTATCTGACACAGATTTAGTTATATTTGTTACAGCTAGCGGTAATACTGCCAGCAGTTACGCTTATGTTGATATTGCTAAAAAAACAGGCGCAAAAACTATGGCGATAACGTTTAACCCTGAAGGTTGTATTAGTAAAAGTGTAGACGTTTGCGTATCATACTATGCAAACGAGAACCGATCATTAATGAAAAGTTATTATGAAATTGGATTTACATATATATTCGAACGACTAGTTAGTTCTTTTCGTTTAGAGCAATTTGTTCATACAAATTTCGAGTAAACCATTCGTCTGCGTTCCAACTTTTATCGCATATGTATAAATCAAAGTGAGGTTTATGATTCATAATGAGCTTATGATATCTACATCCCCATTCATTTAATTGTTGTGTAGTTACTTCAGTCCAATCAACACCACTGGTTGCACCACGGGCAGTCCAATAATATATTTCGTGTCCTGTGTCATATAACATATTAATTACAGTAATACGATCTAGTAGTGGAGATGCTTTTAAATAGTCTTTTGTTGTTTTAGGGCGAGCACCATTGTCGGTGCATATTGTCCCGTCTATATCTACATATATTTTCATGTCATAAATATTTATGTTAGTAGTTAATAAAGGAATTCCATTATGGTTAAAACATTAATATTTGATTTGGATGGCACACTAGTGGACTGTAAGAAATTACATCAAGATGGATTCCGTTGGGCGGTAACAACACAAATACCCAACATCGAATACACAGATCACGAAGTAGAAGGAAAGCCTACTACTGAAAAGATAAAGTATCTTAGAAACAAAGGTTATCAATTAAACGATAATGTAGATGATTTAAAGAAAGAACATACTAGGGCGCATATACATGAATATGTGAAATATAATAAAGAACTCGCAGAACAGTTCGATCGTTTATATAATAAGTATAAGTTATGCATTGCAAGTAACAGTAGAAGTGAATTTGTTTTTAGATGCATGAACATACTGCAGCTATGGCAATTTGAATGTGTGTACACTAGAGATTATGGTGTTGCTAAACCCAATCCTTGGATGTATAATGAGTGTATGAGAATAACGAATAGTAAACCCAGTGATACTATAATTTTTGAAGATAGTCCATTGGGAATTGAAGGTGCGCTACTAACAGGCGCAACTGTTGTAGCAGTTAAAGATAGCAAAGATTTAATAGAGAAACTATATGAGCTTTAAACTTATTATGCCAATGGCAGGGAACGGTTCTCGTTTTACCACTGCGGGCTATACTGACCCAAAGCCTTTAATTGACGTTAAAGGCAAACCAATGTTTGTTAGATCAATTGATGATATTAATTTAACATTTGATGACATGATCTTTATTATACGTAAAGAACACAACATCAAAGATAGAGTATTAGAACATTACCCCACAGCAAAAGTTATTGAACTTGAACATTTAACTAAAGGTGCAGCCTGTAGTGTATTAACTGCAGACCAATACCTTGATCTTGATGATTCAGTTTTTATCAGTAACTGTGATCAGATTATTAAATGGGACACTGACGAATTTGATAAACTACGACACAACGATGGCGTTATACTTACATTTGATTGTCCCGAGCGTGATCCTAAATGGAGTTTTGCACAAACAGATGATACTGGTAATGTAATACGTGTTAAGGAAAAAGATCCTATTAGCAGCGAAGCAACGACTGGTCATTATTATTGGCGGCGTTGGCAAATGTTTAAACACAGTGCAGCGCAAATGATTGCAGCCGACGATAGATATAATAACGAATTTTATCTTGCTCCAGCATATAATTATACAATTGCCATTGGCGGCACAGTTAAAACAGTTAAAGTAAATCATATGCAAGGAATAGGTACTCCAGAGGATTTAAATTTATGGCTAAATTCATAGCACACAGAGGAAACGTAGACGGCGTCAGCCTAGCGTATGAAAACGATGACGCATACTTAAAACATGCATACAGCTTAGGGTATGATGTAGAGTGTGATCTAATCGCACATCGTGGCACACTATACTACGGACATGATGAACCACAACTGGCTGCAGACCCGGCGTTCTTACAACAGCAAGGTGTGTGGTGTCATGCTAAAAATTTAGAAGCATTGGTACAGTTATTGAAAATGAGAACCAATTGCTTTTGGCATGAAACAGATAAACTTACGATAACAACACTGGGTCATCTCTGGTGCTACCCTAATACATTTATCGATCATCCTAGAGCAGTTTGGCTAGACTTAATCGACGCAGTAATACCCAGTACAATACCAAACATATATGGCATATGCGGGGACACAGTGAGATGATAGTATGGGGATGGACGGGCATGAGCCATGACGCAAGTCTAGCTGTGTTCTCTGATACCGATAACAAGCTAACACTATTGTGGGCAGCACATAGTGAACGCTACAGCAAAATTAAAAACGATAAAAACCTACACGCTGATCTGATTGCTGAAGCACTTGCATATGGTAGACCCGAACGAGTATATTACTATGAACAGCCGCTATTAAAGAAAACTAGACAGTTTGCAGCTAAACAGTACAATGTACTTGGCAAGGAATCACCTACTACATATATGCGTAGATACTGTTTATATGCGCCTAAATCAACTAGCACTAGTCATCATTTAAGCCATGCAGCAGCAGGGTATTACACCAGCAAATTCGATAATGCAGCTATCCTTGTTATTGATAGCATAGGTGAATGGGATACGTTAACTATATGGGACGCATCGGGTAACAAGCTAAAGCGTAAGTTTACGCAGCGTTATCCAGACAGTGTGGGCATATGGTACAGTGCAATGACACAGCGCATAGGACTAAAACCACAAGAGCATGAATATATCCTTATGGGTATGGCAGCAGTGGGCGACCCCAATAGACTGTATAATCGTATTAAACGTGATTTTATACTTAAAATGCCTGACACTTATGATACAGCAATATTCTTTAAACGTGACTGCCATCGTGGCTGCCGAGACTGGGCGCCAGAGTTAACAAGCGTACAAGACTATGCAGACATTGCAGCAGCAACACAACGTATATACGAAGAAATATTTGATCGTTTAGTTCACATGACACGCATATCTTCTAAAAGTGATAACCTTGTGCTAATGGGCGGGTGTGCGCTTAATTGTTTAGCTAATACACTAGCGTATAAGTACTTTAATAACGTATGGATTATGCCCAATCCAGGTGATGCGGGCAGTGCAATAGGTTGTGTACTTGCACATTATAAGCAGCACATCGAGTTCGATAGTGCATTTTTAGGACACAACATAGAGGGAGAATATCCAATTGATACAATTATACAAGAACTGGTCGAAAAGAAAATTACAGCAGTTGCCGCAGGACGGGCGGAGTTTGGTCCTCGTGCTTTGGGTAATCGCAGTATTCTTGCTGATGCTAGGGGTCCTGATGTTAAGGACAGGGTAAACACTATAAAGCAACGCGAAGCATTTAGACCGTTTGCTCCTATGATACTAGAGGAATATGCACACGATTACTTTGATATGCCCGACAACTTAATTAGCACGCCATATATGCAGTTTGTTGTTAAGTGTAAATACCCAGAGCTGTTCCCTGCTATAACGCATTACGATGGCACAAGTCGTGTGCAAACAGTAGCTAAAGGCGATGGCCCTGTCAGACAGTTATTAGAACAATGGTACGAGCTAACTGGTTCTCCTATGCTACTTAATACCAGCTTAAATATTAAAGGTGAGCCTCTTGTAAATACAAGAGCTGATGCAGAGCGTTGGTCAACTATATATGGAGTAAACGTATGTTTGCCAAAATTATAAAATTCATTTTAACACCTTGGACTAGATATCAAGAACGTAAGCGTTTCAAAAAGCGTTTAGCAGAATTGCGTAAGCGTGATCCATTCATATATGAATAATTTAAGGAGTTAATTTAATGGACCTATTAATTGGAATGGCACTATCATATCACTCAGGATTTGAAAATGAATACAACGGCATTCATCCTCATGTCAGATTACAGCATGAACATTTTATTACAGGCGTTTATTACAACAGTGAAAGCACAGTAAGTGCTTATGCTGGCGTTGAATATAACTTGAATAACTTCTACGTAGAAGGCGGCGCTGTTACAGGATATACCACAGCACCCGTAATACCGTTTGCTAGAATGGGTTATAAGTTTAACGACATATCTGTTTTCATTGCCCCCAGCGAAGAAACAATAAACGGCACTACCGAGATACACCCTGTCTTAGGCATTGAGCTTATGAAAAAAGTATTCTAGACAACAGCCGAAAGATGTGTTATACTAAAAATTAAATTATGGAGAAATTATGTTAGACGTAATTCAAATTAGTTATTTTGAAGAAACTGCGGATGAAAACTTTGAAATACTCAAATACAGTGCGCCACATGCAAAACGAGTGCAAGGTGTTAAAGGTATCTTTAATGCACACAAAGCTGCAGCAGAAATAGCAGAAACCAGTCACTTTTATGTTATTGATGCTGATGCTATACTAGAAGAAGACTTTGGGTTTAACTTTAGACCCGACACTCGTAAACTTGAATATGGACACGTACCAGAGACTGATTGTGTTTATGTATGGCGCAGTCGCAATCCTGTTAACGACTTAGTATATGGTTATGGTGGTGCTAAACTATTCCCACGCAGCTCAATGCTCAGAGCTAAAAAATGGAATGTGGATATGACAACTACAATTGGTTGTCCGTTTGTTCCTAAATTTCAAATTAGTAATATTACAGCATTTAATACCAATCCTTTTGAAACTTGGAAAAGTTCGTTTAGGGAATGTGCTAAACTAGCCAGCAGTATTATTCCTAACGGTGATAATATTGATAATGAATATCGTTTAGATATTTGGTGCAGTCGTGGTAAAGACAGACCATTTGGTGAATATTGTATTATGGGTGCTAACCAAGGTAAAGAGTTTGGTATGCATTATCGTAACGATATAAAATCACTCAGAAAGATTAACGACTTTGATTGGTTACGTACACAGTTTGATCGGGCAGTGGATGATGAAGTATGAAAACGTTTGAATTATTAGATAGATTTGAATTACTATATTCAAAGAATAAAGATTTAGCAGACCTACGCAGAGCTTATATAGATAAAGACATTAGTAGTATATTTAGATTGTTGCCTGCAAAGATTAAAGGTAATATCGATGATCTTAGAAAATCAGTATTAGAACAAAACTTACACAGTATATTTAGATTAGTAGACGATGATGAGCTACGCAAACTTGTTTTAGAAGATAATATTTGGAAGTTATGGCCTGTATTAGATCGTTATGTTGATACACAGTTTGTAGCAGCATTTAAAAGTTTACATATAACCGAAACAAAGATAGTAGAAGATTCTTTTAGCAGAGGACAGCTACAAAGTAAACTATGGCTTATAAAAGAACTTAAAAAACTTAATCTTGAATTAGGTACAGTATTTTTATGTGCGGGATGGTATGCTATACTTGCTACTATGATGTTTGAATCTAATCTTAGAGTGGGTAAAATTAGAAGTTTTGATATAGATCCCGACTGTCAAGATATTGCTGAAATATTCAACAAACCATGGTTTATGCAACAATGGCGATTCAAAGCAATTACACAAGATATTATGGCGATTGATTATAACGAACATACTTGGAGTTGTTGGAGTACAGCTAATATTAGAATGAGCTATCCAATAACAGAAGCACCAGATACTATTATTAATACAAGCTGTGAACATATTGATCCGTTTGATGAATGGTATAATAAAATACCGCCAGGTAAGCTATTAGTATTACAAGCTAACAATTTTGTTGAAGTTGATGAACATGTAAATACGTATAATACATTAGATGAATTTAGTGCAAATGTTCCAATGACACAAACACTATATACGGGTGAACTTAAATTAACAAAGTATACAAGGTATATGAAAATTGGATTTAAGTAAGTTATCTCTTAGAGAACTGCAAACAGAATCAGCTAGAGCACTGACCGCTATAGAAGCTACTAATAATAACATTTGGCAGTTTAATCAAGCAGCACATCACGACAGTCATAAATGGTATCGAACTGTTATTGAATGGTATGTAAAGGAATACGGCGACTTGCCTAGCTTAACAGGTCCAGGTCAACACGTAAAACTAATATTGGAAGAATAATGAAACCGTTTAAAGATAATTTAAAAATATACTTGTATAAAAATGACAAGGTTAAACTAACTGTACGTATGAGTGATAACTGTGCAAGAGAATATCATTTTAGTATACAGGCCTTTGAAATACTATTACAAGAATGGAATGCACCCGCTTGGTTAAACGTTACTGCAATGTATAACACTGACATTGTTGTAGAAGATAAAGGCAATTATATTAAGTTTACCTCATACAAAGATGGACTTATAATGCATCATAGAATTACATTTGATGACATGAAGGCTCTTGCTTTAGAATATACTAGACAATTAAACAACAGGATGCACTGGGATGTATAGTTATGATGAAATAACTACAGTTCATTTAGAAGTAACACAGCGTTGCCAAGCCTCATGTCCTATGTGTGATCGTAATGAAAACGGCGGCGTAGACAATAAGCATATTACTAATGCTGAATTAACAATGGACGATTGTAAACAGATATTCAAACCAGAGTTTATTCGTCAACTTAAAACAATGTATATGTGTGGTAACTTAGGTGATCCCATTATGGCTAGAGATACGCTAGAAATATTTAATTACTTTAGAGAACACAATCCAACAATGTGGCTTAGTATGAATACTAATGCGGGTGCTAAGAACAGCACCTGGTGGTATGCGCTAGCTAAAACTTTTGGACGTAACGGCGCAGTTATATTCAGCATTGACGGATTAGCAGATACCAATCACATGTATCGACAGGGCGTTAATTGGAATAATGTTTATCGTAATGCCAAAGCATTTATTGCTGCAGGCGGTAGAGCTCGCTGGGATTATTTAATATTCCAACACAATGAACATCAAGTTGATGAAGCTGAAGAACTAAGTCAGACCATGGGCTTTGAGCGTTTTCAAAAAAAGAAAAGCAGTAGATTTATTACAGCTAATAGTATTAGTAAAGATGCACATCAAGCTAAGAACCGCAAGGGCGAAAATACTGCAGTTATCGCAAAGCCCGAACAAGAGTCAAATCAAAATACTGCGCTAGCTAAACAGTCAGAGATTGAAAAGACCTACGGATCAATGCGTGAGTATTATGATAGCAGCACAATTAAATGTAAAGTAGCAGAAGAAAAAAACATATTCATTACAGCAGAGGGATTGTTAATGCCCTGTTGTTGGACCGCCGGACGCATGTATAAGTGGTGGCACGAGGATTACAGAGTAGAACAAATATGGGATCACATTGATGCAGCGGGCGGCAAAACAGCAATTAACGCAATAACTCTTGGACTTGAGTCTGTAATGCAAGGACAGTTGCTTAGTAGTATACAATCAAGTTGGAATAAATCTAGTTTAAAAGAGGGCAAGCTGGGTGTGTGTGCTATGAAGTGCGGCAGCGAATTTGATCCG
>Ga0181348_1000063_pt1 | contig 34883 bp, 41 predicted proteins | sample Su13VDMM110DN_FD_130092 | JGI IMG/M metagenome (GOLD analysis project Ga0181348, IMG submission 130092) | Freshwater viral communities from Lake Michigan, USA - Su13.VD.MM110.D.N | ecosystem: Environmental > Aquatic > Freshwater > Lake | place: USA: Michigan | collected 2013-07-16
AAAAGATCCCGCCAGAAGATCGGCTTGAAGTTCGGATCACTCATGGTCGACCTCCTGTCCGTCGATCTCGAACGGCTTGCCTTGAAGCGGATTGTATTCCCGGACCTGGGGACCTATCGGGATCACACGGAATGGCAGTGGCGTCAGTTCCATCAGCCTGACCTGGCCGAGGGGGTCGACAAGCGTGGCGGGGTCGACGGAGTCGAGCGCCTTGACTTTGTTCCATGCGTCGCGGCGATCCTCGCCCGACACCCTCATGACGGTCTGGACGACCACGTCGAATGCGAATTCGGGCATGTCAGTAGGTGAAGACGTTAAGGAGGCAGTCTTGAATCAACCACCCCATCTTGCGGAGCTGATTGAAAACATCGTCGAGGTTCCATTCGTCCGGGTCGACGGCCTTGACGGTCTCAAGGGCCTTGTCGTAATCCGCGTCGAGAAGCTCCTTGAGCTGCTCGGCCGGCAGATCCTCACCGATCTTTTGAAAAGCGTGGAGCGTGATACACCCCTTGGGACGCTTTTCCTCCTCCGGGTAAAATGCTGCATAGATCATTGAGTTTCTTTTTTGAAGAGAGAGATTTGATGGCGAAAATATCGCTCGTATCTCGGCCACACGGCCTGAAGCGTGAACCGCTTCCCCCACTCGTGACAGTCCGCTTGTTTGATGCGGTCGATCTGCTTGAGGGCGGTCGCTGCCTGGTAGATATCGCGGACCCGATAGCCCGTAACGCCCTCGATTACCGTTTCTGGAAAAGCTCCATGATCACTGGAGACGACCGGCAATCCGGAGTATGCCGCCTCGACAGCAACACCACCAAAGGGCTCGAAGTATTGCGTCATGCACATGAGAGCCGAGGCGCGGCCCAGGAGCTCCCGTCGCCCCTTCTTGTTGACCATCCCGAGGTATTCGACGCCATCCAGATTGTCCTTGATCCATTGAGGATCGCCCTTGCCCGCCACCTTCAACGGGATGCCGGCGAGCCGGCACGCCTCCTTGGCCTGCAGGACCCCCTTAGACTGGATGACGCGGCCCATGTAGAGCGCCCACGGTTCCCGGGGACCATCCCGGAACTCAAAGGCTGTGGGGTCGATATAGTTGGGGATGACGACATCACGGTCAAGAGACAAGCTCCCTTTGAGTTGTCCTTGCATGTAGGACTGCCAGGCGTAGCTCTCCCAGACCTTCCTGGCCGCAAAGACGCCTTCGTAGCCAACTCCCATCTCGATCGTGAGGGCGGCGGCGGTCGGGGGACAACAAGCCTCGTGGGCCGTCCCGAAGCTGGCCAGGACGACGTCGATGCCGTCCGGAGACAGCCGGGACGAGATGGCCTGGGCGGCTTTGCGTCGAAACTGCTTCCAAGCCTCATCACCCTGGTCCCAGTTCTGATTGTAGGTCTCGTAGAACTTTAGACCGTAGAGACGCTCCATAGTGGAGTCGTCGACGACCTGCACGTAGTCGTCGGCGATAGCGGGCGCCTTGAATGAGCCCGCGTGATACAGGACGACCTTGTTGCCATTCGCCCGAAGCATCTTGGCCATGTTCACCGTTTTAAGGGTATAGGCACAAGATGGCACCAGGGTGGTGACGGGCTGGTGGGCCAGACCAAGGACGTGGAAGGTCGCGTCGATCACGAAAAGATCTGCCGGACCTTGACGAGGCGATCGCCTTCGAACCCCATTGGCTTATCGGGGCACTCACGGACCGCCACGGGGATGCCGCTGGCATCAAGCCCCACCCAAAATTCCCGACGCTTGGGCTTGTCGGGCAGCGGGATTGGGTTGGCCGAGATGTCGCACTGCCGGACAACTCTGCCGGTCACGGAGCACTCACGGATTCCGAGCTCCACCAGGATGCCCAATTGGATGAGTTCACCAATGCGCTTGTTGACGCTGTTGATGTGAAGTCCCGACAATTCCTGGCATATCTCGTGGTCAGTCCGGGGGCCTTCAGCCCTCGCATACTTTTCAGCGACTCGGAGTCGCATCTTTTTGATCTGGCCGGTGGCTTTGAGGTGCTCAAAGGCGGCGATGCTGGTTGGTCTCATGGCGGTGAGTATTGATGTTTGATGGAATGATAGATGTCGGGAGAGATCTCCCAGAAGTTATTGAGCCTGGGGCGTATCCGGACACGCTCCTCTGTTTGTAGGTTGGACATCCAAATCAACGGATGAACGTCAAGCGCGGCTTTTTCCCGAAGCCACTCAGCTCCACCCCTCCAGAGAATGTCGAACTCGGCATACCAGAAGCGGTCGGGAGCCTTGAAGCGCCCGTCGACAGTAGGGTCGCCACGGCCCATGAATTCCATGAACCGGTCGGCCATCAGGCAGAGCAGGGGTGGAGCGACGTCCTTCTCGCCCGTGATGTTGGCGGCGTTCAGGACGTCGTTGAGTTTTTTCCTGAGGAACTCGATCTGCTGGTCCTTGAGGGCAATCTCTGCCCTCAACTTAGAGATGACGACGTCGGGGCAATACTCCAGTGGATCACTCACGTTTTCCATCCTTCCCGAAGACGTTTTCGAAGAGGCTGTTGGCTCCTTTGCCGTCCCGATAGCCGGCGGCATAGAAGGACCGGCACATTTCCTGGATGGTTCCCACCGTGATCTTCACGGTAGTTTCGTTGGGCAGCGAGAGTGGTGTCCTGGCCTTGAGTGCCCGACCCAGTTGGGCCATGAACCCTTCAGGTTCCGTCATGTCGTGGGTTCTTTGATTTTGATCGATGCAATGGGTTTGTTTCCGCGGACCACGCAGTAGCCCTCAGAGCCGTCCTCCATGTTCTTCCAGCTCCAGAGCTGGGCGGGTGATGTCGCGAATCTCACGAGACGGCCAAACTTCTCCTCGAGGTCTGTCGTCGGCATCTTGATGTCGAGCACTCCAGATTCCGGAATCTCGATCTTCTCGACCAGGGACTTCGCCGGGACGACGCCGTCCTGGATGCCTTGGCGCCAGGTTCCGACCGGCCGGACGTCCGCGGTAGACTCTCCGGCTTCAATGCGGGCACGCAAGTTGGCCCACCACTGCTCGTCCATGCTGGTCACGTAATCGTTCCACCAGTTCACCCACCAGAAGAACTCGTCGGAGGCTTTGGGAGCAGAGTCCCCGAAGGGCTCGACACCAAAGCGGCGAGTGAGACGGGTGGCGTAGCTGATGACGCGCTGGAGCGTCATGCTGTCCTCGGCGATTGACTGCAGGTTTGCGACGTTGGCGTGGTTAGCGGGATTCCGCAAATCGAATGCCATGGTGGACATGGTGGCCGCCATGTCGTTCAGCATCAGGAAGAGTCCAAGCTCATCGACTGTTTCGATGTGCTGGGCGACATCAGGGTCAATCCCGGGTGGACGGCCCAAGGGAATTTCATAGGGGGCGGCAGCCACCGGCTGTCCGGCCGAATCCCGGGGAGCCTCAATGGGCTCCCCGGGAGATTGCTGTTCGGTCACTTGGCGGAGACGAAGGGTTCCTGGTGGCCGGACTCGCTCGGAATCGCGCCCTCATCGATATTCCCCACATGACTTTCGCGAGGGATGAAGCTGGTCTCGTCGACCTTGATCTCGATCCGGCCGCCCGGAACGATTGGCTCAATGACCTTCCTGATGCGCTCACCCGGTGCGATCGTCGCGTAGACTCCGACGACGGCGTTCCAGCCCCAGACGGGACGGACCTTGCGCTGGCGGGCCTTGAAGGGCCGAGGAGTTGGGATGTGGTATTCCGGATGTGCCGCCAGCCACTGCTGCTGGGCCTGCCGCTTGGCCTGGGCGATCAAGAGGTTCAAGACGTAGGCCATGGTGCCCAAATTAGCCTTGCTGGCGTCACTGAAGCCCCGAGCCGCGAGTGCGAGAACTGGGGACTTGAGGCGTTGGCTCTCGTGACGGATGGTCGCCACCACCCCATTGATGGCGGTGGCGAGCTGGCGACGGAGATCGAGATATTCCTCGCGGGTCGTGAAGGAGAACGTGCAACGACCGTCGGCCTGAGGCACGCCCGAGAAGACTTCGACGGGGAGCGACCTGGTCGCGGAGACAAAGAGCCCCGCGAAGATCAGGTCGTGGCGGTGCTTACGGATTCGGTTGAGCGGATTTTTGGTGCGTGTGTTCATTTGATGGCAGTGCCATCAGGCCTGCGGAGGAGTCGGCTCGACCACGGCTGCCCTTTTGAGGAGCTCGCGATCGGCTTTCTCGATCTCCGCCATGACCCATTGGCGATCGTTCGATGATGTGAGTCCCGAGAACTGCTGGACGAGGCGAGCCATCAGGTTGAGGTTCGCTTGGACAGGGTTTTTGGGCTTGTTGGATGGTGTGGCGTTTTCAGACATAAGGTCTCAGGATGGCTTACTTGGCGGCGACGTCAAGCCGCTCTTCGGGCTTCTGGTAAAATCCGGTGGATTGGATGGCGGCCTGGAGATCCAGGAATTCCGGACGGGTCTCTTCGAGGTGCATGATGAAGGCGAGGTTCCATCGAGCGTGAGCGAGGTGATCTTCGGAACGGTCGCCCGCCATCCACTGGAAGATGTGGGCGAGGGCGTGCCGTAGCAACTCCTTCTCGTTCATACCTTTCCAATAATTGTGGTCCCCATATTTTTTGCTGCCTTCGCCAAGCGTCATGGCGTCTCGCTTGAGGACTGTGGGCAGCAGGAGGTCGTAGCGGACAGGGAAGCCTCCGACAGCTTCTCCGGCCACCGTGGAACTACGGACGGCTCCCGTGGCGAATCGGACTTGGGGTTCCCCGGTCATTGCGTTGGGCGCGACCGGAACGGTTGTGTCGTTGGGTGTATTCATCGATGGACGATTTGGCTGAGAACCTCTGGCGGCGCAATAAATTTCTCATCGAGCCGAATTCCTTTCTTGCTCATCCGATTCGATACCGACAGTTGCCACATCATGAGAACTTCATCAAGCGGCCGCCGCTCATGGCGGGCGATGTGCATGATGTAGCGATCCAATGGCTCGTCGCCGAACCGGTCACGATACGTCTGGATCCACGGCCAGGGGTAGCCGAAGAGCGTTGCTTCCGCCGCCGCCGAGATCTTGTCCCACTTTTTGAACTCCTCCATCGCCTCTCCCTCCGGGTGCGGAACCTTCCACTCAAAGGCCTCGTAGACGGCGTTCTCCCTTTCAGACGTGTCGTCCGTTTTCCAGCACGCCGAGATATCGTGTCCGGCAAATTCCGGAGTGTCGTGCAGGGCGGCGTAGTCGGCCAGCTCCTTGTTTTCCTGGCGCAAAAACCTATCGAGCCAGTCGCTGTGTTCCAGGACCGAGACGGGGCGGCGGAGCTGATGATTGAACCGCTTCTCGGCCGCCAGCGAGCGGGCTGTGATGTCGAGAAGTTCCAGCCGGGTGACGCCATGGAACCAGGCCTGGTAGCTTGGAGGTTCGACCCGCAACAGCGGATCTTCAGTGGTTTGGGTCAGGATGAGGCGGCCTTGGGGGTGGGCCAGGCTCATCCAGAAGGTGGATGTGTTGGGATTAGACATCGAGGAAGATTGGGGTGCGCTGATGAAATTCGAGCTTATAACGAATGCCCTCGTCGTTTTCGACATGAAGCTCGATTCCCTTTTGAATCTCGCCATCCAGGAGTTGCTGCAAGGTGAATGCATGGTCGACGTCAGACCCGTCATCGATTGTTGTCCGGAACAATTCCAACACCACGTCGCCAGGAAACGCCGCAGACAGATCGTCGAAGTCCAGTTCTTGAGGACCTCTCCAATCAGCCATTTGTTGATCATCGACCTCAACCCCTCCGCACTTCTCAAAGACCTCCTCCAGTTTTTGGATCGAGATCATACCTTGGGGAATTTCGGAGCCCAGAATCCGTCGGCGTCCTTGGTGAAGTCGCCGAACAGTGCGGGCTCGTCGTTCACCATGATGTCGGCGATCTTGTCGAAGACGTGGTGGATTTCCTCCTCGGCATGCTTGCTGGCCCGCATCGCGATGATGTGGCGCAGCGCCCGGGCGTTCATGGTCCAGATGCCACCCGTCGAAACTCCCATCCCGATGATGCGGCGGAACATCGACGTGAGCTGCTTCTTCTTCGTGAAGTCCTTCATGTCGTCGATCTTCCAGATGTTGCAGAGGTCGAGATTGAGCTTCTCCATATCCTTGAAGGAACGATTGAAGGCATCGAGCGACAGCAGTTTCCGGCATGCGGAAAATACCAAGTCTTGCTCTGTCGTGGTGGTGCCATTGATGAACTCGGATGGGGAGCCTGCGTCCATCAGGTAGTGAACCATATTGAGGTCCCGGCGCTCGATCGGGTTATTGGTCAAGGTGCAGGCGTGCTCGAAAGCACACTCCTCCTCGCCAGTGAGTTCGAGCGAAGAGGGCACCGTGAACCCGATGTCGTCAAATCGGATGTAGCGCATGCTGCCCTCCGAGATGGCGACGCCGGCACGGTGCCGGTTCATTTCGCCCGTGAATACCCGGCTGACGTTCTCGATGGCGAAACTCCAGGTGGCGTGCTCCAGGACGGAGCCGTGGCCGCTGGCCAGGACATTTGTGATGTATTCCAGATGGTCCGTCCGGATCTTCGTGACGTTCGGATTGAGTCCGCTTTCCGTATCGAACGACTGGTAGCAGCGCTTGCCACAGAGAGCGACGAGCGCGGAGGCGTCGGTGGCGACGATCCGACCGATGGGATCGGCTGGTTGCTCGGACGAATATCCAAGGAACTTTTCCGAGGATAGGGTCTGGATCTGCCGGACGACCGCGGCAGCGTCCTTGACGCCGACGAACGTCAGCCACTTGACGACCTCGCGCCAGTTGACGCGGGTCTGCGCTATCTTGAAGACTTCGATGGTGGTATTATGCATGAATCGTGCGGATGTTTTTTGATGAACGGGATGATGTCGGGAGCCTTCTGGAGAAGCTGGAGCTTCACGAGGCGATGGGCGCCGTCTGCGATCGAGATGAGCAGGCCGAGTGCGCCGAAGGCGTGGAGAGAACTACGCCCCTTATGATTGGCAAGAACAGTCCTCATGTCGCTGGAAGCTCTGTAGGACCACCAATCACCATGGTGTATTGGCCAGGACCGAAACCAGGTTTCTTGGCGGCCAACGCCGCCTTCTTGACCGCTTTCTTTTCCCGGCGCTTCTGGGCCTCCTGGAGGCGCTCCTGGTCAAACTTGGTGGGCTGGTAGTCGCGATGCTCGCGATCACGAGCGGTGCCGACGTGGAGGTCGTCGACCAGCATGACTTTGCGGGTCGGAATCGGGATAGCGCTCATGGCGGTGGCGGCCGCGATGAGGCCGAGGAGCGAGTGGTTTTTTTTCATGGCTAGAATTTCTTTCCGCCGTCAGCCCTGCGGACCGAAGGCTTGTGGTCGGCACGGTGGGCGTTGTAGAGCATCTTCTCCTCGAAGGCGCCCCACAGGTCGTAGCCGTGTTTCTTGCAATACCTCTCAATGTAGGCAAGCGACAGATTGATCCAGGCGCTCGTGGCAGCCCCCGAAATGTTCCAAACGAAGCCCATCAGGTTGAAGAGCGCCTCCCCCTTATTGTCCGGAATCGGATCCAAAAGCTGGACATTACCCAACCGATGGCCGAACCCTCCGGCAAAGTCCAGTAGGCGAATCGCGGCGTCAGCCATTTCAACCTCCGCCATCTTGCGGTGAGAAAGTTTGTCGTCCATCAGGTTTTTGCGTTCACCCTCGAGGCATTCGCTGATTTCGCTGACGACAAGCGCCAGGATCTCCATGGGGTTCCGATTGATAGGTTTTCCTGTGTCGATATCCCGCCACCAATTGATGTTGGCTTGGTGGACCCGCTGGGCCAGTTTGTTAAGATTGATCATGATGATGTTGCTGACTGTTTTGTTGATTTTCTCGCGGCTTTCAGCCGTCCATGAAGTTCCCGGGTCACCTTGAGATGGCAAATTATGCAGAGGGTGCGGAGCCCTGATAAATCGCATCCCCCTCCGCCCTCCACGACCGGCACTACGTGGTCCGCGGCCCACCACGACCTCTTTGTTGTGAGCGGCCACCCCGTCCGCTTGAGGTCCTCATTGACAGCCTTTTCGGCCTTCAGATGATTCCCCATCGCATCCCTCCAGTCGATGTCGTCGAAGTGTCGGCGGGCCAGCCACATCATGAGGCGCCGGACCTCATGACGTTTGGCTCTTTCGATCTCGGTGTTGATGGCACACATGGCACAAATGCCGTGGTCGCGCTCGTAGACCCGCTTCCGGGCGTGGGACGGATTTGATCGAATTTTCCACGTTTCAATACAGGGGGCGCTGCAGAACGTCAGACGCCCCTTGGGGACTTCGACGCCACATTCGCGGCACAGATTTCGTCCATTCGGCCCCTTGGGCAGTTTTGACTGATGGGCGAAGCCGGCCCGGGGATCAATCCTGTGGCGAGACATTGAGTCGTTTGGCGCGGATCAGGCGCTGTTCACGGTGGCAAGGCAGGACGGTTCCGATGACGACAAAGTCGCCGCCATACATCGAGTTGAGTAGTTGAACCATTTCAATCTCCGTCGACGCCTTCGAGACGTTGAAGGGGCGGGATTCCGCGACCTGTTCCAGCCAGACTTTTTCATCCATGGCCCCATCCTTGGCGTCCGCTACCTCTGTGGTGATCGAAACGAACCGGCACTTTTCACCAAGCGGGTCTGTGGGCTCCTCGGGAAGGATTCCGTAGATGCGGTTCCCTGAGGTCCGAACGACAACCTTGCGGGCCATCACGCATTCAAAGGCCGTGAAGGTGCCGTGGCGGGCCGGCCAAACCGAGACGAATTCAGCTAAGGGGCCGATCGGGGTGGACAGCGGGCCGATCCTGACCCGCTGGCCCATCACGGATGGCGTGACGGCCCGGCTCCAGCCATCCCCGCGAGTGCTGTTGAATTCAATCCACAGATTCTCGCCGAGACTGGCCTGCCGGACAACGTCACGCCACCGAACGATGGTGGTCGATGGTCGCCCGTAGATTTCCCTACTCCTCCAGTGCATGGGGCGACACGAGCTTGTCGCTCAAGCGATGTTCCCCCGACATGGGCACCTCAGGCCGACGAAGGAGATCCGGAGGAATCTCGATGGGAGCCCGCGGGTTCAGGAATGCCCGGTCCGACAATTGCCGAAGGGCTTCATGTTCCTGTGGGTTCGCGGGCGCCACGACTTCAGCGGGTGCTGGGCGGCGACGACGCTGCCCCAGCCAGAGGTTCCAAATGGATTTGTTGGCTCGATAGGGCTTCAGGATGTTCCGCACGAGCTGGTCGTGATGGGCTCTGACCCGCTCGGACTCCGACCGACAGTCCGATTCCGTTTTGGATCGCCGGCGACGGAAGAGTCGCCCGATCCATTTGAAGAGATGGATGATTTTCATGATTGTTGTGATGATGCAAGCTATGAGCATCCGGCTGACGTTCCGCAAACCGTGCAACAGCCGCAGGCGCCCGTCCGGACAACTTTGAGGGAGCCGCAGACCGAGCACGGATCTGGAAGAAACGCCTGGCCGTCACTTGCGACGATATCCCCGTCCTTCGGCGCAACCTTCGGTTTATTCTCGGCGGGTTCAGGGCTCTCTCCGCGGATATGAGCCAGACCGCCGACATCAATGTCCCGCGGACGCACTGCCGTATTCTCACGATACCCTTTGATGAATTTACATCCGAGGAACCGGAAGATGTAGTCGGCGATACTGGTGGCATTCCGGATGTCGGGATTTTTGGTGAATCCGCTCGGCTCGAAACGCTGGTAGGCAAACTTCTTCACGAGAGATTCGAGCGGCACTCCGTATTGCAGCGAGATCGATGTGAGGGTGGCGACCGTGTCCATGAGTCCTCCGATGGTCGACCCCTCCTTGTTCATCTGGATAAAGATTTCACCGAGAGAACCGTCGTCGAACATCCCCATGGCCAGATATCCTTTGTGGCCCGCCACCTCGAACTTGTGGATGGAGGCGTCGCGCTCGTCCGGCATTTTCTTGCGAACCGGCCGGCCGTGTGCGTCCTCGAGGGACGCCACATACTCCTTGAGCTCCCGAACCTCCTCGACAAGGGTCTCGGTGGAAGCGTTGGGCTGTTGTTCAGCATCCCCACCCATATCCTTGGTCTTCTTGACGTTCAGAGGTGCCGAACGCTTGGAGCCATCCCGGTAGATCGCGATGGCCTTGAGCCCCATCTTCCATCCCTCCATATAGGTGTTCATGATGTCCTCGACGGTCGCGGCTTCCGGCAGATTCACGGTCTTGCTGATGGCGCCACTCAGGAATGGCTGGGCCGCCGCCATCATGCCCAGGTGGGCCATGTAGCCGAGCGACCGGGTCCCTTTATGAGCCTTGAAGGCACAGTCGAATACCGCAAGATGCTCGGGCTTCAGTCTGGAACGCATCTGGTTGCCGTCCCCACGAAGCTTTCCGCCCCCATCATCGGCCGCAATTTCCACATCCTCGATGGTATCGTGTTTCTCGATGTGGTTCAGGATCTGATGGATGTCGGTGCTGCTGTAGCCCAGAGCCTCCAGGCCCTTCTCGACGGTCTGATTGACGATCTTCAGCATGCCGCCGCCGGCCAGCAGCTTGTATTTGACCAGGGCGGTCTCGGGCTCGATGCCGGTGGTATCGCAATCCATCAGGAACCCAATGGTGCCGGTCGGTGCCAACACGGTGACCTGCGCATTGCGATACCCATGTTTGGTGCCGGTGCGAATTGCCCGCTCCCACACTTCCGAAGATGCTTTCGAGATTGTGATGGCGAATTCCATGCCGAAGGGTCCGGTGAGCTTGAGCGTCGGGATGTCGCCGGAAGCCTTCCGGTGCAGCTCCATGACGTGCATCATAGACTTGCAATTGTCGTCCTCCAGCGGCTTCACGCCGAAGCATTGTGCATCAGCCAAGCCATCGAACGCCCCGAGCCTTTCGGCCATGACGACCGACTGGCAATAAGCTTCGCCGGTCATGATGGACGTGATGCAGGCCGCCAAGGTCCGGCCCTCCTCGGAATCATAGGGCATTCCGTAGCTCATGAGGAGTGCGCCGAGATTCGCGTAGCCGAGGCCAAGCGTCCGGAAGATGTGGCTGTTGATCGCGATGGCGGCGGTCGGGTAACTCGCGTTGTCCACGATGATGTCCTGGGCCGTGATGAAGATGCGGACGGCCGCCTTGAAGCGCTCGATATCGAACAGGCCGTCACGCTGCTTGAACTTCATGAGGTTTAGTGAGGCGAGGTTGCAGGCCGTATTGTCCAGGAAGACGTATTCGCTGCATGGATTCGTCGAATGGATCGGCTCGGTGCCGGCGCACGTATGCCACCTCTGAATGGTCGTGTCGAACTGCATGCCGGGGTCACCACAAAGGTAAGTGCCTTCCGCAACCTTCCTGAGGATGTCTCGGGCATGCTTCCTTTCGACGGGCTTGCCGGTCGTTACCGCGATGGTGTCGTAGGCGCCCTCGGCATCCTCGAGAGGGCGCTGGGCCTTCTCCATGAACTCGTCGGTGACGCGGAGCGAGAGGTTCTCGTTCTGGAACGCCACGGTGTCGTAGGCCTCGCCATTGAAGCTTCCGTCATACCCCTGCTCGATCAACGCCCACGCCTTCCGCTCCTCCTTGGACTTGGCCTCCACGAATTCCTCGACGTCCGGATGGGTCGCGTTCAGCGTGTTCATCTTGGCGGCCCGACGGGTTTTGCCGCCAGATTTCACGACGCGGGCGACGCCGTCATAGACGCGAAGGAACGACATGGGGCCGGACGGCTTCCCGCCACCCGACAGCCGCTCGCGGGAACTACGAAGCGTTGAGAGGTCGGTGCCACTGCCGCTGCCGAACTTGAACAGCATGGCCTCGGCGGTCGCCAGCGCCATGATGCTCTCCATGTTGTCCTCGACCTTCTGGATGAAGCAGGCGGAACCCTGTGGGTATTCGTATTGGGTCTTTGGACGAAACGCCCGATTGGTCTCCCGGTTGAACACATAGTTACCTTCGCTGCTGGCATGTCCAAATCCGTATTGGTGATGCAGGCCGACGTTGAACCACACGGGCGAGTTGAATGCCCCATACTGGTTGACCAGCAGCCACGTCAGGTCTTTTTCGAAGATGTCGGCGTCGGAGATAGTGGCGAAGTAGCCATCCTTGCTGCCCATAGTCGTGATGGTATGGGCCACGCGGTAGATGAGCTGGCGGATCGAATGTTCGCGCCCCCCTTTTGTGGGATCGAGGCCTTTATTGATGTCACCGTGAAAATACTTCGACACGGCGATCTTGGCGGCCAGCTCGGACCAGCCGGCTGGAATTTCCACGTCGTCCTGGCGGAAGATTTCCCGACCGCCGTCATCCGTGATGGTCACGGAGCGTCGAGTCCAGCGAATCTCGTCGAACGGGGCTTGGGTGGTGGTTGCGAAGCAGGGTGAAAACGACAGTCCTTTTTTGCTCATGATTTTTGAAATGATAATGGCTACGGGGAGGGCCGAAGCCCTCCCCGTTCAGCAGTTGATGATCCGCTTACGCCTGCGGTTCCTCGTTGGTGGGAAAATGCACATCGGCCTTCCCCTCGTTTTTTAACCGATTCTGCCGATCGGTCTCCAGGAATCTCCTGGCATCCTCCCCTTCGAGCACGAAGCTCTTGGTTCCCTGCTTGACCGTCACTTGAAACTCCGCCGTGGCCTCCGGTTCGGGCCGCGGGAACCTGCTGGATGGTGACGAGATCCTCGTGATGATGCCGGCCGCATTGGCCCCCACGAGAAACTCACAGTTCTCAAAGGCTCCGGGCATTGTGGGCTGCATGATGACATCGATGGCGTCGTCCCGATCCTTGATGCATTCAGAAGCGAAGAAAAATTCATACGACCACTCCTTCTTGAGTATCTCGATGCTTTTTTCCAGATACCCGATCATTTCCTCCCCATCGGGCATGTCGGGGTTGCTGTTGGGGTTCAGGGTCAGGATCGACTCGTAGGGCGTTCGGACAGCTTCCCGATAGAGAATTGCCCACGTCAGCAGGTGGGCGATGAGCGGAGTTCTGACGGCCCGTCCGATCGTTCCAAGATCCTGTCGCCTGACAATCATGACCTTCGGAACTGCCGAAGCTCCGGCCTGCTCGATCAACTCGACCAGAACCAGGGATGTGCCATCCTTCAGGAGCTGACTGGAACTTGTTTTTTGATTCATGGTAAAAAGCCCGCCTGGATTGCGACGGGTGACGATGGATGATGAGGGAGACGGCGCACCGCATCAAGTGAAGTTTGCCGTCTCCCTTGTTTTTTCATCATTCTGCAACTTCCATCAAGTTGTAGTCGAGGACGTGTGGAAAATCCCCATTGCTTTGATACTCGCCAAGGATCTGGACCGGAATGGATTTCACGGCGACGAACGCCGGGATCTTGAAGGCCGACTGGACGGCGGACTCGAGTGTCGGATTCAGACCCGACTGAGGCCGGCTGAACATCTCGATAACGGGACCTCGACGCTCAAACGCATAGGTCCGCAGCAGTGCCAGGGTGGAATCGAGCTGCTCAATGACCTTCGGCTTCACCTTGTCGGCACCTCCAGCGCCCGACAGGTATTTCATGGCGACCTGCCTGGTCGTCGCGATTGAGCGATCGACCGCGGCCGAAAGCATGCTTCCCTGATTGTTCCTGATGATGGAGTCCACCATCGAGAAGGAGCGGATGAAGGCCGCCTTGGCCTCCCGATAGTCCCCGGGACGATTTCGCAGAAGCTCCGTCATTCTGTGGGACGAGAATGACGAGAAGGTCTCGGGCGAAATCCGGACGGTGTCGAGGATGCCTTCCTGGTTTGGGCCGGGCGTCAGCGATGTCGGAACCATGTCGGGAGTGATCAGCGGAAACTGACTGATGCCAAGCGGCTTCTTGAGTCCCACGGGGGACTCGCAATCCCTTTCAAGATGTTCATCGAAGTGCTCGAGGGCCGAGTCGATCCGACGCTCCATGGACAAAGCCTTTCTGTCCGGAAGGTTCCGACAGAGGCTTTCAATGTCACGCTCTTCGTCGAGGTCCGGCGGGCCGGCGGCATTGATGCGATCCACCCGCATGTGGTAATTGCCAGGAGCGAGTTGGGAGAACAGACCTCCCTGAATCCAATTGATCATGGCAAACTCGGCCTCCGCCAGGGAGCGACGATCTCGGGGGTTTCCCGGAACCGTCGGCTCTCCAGTCTTGGTGTTGATCGAGATCGGGAATTTGAACACGAGGCGTTCGGTCTGGATGCCGTAGATGCCAAGGCGGGCAAACATCCCCCGGCTTCCGTAGCCGACGACACCAATCCCAAAGATGGTGTCCTCCAAGGGAAGGGATCCGTTAAACAGCGGATTGAGGTTCGATGAGGCGGGGAGTCCGCGGGTGCGCGAGAGCATCGCGAAGACGGCGCGGCACGGCACAGGGTCGGGGCGGCGCTGATGAAGCTGGACCTCTGGGCGGCGGCAATTTTCGGAACGGCGTTGAGTAGGCATATACGTGTTGTTCGTTGTAGTTAGTGAAGACGGACCCTGTCCTGTCAGACCAAGCAAAAGGGCCGCCCCTTTCGGAGCGGCCCTTTGGCAATCGATGCAGTTGATGTCAAAACTCGTCGGGATCGACCCATTCGAGATTCTTCATTTCCAGAAAATGATATCCTTCCTGCTCGCGCAGGAGGTGTCGTATGTATGGCGTGAAGAAGTTCACGCCAACCAGTCGTAAGGATCTCTGTTCAGACTTCTTTGTCGGAAAAAAGACCTTGGCCAGGAAGCCTTCCTTGAACTCCGCATGGCTCCCTCCTTCGGCATCGACAAATTCCTCGACGCGCCCAATCAACTCCTCCCACTCGTCCATGGTGTCCATCACTTTGATAAAATCCCACCTACGAGGAACCCTATTCTCTTCTGGGAGGGCGCTGGACATCTTTCAGACTCCTGATGGACGGACGAACGAATCCGAATAGGTGACGTTCGCTCCGACATCTGCCAGAAGCTCCTTGAGCACCGCTTCCGTCTTTGGCTCGATGAAGCTGTAGAGCCTACCCCGCAGCTTGTCGCCGACCTGCTCAAAGATCGCAATGGTGTAGACGGCATTGCCAACCCTGAGGCGTCGGACGGGGTCGATGTCGAGAGCGAACGACAAGGATTGGAGGAGTTTCACGGCCCGATCTTTGAAAGGTTCTGGGGCTACCACGAGATCTCCCTGGAGACGTGCAATTCGATGACGCTTGGCTTCAGTCAGCGAGTGAATAAGGGGCTGTAGAATATCTGGCGGCGCCTCATGCTTCACCCTTCGAATCTCCGCACCGACAGGAAGGCGGATGGAGGACGATACCACTTCGATGGTGGGATGGGGATGGGCCGGGTCCCGAGATTCTGCGGCGGGTTCAGCGACTGATTCGTTTTGCATTTGGGCGAGTAAAGCCCCGTCACGCAGGGCCGTCTAGGACTTTTTTCAGCAGAGAAGCCTGCTTGCGATCATGTCCGCCGCGTGGAGCACGATCTGCAGGGCCGATTCGTTGTCCTGAAGTCCCGAGCGTCCCGCGTAGGCGCCGTCATGAAACAGCACCGCGCTAATTTCGTCGGCCGACAACTCCAATGTCGGCGACACCTGTTTGGCAAGGGCCAGACTGATGGCGCCGTCCCGGATCTGGATGCCACCCGTATTGAGCATCATGGACCACCAGGACTCGGCCACAGTAACGGCATCGGTCGGAAGAAGAGCGCCCATCTTGCTCTCGATAGACCTCAACAGCGACGGAAGAGCCCCGGCTTCTTTGTTGATCACCCAGGGCTTTGCCTCACTGATCTTCCCCCCTTTCAGGATATTGGGGACGTAGTAGGGATTCCCTTGGAAGTCACGGACCTTGTTTAGGTCGTGGATGACGGCCACTCGAAAGATCGAGGCGGCGTCGAGCGAGGAGATCTGCATCTCGAGATGCGCGGGATCACCGACGAGCGGCGACGGCATTCCGAGCGAGCGCATGAGCGCCTGATGAGCCCCCTGCGCCATGGCATCCGCCATTTTCCAGACCCGATGGGTGTGGACGATGAGTCCGCCCGGGAACCCTCCGTGATTGGACAATGAGGATGATGCCGGAACTGACTGATCCTTCAGGAGCAAATCCAGCACGGGGGCCATGTCGATCTTTTCGGGGTAGGACAGACGATCCAGAGCTGCAAGCAGCTCCGTGGTGGCTTCGATGGTTGCGAGGCGTGTAATTTCAGACATTGAGTGATGATTCGATTTTGTATCGCTGCTTGATGGACGAGATCCTCTTGTTGAGAACAGCAAGGCTTTTGAGTTGTTGCTGTCGCTGACGTTCGGTCTTCGGAGTTGGGTTTCCGGCAAGGACAACAGCCTTGCTCTCAAGGTCGATGAGAAGCTCCAGGTCCCGAACTTTCTTGTCGGCCTTCCTTGCCTTCCGATCGACCTGGAGTTCCTGGGCGGACTTCGACGCCCCCTTCCGGTGGAACGTGACGGCGACGGCCAATGCCTGCCAGGCATCGCCGGTCATGGTGGACAGCAGACCTGGAGGAACCGCTCCAGAGCCATCGCAGGCACCGCACAAAGCCCGCTTCTTGCCGCGGCCCGATCCCCCCTTGCCCTTGCAGGCGGGACACTTCCCTATTGAAAGACACCTCTCGCCCCCGAAGATGTCGATGAGGGCCTTGCGGACCTGGGGATCTTTGGCCCTGCTCGAGCCGCAGATGCATTTCTTGATGTCGTCACGATCCATCTTGATAAATCCGCCGGCACGCTCCGAAACGACCTGATGAAACCGACCTGCCCATTCACAGGTCTCGAACAACTGCCATGAGGGGGTCTGGCCTCGAGGGTAGGGAAATTCACAGACAACCGGATTCCAATCCCTCTCGATGAGGTTCATGACCTTCCCGTTCTCATCATCCCCCCATTTGAATGGAACTCCGTTGTCGAGGTCGAACAGACACCATCCGGTCCGGGTGCTGCCGGGATCCAAAGCAAGGATGGTGTTCATTCAGAATCCTCGATGACACCCAGGGCATGCAGGAATCCATGGAGGCTGTAGACGAACCTCGCCTGACGGCCATTGCGGACCACCAGGACTGATTTCTCATCGACACTCCCGACGCCCGTATAGACGAAGAAATGTCCCTGATGCTCGAACACCAGTCCTGGGATTTCGAAATCCGAGTAGGTGTCGCCAGCCTCCTGGTATTGACTCTCGAATTTGTCGATGAAGTTCTTCGGCTTCAGAAGAGCCATGGAGAAAGCCGGCGGCCGCATCTGGACAAGGTAGAGGCCGACCCTTCCGTGCCTCGTTTTTCTCAACTCCCTCGTGCAGCAGTCGACGAGCGGGTCGGCCCGCCCGTCGACTCCATACTGCTTGGGATCTTCGATGGCAAAGGCTCGCTGGAGCTGCTTGACCACCTTGAGTTTGGCGCGATTCAGGACCCGCATCGCGGGGCTTCCGGAGTCGCGTTCAACGTCAAACCCCATTACGCGGCACCTCCCGGAAGGGGCGGCGTCGGAGGCTGATTGTCCGCCTCCGGCCGATCCAATGCCTCATCCCCCGACACTTCACTGACAGCTCTCACGTCCGTCACGATCCCGAGACGGTCTTGAAATTTTGGTTTCCATGCTTCCGAATGAATCAATCCATACATCTCCGTTTCATTCAGCGCAGAGGATTCGTTGATGCCCATCTCCTTCGACCAATAGACATCTTCCGATCCCCTGACGGGCTTGCTTTTCAGTCCCATGACGCCACCAAGGGTGAGAAATTCCATGGTGTGCGGCTGCAGCACCAGACCCTTCCCCCAAACGACATCATACTGAACCTTCCTCATTGGAACCCCATATTTGTTCTTCTTGAACGTGAGCGTGACCTCGAAGCCCTCAACCGCCTTCTCGGCATTCTTGAGAGCCCCATTTTTCTTGATGACCTCGAAGTAGCTGGAGTGGAATGGCAAAGCCTTTCCGCCCTTCGCCACCAACTTCTCGATCTCGGGCCTCGGCAGTGTCGCCGCAAATCCGATCGGGATGTCCTCGCGAGCCTGATTGTTTACGGCCCACAGCGTTCTGGTCGCCCTAATCCTCGTCTTCTGGGCATTCGTGAAGTCCGCCATGATACCGCCGATGCCGCCCGGCTTCGGAGCGCCCGGTTCGGAGTCGTCCTTCAGCAACTTCTCCTGGGTGGAACCCGCGATGGAGTCGAAGATCTGGACACCCTTCATGTTCTTGATGATCGCCTGGACCTTCTCGTTTTCCGCCACCAGAGCCGCTTTCTCGGCCGCCGAGATCTTGGTCTTCATACGCTCCTTATTGAACTTGATGGAACGCATATACGACTGATCCTGGAACTCCCACATCCGCTGGATGTCGTAGGTCATTTCGATCCCCTCCTCGAGCGTGTTGGCGATGTAGCATGGGAACAGATCCATGAACTGCGGCAGGATGTAGTTCTTCATGTGGGTCCTCGAATCCGCATGTTCGACAAACACCCCGGCGGCACGGCCGCCCTGCTCCATTGCAAGATTCGCCAGCCAGAGCTGCTTGGAGGTCTTGCTGGCCCCCTCGAAGCCAATCAACGACTGGATTTTCCCCGCGGCGTATCCCGGACGCTGCAATGCCCACTGGTAGACCAGGTCGGGCACTTCGATGAATGTAAGGCCGTCATCGAGATGTTCGGCCGTGATGACGGAATCGTCCCGTCCATACTGCTTCCGCTGCAACATCGCCATGATGCGTTGTTGCTCGAGCGGACTCTTGCCCCTCAACTGCTCCTCGACTTCCGCCGTGAAGAGTTTGGGACGGGCTTCTTTTTCGCTGTTCTTTGCCATGATTCGATAGATGAAATGATAATGGAGATGAGCGCCGGGCCACCGCATGATGGCCCGGCGCCATCACGTCGGACTAGGATGCCTGAGGGGGCGGTGGCGGGGTTCCATTACCCGAGGACGGACCTCCCGCCTCAGCAAGCTGGCGGGTGATTTCGTCGGCGGTCATTTCAACATGGTCGTTGCCGGATGCAGCGACCGGGGCTGATGAGGGCTTGGGTGGCGGCGTTTCAGCCGAAGCCTTCGGGATATCCACGGGCGGGGCCGACGGCGTTGGCGTCGGGACATTGACGGGCGGTGCCGAGTGGGTCGGTGGTGGCGGTGCTGGTGCTTCCTCTACCGGAGGGGCGGGAGGGGCGGGAGGGGCGGGAGCTTCGACCTTGGCGGTCTTGATGAACCCGTAGGAAGCTGGAGTGCCCCACACCTTGTCACCAACAGCCATCAAGGGCGTTGTGTCTCCGCGATCGACCAGTGCCTGGACGTCGACATCCGACACCTTCACGCTTTCTCCATTGCGGACCGCCCAGAATTGCCTGGCGGCCGGCGGCGGCGGCGGGGCAGAGTCGGGGGCAAATCGCCCGGTGGTTGGGCCGGACGGACCGGACGGACCGGACTGTGGCGGGGTTGCGCGTTCATCTGGCGGGAATGAGGTTCCAGCCTGATGGACCTTGGACGGACTGACGACCCCCGTGACTTTCAGGAGGTTGTCCCGGAAGTTCGGCACCGACGACTCGAAGGCCCGGCACAGGATGTTCTGGTGTGCCGAGAACAGCGCCATCAAGATCTCGATGACGTGCGCCGGATCATAATCGATGAACAGGTCGGTGACGCTCGCGAGATTCACGCGGCTCGACAGCCACGGATAATCCCCATTGATGAACGGCGCAGCCTTCGGGGCGAGATCGTCCCGAGGCACGCAGTTGTAGAGGCGGATGTCGCTTCCCGTGGGAGGCAGATCCTTGCGGATCACGATGGGTTGGACGGCATCAGCCCTCGTAATGTCGCCCCAGTAGAACGCCTTGGTGAAGTCCGCCGCGACCGCCTCGGCTGAGACGCCGCGGGAGGCAAGCTCCAATTTCGGAAACAGGCCCCAATCCGATTTCTTATCTTTGCCGCCGCCCAGGATGGCACCCCTGGGCACCGTGTAGAGACAGGAGCGGTTGTCCTCCTTCTCGGCCGCCCGGTTCGGATTGACGCCATTCATAACGTAGCGGGTCGTGGATGGCGAGATCAGACGTTCCTTGATGGCCGCCTTGTCTTTGTTCCTTTTGTTATCCGGCAGCAGGCCGGCGAGGTAGCGCCAGTCGGGATTCGATTTGATGGTGTCCAGCAAAGTCTGGACGGGATTGACTTTGCATTCGGGGTCGATGCTCGACGGGTTCAGGATGGAGACGCGGCCGCCGACGAACTCGTAGACGTGATATCCGCGGATCCACGGCGTGAACTTTCCGGCATAGCGGTGGTTCGGGCCGAAGCGATACCAGTCCCAGTTGGTTTTCTTGTCGTCGGCGCGGCGGCGATTGTCGGCCTGGACGCTGAATGCCGGCATCGGGTAGATGGTGGTGCTGTCGCTGTCGCCCTTGGCGGGGAAGCGGACGTAGTGCTCTTCGCGGAAGACCATCGGCGGGAATCCCATACCCTCCTTCCCCTGTTGCTCGGGGTCGTAGTAGTCTTCTTCGTAGTCGGTTGGATGAGTGCTCATGATGTTTTAACAGTAGATGTGATGATGTCGTTGTTTTCGGTGAAGCCTCGAATCACCCCTCAATCTTCCGGGGAAGATTCTTGGGGTTCATCGAAGGCGAACTCCACCCTATCGGCAATTATTCCGTGGCGTCCATCCCGAATATCAACTTTCCCCTCAATCAGCACGACGGCTGATTCCTTGAGCAGGAGCTTAAATCGTTGAAACTCGTCCGGAAAGACCGTCACGCAAATCTCGTTGGATTCGTTGCCGAGGTCTACAAAGGCCATTTCCCGCCCTTTGTTTCTCCCCTCCTTTTTGATCTTGATGACGTGGACACGATTGACCAGCCCTCCAGTCCTCACCTTCGCCCCTTTTTCGAACTTCGGGACCTCTCCTGGGTCCAAAATCTTCAGTCCGGATCTCGACCTCATGAGCTCGATAAAATTCGCCGACCCGATGGCCAGCAACTCGATCTGCTTCTTCATGACGTCGGGCTCGGAAAGCCGGGTGTAGCCATCGCTGGCCTCCCCTCTGGCTTTCATGTAGGCCAGGTAGATGTCGTTTCGCTGCTCCACATTGGTCACTCCATGCAGACCGTCGAAGGCACCCGCCCAGATCAAGCTCTCAACAACCCTCTTGTTGACCTTTCGTTTCTCAACCCTCTCGTAGAAATCCTGGACGTTCACGAACGGCCTGTCCGCCCGGGCGTCAAAAATGAACTGCCCGGCCCCCTTGACGTTCTTCACCCGGTTCAGTGGGAACACCAGTTTCCCGAGCCCGTCGTCGATGATGTAGAAGTCCAGCAGGGACGTGTTGATGTTGGGCGGCACCACGATCTCCCGGACGTATTTGGCCGCATCCTTGAGGTCATCGAGTGACGAATTTTCCAGCACCGAGTTCCACCACTCCAGCGGGTAGTGCGTCTTGAGCCACATGCAGATGTAGCCGATGTAGGCGTAGGCTACGCTATGGCTCTTATTGAAACTATACTTTGACGCCGCCACACAAAGACTTACAAACGAGTCGATCTGCTTGACGTTCCAGCCACGCTCCGATAGTCGGCAGCGGATCTCAGGCAGCAGCACCTCCATCTTCTCATGCTGCTTCTTGCCGACGATCTCGCGGATCTCATCGGCCTTTTCCTCGGTGTAGCCGCAGCACTTCACGAACGCCGCCATGATCTGCTCCTGATACGTAAAGATCCCCTCGGTGGGCTGCAGGATGTCCCGGAGGTCCGGGTGAACAAATGATACGGCCTGCTTGCCCTGGCGCCTCATGACCCATGCGTCGATCAGGGTAGTCTCACCATCCTCCAACTTCGCATACATGGTTCCCGGGCGCCCGTTGGCCGTGATGTTGGCAAGATCCAGGAGCGTCCGGGGCTTCACCTGCAGACAGAGGTTGGTGGCGATGGAGCTCTTGAACTGGAAAACGGTCTCGGTGCGGCCTGCGCAGAACCGATCGTAGCACATGCTGTCGCAGACATTGATGCCGATCTTCCGCTCACCGGCGGGCCAGGGCTCCATGCCCATCAGGTCAATGTCGATTTCGACGCCCGTTCTCCTCTTGACGAGAGCGATGCAGCCCGCAACATCCTTGAGCGTGTTGAGTCCGAGGAAGTCGTATTTGATGAGCCCCAGCGCCTCGACAGGACCCATCGTGAATTGCGTGCAAAGCTCCTTGTCCTCGCCCGCCCCGAGTTCGCACATGGGGACCAATCCCGTCAAGGCCTCGTCGCTGAGGCAGTAGGCAGAAGCGTGGCGCCCCACCGACCGCGGAACGTCCAAGACTTGATCGACGATTTCGGCGACCTCTGGGAACTCCTCGAAGAACTTCTTCAATTCCGGATTGATTTCCAGGTAGGCTGGATGGGCTCCCTCGCCATCCTCGTAGCCATACAACCACTTCTTGGAGTCTGCGCCCTGCGGCATGTTTTCAATGCCGTTGCACAGGATGTTGACGCGCTCGGCCATCGCGAGATCGCTGCCGGTGTTCAACACGATGCGGGAAACATCCCGGATGGCCCCCTTGAGCTTTGCCGTTCCCGTCGTGCAGATCCGGGCGAACTTCTCGCCATACTTGGTCGACAGTTGATCGACCACCGCCTTTGGGTCGGCAAGGTCGATGTCGATGTCGGGGAATTTTCCACGGGCAATACGCCCCATCGACAAGAACCGCTCGAACGACAGTCCCCAGACGATCGGATCGACCGACGTGATGCGGAGCAGGTAGGCCAGCAGGGAGCCGGCGGCCGAACCGCGGCCCGGACCGACAGGAATCCCCGTGTCCCTCGCATACGAGCAAATCTCGATGTCGATGTTGAGGAAGTAGGGGAGGAAGTTGATTTTGCCATTGTTGGCGATCACGTTGATCTCCCGGGACAGGCGCTCCCGGTAGACGGGCGACTGCGGAGAGTCAGAAGCCGGCATCCGTCCATGATGATTGATCCGGCGAAACAGAAGCCTCAGGAGTTTTTGGTCGGGCGTCAACGGAAGCGTGCTGATGTCGATCGGCAAGTCGGTTTCCGGAAGGTGATACTTTTTAGGGATCGAGATGGGCTGGACCATCGCGGTGATGGCGGCGTTACCTTCGACGGCCTCCACAAAAAGCTTCTCGGCGTCCGGCAGTATCCCGTGATGCTTCATCCAGGCCGAGTGGGCCTGCTGGGTGTTCATCTGGTAGTAGGCAGACGAAGCCCTCCAGCCATTCTTGTTGCCATTCTGCAACAGGATGTCCTGGATCATCTTGGTCTTTTCCCGGACGAAGTGAGCGTCGAGCGAGAGAGTCAGGCGGCCGCCCAGCTTCCTCGCCTGTTCGATCACGAACTGGTTGACGTGAAGCTGCTTGCAACCGTGGTAGGTCCTGCCCAGCGGGAAGGAACATTCATTGCCGACAAACTGCCCTTCGGCAGCCCGCCAGCTATCTGGATTTACTCTCATGCTGATGGGATGATGCGTGGAGCCGACGACAACGAGATGTCAATCTCGCCGGCATTTGGCGTAATGATGCGGCGGGGTTCAGAGTCGAAGGTTCCGTCTTGCACCCGGACAGGGGAACTTTCGAGGATCTCGGAGGGGCGGCGCTGCAAGGCCTCGGCGGCCGTCATAAGACCTTCGCTGGTTTCCAGGACGTCTGTCGGAAGGAAGCTGTAGGTGATGCCATTGGCTCCTTCAACCTGGATGGTGATGTCTCGGACGTAATCGCGGTCGACGACCGCCGGGAAGACCTCGAAGAAAAGGCGATCGCCAAAGATCCCCTTGAGTCTTTGGGCGTAAATCTCGGCCTGGGCGATTTCGCCGCGCAGCAGACATTTTCCGATCGGTCCTTCGATACAGCCCGACCCGACAACGAGCCCGGCCGAATACCGCTCCAGATCCTCGAAGCTGGTTCGGGGCTTCGCCTTCCCCCAGCGCACCACGGGACGTCCTGGGTCCCATGAGTGACTGGAGAGGCTGATGAGGTTCTGATACCCCTCCATCGTGACCGCCCAGACAGTCAGATGGAAGTAGTCGTGAGGATCGCTCACCCATTGATGGTCGGCTGTGGGCTCCAGGTAGAATTCGCACCCCGGGACGGGAAGGATGTGGGCGACCGCCACCTTATTCTTGGCACACCATTTTGGGTCCGAGAAGTTCCGACACCCTTGGATGAGGTCGTAGGCGGCCGACAGCCATCCGTGATCCGTGCAACTGCAGGACTTCAGGCCGTTGGCTGCGGCGTATCGGATGTATTCCTGGACGGGACTTGCCCCGTCCAGCATCGACATGGTGGTGTGGGCATGAAGGATCTCGACCGGAAGATCGGTCGGGACGCTCATTTCTTCTTGATCATGGGCTTGGTTGGTGGTTCCGGCAGCTTGATGTCAGGCAGCAAGTCGTTCGACGGAAGAGGGAGGTCCGTCTTGACCTTGATGATCTCGTTGCGAGCCCAGACCTCGGCATGACCGTCGCCGGTTTCACGGACCTGGTAACGGGCCTTTCCTTGGAAGGCGTCAACAACAGCTTCCTTGTAGCCCAACTCCATCCCCTCCGCACGTCCGCGATCGAAGTTACGCTGGACTTCGGCAGCGAAAATTTCGCGGCTATCTCGAACCACCTTTGGCACAAAAAAGAGGACGACGAGAATACCCGAGACGGCTACGCCGACCAGGACTTGTTTTAGAACGCTCATGGTGTCGAATTAGAGTTGAATGATGTAGTCGCTGATGCCTAATTCCTCGGCGACGGCGTCGAGGTCTGTGGCAAGGTAGGTGCCGTCCTCCTGGCGCTTCACGAGAAGCTTGCGCAGGAGGACGCCCAGGACGTCAAAGATATGCTTCTTTGATGGAGTTCCGGCATCGCCCCACTCTTCTTGGACGGTGTCGGCGATCGAGTCAAAGTCCGCCCCGCCAGTGGCAAACTCAGTCTTCCCTTTGATGACGTCAACGATGAGGGCATCAAGTTTTTTCGGATGATCGGTTGTGGACTTCATAGTTTTCTAATTTTTACCCGCAGGCTTGGCCCGCGAGTTTTCAAGAACTGTTGCTTTAATTTGCAGCCAAGTCTCTTCCCTCGGGGTCGCCCCCGGGTCAAGCCCATTTGCCAGTGCAAGGTGATGCACTGGAAGGGGCGAAAGCTCCGTGAGAATCTTCTGAAACTCCCTCGAACGGGGATCGATCTCCGGATCCCTGAGCCAGAACAGCCTCTCCCAATACGTCTTGAGGAGACTAATCTGCTCAGATGAAATACTTTTTCCAATGGTTCCGACGCATTGAGGTCCCGTCCGGTGGTAATCCAACGGACCTTCGACGACCGCAATCTCCTTGTAGTTCCGCGCCATATCGAACCCATACAGCACCGACATCCTCTTCATGCCGGGGCAGGTGTAATACTTTGGGACGAACCGGTCTTCCCAGAATCCCGATTCCTTTTTGAAGGGTCTCCACGATGAGCCGTTCCACACGACCTTTTTACCCACCATGTCATCTTCCTCTGTGACCTTTTCGATCTGTCTGGCCTGCCACCCCTTGAGGGTGCCGAGCATGTAGATGGGGAACACCAGCCGGCCCGACGTGGTCCCGCGTCCGCCGGCAATCTCGCACTGCCCCTTGGTGCAGTAGAGAATGGGCCTTGAGTTGTCGAGATTCCTGAGTTCCTCGATGTCGAACCCCCGGTGGGCCAGATATTCGATGGCGGGATGATTGTCGGGGAGGGCCTTGAGAGGCACCGTCTCGCCCGGAGCGGGCAGTCCGTTCCATTCGATGCCTCCGGCCCGAACCCTTGGACGCTCCTTGATGGGGGCGGGCGCCTCGCGCTTCACAAACAATTCGGGAAGCAGGTCGGCAATTGGATCGAAGAATTCCGGGAACTCCTGCCGGAGCGTTCCGGAATATCCACAGTTGTGGCAGTGAAACACTCCGTCGAAGCCAATCTCCATCTGATAGAAGCCTCCCCCTTTGTGTGGACGCCAGCAATGGACGATAAAGCATTGACCGTTCCCACGGATAGCTTCCCGGCCCTCCGGAAATTTTTCCCTGATTTGTTGAATCGTCATGATGGCAGCACAACCCCCTCCCTTCGGGCTGCGGCAGCAGCCAGATCAGCCGACGCCGTGTTTTGCTCGGGCAGATTCGAGAACGATGAGGATTCGACATAGTTCTCAAACCGCTGTTCGTCCAGACATCCTTTGATTTTCACCGAGAACAGGCGGCCGTCACGCATCTTGGACGCATTGACCGTGAAGATGCCGTCCCGGCGACTTTCCTCACTGGCGCCAACGCCCAGAAACGCCGAACATTTCCAGCCAACCGACTTTCCCTCGGCGGCGTGCTGCATCGTAATCCTGTCCTGCCCTTCAGCTTTTGCGTCAGCCTGGTGGGTGGCCCACACGGCAAGGTTGTATTTCCGAGCAAGCCCTTTCGAGATTTCATCACTGTAGCGCTGAAGCTTGTGACGCATCTGATCATCCTTCATCTTGCGCGGATCGAAACCTGGACGCTCATCTAAACAAAGAAGCCAGTCGATGATAAGCAGGCTCGGAGCATGGTTCGGATCCTCCTCGATCTCCCTCTGGGTCCACTCCTCGAGAGTTCCGATCGAACATGTCTCAGAGGAGAAGTCCCACAGTTTGAAGTTTTCGATGGGACGCTTACCCGTTATCGGATTACGCACTCCACCGTTCCGAGAAACCGCTTCCTCGACTTCCCGCCAGATCTCGTCGTCGGACTTATTATGATTGGGATCGCCACTCCTGATGGTATTGTAGGGGTATCGGCCGACCAGCGAATAGAGCCGCTCTCGACATTTTTCCTCGTCGAGCTCCAGTGTGGCAAAGCACACCTTATGACCTTGCAGGGCCGCACCCCACCCAAAGTTCAGACCCAGGGTGGTCTTGCCGACGCCCGTATAGGCACACAGAATTCCATACTCCTTTCTGCCAAGACCTCCATTCATTGCCTCGTCAATCGAGCGAAGTCCTGTCGGAACCGGGACGGTCTTGGCGGTCCTTTTGAAGTCTGAGAGCGGCGAGATCGATTGATGCTGGGAAATCCTGGCACTCTCGAGCTTCCTTGAAAGCTCGTGGGGTAACGCCTGGATGTTGTGACTGGAAGCCTCCGAGAGAGACTTCTGGATGCGCTGGTTCCCGATGAACAGCTCCACCTTGGTGGGGTAGTAGTAGTCCTCGGAGATGTCGCCCCGGTATATGTTGGAGACCAACTGCCCAAGGGCGGGAAGTTCTGTTTCCAATATACCTCCGGCCCGGCGCATCATGGCAAGCTGGTCCATCAAGATTCCTATTGGAATCCCACTTTCGACGGTGCGCTGCAGCTTGACGATGGTGGTGGCGGCCAAAATAACCGCACGGATCACCGGGAAATCAAAATCTTCCTGGACGACCTTGCCGTTCAGGAGGAGGCGGAGGAGGCGGGGACATCTCACAAAATGTGCCGCAATCCTCTCCTGAAACGTCTTGTCGTATAATGCGTTTGGTTCGATAGCCATGATTTTTCAATAGGTATTCACGAAGGTCACGGTCGGACTGGAGTTGCCACAAGGCCTCCCTGAGCCAAGTGCTGCAGAACTCGTCCAAGACCTCGTCGGAACACGACAGGATTCTGAAGAATGCCCGGAATGGATGGGATGAATTTCGAAGTGCCTGATCGACCGAAAGGCCCCCGAGGCTGACGAAGTTGCCAAGATATCGGAATTGATTTTTGACGCACTCCTCGGCTTTCCCGCGGAAGGCTTCCATGTATTTCTCGTAGTTGTACGCGGCCTTCGGGCCGTGGACTTGCTGGGGGAATGGATACGCCTGATGAATCCCCAAGGCCCATGGTGCAAACTGGGCCTCGACGAACAGTCGGGGATCCGCCCCGATCTGCCGCACGATGGCCGCCGCCTTCTCCCAATGCCTGTCGTGTCGGTTTCCGGCGCTGTAGTGAGAAGTGTGTCGGCGACGTTCCGATTCGTATTTGTCGCAGATCTCATCCTCGATGGTTCGTTGTGGAGGCATGTCGAAAGGGACAATGAAGTTGGTTCGTGATTCAAACGATCACAAGGGCAAAATTGTTTGCTGGGGCGCCGAAGCGCTTTTTTCAGGGAGACGAACTTCACCGAAGTTGATCTCAGAGACGCTGCTGACTTTCTCGATGGGCCAGCTCCTGTCGGAATACTGGGCCAGCCGCTTCTTGGCCTTCGAGAAGAGCTTGTCGGGCGGCTCTTCTTTTTCCTCAAGGGTGGGGTCGGGAGCATCGAATTCTCCGCCACCAAGAGCAAGACTGGAAGTGTCGGCCCGGGCTTTTTTCTTCTGCTCCATCCGATTTTTTCTGGCCAACTCGCCCCACTCGTCCCGGAAATCGACGATGATGCCCATGTTTTTGCCAAGATCGTTTCGACGGTTTCGCCCGCCGCGCTGACTCACGGAAGTGTCCGAGGATAGCCAGTCGGCATTGATCAGGAGTCGAAGCTTGGTGGTGTCGACGCCCTCACTGAATGACGAGTTCGAGACCATCCTGGTGATGGAGCCGTCGTAGATCCCCTTCTCGAGACGGAGTCGCTCGGCCGGAGACAACTGGGCATGATAGAGCTCGTAGCCCGGCGGCAGATGGTCCTTGGCCAGCACTTCCATGTGCTGGATGGTCCGGCAGTAAATAATGAGCTGCATGTCCTCCGGGGCTGCCGCCGCCACCTCCGCGACAAGATTGTTGCGAAACTTGTTCTTGATGATGGCCAACCTCTCCAGCGGCATTCCGTCCTTCTCGCCAATGTCGGGGCCTTGAGGCACTGACATCGCGTAGACCTTGACTTTTGAAACGCGGCCGAGCGCCTCAGCCTCCTCGTCGGAGAACCGGAAGGCGACCGGCCCGAAGACAGCCTCGATGAGCTTCTTGCGAATCTGCTTCTTGATGGTCCCGCTAAATCCGAACTTCACAGCCCTCGTGAACCCCAGCAAGGTCGCCGAAATCTCGTCGGCTCCGGCGCGATGAACCTCGTCGTAGAGAATCACACGGATCTTGTCGGAATCGAAGTTGTGCAGGCTCTTGTCCGTGCAGACCGTGACACGCTCCGGCGCCTTCACGCCGCCCGTCAGCATTCCCACCTTGATGCCGTCATGCTTCAACGCCTCATTGAGGCCCTCGTAGAGTCGCCGGACAACCGCCGACTTGTAGGTCGTGATGACGATCTCGTGCTCAATGAACGCCCTGATGAACGCCGCGATCAGGAAGGTTTTGCCGGTCGACATCGTCATGTCGGCGATGGCGCCGCCACTTCCGGGGCGGGGAGCTGGACCATTTTTTTGTCCACATCCGCTCGCCGCCAGCAGCCTGATGAACGCCTGAACCTGCTCGGGCCTCATGGGCAGGAAGCACTTGTCTTTTTCGGACCACATCGGAGCGACGACGTGCGGCCCAAGATTGTATTGTGGCAACGGTGCCGTCCTCCTGTATTTATAGGGAATGTCGTAGGAAGCCAGCACGTTGGCTACGCGATGAAACAGTCCCTCGTGCGTGATCATCCTGGAGTCCTCGATGGAATACAGAAGTTCTTCAGATTTCCTATATCCGTCAGGAACCTGGATGGTCTGCCATCCCCCAGTGGCCCTGTCGGGAACCGTCAACTCCTTCATGCCCATCCGGATGTCCCAGAAGCGCAATTCCTCCTCGAGTTGGGGGACTGGGGGCTCGATCCAGAGATTGGATCTGTGCGACGTAATTATGATGGGTTCGGTCATCCTTGTGGTGTGAGGTCAATGATCTGGTCACAGTGACGCGCCAGTTCGGTGTCGTGGGTGCTGATGAAGAATTGCATGCCGTGCTTGACCGCCAGCTCCTTGAGACGCTCGGCCATCGCATTGAAGTTCTCTTTAACGGCGGCGTCCAATGTTGCAGTGGGCTCGTCGAGCGTCATGAGGCCGACGGAGCTGCTGAAGGTCTCGCAGGCCGCAAAGCGGAATGCCCAGGCCAGCGCGACCTTCTGACCAACCGACAGTTCTGAATCGAGGGCTTCGCCGTCCGGGAACACGCAGGTGAAGTTGAGGCCATCCTTGGCCTTCACAAAGAACTTGGAATTCAACTGGCCAAGGTGATGGTTGATGGCGTCCTCCATGGATTTTGCATTCCGGGTCACGACGGTCCGAGGGGCACCATCGGGATGAAACACGTTTCGGAGCGCAGCCAGAGAGCCGCGGAACCGATCCTGGATGAGGTTTTCGGTCTTGGCGGCCTTGGCATTCGCCACCCTTTCGTCGAGGCCGGACAGTCGGGCTTCCAGCGAGCTCTTGACGGCCAGCAGGGAGCTTCGATTTTGGAACGAGGTTCTGGCGCGTTCCAGGTCGAGCCTCAAGGGTTCCAGATCCACCTCCGGAATCAGCTTGCCGTCGGGACCCATCACGATCTGCTCGAGCCGGGCGCGGGAGGCGTCGACGACTGTCCGGGCCTCGTGGATCTCCTGAAGCCGATGGCGCTGCTGGTCCACACGAGCCGCGATTGTGTCGTAGCCCGATTTCATCTGCAGGAACTTGTTGGGGTCGGGTTCGGGCTGGTGAAGCTGGCCGAACTTTGCCCGCTCCGCCTTGGCCTGTTGGAGGCCGCCCCCAATGGTGTCGTGCTGACGAGACCAGTTCGTGAGCGCCCGCTTTTTCGTGTCACGCTCGACCAGCACTGGATTCCGGCGGGCAATCAAGTTTTTGAGATCCGTCTCGACCTTCAATAGGTCGTCCTCAAGGGGCTTGCGCCGGGAGATGTCAACGTGCTGGCCGCACGTCGGACAGGTGGGTTTCGTGCTGATACCCGCCAGGATGCCTGTGATGGACTTGCGGGACTCCAGGAGTCGCCCCTCCTCGATCCCAAGCTCAATCACCCGGGCCTCGAGCGATTCCACTTCGGACGCTTGATGGGGGGCAGCGCCAAGCTGGTCCAACATGGACTGACTGCTCGCGATCGCGGAGTCGAGCCGGCGAATTGTGGAATTCTCGGCCTGATGATCCAGGGCGGTCTGCAGGAGTCCGTTGAGCTTGGCGATGTCGATGTTGGCCAGACTGACCGAGTCCTTCTCGTGAGTCGCCTTGATCTCGTCGTAATCCCTCGAGGCCCGTTCAATTTCCTCCAGCATCACGACGTATCCGCGACGCTGAGTCTGCTGTTCGGACGTCGTGGCAAATTCACGATCCAGTTTGGAGAGAGTGTCGGCCGACACAGGCTCTCCCATGGCAGCCAGGCGATCATTGACGTCGATAAGGCTCGTGGTGGCCTCCCGATGAAGCGCCGTCACAGCCTCGAATTCGCCGCCGGCCGAATTATATGAGACGACGCCATTCCGCTTGCCCAGCGCAGCCTCAATGATGTTGGCCCGCTCAAGACCGAAGAATGTCTGGGCGAGACGGTCCTTGATGCCGGCCCGGGCGAACAAGATCGATGAGATGTCTTCCTGGCCGACGAACACGATGTTCTCCAGGACATTCTCGTCGACACCAAGTAGCTCAAGAATCCGGGCGTTGACCTTGGCGGGCTTCACGACCTTCTTTTCCCCAGTCACCTCGAGGGTCGAGTCGCCGGACGGAAACTCCCTTTTAATGCTCATCTCCCGCCCATCGGACAACGCGATGGTGTCGTGCATGAAGCTTTCGGTGGAGCCGCGGCTGGGAATCCGACTCTTGTCGACGGCATACTTGCCCGTGATGACCTCCCCCATGGACTTCAGGAGATTGCTTTTGCCGGAGCCGTTCGGCCCGACTATTGCGATAACGTTGCCGTGGATGGGGATGTCGAGGGCGGCGTGCTGGTAAGTGTGGTGGCGGCGGATGTGTCTGAAACGCATGATGGCAAAAGTGATTTGAGATAGGTGATGACGCGGTCTTTGATTCCCTCAGACCGATTGGGAAGGTAAGTTGTAGACGAGTCCATTCCGTCATTGGCGTCCACAACGCCGGGTGCCAAAGTTCTTAGATAAGCGGCTTCGGGGCTTTCCATAAACCGTGTTTCTCCGACGTGCCCGAGAGCGCAGCGCCGTCCGTCAAAATTGATGAGATTGTCGACGCACCAACGGTCGGCCGGGATGGCTTCAAAGAAGTCCAGAAACTCCTTGAGGGTCTGGAATCGGGATTTCGGTTTGTCCACGACTTATTGGACTGGTGGTGGCGGAGGAGCTTCCGTGGCCGACTCCTTCCGTATGGACTCGAGCAGCGCGTCCAGGACGAGGTTGGCGTTCTCGTGATTGTTCCAAAGATCCTGGGCGACTGGAATCAAGTGGGGTGTGGCCTCCAGCAGCTCCGCGATGATTTCGGGCATCGCCATCGAGGATCTTTTTTCGGTTGCCACGAAATTGGTCTCCTGTTCGACGGCCGCTTCGCGGACAAAGCGGAGCATCGTGAAGCCTTCAGCCTCAAGAGTCTTTTTGAGTTCCAATGCCTGACGCTCCACTCCGAAGGAGCCGTAAGGCAGGATGACGAGCGGATCTTCCTGTCCATGGAACCCCTCGATGGGGACGTTGCGGCCGTCACGAAGTTTGGTGGCGGCATCAATCAAGGCTTCGCTGGAATCGATCAGTGGGAACTGGACGATGCGGCGGGTCTGAATGGGGACGGGGGTCCATTGAATGTCGCCCTTTGTCGGAATCTCGATCAACACGACGTATTTGTGGACGGACTCACCCAGACTGACGAGCTCGGTGGAACCGGAGGAGCCAACCAGAGTGCCCAGTGGCCCCACAATCTTATTCATGACATGGATGTCGCCAACACCCACGTAGCGGGCGATTCCGTCAACCTGCTTGATGGTCATCTCGGAGCGGGCGATGACGGGCATGAACCCCTCGGTGGACTGATGCATGAAGATGGCGTCGATTGGTCCATCCTGTTTGGGAATCCGGGCGAGGAATGAGTCGATCTGGTCGGACGGCATCCAGTCGGCCGCCACAATGTCGATGAAGGAACCATCCCGGCCCTTGAGGGATATGGGGTCTTCGGGACGCTCCGGACGGATGATGCGGTCACTGACCGCCTCCATCCACGACGGGTTCTCACTGAATTGCCGGCCGACCCGGTGGACGTTGTGGTTGCCGACAATCGCCATGAAGGGAATGTCGGCTGTCTGGAGGCGCTCGGCGAACCGGCGATACATGGCGACCGAGAGCGGGTCGGGCTCGGGACTGTGGAAGGTGTCGCCACAATCGACCACCAGGTCGACTTCTTTTTCGGTGGCCACCCGTAAGACCTCGTCGAGCGCGAGACCAAAGTCACGCAGGCGAGTGGACATAGAATACTGACTGAAGCCGAGGTGGCTATCACTAAACTGTAGGATGCGGTAGGACATATTACTTCTTTTTCTTCTTCTTTTCCTTGATGATGCTGGCAGTGTATTTGTAGCGACTGATGGTGGCAGGACCACTGCCTGTAACTCGACCATTCCCCATAGCTTCATAAGCCAGAAATTCAAGACTGTGGACGATGGCTTCGGGATCTTCACCGTCGAGATCCACTGTGACGTTCAAAACGAGTTGGAATTTCATGTGAGATATGGTGTTGCGCAAATGAGGTAATGTCGGCCGACGATGAGGGCTAATTCAACCTGGTCATCTCCGACCACCTCAAGGATCTGCTCTATCTTGTAGTTGCGGGTCGGGTCAACAGCTCGAAGCTCTCCCGTCTCATCTCTTCTGACCTCGAAGGCTTCGATGTGGAAGTGGACGCCACAGAACCTCATACTGGTGCCGAGTTTAGTGCGGGCCTGCCTCAAATAGTTCTCTGCAGACAAGCCCATGATGTCGGCGGCACCGAGAAGTTCCCAGTGATGAATGTCGATGGTCTCCATAACAGGTGCCTGAAATCCAATCGGTATAACAGAGCTAAGAGGGGTAAGGTTTTCTGGTGGCAATGGAGGGGGCTCTGGCGGAAAAGCCCGCGGCATCAGCGAGTCGCTGGGCGGCCGGATCAGACCGGCTGGGGCGTCGTCTCCTTTGGGCATGGCGCGGGTTGGGGAAATTTAGTGGATCTCGTGATGCCGCATGACGCAAAGTCCGGATGTGCCACTATGTGATCGATCTGCTGGGCGAAGGCGGCTCGGACGAAATGACAGACGGCATCAGCTTGCGCCTGTTGGGGCTCAGTGTTGCGTGGCGTGTGCGTGATGGCAACGTCATCGAAGTGGCGGACAAGTTCATCGAAGCAGGCCCAAAGGTCGAGGTTGCTGTGTCGCCCGTCCCGCGGGATGTTCAGGAAGCGCCTGAGACTTGGGGCGAGGATTGGGTGCAGGTCCAGGATGGTGTCGAGGCCCGGGACTTCAAAGCGAAGGGAATCGAGATCTTTGGGTTTGGCCAGGGCGCCATTCATCGTGACCTCCGAGTCCGTCAGGATCTGGATGTCGACGCCGTGCGTAATTCCGTTCAGGTGGATGGTCCGGATGTAGTAGAGGGCGGCGCACAGGGCTTGCAGCTCCATGCGGTTGTTTTTGGTCCATGAACAAGCCCCCGCCACCATTTTTTGGGTGCCGTCGGGGAACAGGATCATGGCGGCATAGGCGCCCGTTTTCTGGCCGACCGTCGAGGCCCCGCCGTCGCTGTAAATCCAGATTTTCTTTGGTGACAAAATGGCGCTCAAGGCGTCGTTGGTGGATGGCATTTTGGTTGTGGAACTTTAGGCTGTGGAACTGCGTGGAACTTTTGTATGCATCTGTTAAGACCTGTATGCATTTATTTTCGTCGTTATGCATTTTTACCCCCCTGTATGCATTGCCCTTTGCATTCTCATTAGCAAAAAAGGTTTTCTCAGACTCTTTCCAAAAAAGGGGAATTCTGCACCCATCCCCCATTTTCGAGATGGGGGGTGGATGGGGGGTAGATCCTCCCAAATCGATTGTTGTGGAACATGGTTGGGAGGAGCATGACGAGACTCCTCACGACAAGCAGTTGAGCACGGCCATGCTGGGTTGAGGCCGGGCGGCTTCGCCGCCGGCCTCAACCGCATGGCGACGAGGCAGGCGAGCTCAATCGCTTGTCTCTCGTAGATCCGCTTTTCGG
>Ga0181348_1000064_pt1 | contig 34780 bp, 47 predicted proteins | sample Su13VDMM110DN_FD_130092 | JGI IMG/M metagenome (GOLD analysis project Ga0181348, IMG submission 130092) | Freshwater viral communities from Lake Michigan, USA - Su13.VD.MM110.D.N | ecosystem: Environmental > Aquatic > Freshwater > Lake | place: USA: Michigan | collected 2013-07-16
ACTTTCTGGCTTGAGTCATTTGCCAAACGCTTTGCCTTTGCCTTCATCGCGGCGCGTGCGGTTTTTGCAGTCTCTGACATGGTATTCTCCAAGGAGTTAGTACGGGCGTCCCCGCTTGCTGCAATCATGAGGGGGAACGGTGCGTATGCAGCGACACACCGACTTTGCTAAGAGCATGCTTAACAATTTTAGAATTATGAACTTGATTGTACGATTTTGCAACGCCACCCGATTTCATGTCTTCTTCAACTTCCTGATAAGTTCCATCAGGCATTAAAATTCTGCGTTTTCGTTTAATAGGTTTGATGATCGGATCCCGCCGATTGTCACTGGTCATTGGGGCCGGAGGGGTTCCTGAGTTGCCCAAGAAATCCAACCAACCGCCGCTGTTGCCAATAGGATTGCCGAACTCATCATTTTTCGCTTCAAAGCGCGAATTGTCGGGTTGATTGAATTGATTGCCGAGGTATCTCCCGCCAATCGAACCAAGTGGACCAAACGCGAGTCCGCCCAAAACAGACCCGATGTTGCCGCCCATGTTGCCGAAGAAACTATCGTCTCCGCGCTGAGGAGGCATTGGTGCGCCGCCGCCACCAATGTTGAAACGATCATTGCTGTTGTCGGGGCGATTGTCGGGACGATTGTTGCTACTTGGCCCCGCGGTCTGTGTGCCGGATCCGGCGTTGTAGTTTCGATCGGCATCGCGAGAAGTTACCGCAGAGCGATTTGCGTCTGCCGCACCGCCTGGGTTATCGCCAGTACGAACGTCGCCGCCATAGTCGTATCCGATGCGACCGCCGCGAGCTTCGTTTATGTCTGGTTTGGACGGATCAAAAGTGCCTTTGTTGCCAATGGCAGATTTAATTTGTGTCGGATTAGAAAGCGCAACAGCAACAAGACCGCCCTGTTCTTGCGGGATCCACCCGTCAAAACCTTGGGAGCGAAGATGATCAAAGAAATTTGATTGCGCACGTTTATAATTATCTGTCGTGGCAAAATGTGAAGGCATTGCGCCCGTGTAAGGTTTTGTAATTTTAACATGAACAGGCATCACGCGGGATGCTGTGTTCACATCACGCCAACCATGCTTTTGGTCCTCCAAACTGCCCCAATTATAAACAGTTTTTTGGCTGTCATTGGCTTCAGCATACATCGACGCTTCTTTGGGATCGTCAGTAACCCAAGCACCGTGACGGCCAACATTGAATTTTTTAAAATCCTTGTCTTTTGACGTGCCGTGGTAATAAACTTTTGGTGATCCATCCTCGTTCTTGGTCAACGAATGGGAATCTTCGTGCCAACTATCAAGGTTTTCTTTGCGTTGTGGATCGTCGTGGGGAATAACAGATCCACCGCGAGCTTCTGTGATCTTTGGCTTTGACGGATCAAAGTTGCCGTTGTTGCCTATTGCAGATTTAATCTGGTGAGGGTGGAAGGCAACCCATTCATAAGGCGTTGTTTTGCCGTCTTCTGTTGAAGCAGCAATAACACCGTCATGCCCTAATTTTTTAAGCAATTCTGTTTGTGCCGTTGGACTGGTTATATGACCATGACCCAACCGAGCAAGAGAATGTTGCATCGCCATCGCACCAGAAGAAGAATCAGGGTGCGTAACAATAAATGGATTTTTCATTGAAAGATGAATTGGCATTACATTGGAGCCAACTCCTTCTTCAGGTTTTCCATATTCTGACCATGCGCTTGCAGCATTTGGGCCAGCAAAATAAAACCCTTTTCCAAAAAAACCAACGTCAGTGTGGTCGCGGTTCTCCCCCATTTGGACGCCACTATCTCCTGCTGGTGGAGCGTTTAAATTAAATGTGTCAAAATTTCTTTTTGTCCCATGATACAGCACATGCGGCACATCAGGATGATTGCCTTCTTGAAACGCCGCCAAATTCTCTTCACGCTGTGGGTCATCATGTGGGAGCACTTCGCCGCCATCCTTATACCGCCGTTTGATGTCAACGCGCTTAGGGTCAAACACCACGTAGTTGCGGGTGCCTTCGCCTTTGGAGCGTGATCCTGCATCAAGATATTTGATGCCTTGAATGCCTTTAGAATGAAGCAATGCAGACGCAAGTTCTGGGGCTTCTGCCAGTTGATTGGGATGATTTCTTACAACGTTAAGCATTTCAGGATCATGTTGATCAAATTTGTGCGTCAACTCTCCATATATGTGAGCACCCAACGGAGTATCACCATATTTTCCTGCGGAAAGATTCAATCCTGACAATGCATTTTGAACATGTTTGGTTTGGTTATGAATAGGCTGATCCCAATCCAGAAAATGATCGGGGTGCGCGTTGATGCTGACTTCGTGCATGTGGCCAGCATTAATCTCTGGAATAGGGTGTTTTTTTAAATTTTCCAGACGTTCAATGTCTTTCATAGGTGCTTTTGAATATTTTTCTACGTCAAGAGGATTCCGATAAAGACCAGATAATTTATCAATAAATTCACGATGCAAATTAATATCGTTGTCTATTAATTGTGGATTTTCTTTATACGATATTAAAGAAAGTGGAGAATATTGATGCCCTCCAATTTCAATATCATCCCCAACTGATAATTTGTCTCTGTAATATTTGGCAATAGGCTCCGCTTCAGCAAAATAATGCCCATGCCCGTAAGCCTGTGCGCCCTCACCAGTGCCGATTTTCTCGTCAAGGAAGCCTTCCTCACCCACAGAGTGAGGACCGCCTTGGTATGCGGTAATGCCGCCGCCATTATCAAAAGATTTCTTGCCAAGTATTGTGTCTCTATGGCCGCCAAACAAAACTTCGGGGTTATGCATAATTTTTTCACCGCGGTCTTCGCCATGATCAGCACGATCTGACCCTAAAACATAAGTATATTGTCCAATATAAGACCCTGATTTATCGGTTAATCCATGCTCTCTACGAGATGTTTTATCATTAACATCGGTTGCTGAAACACCGTTTAACTTTTTATTTGACGGCTTTCCATCGTTCCAAACGCTAGAATTTTTAAGTGACCCTTTTATTGGTTTTTCAACAGTTCTTAAACCAACATGGTCATAGTTTTGTAATGCCTCTTTAATGGCATCTTCATAAGCATTTGATTCGTTATTGGTGATGCCGCCGCCGTTGTCTTTGTGGGGCACGTTGGCAACATCATTTTTAACCATACCAAGGATATCCTCGGTTGGCGTATCAAGGTCAAACTTGCCAATTCTTGTGGCAACTTCTGGGTTATGGATTGACGCTTCAGTTAAACCAATCGGCAAGTGTTGAAATTGCACATCTGCAGCCTGTCTGAGCCTTTCATACGCACGGTTAGAATATAACCAAGAATCGCCTTCTTCCGGTGTTCCTTTAACTGCTTTATACTTGTCATCAATGGCTCTGTACTCGGCAAGTTCTTTTTCTGGATATCCGCCTAAGCCTTCTATTTTTCTTGGGTATCTTGGAAATTTTGTGTTGTCGTCATTGTCGCCATTCCATGAAGTTGAAATTGATTTTGGAATTTTAAAAACATGAACAGCTTTATCTCCATATCCATATTTCTTGGAATAGTGTTTTGCATAATCAATGGCATATGCCGCACGTTTTGGATCTTCATGGTCGATTACAAAACTGTACAAGCCTTTTCCAAGTGGTCGAATGTTGCCTGGTTCTCCAGAACCAAAACGAGATGGGTTGATTTTGTCAAAATCAGACCCCCCATGCACGACGTACAAGGAATCATCACTCATCACAGTCTCCCCGTGAACATAGGTTGGCCAACCTTGCCCGTATCAATGTGGAAGCCAGATATTGCACGAACCGGATGGATAAATCCACCACGGGCTTCGTTCATTCTTGGTTTTGACGGATCAAACGTGCCTTGATTGCCCGATGCAGACTTTATCTGCTCCGGATCAAAGGCAATGTAGCTGTCTTGCGCCTCGGGATAAATCTTTTTAAATGCATCGTCGCCAAGGTAACTTAGGTCTTCAGGATTTGGTCGTTTGCCGTAGTCATTCAAACCTTCGCGACGGTTTAAGTAAACAATGCCGTCGTGGCCGTGTTCTTTTAAAGCGTTTTGAAGTGCCTCTTGTGGTTCAGAGTTTTCTAAATGCTTAAAACTTTTTTCCACTATTTCTTTATGCAATTGACCCATAGCACGCCGAGGAGAAAACGAACCGTGGTCTTCCAAACGAATCGGATTCTTGATGTTTAGGTAAACGGGGTACATGTGCCCACGTTGTTCCGGTTCAGATCCGGTAAAGTCATTTCCTTGTTCTTGTGGCCCAAAATGACTGCCCATCTCACTGGATTTGGTATCAAACTCTTGAAAATCCGGCGTTGAATCGTAGTCTCGTAAAGATTGTTGATATAGAGCGCGAGTGCCATGATAAAACACCTTCGGAGATCCGTCAGGGTTCTTTAAATCTGGATGCGCGTCTTTGTGAAACTCAGCCAAGCTCTCCCCACGGCGTGGATCGTCGTGAGGAATGTAGTTTTCTTGATGCTTGGCGAGCTTCTCGTGTAATGTAGGCTCGACTTCGCCGCCATTGGCAAGACCAGACGCTTTAGCTTGTGCAACATCAGCGGGATTGAGCCCAAAATGTTGTATTTCGTCAGGAGATAAACCTTTTATCGCAGAAAGTGTTCGTGTGAACCTGTCGGAAGGACGTGGTGCATTATCTGCTCGAACTGCCCCTCGATTTCCGCTGGCGTTACCAAGTCCACTGACCCCCGCTTGGCCAAGATCCTGTCCAGTGCCTTGTTGAACAGTCCCAACTGGGCGTCCGACATCTGAGACACTGTTTCCATTCCTATGATCTTCTCCGCTTTTCTGGACAAAGCGTCGTACTGCATCTTGTCTATCATCATTTGATCCTTTCCATTTCATTATGGCAAGAGAAGGTAAGTCGTGACGTTTTTCGTCCCACCCAGTCTTTGACCACTCATGTTTCATATCATTAAATTGTTGTGGTGTCACGTATTTTGGATCAAAAGGCACACGGCCAAGCTCTTCAAACCCAAAGTGAGAATAGAAATCTGGAAGAAAACCGTCAGGATGCTTGTCGGTTGGCACTGCATAGGCGTCAAGCGCAGTTGCGCCATGTTGCAAAGCCTTCAAAACGACCGGAGCCCCGCCAATTCCTTTGGCACCAGGCTCGTTATTCACCACGCTTGTTAATGCGGTTTCGTTGTCGGTTAGGTCTGGGTGATTAAAACCATACTCGTCGGCATAATTGGTGCCTTTTTTAAGTCCAAAGTAAACTTCACCGTCTTTAAGTTTGTATCCGGTGAATTTACCGTCTTTTTTCATTGCATTGATTTCATCTGGTTCATACTGGCTCAACGTCGAGGATGAATCAGAGCTTTTAAGGGCTTTAGACAATTGCGCGGCACCAAGGCCACCTTCAGTAACTTTTGTATCGGTGTCGTGCCACTGATCGTTGAACGCATTCAATGCAAGTTGCGCCGCTTTAGCAGATTGAATGTCTTGCGGACGATGCGGGAGCCGATCAGCGACATCTTGCGAGATAGTAACCGTTGGCATGGCAAGATCAAAGGCACGGCGAATGTTGGGGGCTCGACCTTTTTCCGTAACCTTATTTGGATCTTGTTGCGCAAACCAATCATGGAATAGCACTTCAGGCGCGACTGGATGCCGGAATTTGCCAACAATCCGGCCTTTTATGCCGTATTGATAGCTAGGATGCTCTGGAAGACCCGCAGATTTTAAATGGACAAGTTGTTCGTCCTCGGATCCTTTTGGGATCTCCATGACAAACATGCCGTATCTGCTCGGGACACCCGCAAAATTTGGATCAAGCGTTGCGCGTGTAATCTTGTCAATGTTTGGAGCACCAAGGTTCTGCGCTTCTGTGCTTTCAAGAACGCGAGCAACGCGCAAACGAGCTTCAAAACTTAACTTACGCAAAAAGTTTTCAGCGTTTTTGTGCCCGAACCCAGGGAAGTTTTTAAGGGATTGCAATTCTTTTTGTTCTGTTGGACGACGCACCATGTCGTCAATCTGCTGAACCGCTTCAGGGTTGAACCGATTGTCATCCACGTACTGCTTCATTGTCTTCATCAATGAATTAGCAAACGACGCATTTGACTGATGACTTGTTTGTTCCATTGCGTGGACAATTACATAGTCCGCGTCTTTACGGATCTTTGAGGAGCCGCGGCCTTTGCCTTCAACAGCCCACGCCAACCCATGCTTCCGGCTTTCAGGTAGCAACGGATAGCCTGGCCCACCAAACATGCCTTCTGGTTTTTTCAATTTAGAACTGTCAATCCCAGTGTACGGATCACCCGCTTTTGTTAAATCAGCAAAAATTGGAAATACTTTTTTTCCAACCAAGTCTTGAGGATTGATGTCTGGGATATCATTCCAATTGAACGGCACGCTTTTTTTGCGGCCACCCTTTGCGTATCCACTGACAGGCTTAACTGACTTAGCTAACCCCAACACTCCGCCGCCGTCCGCTTTGACAATGACGTGATGATAAACTGGGTGCTCTTTCCCTCGCACCAAGATGGATCCAGCCTGTGGCCCGAGGTCAATATTGCCTCGAGTTGTCGGGCGAAGCCTTGGCTCGGAAGGCGAGTTTTCATACCGCGCCAGATCGACGCCCTTGGGAAAATGAGCGTTCAATGCATAGTAATGCTTGCCACGGTGCTCTACAGAGACAATTGTGTTGGTGTTCTCGTGGCCTTCAGGGGCATCTTGCCACCGCCATCCCGCCTTTTGCTTAAACAGGTTGGTCTTGGCAACCGCGTTGCCCTTGCCGGACGTGCCCGTCTCGTCCACTGCATCCCTCGAAGCTGTGAAATAAGGCTTCCCGCCACTGCCGATGCCGATCGAAGCCGCCGCGGATTTGTGGCCAGTCATGTCTTGCTTGTCGGGCATCGATAGATACTGCCCACCCGCCGGACGATCATCCTCGGGGAACATGCGTTGCGGCTTAGGAAACACCGACATCGGGTTCTGGATGTCGGGAGTTACGTCGCCGCCATCCGCACGAACCTGACGAGGAACGTTTGGCATGAACTTTGAGGACGGGAGTTCCTGTCCACCAGCTCGTTCCTTCGCCATCTTTGCACGGCGCAATTCAAGTTCGCCACCTTCCGACAGCCTTACTCGAGCAACGGGCTTAACACTCTTGGCAAGTCGGATGGCGTCATTCATTGCGGTTGCTTTCCTGTAATGGCCGGAATCACACTGCCGAGAAGCCGGACAACTTCGTCCTCGCTCTCAGGATGAACCGCGAGGTTCTGCGCCAGATCAATCATCTGGATCCGTTCTTTGGCAAGCATCTCTTGCTCTTCGACGGCACTGTCGCGCTCATCCTTCTGCATATTGGCCTGAAGCGAAGCCGCTTTTAGTTTGGTGTCCATCACCTTGGCGTCGGCTATCTGCTTCTTGATCTGGAGATCCGCGGCGTCCTTTTCAGTCGGCCCTTGCTGTTCACCACCCGCAAGCCCCTCTTGCTGTGCCTTGGCCATGTCGATCTGAAGCCGCCCCTGATCCAACGCGATGCGAGCCTGAGCCTCGCCTTGCTTCGTATCGGCATCTTGCTTCTTGATCTGCATCTCGGCCATTTCCTTCTGCATTTCAGGAGGAGGAGAGCCTTGCGCCTCTGGCGGAATCATGAACTGCTCAGGGTTTGACCAACCCACCGCCTTCAACGCCGCGGTGTCAATCGCAATCGGATCGTACAGCGTCGGGTTCGATGCCTGAATTTGCTTCAACGCCATGATCTTCATGAGCCGTTGCGTCTGGCTCGCGGTGTTAGGGTCAGCTTGCGGGACGAGATCAACTTGGTTCACACCACGTAAGAAGGTTTCCTGATCCCATGCACGCGCAGGCTTGCGGTTCTTTTGCCAGAAGCTCTCAGGGTTTTCCTTAAAGCACTGGACGAGGAGCGCGAACTCTTCGGCCTGAGAGGCGTGCATCCGCTTATGCACCGCGTTCAGAACTTTGGTGGCTTGATCGATCAGCGCGATCGTCGTGCCCACGGGGGCGTCCGCACGACCTTCACCCACGGCGGCTTCGGCTGTCCCGCCAATGCGCATGCCTGTTTGAGCCATGTTCTCAATGAGGGCCATCAATGTTTGAGATGGTTCCTTGTATGGCAGAGGCATCACGGCCTGACTGATCGGCATGCCGCCCGTCTTGACCAGAGCCCCACCGCCTGGCGGAACGCGGAAGATGTTGGTGTTCTGCCTTGCGCCAGTGTCGGCATACAGGAAGCCTGGGAAGTTGGCATACATTCCCGCATCCAACAGTTCTCTTTGCGCGGCAGTGATGGCGTTGGTCGTGTTGCCCAAAATGTGGAGCAAGCCGATGTCATAGAACCCCATGCCAGGCACGAAGGTGTACTTCACGAAGTTCTGCCGAGCTTCGGGAAGTTCCTCGGTATCCTCGTCATAGTTGCGCACGATCGAGAGAATCTCGTGCGACGATACATCGATTGTCACCCGATACGGGATCTCGAGGCCAGTCTCTTTGCCTTTGTGCTTGTGCTCGAAGCCGTTGACGTCCAGTTCGCAATAGCACTCGTAGATCTCGCGATCCCGATCGTCAGGGTTTGACTGCCCCGCGCTGATGCCCTGTTGCGCCTTCTTCTCGCGCTGTGTTGCATCGAGATCAACTTGCTTAGGGGTGGAGAGATCCACGTCCTTGTACGCACCAATGATCTGCATGCGCTTCACCACCGATGGCCGCATCATTATGCGATGCGTAACGCGCTTGGCGTTGCTCAGATCAGTGGCCGAGTTGTTAACGATCATGTCGTCGGCGTCAACTGATTCGGAGACAGGACGGCCCCTGAGTGGACAGAAGTAGACTTTCTTGAACGCCGTGCCGCCAAAGCCCAACATGAGAAGCATGCGGTCGGTGTCAGGATAGTACTCTCTGGCTGTGGAGGTAAGGTAGTGATTGAGGTCTTTCTCGAGATCGTTGGCGAGCGTATCACTATCAAGGGTGGCATTGTTGTTATCCTCCCGCACCTTGACGGGCCCGTCGGTCGGGAGCAACTCGGAGCGTGCGTTGGCTTGGAACCGGAGCACCGCCTCGAGCAACAGGGGATGCCGCACCTTGCTCATGCCCTCGACCGGAGCACCGTCTGCCGCACCCGAGATGCCAGGCAACTCAATCCGGAGCCCGAGGAGTTTGATGCCCTGAGCACGGTCCTCGATCCACTCCTTGCGGGAGTCAAGGTCGTCCTGAATGCCGCGCATGAGGTCTTCGGAGATGCGGGACAGTTCCATCGCGGGGATCTCGTCCACCAGATTGTCGAACCACCCATTGGTGCCCTCGGCCCCCGCCTTTTCAAGCGGACCACCGTCGAGTTTCAGGGTGATGGAGCCGTCATCGTGCTCGATCGTCAACAGGTTGCCCTTGTCATCGAACTCGTGCTGATCGCCGCCCTCGTCCGCCATCTCGATGATCACGCCATCTTCGATCGGATCTCGATCATCGATCGGGGCGGGTTGGCGGATGTTGGGGACAAGCGACATGGTTCAGATCCTTAGACCGAGTAAAGCGGAGGTGGTGACGCACCGTGGTGGGTACGCTCTTGGTTGTAGTCTTCTTGCACTTCCTCGGCGCGTTGGATCAAGCCCGAGCGGCGTAAATATCTCATAGCCATGCTTACCGTGTCAACGAGATCGTCGTGTTTGGCTTTCGGGAAGCGAGCGCACTGTTGGATGACCTCGTCAGCCCATGCCTTGTCAGGCGCGTAGACCAACTTGTCCTCAAACAGATGTTGCACCGAATAGAGCCGAGCGATCTTGTCGGTGGAGCCTGGGTCATCAAGCTGAACGCCGAAGTTCTTCCCCGCGTAGAGCCGCCGCAGTTCTTGCGCGACGGGAATTCCCGCGGCCTTGTTCTCGATCAGCACCTTGTCGGTCTTGAACTTGGAACAGGTGGCGGCAACCTTCTCGACCACCGCGGCCAACTGCAACCGCTCTTGCCATGCGTAGATCAGCATGAGCTTAGGGTGAGGCTGTTTGTATGAACGCTCGACCTGATAGCTTGTGCCGCGCTTGGACGCCTCGGCCACCGGATCCTCGGAGAAGACGCCCCATACGGACATGGCCGTGTAATCGTTCTCGGTCTTTTCCGTAAACGCGGTATCGACCGCGGCCACGATGAAGTCGAACGCGGGGAACTGATCCTTGTTCTCCCACAGTTGCCACATCGATTGTTTAATGATGCCGGAGCTATCGTCGGTCGGGGTTTGTTGGAACTGCCCCGAGACGGCATAGGATCCCATGATCTTCTTGTCGCGCTCCACGACATGCTTCGGGAACCGATCGGGGAAGTATAGCTCGCCAAGCTCCGATCGTGGATCCTCGAAGCCGAGCATGGTTGGAGCGGCTCGATCGGGCGAGTACTCCATCGGTATCATGATGTGATCCCAGAGATCAGGCTGTTTGCTCAGAGCCACGCCGCTGAGATCCTCCTCGTGGAGCCTCTGCATGATCAGGACGATGGCGGAGCGATCGGGGTTGTTCAAGCGGGTTGGCACCGCACGCTCGAACCAGTCAACCGTTGTTTGACGCATGGCCTCGGACGCCGCGCTCTCGACGCTGTGCGGGTCATCGATGATCACGCGGTCACCACGAGCACCAGTGATGGAACCCGCCGCTATGGCCTGTCTGAAGCCCGTGGCTGTGGTTTCGAACTTGGTCTTGGCATTCTGGTCGCCTGTGAGCTTGACGGTATCGCCCCACCGTTCCTGATACCACTCGGACTGCACGAGCCGCCGCATCTTGGTCGAGTCTCTGATGGCGAGATCCATCGAGTGCGAGGCGCAGACATAGCGAAGGTTAGGCAACCCCGCCGGACCCCACTCCCACGCAGGCCAGAACACGTTGACGATCAGGCTCTTCATCGCGCCAGGCGGCACGTTGATCAGGAGCCGATTGTAATAGCGTTCGTCGTCCACCATAACGCCATCGGTGATGGCCTCGAGGCTGTCGCAGATCAGGTCGATATGCCAGTTGTGGACATACTCTTGCCCAGGCTCTACTACGTGCCACGCTTGGGAAATGAACTCTGAAAGGCTCGATGCACATTCGACCTTTGAGATCTCGCGAAGCGATGCTTTCACATCGATGCGCTTACCGTCGATCATGATGTATTCGTGCTTCACTGGCCTTCAGCCGCGGCCAACAGAGCCGCCTTGATAGCGTCTCGAGCGTCGGGGTCGAGATCCTTTACGTCGATCGTAACGGCCTCGATCTGAAGGGCTCCACCGTCGCGGCCAGTGACTTCGGTGAGCTTGCGGTCGGCGTAGTCATCGCGGAACCGAGACGCCACCATGTGCTTCCAGACGCTTGCGTTGAAGTTGTTTGTCATCATTCCGGTTTGACCCGCAGACTCCCACCAGTCTTGCGAAAGTTGTTTCGCGTGCGCGAGAGCCGCCGAAAATTCGGGGTGCATTTCTTCCCAATAATCGAAGTTTGAACGCACCGTATTGCAAGCCACGGCCATTTGCGTAATTGATTTCCCGAGCTTCCCTTGCTCAACAACCGTGGTGCAATATACTGGATCGTATGTCGAAGGTCTGCCAACTTTAGCCATGCACCGCCCCTGATTTGTGGTGCGAAGCATACGACAAAAGGAGAATAGCTTCAAGAGCCACTTCAGTTCGCGAAGTTACACCTCAATTCGCGAAGCCGTGGATGCTTTTTCGATTGCCCCGCGTTTTGTCCTATACCTAATTTTTTTCCCTTCCCCGACTGGATACCAAGACCACCATGAAGATCCGGTGGCATGAAGGATAACGCCAATCATGATTTCATCGACGTAGACGCCAATTTCTGTGCTCCCATGAGGGAATTTAGTTTCACGGGCAATGGCGTGTTCATTTATTTGATATTGTTTCATTTCTTAAACCTTCCATTTTTAATACGTTCTTCAACTACATAAGCAATATTGTGGTGACCTTTTTCGCGCAAATAATTAGCTATAAGCATGATGTCTTCTTTTAGCTCTTCGTATTGCGTTTTTAAACTTTTTACTTTTTCGCTATAAAAGTCATGTACATGCCGAGGGAGATCATTATTTTTACGATGCCGCCTCTCCATTTGTATGGCACCTGCTATGGTGCAATCAAATTTATCCGCGATCTCGCTCCATTTCATGCCTTTTCCTCTCATTTCATAGGCTTTTGCTTCTCTATCTCTCCAATTTTTAATTTTATCGTTTTTTCTTTTTTCCATAAATTCTTTAGATCGTAAAAATCGATGGAACTTAATGTTATCAAAAACATTTTTTTCTGCGACATAATTTATAAAATCTCGCATTAAACTAACTGTTTTCATGCCTACATTCCGAACATAATACCAATAATTTGCACAATTAACCATATCTTCTAAATTTTTAGGATAAGTCCATTTACGGTCATTGCCGTACATGCCTTCTTTTAAAACATGTTCAATAAAACTATCGATCCTTTGCCTATTTTTTTTATTAGTGAAAAATTTACTAATGTGCGGTTCCAATTCGTTTAACTTCAAATCTTGCCAGTTGTTCATTTCCATCTCCCTTTAAATGATTGCACCGCTGTACCAAGCGTCTGCGAATTTATGCAAAGCCTCTGTTCTCAAGCATCGGCCATTCTTGATCTCCCCATTGAATACCCGCGCAAAGTGACGACCTCTGACGTAGTGCCACTCGTCTTGATCAGGCAGATCGTATTTGAAGGGACGCCCTTTACGAACGTCCGCTACACCGAGGTTGAAGAACTTGGAGTTTAAAACCTTATTGATGGTGACGGCGTGTGTTTTAACTTGACCCATGATTATCCCCAATCCTTGAAATCTGTGTTTTCTGACCAACCCTTGAGGTACTCCTGATACTCTGGCGTACCCTCTTCGATCTGCACCTGTACACCACCATCGGTGTAGTGTGGGCTAAATTTACGTCCGTAGTATGAGTCTGCGGATCCACGATCATATGCATTTGTCATTTTAAATCCTCTCTCAGATGAAGCTCGCGCCGGATGGGCGAGCGATGATTGTCTGATTTACGCCATCGCGAACGCCGTGTTCCTTGATGGTGGCGGTCACGCGGATCTTCTCGCCTTTGGCAATTATTTGCCGTGAAGCATCTCCGATCAGAATAGACGAGCCCTTGTGAACAAACACGTTGCCATCTGCATCTTTGAAGCAGTTGATGTATGTCGTGCCGAACGTGCCATCAAACGACGTCACGAAGGCGACGGTCAAGTCAAACGAGCGGCGTTCTCCCACCGTACCAACATGAACTGATAGGGCATCGGCGGCCTTTGCTTCGGCGCGACGTTCTGCTTGCTTTGCAATCGAGTTGCGAACAGCTACGGCTTGCTTTTCAGTCAAACCACCGAATTCCTCAATGCTTACCCAACATGCGTCGATGAAGCTCGCGCCATCGAGTTTACGGCCAAACCGATTGAAAAAATCAACTTGATGATCAGAAACACGATCCACAACGAAATTGATCAGGATTTGCGCATCTTCGTGCGCCGCAAAAAACCGTTTACGACCGCCTATTTTACGGTTTGCCTTGATGTTGCGCCCGATAGCCGCCTCGTAAGCCGCTTCGTTTTGAATAAAACCAACCATTTTAAATCTCCAATTTAGGGGGACACCGCGTCCCGCCTGATCTTTATGCCACGGTTTGATTGCCTATGCAAACACTTTTTTATCTTTATTTGAAATTAATTGACACCCTTTCCGCGAACTTTTTGAAAGCGTCCCAAAGCTCGACCGTCGTCGTCTCCCATATTGGCAACCGCCTCCAATCACCGTGCCCTTCGATTTCATATCTGCTGTGGTCGATTTTGACCTTCGCGATCGGGCGATCATTGAAATAGGCATAGATCGGGCCCGACTTGATTGCCGCGGCCAGATCGTCTGCGCTTTGTATCTCATCCTTTGTGATGAACGATTGATATTTGATATTCATCATTACCTCCAAAAATTATTAGGGTCGCTACTATCGCACCCGAGGGCCACCGCTCGCCAATACAAAGCGTCCAAATAAGCCGCGGTATCATCTTCATCGCATTCATTTTTACGATCTTCGATATAATCAACAAAATCGTTAATTTCATTAACCAGTTCGTCAAACGACGGCGCAGACAGAGTACGCTCTGACCCATCGACCTTAACGGTTGCTATTGGTCCTTCGTTTGGAAAAATCGTAATGCACCCGTGAAAGGCACCATCGATAATGATGTCCCATACTGGCACGCCGTCTTGAACCTGTTTTGTTGTAACTTGCATTTTCAATCTCCGATTAAGGGTGGGGGTAATTGGGGGCCGGAGCCCCCCGTTGGTTTCAAGCGTGCCGCTTCTTTGCGTTGGCAAGGTAGGTTTCGATCGCTTCCTGACGTTCAGCTTCCGTTTTGAAATAGCGGCGATCCTGACATGCTCCAAACGTTACACCGTTCTTTGAGAGGTGCGGCTTGAAGGTGAAGTAATTTCCCGCATCCCTATGGGTGAAGTACCAACAATTGTCGCCCTCGACATACGGGACGTATTCCTGTGTCGAAGTATGAATGAATGCTCCGATTTTGCGACCTTTTTTGTCAACTGAGCCAAAATCAAAATAAACTTTGTTTGCATCAGTCTCGCTGTGAAATTTAATCTTTGTCATTTTCAATCTCCAATTTGGGAGGGCGACCACCGCCCCGCCCGATGTTTATGGCATGGCTAAAAATGCTATGCAAGTACTTTTTTATCTTTTTATTTAATTCATTGTTTCTTTTCCCGCGGCCTCCATCGCTTTGATATAATCGTTTGCATACTCTTTCATGTCGATATCAATGCACTCTGCGATGTAGACGTATGAGTCCAACATGGCATCGATCGCGATAGATATTTTTAACGGTTGAGGAAAATGATTTTTCTTTTTCAAATACTCCCCTAAACACTCGCTTAAAGCCACCGCGAGATCGGTAACTTCTTTTCTAAAATCAACCTGTATCAGTCTTGGCTCTTCCATTTTACTTCTCCTGTTTTGGAACCCTAAAAATTCGCCGCATCGATGGACCCTCGGACCCCTCCCCTATAGGGGAGGAGGGTCTGGGAGGGTCCGTTATCTCGCGTTTTGCCAAACAGAGACCCTAACCCTAAAAGGGTCTCCGAGGGTCTCCGAGGGTCTTTCAAGATATTGCCCTTTCGCCGCTTTTTCTGACCAATAAAGCGGACGATGAAACCTCGTTAATAACGACAAAACCCATCGTCGTTTGAGTGATGTATTCCGCGTTAATTAGGACATTAATCATACCATTTGGCCTTCCGGCATTCACATCATTCTTCACCGTCCTTTCCGACCGACCCTCGTTTTCAAGGTTTTCGCGCAGTGCCTTACGACTTACGTATGGCATCCCCTCATGCTCTTCCGCACCCGTCTCCCACCAAATTCTTTCAAACGATTTACGGAATGAATCGAATTTACTATCTTTTTTCTCGGCCTTCGGAGGCGGCGCAGACGCCGTCACAAACACCGCGCTCGTGACAGGTTCACCGTCCTCATCGAACCATTTTGGTATGGTCACCGACTCAAGCTCGAAGAAGATATCATCGGCCTGTTCGGCGTCTTTCGACTTACGCTGAATGATCTGCCCCGCGTGGCCGTCCTTGGGCGGTATCACACTGATCTCGATGTCGAGAGCACCCTTATACGACGAAGAGCCGCGAGCCCTGTGCTGAGAGTCTTCTGAGACGCCTGTGTGATGCACGAGAAGCACCGAGCAACCAAACTCCTTCATAAGAGCCGCGCAAGCGTCGATCATGGTTTTGGCGTCCTGTGCGCTGTTCTCATCGCCGTTCAGGAAGCGATGAAGGGTGTCCACCACGATCAGGCACGGGACGACTGGCAGAGCCCTGATGTGTTCGACCACCAGATTATATCCGCTTGCGATGTTCAGGTCGCATCCGTGCTTGGAGATCCACATGTTGATATCATTTTTCGGGCGGTGCTTATGTCTCCAAGCCGCGATGCGCCCTTTAAGCCCGTGGTGGCCTTCACCCGCCAAATAGACGACGGCACCGCCATTGACCTTATGGCCATTCCACTCGGCCAACCCAGAAGCAATGTGAAGGCATGCATCAAGAACGAAGAAGGTCTTGCCTCCGCCTGATGGTCCGTGAACCATGATGAGAGCACTGCTTTGGAGCCAGTGCTTAACCAACCACGAGATTGGGGAAGGCTCCTTGCTAAATTCTTCAGCTTTGATCAAAAATTCGCTGACAGGCGGATTTAAAAGACTGCTTAAATCGTGCCCCGCCTGTTGATAATCGTTCGCGTCCCCCAAGACAGGTGGCATGACAACCCTCGCGCCGTGTTTTGCCGATGCCTGATCGGCGTACTTCTGCCCGACGCCCGAGGCGTCATTGTCGGCTACGATTACAATGTCCTGCCGCGGCCCGTAGATATCGCGGAGGATGCCTGTAACTGGCACGAGGTTGGACGCGCTATAGGCGATCGCGCACGGGCGTTGAGTGGCTTCATGTATCGTGGCCGCGGTCGCGAAGCCCTCGGCTATATATAACGTGCCCTCCTCATCCATAGTCCCGAGCATCCAGAAGCACTGGCTTGTCTGACCGCCTGGGTGATAGAGCTTGCCGCCATCATTATCGATGTATTGGAGCGAGGTGATGTTGCCCTCTTTGTCGTATAGCGGGACAACCAACCGCCCATCGCCTGTAACCCGAGCCCCGTGAAGGCCGATGCCCTTGCGCTTGAGGTAAGGGTGCTCTGGATCCGCGTAAGTGCAACTCGACCAGATCTTCTCGACGTTCAGAGTTGCAATCTGGTGCCGTCGTTGAATATCGGCGTCGCGGAGAACTTGAGCCTCTCTCAACCTACGAGCGTTGACGATCTCCTCGGCGTCGGTGAGCTTTCGGCCAATGTCGGCGCGAAAGTGTTGTTCGATACCCGCTCGCCAACATCCAAAGCGTCCCGCGGGGATCCCGTCGTTAAACGCAATGTACCAACCCGTTTTGTCTCCGAACCCGCCGACGCCCTTGGTCCCCGATCGAAAGCGGTGGATCTTGCCATCGAGAAAAATATCGTTTGGCGCGATCATTCCGGCGTTGGATATGGCATCGCGAAGTTGGTCTTCAGGTGGAAAAACCACCTTTGTTGTAGGAGGCGACCACGGCCCCCCGAAAATGTTTGTTAAGTCAGCCATTTTGTTTGAAATCTTTCACATATTGTTGCAACCGAGAAACCGTATCAAAGGATGGACGATTGCCGCCGCGAAGGAATCGATAGATTGCATTGGCACTTAGACCTGTTTCCCGAGAAACAGCTTGAATATTGAATACTCTCAATGTCCGCCGTAGTTCGTCAATGTCCGTAATTGTCATTTTTTTTGTGGCTCCTGTTAAATTTCTGCGATCAAGGGTTGCAATATGCACAAATCGAATCTACATTGCAAGTGTTGTTCGAACGGGATTGTCCGACCGAACATAAACAGAGGTGGTTAGATGGCGATAAATTTAAAGACGACAGGCGGCTTGTCCGCTAACGGCGTCAAGTTGCTTGTATATGGGCAAGCGGGTGCCGGAAAGACTACATTGATAACGACGTTACCAAAGCCGATCGTACTATCGGCTGAAGGCGGTCTTTTATCAATTCAGGACGCGGATCTTCCTTTTATCGAGATCGGTAGCATGGATGATCTTATGGAGGCTTATGAGTGGCTGACTGGGTCCGCGGAAGCCAAAGGCTACGGCTCGGTTGCGCTCGATAGTATTTCCGAGATTGCTGAGGTCGTACTAAACTCGGAGAAGAAGATTGCGAAGGATCCCCGCCAAGCATATGGGGCGATGCAAGAGAAGATGGCCGACGTGATTCGGGCTTTCCGCGACCTACCCGATCGCCATGTTTATATGTCGGCGAAGCTCGAGAAGACGCAAGACGAGATGGGGCGGGTCACCTATGCCCCGAGCATGCCTGGCAATAAAACGGGTCAGGCTTTGCCTTACTTTTTCGACGAGGTGCTCGCGCTCCGCGTTGAGAAGGATGCCGATGGAGCGTCCCAGAGGGCTCTTATGTGCGACAGCGACGGGCTCTGGCTTGCCAAAGACCGCAGTGGGAAACTTGGCGCGTGGGAAGCCCCTGATCTCGGTGAGATCATCGCTAAAATAGGTGGCAAATGACGTCAAACATTGAGCCATTGGCGCAGAGCTGGATCGAGGCGAAGGAGACCGAGAAGAATGCGGTTGAGGTTCGTCGCGATATTGAAGACCAACTGATTAAGATCCTGTCGATCAAGGAAGATCAAGAGGGGACTGATTCCTACGAGGTTGGAGAGTACTCAGTAAAGATTGTTGGCCGTTTGAACCGCAAGGTTGATGCGGACAAAATTCAAGATCTTGCCGCGGAGAACGGATTGGTCGAGCACCTGCAAAGCCTGTTCCGGTGGAAGCCTGAGATCAATGTGGCGGTATGGAAGTCTGCGGATGAGAAGATCACCCGCATTTTATCAAAGGGTGTTCTGACCACTTCCGGTCGGCCCTCATTTACAATTAGCAAGAAGGGTTAATATTATGCAACTTAATGAAGAATTCACACTCGATACGCTTCCAAAAGGCACCACCAACTTTGAGGCTTTGCCTGTAGGTTGGTATGACGTTGTCATTACTCAGGCTGAAGTGAAAGATACTAAGGCGGGTAATGGGCAATACATCAAGGTCCGATACGACGTTTCCGGACCAACGCATCAGGGTCGCGTGATTTTTGGGAACTTTAACATCAGGAACCCCAACCCCAAGGCGGAGGAGATCGGTCGCCAACAGCTTGGTGAATTGATGTCATCGATAGGCGTAAGCCGAGTCAATGACACGGATCAGTTGATTGGAGCCAATCTTAAAATCAAGTTGGCCATACGGTCGTCTGAACAGTATGGCGATCAGAACGACATTAAAGGTTGGGCGAGCGCAGGTGGCGCATCGATCCCGAAAGTTTCAGAGACTTCTACGTCTGCCGCGGCAACAAGTAAGGCGTCACCGCCGTGGGCTAAGAAGTAATCTGAAAAAGCCCTCCCGACATGAGGGGTGTTGGGGGGGCATTTTTAAAAGGGGATTGGAATGAATAAATTATTTGAAGAAACAAATTCAGTAAACGTGTTTGATGAATGGAAAAACATGCCTGAATTTGTTCAAGAAAAACAAGAACCGTACCAAACAATAATTGTTCGTTTTAGGTGCAAAGAAGATGTCGATGATTTTGCTGCTCGCATTGGTCAAAATTTAACCCCAAAAAGCAAAAGTATTTGGCACCCATTTTTGGTGCGTGGCGTGAATGCACATAAACGGTGGCAAGATGAACCCTGAGTATCCGGTTTACATTGTTTCAAAAGGTCGATGGGATAGCAGGTTAACAAGCAAAGCTCTTGAACACATGGGCGTCCCTTACAAAATTGTTGTTGAAGATCAGGAATATAAAAAATATGCAGCCGTCATCGCGCCATATAAAATTTTGGTATTACCAAAAAGATATCTCACCGATTACGACACATGCGACGATTTTGCGCAGGACAAGAGTGTGGGCCCTGGGGCGGCACGAAATTTCGTGTGGGACCACGCTTTATCGACAGGAGCAAAACGTCATTGGGTCATGGATGACAACTTCGATGCCTTCCACCGCTTCAACCGCAACATGAAAAACGAGGTTGATAGTGGAACAATATTTCCTCTAATGGAGATGTTTGTTGACAGATATGAGAATGTACCAATCGCAGGTCCAAACTATTATAATTTTTGCAAGACGACAGACGCGGTCCCTCCGTTCATACTTAATACGCGGATTTATTCATGTTTGTTGATTCAAAATGATATCCCATATCGTTGGCGCGGTCGGTACAATGAAGACACCGATTTATCATTGCGAGTGTTGAAGGACGGATATTGTACAATTCAATTTAATGCTTTTCTTGCGGGAAAAGTGACAACACAAAGAATGTCAGGCGGCAATACTGACGATTTTTATGCTGTCGAAGGAACGCTTGCAAAATCAAAAATGCTCGAGGATCTTCATCCTGATGTTGCAAGCGTCGTGTGGAAATTCAATCGTTGGCACCACAAGGTCGATTATAAAAAATTTAAGAGCAACAAACTTAAAAAGAAACCAAACTTAGTTATTCCAGACCAAGTTAACAATTACGGGATGATACTGACATGAAAATAGACATTGAAAACAAATTAATCGCAGCTATCGATAAGGCTCATGAAGATCGCCAAGGCAAGCCTCGGCCTCACATGGGCGTCTCGATGATAGGCGACCCGTGCGATCGAAGGCTCTGGCTGTCGTTTAGATGGGCGGTGCAAGAAAAGTTTTCCGGTCGCCTGTTGCGAGTGTTCCGCCGCGGTCATCAGGAAGAGATTAGTATTATTCAGGATCTTCGTGATGCGGGGCTCGCTGTCATGGGGACGAACGGCTATCAAGAGAAGGTAGATTTTGGTTCTCACGTATCTGGTAGCATTGACGGCATCATTACGAGCGGCGTGCCAGAGGCACCGAACAAGAAGCATATTGCAGAGTTCAAGACGCATAGCCTGAAGTCGTTTAACGATTTGGTTGCGCACGGCGTGCAGAAGTCGAAACCTCTGCATTACACCCAGATGCAAGGCTACATGCATGGTACGGGCATCGATCGCGCTCTCTATGTGGCCGTCTGTAAGGACGACGACCGCATCCACACCGAGCGTGTTAAGTACAACAAAGAGGTTGCGGAGAAAGCGATCAATCGGGCGAAGAGGATCGCGCTCGAGGATCGTATGCCGCCACCATTGACAATGGATCCGACGTGGTTCCAGTGCCGTTTTTGCCCCGCTCACGAATTCTGCCATGAGACCAAGACCACCAAGCACGTCAATTGCCGGACGTGCGCTCACAGCACTGCGAAGGACGACAGCACTTGGCGGTGCGAGCTTAACGACTCGGCGGAGATCCCGATCGAGTTCCAGCACGAGGGATGCGTCGAGCACGTTCTTCACCCTGATCTGGTGCCGTGGCAACGCAAGGCCGGAGAAAATGAGTGGTCCGCGGTTTACGTGATCGACGGCAAAGACGTACAAAACGGTTCGCCGGACGTGCGTGTATTTAGCAGTAAGGAGATCCTTGCGAATCCTTCAGGATGCGCGAGTGACAATCCGATCATCAAGGCGGTTCGAGAAATATTTCCTGGGGCGGAGATTGTGAAATGAGACCGTTTTACGAGAGTGATGAAGACAGAGAGCAAGAGAAAGAAATTATAAGTGCAGTTGCGGGGTCTTGGAATGTTGATTTTGTGAAAATGAAAATATCATGCATTATTGATTATGCATTGATTGAAAATGAAAAAGTAGTTGCTGTCGTTGAAGTGAGAAGGAGAAATTATTCTAAAGATGATATTGACCGTTTAGGAGGCTTGATTATTGGCACTGGTAAAATTTTTTCGGCTAAAAAATGGATAGGCATAGGTATTCCGTTTATTTTTGTTGTAAAATTAAAAGAGGAAATTTTTTACATTGTTATAAAAAATGAAGAAGATTGGCCCGTTATGAACATCGAAATGGGTGGGACGCGGAAACGAAACGATTGGCAAGATATTGAACCGTGCTGTTTGATGCCAATGAATATATTTACAAAATGGAGTGAAAAATCATGAAGTTACGTGATTATCAACAGAAATCTATTGATGATTTATATCGGTGGTTTGAGCTTCACGAAGGTAACCCTTGCTTGGTTATGCCGACAGCGAGCGGCAAAAGTCATGTGGTAGCGGCTTTATGCAAGGACGCGATCCAGAATTGGCCAGAAACCAGAATTTTAATGTTGACGCATGTTAAAGAATTGATTGAACAAAATGCCGAGAAAATGCTCGAGTATTGGCCTAATGCGCCTTTGGGAATTTACTCTGCGGGGGTAGGCATCAAGCAGCTAGGCCAGAACATCACGTTTGCGGGGATCCAGTCGATATATAATATCCCCGAAAAAGTTGGCCACATAGATTTGATAATTATTGATGAGTGCCACCTTGTTAACCATGCGCAGACCGGAACATACCGGACGTTCATCCACGCCCTTCAAGAGATCAACTCAAATCTGCGGGTGATTGGGCTGACGGCGACTCCGTACCGCCTCGGACATGGCTTGATTACCGACAAACCTGCTTTGTTCGATGTTTTGCTTGAACCTGTAACGATTTCTGAATTGGTGTTTAAAGGTTGGATCGCGCCTCTTCGGAGCAAGCATACGATCAAGAAGCTCGATGCAAGTAATGTTAAAAAACGTGGTGGCGAGTACATTGAATCAGAACTTCAGGCGGCAGTGGATACGGAAGAAAATAATCAGGCTGTTGTCAAAGAGACAATCGAACGTGCAGGAGATCGAAAAGCATGGTTGTTTTTCTGTTCTGGCGTCCATCATTCGGAACGAATTGCGCGGATCTTACAAGACCACGGAATTTCGTCTGCATGCATTCTTGGAAGTACGCCAAAGAAAGAACGCCAAAGAATTTTAGAAGAGTATAAGGCCGGAAAAATTAGAGCACTTACGAACGCAAACGTTTTAACCACGGGGTTCGATTATCCTGATATAGACATGATTGCGATGTTGCGCCCGACAATGTCGCCTGGCTTGTATTTACAGATGGCAGGCCGCGGCATGCGGTTAAAATCTCACACCGATCATTGTCTGGTGTTGGATTTTGCAGGTGTTGTCCAAAAACATGGCCCGATCACGGCGGTTGTTCCACCGCAAAAACCTAGTAAGTCATCACGTATTCACGAATTGCCAATGAAGGCATGCGAATCATGCCATGAATTGAACCCCATAGCCGCTCGCGAGTGTTCATGCTGTGGAGCTCCATTTCCGTCAGCCGAGACTAAAAAAATTCAACTGCATAATCTCGACATTATGGGGATTGAAGGACAAGATCTCAATGTCACTAGTTGGACTTGGCGGAAGCACATTAGTAGGACGAGCGGCAAGGAAATGCTGTCGGCAACGTATTACGGCGGTTATTCGGATCCTCCGGTTACCGAGTATTTCCCAGTCCGCCATGATGGATACGCGGGTCAGAAGGCAACGCAAGAGATCTTGACGATTGCTCGATCAGCAGGCGTGCCAATTGATTCGTTTGTTTATCGAGAAGTTTTGGAAGAAATTGCGTTGGTGCTTAATGATGGCGATCCGCCAAAAGAACTTGAGTACCGTAAGGATGGAAAGTTTTATCGGGTGTTGAAAAGGAAATGGCATGAAAGGCGAGCATGAGGAACAACGAGAATTTGTAAGTTGGTTTCGAAAAAACAAAGGTGATGTGCGGATCTTCGCCATCCCCAACGGGGGAAGCCGGAGCCTGTCATCAGCCGCTAGAATGAAAGTCGAAGGCGTCTCCCGCGGCGTCCCAGATCTTTTTATTCCTGAGTGGTGGACGTGGATCGAGATGAAGAGGGTGAGCGGCGGCGTGGTCGCACCGGAACAAAAAAGTTGGCACGAGTATCTCGATCGGATTGGATACATCGTGATCGTTGCCAGAGGGTGTGAAGAAGCTATTAAATTATTAGAGGAATCAAGATGCTCAAAATAACCATAAGCACGAACGGCGTGGATCAAATATTTGTTTTTTCTTTGCAAAAAAAATTATCTTTTTTTGACAAAATTAAAAAAATGTTTCAAAAAAATGCCAGAAAACCTTTGTATTCCAAAGATTTATTATTATTATAAAAAAAGATAAAAAAGTGCTTGCATAAGGAATAAGACCTCTTTATACATATCTTTGTCGGGGCGAGGTGCTCCGCCTAAATAGGAGATTTTAAGATGACCAATTATTCCCTTGCAGACCAGTACGCGACCCTCAAGGCTCAACGCGACGAGCTTGACGCTCAGATCGAAGCTATCAAGGCTGAGATCGTTGCCTCCGGTGCAGAGTTGATTGAGGGCGATATTTACAATGTGAAGGTTCACCTTCGCGCTACCAAGGTTGTGGACGAGGTCGCTCTCGCCGAGCACGGTGTCACCGTCGAGCAGTTGAAGGTTTTCAACGCTTGCAAGAAGGACGGTAAGATCTACCCAGTCCTCGACGTGAAGCCTCGTGTGGCACTTGCCGCGTAACAACGGGGGCTTCGGCCCCCACTCACTCAAAGGAGAATAAAAAATGACTATTTCTGAAGCAGTGCAACTGATTGAAGAGGGTTGCGACGATAACGATTTGTTAGCAGACGCATGGCAGTGTCTGATTGATACAGGGGCCGCATGGTCTCTACAGGGGTGGTATGGGCGCACAGCGTCATTGTTAATCGAGAGCGGCATTTGTTGGTCGCCATTTAAAGAAGAGGAGGTAGCGTAATGGATACGACATCAATGGCGTTAAATTGTGCGGTTCTTGAAGATAGTTTTAAAAAGACCGCTTTTGATTTTTTAGAAACGCAAGTTCCGAACGATCTGGAAAAGATGATTGTCCTTCAGGCAGCGACTCTTAGCTTTTATGTCACGATGATGTTGACTATTAAAATGGATCCAGATGAAATTATTAAAGTAACCAAAGAGGGTATTATTGCGTGCCGAGAGTACGAAAAAAATAAAGGGAAAACACAATGACAACGGTATGGGCGATACAGATTGAATACAAGGTTAAGGGCAACATCGTGCGTCGATCGCACTTTGTGCCTGACACGGAGTCCATCACCAAGCTAGAAAAGCACTTAAAAGGGTTTGGTGGTGGTGTCGTGCACAAAAGGCTTTACGTGGTTTCTGACTGGGTAGAGGTACTCGACGAAGTAGAAAAAGAAATTGAACAAGAGGATGCTTTGATATGACAGTAGCTAATATTTTAAGTGAAAGACAAGAGACGCATGGTGACTTTAAAGAAGTTGCGCGTGTTGCCCAGACGTTTCGTGAACTCATGCGTGACACTGTTGGGTGGGGTGAGATGAACGACACCCAGAAGGAGGCTTTGGACTCTATGGCGTCCAAATTTGGTCGCCTTGGATCTGGTGGCAATCCGCACTTCAGAGACCACTGGGACGATTTGGCGGGGTACGCCACTCTCGCGTCCATGCACTGCGATAGCGACACTGATACAATAGAGAAGGACATCGCAACCGCCGTTGAACAGATCAAGGTTGGAGGAGAGCCGACAGGTGTTGATGAGGACGGAGAGAGGTTTCCGGAAGCCGTGACCCTACCAAAGGTCGGCGGCAAGAAGGGTTTCTTTGGTGCCAAGAAAGAGGAAGGAGAAGCATGATGATTACGATCAATACAATAGACTTTGTAACCATGGCATGGATTGGCATGGGCATTTGGGCCGCTGTCACACTCATCCAAGAAGTTAAGTATACGTGGCAACATTGGAGTGATGAGAACATGTACTGGAAGAAGAAGCATGATGCATTGAGGGAAGAACTTAACAGTAGGGTTGAGAAAAGTGGTAGCTGAAGATAGCACTATCTTCATGTTTTCATTGGCGTCGGTGGTATTTGCCACCGCCGCTTTTATTTTTCTAAGCACCTTCTGGAGGAAAAAATGAGAAGACTGCGGCCAAGTTACGTGAACGTTGCCAAATTAGTTGTTGCAAAAGAATTTGCCAAAACGATAAAATTTGACATTCGCGTCAGGAAATTAGATGATATGATCAAGAAAATGATCTATGAAATAAATCAAATTAAGGAAATTCAAAATGAGTCATGAGATGTCTGTAATCAAATCAAAAAAATTATCTTCTCCCGAGAAAATTATGTGGCTTGGTCTTTACTACCGATACGGGGGTAGTTGGTTTGAAGGCACATATCAAGAGATGGGTGAGATGCTTTGTATGAACGAGCACACCGTGAAGTCTCAAATAACAAAATTACGCCGGAACGGCGCGGTCAAGATCCTGTCCACATACTTATCGAAGGAAAGCCACATTGTGGGCAAAGGCAGATCCGGAAGCAGATTTGAATTGGTAATGCCAGAGGCATGGGAGAATGCGTAATGGAAGATATTGTAGATAGGCTGCGTGTTTTGAATTTTATGGGCCCGTGGCAAGAAGCGGCTGATGAGATAGAGCGGTTGCGGGAAAAATGTAAAAATATGGTGCTTCTTTTAAAAGATTGTGATGAACACCTTGATTATTGTGGATACGGAGACCGCTGGGAGCGGGAAAGAGCAAGAGAAATAGATCTTCCAAATCGATTAGAGGCTGCACTGAAGGAGATAGCGTGATGGATATCGTTGAAAGACTGCGAAACGGTTGCACTTGTAATTTTGAATCAACACCGTGCGGGGCCGAGGAAGAATGTCAGAACGCATTTGATGGAGCCGACCAGATCGTTAGGTTGAGGGAAGCGTTGCTTGATGCAATTGGTTTTGTGTCAAGAGCCGATAATTTGCTTTTAAAGCAGGCCACAACGGATACATTGAAGGGGATACCTGATGGATGAGACGACACTGTTACTTAAGAAAGAATGGTTTGAGCGTTTGAAACTTGTTGCGAAGGGCGACAAGCTCCGTGAGAAGAGCAACAAGTTTTACGTGAAAGGCAACAGTTTTCAAACGGAGGGCCACAAACTTCGAACGGAGGCAAACAAGATTTCTGCGAAGGACTCCGTAATTCGGGCGAAGGCCGAAGGGATTTGGGTTGATGCTGTTTTAAAAGCCTTTGGCAATATTAAAATGAAATGGGTTTCGCGCGATGGCAAAATAGATTGCCACCTTGGAAATGGTGAAGTCTACAAATGGGATATGAAGGAGAAAGAGTGATGGATGCTACTGAAAAATTATCTCTAATGATGATCCGTTGCGGACTGGCAACGGGCCATGGCGACACTATTGACGATTTGCTTTTTGAATTGGAAAAGCAGATCAAAAATACATCGCACGCATTCAGCGATGCGCTGAAAGAAATTAAACCTTTGCAAACGCAACTTAAATTTCTTCAGGATGATGCTATGGGAGACGTAAAAACCATCGATCATCTGTCGAAGATGGCGGCACGGTTCCACAAGGCGTTAGACAGGATATATAATCTGCACAACAGCGGCGACGAATATAGCGAACGCGAAATTAACGACATGACATATGAGATCGTTGTTAGCGCGATAACTGGGTACGATGAAGGCCCACGTCGTGATGATCGTGGCGACAACTTGGATGGGAACTGAGTGATGGCTTCTCCGCAATTTGATTTACGGGATAAAACGATGCCGCCGATTGAAGAAGATGATCCGACGGCGACCGGAATAAATTTTCGTCTCACATCCCTCAGCGCGCATCGGGGGCTGAGTGAGAGGAATCGAAACTTTGACGGACGAAGAGAGCAATATGCCAACCAATACCCGCCGAAGCGTATTCGGTTCAGCAAATCAGGTGTGCCGTTGGTGAAGGAGAAAGAGTGATGACATTGAGTGATCTTTGGACTTTTAAGCTGTTGGCTTTTTCGATTATCTGGATAACGGGTTCCCTGTTTTATTTCATTTACAAGGACTACGACGTGAACGTGAAAACGGTGTCAATTATTTTTTTCCCGTTAATCATGTTTATGGTGTGGTTCTTTATATTTTGGTGGGGGTGAGTGATGAAAAAATGGACTATTTCAGTGGCGTATGATGCAAACAACGAAGACGGCAAAAAGTTTCGCGCCAAAACAGTATTTCAAACGGAAGCAGAAGACATGCTGTCAGCGTACAAAATTGCTGAAAAAGCATTCGAAAACAAAAGTGACATAAAATTAGGGGCAATTTTGCTCGGAAACCATATGATTATGCCTTGAAAGGAAAGAGTAATGGGTGAGAGAAATCCGAATTATGTTACGCCGGAAGAGGCAAGAAAGATGTCTTGCCCAATTATGGGGGCGCGTGCTGCGGACGTGAGTTGCGTTGCAAAAAATTGCATGGCTTGGCATTGGCATGAATACCAAATTCCAGTTGTCGGCAGCGAGCGTCCTGTCGTTTGGCAAAAAGAGGTAAGCATGACCTACGGGCGATGCGGGATGGTGCCGATGATGCCTGTTCTCGGGAGGGTTCCAGAATGATGACTGAACAGGAAATGGAAATAAACTTTCTGAGGGCTGAAGTGATGGGTTTAAGAACCAGAATTTCATTTTTGTTGGAGACGATAAAAAATCTTACAGAGGAAAGAGAACGATTGATTAAAGAGTGCGAGCGATACATCGAGGAGGTTATGGTGTTGCGGAAAAATTATGGCATATTCCCAAAAAAGGTAACAGAATGACTGATGAAGCGTTATTAGCCGACGGGTTTGAAGACGCCCTGATCGGTATGGGGCGGCAGTTCAATCAGGATGTAGCTGTATATGATTACGACAGGTGCATTCATATTTTGATGAAGCGGGACGGCATGGATTACCACGACGCCTGTGAGTACATGGAATACAATGTCTGTGGCGCGTGGGTTGGTGCGGGAACGCCTGTGTTTGTAGAAATAGGAAAGGAACCAAAATGATAGAGCTAGACGAAGACACCATATGGGCGATAAATTTTTTACTTAAAAACAAATACTCGGAGAAATTAAAAGGAGACGAACAGATAATATCCCGTTGCGTGGATATGATTGAGAGCCTAGTGTTAAATGTCCCTGAAAAGAAGAACAAAGCACTCATATCTGAAGCAAGAATATTCCTTAATATGTTGGTTGGGCATCTCAGATACGGCCCATCTAGCACGTTCCGAACGCCCGAAGAACAATACGAAATGAACAGGAAGTTGATGAAATGGTAAAATACAATAGGGTATTCGTACCCAACCCGAGCTTGAAATTTGATACATCACCATTGGACGATTTAGCGGAAAGTATCGTTTACGTTTGCGATATGCCGATGTTCGACAATTTGACGGAAGACGATAACATTGGAATGTTCGAAAAAAAGATCTCGAGGAAGATGGAAGACTTCAACCCCGTCAAAGATATAGTCGGGCATTATGGCGACGGCTTGATCTTCGCCATGATGGTGATGTTTTTGTCTGACCAGTTTGATTCGTTTGACATAGCCAGATTCTCTCACAAGAAAAATGGCTATGTCGTTCGCAACTTGTCTTACGACAAATTTTAATCCTCTTTAACAGGCTCAGGAGCGGCCTTAGAGGCCGCTTCTACCTGTGGGGCGGCTTGGTCCCTGATAGCGTTAATAACGTCTGCTACGTCCCCGTAGGGAGCCCTAGCGAGGGCTGACAATACGACGTTCACGGCGTTGACGTGGAGCTTAAAAGTAATTTCCATTTTAGATCCCTCTGTTAGCGACAGCCAGTGCTTTCGCAACGGTTGTGTCATCAAGATTCAGCAAGGACGACGTGTCCTTGCCTTGCTCTTTTTTAATACGATCGGCCATTGCGATCAAGGCCATTGCCTTGGCGGCAGGGTTTTTTGACATGGTGCGTCCGCCGGAGGCTCTGTCAATCCGACCGCCTCGAGCGTTCTGTTGTCTATTGTATAGCTCTTCAATTTGATTTCCAGCCTCTTCTTCTGCTTTTTTATCAACAAGCCGATTATAAGCAGAGTCTAAATTTGATTGAAAAGGAGTTATTGCACGCGCCGCGGTAGGAGCGGCGGAAACTAGGCTTTTTGCGGATCCCGTAAGAAGATTCCTGTCCATTGCGCCAAGCGTCTTGGCGGCTCCTGTTGTCAAACCAGGCGAGCCAAGAGCAAATTTACTTGTCTGGCCAGCCAAGGCCGCTGCGCCCAACAATGGTTGACCTTGCGCAAATGCAAAACCAGCCCCAACTGGCAAAGCAAAATCTTCTAAGCCACCCTTAAAAACTTTAGAAGGCGAAGACGCACCAAGAAGAGCGGCTCCTATTTCAGGGTTTTGCTCAGACATAAGGTCAAGATAACTTTTCCCAACAGGGTTTCTTCTACTGCTCATTATGCGTTTGTATTGAGCAACTTGATTCATTTTAGAACCTGTTGCGGCTGTAATCCCACCCATTTCATTTTGGATGTCTTGAAATTCTTGCATCAATTTTGCGTAATCTGGATCCCCGTATTTGGTCAACGATTTTACAAGCTCAGTATGAATTGGAACCAATGCATCAGACAACGTGGGGTTTGCTGTTCTGTTTTCAGTAATAAGATCCCACAATTGTTGTTTTTGCTTGTCCAAGCTCAACAAGTTTTTTTCAGGATGGCCAGAAGGCAAAGCATCAATTTGATGCATTTTCTGAAACAAACCTTCATTTATTGTCGCGCCTGTTTTTGGATCTTTTGTTCCAACTAAAAAATCAAGAGCAGATTGTGCTTTAGGAGACAATTTATAAGCTGGATCCCCCAGAGCTTGGATCTCATCTGATGTCTTCATTAAAACATCTGTTAAAGGAATGTCTTGATTAGCAAGATTTTGTTTTTTTGACGCCCATTCGTTGATTTTGTTTTGGCGGTATTCTTTAACCCAACTGTTCACATTTTGCATGAGTCCTTGAGGGTCACCTCTGCCAGATGCATACTGTTTAAAAACTTCGCGAAGTTTAGGTGCATTATCACCTGTTTGGGCAAACAGATCTTTGATTGCTCCAAAATCGTCAACACCAGATAGGCTTGAAGCTGCGTTAACAAGCCCTTTACCCCCTAAGGAAGTAAGCCCAATAGCAGAAGTCGCAGGGTCCGCGTATTTTGTTGCTTCTGCAACATTTCCTGCCTTCCTTGCAACATCCAAGGCTTTAGCCACGTTTGGAAGATTAGCGGCTTCAGCAACGCGGCTTGTTGTGCCAGCAACTTTAGACAGCGTTCCGCCAAACCCGCTGAGAGGCAACGCGGCAAGAGATGCTGTTCCTATGGGATCTTCTTTAAAACGTTGGCCAAATTCTTTCCATTTTTCAGGATCAAACCCCTGATATCCTCCATCCATTGTATATTTGAAAACAGGTGGAAGACCCTTGCCAACATCTGATGCAAGGGCTCTTTCTTGTTCAATTTGAGCAAGATTTTCGCCAAAACCCTGCCGACGAGCAATCATTTTTTGAACAGGCGTAACTGCATCTACAGGCATGGGTTTGCCTGCATTAGAAGGCAAGTAATCATCTCCCAAAAAATTATATATAGCTCCGCGGCCAAGAGTGCCCAATCCCTCAATTGTTTGAGGAAGATTTCTAGGATCCAATAATTGGACAAAACCTTCACCATATTTTTTTAAAGATGGACCAAGGTTGCTCCAAGTTTCTTTAATATCGTTCTGATCAACCATAACTTACTCCTTTTCGCCTTGGATTTCTCGCCCGTCAGGGAGAATAACCATAACACCTTTTGGCGTTTCTCTGATTATTCTAAGAACTTCACTGTTTGGTGTGTTTGGGGGAATAGCAACAGTGTTATTGTCTTGAATAACTGGTTCTTTTGGAGTTCCAAGCCCCATATTTTCAAGTACGTCAGGGTTAGAACCTGCAAAAGGTTTAATTTCTTTTCTGGCTCTTTCTTTAAACAAATCAGCATTATTTTCAGGATTTTCTCCAAAATTCATATTGAAAACAGAAACATCACGAGGTTTATTTTTAATGAACTCAGAAGCCCTCTTGTAACCAAGATCTCCATACCCCACTGCGTCTGTAATGTTTTTATACAGAGCATCAGGATTTTTTTCTGGGTCAGGAACGGTTACCATTGCCATTTCGCCACCTGTTGCGGGGGCTGATTTTGCAAATTCATTCGTTTTTGCAATAGCAATCAACATAGCGTCTTTTGCTGCCGCATCAAAATTTGGTGCCGCTTCGGCATCAAATCCTTCTACACCAAAGATATTTCTCATGAAATCATTAAGTTGCGCAAAACCTTGTGAACCTCGGCCTGCACCTTTCCATTGTTGATAAATACCAGCAAGGCTTATAAGGCGAGGGCGAAGATCTGATTTCCAAGATCTGACAAAATTATTTGATTCCTTTAACTGGTCATTAAACATGTCAACATTGGCTTTAGCCGTAGGGTCTTCACCCGTTACAACTTTTTGTCCCTTATATGTAAATTCACCAGGCGTCCCACTTTCCGCGGCATCTGCCAACCCTTTGAGGTAATCAACGCCAGTAATCCCAATTTTTTGCCCCGTTTGCGGGTCATAAACAGTTTGGATTGTGTTAGCTACTGACGCAATTTGAAGTTGCACATTGTTCAGTTTTTCAATTTCTCCTTTAATAACATCTGCTTGTGCTCCTCTTGCAACTCCAAGTTGGCGGTTTAATTTTTCAATTGTCGATTGGATCACAGCCGGATCTGACAAATAGGAAAGTGGAACAATTTTCCCCTCGCCCAAATCAACTGTTTTTTCTTTCGCAACAGGTTTTTCTCCAACAGATCCAAGACCACCTTCGTCTATGGTGCCCCCGCCTTCTATTACTTTACCCGCTCCTCCAAGACCTTCCCCACCAACTTCAGTTGTGCCGGATGGAGACGTTTTTTCTGCGCCGCCAAGTCCGGTTATTGAAGAAGACAAATTAAGTTCGTTGGCAGCACTACTCATTATGCGGCCATACTCTTCAACGCTCACTTCTCCTCCATTCAGATCACGATAGCCAATAATTTTGCTACCAGTTGCATCCATGAGAGGTTCAAAACGATCTTGCAGATATTTAAGAGCTTGGATCCCTTGGGTCCGCCCAGTAATATCAATTCCCTGTTGCGCAAGGCCGCGCTCGAGAGACTGGCCACGGAGCCCTGCATACGTCTTCGCGCCTCCGCCAAGACCTTGCAATAGTGCGGCACCAAGATACGGACTGTTTGACGAAGCCATTGTGCCAACGCCGCCCAAAACTGACAACAGAAGATCGGTGGAATCCGGACCTTCACGGTTTTTACCTTTTACGTCTTGTGCGCTTGATTTTGAAAACCCAACTGATTCAGCAAGTCTATCAATCATTGATTGAGATTTAGGTGGGTTCAACCCACCTTCGCCTACGTCGGCGGAAGGTGTTGCGTTTTTGGCAGGAAGATCTTCTTCGCCCATAAGTTTCCGAGCAACTGTCCAAGGCTTCCAACCATTTTTTGCGGCGTAATTATTTGACCAATCAATTGAAGCGCGAATAACGTCTGGGTTTTTTCGAACTTCTGGGTCTCTCAAATCAAAACCTGTTTGCTTGGTAAACTCATCTCCAAGACCAGGCTTTGAAAATTGTTTTGATGTATTCCCATAATGCAATTGCGCAATGCCGTAAGAAGACTTGTCATCTCCTTCCGCCAAGGGATTAAACCCGCTTTCCCCATGATAAACTTTTGCCGCAAATTGCGGGTCTTTATGTCCTGCACGTTTGGCAGATTCAATTGCGTAGTTTTTCCAATATTCAGGGCTTGATTCATCAACTGCGCCATCTGTCGCATAACCCGCACGACCGCCATTCTTCATGAACCCAGAAGCGAGCTTCGCCATGTCCATGATGGCTTTCATCGTTGGATCTTGCATTGCCCCAGGAAGGTGCTTTTGTTCAGGCATTTTGAATTTGGACGTGTCGTCCGGAATGTCGAGCTTTTTTGGGTCGGAGTCCAAATCGTAAGGCATGCCTCCGGCAGCGTACCCTACAAGGCCACCACGAGCTTCTTCTTTTTTATCCAGATCTTTATAAAATTTATAAAGATCTTTTCCTTTTGTTGCCAGATCCGCAAAATCTGTTGCGGTCCCAAGACCTTGCTTCAAAAGGCTTTCTGGAATAGGAGGTGCGCTATCGGGAGTCATGAGCCTTCCAACAGGCAAGCTCGCCTCCGGAACGCGGCCATGCTTGCCAATGCCACCAGACAACCCGCGAGCGGTTGGAACATGGCTACGATCGCCACTGTCAAAGAACCCTTGTTGACGGGAAAGGATGTTGTAAATTGAGTATGGGTCGTAAGGATCGTAAGCTCCGCCTCCTGAAGCAAAACCTTGACCCATGTGTTGCATACCAACAGCACCGCCTTCAGACACCAAACCACCTTCTTCAAAATGTCCGCGGCGAGCGGATTCTTTTGTTGCCGCATCGTAGTCAACAGTCTTGTAACCCTTAGCCAAGCCAACGGCTTCGGGGTGGTGCTTTTCAACGTTCTGCGCCGAGAGGCCAATTTGCTTCGGTCCGTCCTCGCCTTTGTAACGGAACTTGATGATGTCCTGACCGTCGAAGGTCTTACCGATCTTTTCAATGTCGTCTTTGAGCCGCTCATCCGAGAAGAATGGCATTGGCTGAGTTGTGGTTGTGTTCGAGCCGGACAACGCGCCTGTACCCATTGCAATGTTTCCAAGAAATTGAGCAACTTGATACGGGTATGCCTGTTCTTGCAAGAACTGGTTGTACAGAGCGGTCTTTCCGGCCTGTTCAGTCTGTTGACCAAGGGTTCCCGCGCCGATTTGCGCCTGAGATCCCTGTAGCCCCGCCTATTGGGCGGCAAGGGCTGTTTGACCACGTTGGCCGAGACCTGACATATAATTCTGTGCGGCGTTCTGGAAACCTTGCGATTCCATGCCACCAATCGTCTGACCGAGAGCAAGGTTCTGTTGATTGATCAAGTTCCCCATACCAATATTGGCTCGATCGCCGCCGAACGCACCTTGGCCGATCGCGGATCCCTTCATCTGAGCTTGCTGTTGACCCGCAACATTTTGCATCTGATTTCTTGTCGAGGCGACCGCGCTCTCGAGGTAAGGGTTCATGTAACCCTTTACGCCCTGAGAGAACCCCTCGGGAGTGTAGCCTTGCTGAACTTGGTTCAAAACAGGTTGCGCGGCATTGGCATACTGGTTCATGCCAGCCTGACCTGTCCTTTGTTGTTCGTTTAATTGAGCAACAAATTTATCCGGCGTTGTGCCGTATTGTTGAAAAGGCTTTTCAGCAACTTCTTCCGCACGTTTGTTCACAGCATTGTAACGTGCCAAAACCTCG
>Ga0181348_1000065_pt1 | contig 34738 bp, 50 predicted proteins | sample Su13VDMM110DN_FD_130092 | JGI IMG/M metagenome (GOLD analysis project Ga0181348, IMG submission 130092) | Freshwater viral communities from Lake Michigan, USA - Su13.VD.MM110.D.N | ecosystem: Environmental > Aquatic > Freshwater > Lake | place: USA: Michigan | collected 2013-07-16
CCGGACGGAAGACTGCGTAGACTACCCCCGCAAGGAGTCGATCATGGCGAAGCGACAGAGGAACTACACGGCGTCGGAACGTGCGCTCATCACCCTCGGGGTGGCGGCGGGCGTTCCGCTGGAGGAGATCAACGAGGTCCTGCGGAAGGACGCGAAGCGGAGCGGCGGTTCCTACCGTCCGTTCCACCCGACGTCCTACGACATGAGCACCCGCTACCCGCTCCCGCAGGACCGTCAGGCCCACATGAAGAAGGTGTGGGACCACGTACTCGCGCCGCAGACGCTCGGCGACCACGCCAAGCGGCGGGAAGAAGAGGAGAAGGCCGTGCCGTAAATAAATACGCACCGACAGCCTTGACGAATGACCTCCTTGCTCGATACATTCTTCGGGCAAGGAGGTTTCGTCATGAAGATGAAGCGTGTGTTGGTAGAGTTCACCAAGCGAATCGACGTCATCGTGTACGTCCCCGAGGACGCAAGCCACGACGACGTCTGCTCGATCGCGTCGAACATCGCGTACGACGGGCTCAACGAGTGGGTCGATCCCGCGTGGGAGTCGTGGGCCGGAAAGCCCGACGAGGTCGATGTGCCCGACGACCACTGTGTCCCCGAGACGCGCCCCGCGCGCTACGGCGGCGGCACCTATACCGGCCCCAAGGTCGGCACCACGTTCCACAAGATCGACGTGCTCGTCATGAGCGACGACGGTGACGACTTTGTCGACCCGATGGACGCGACGTGGTGGCGCATCGAGACCCCTTCCACGACGGAGGACGGGTCGTGAACGAACGCCGCTGCTTCACCTGTGCTCACGGCCAAGACCGTGGCGGAGACCTGCTCTACTGTCGTCGCTACCCGCCCGCGGTGAAGCCCACCGTGCAGGGGACCACGTTGATGATGATGGGCTGGCCCGAGGTCTACAGCAACAACGTCTGCGGCGAGTGGGCCGACAGGACCACGAAGCCGGCGACCCCGCAGCCCGACGCCGCGCCGGCCAGCATCCTCGTCAGCGCGATGGAAGAGGGCGCGAAGGCCGAGCGAGCCGCCATCGTTCAGTGGCTGTCCGACGCGCAGTACCACGTCGTCACGCAGGACGAGGTGAGCGTGCTCATCAAGGTGCGCCGCCAGATCGAAGGCGGGCTCCACATCCCGTCCAAGAAGGTGAAGCCGTGAGCCTCGACCTCGACGCCATCCGTGCGCGGGCCAACGCTGCCGACACAGCGTGGCTCCCGCGGTGGGTCGCGTTCGACATCCGATCCCTGCTCTCCGAGGTCCAGCACCTTCAGGGCATCGTAAAGGCGCAGTCCGCGAAGGACACGCAGCGCACGGCGCGGCACGTCGAGGAAGTCATCGAGCAACAACGGATGACCGTCGAAGCGCGAAGCGCAGTGCGGGCACTGGAAGCAGAGAACGCCGCGCTCCGCGCCGACATCATCGCGTGGCTCCGCACGGACGCCGCGCGCACGCCTCCCGGCCCCGTGTCGCCCATCCGGCGGGTGGAGCAAGCCTACGCGACGAAGGTCGCGAACATCATCGAACGCGGCGAACACCGCCGCGGGGAGGAGCCGTGACCGAGAAGACCATCATGACCGTCTGTGCCTGTTCCGACCCGTGGTGCCGTGTAAACGGGTGCCGCATCGGCAACGCCCAGCGGTACGGCCAGCAGATCAACTACGGCCCCGCCTACGTCGTGCCGAACCTGCACGCCGACTGTCTCGCGGAGGTCGAGCGGCTGCGCGCCGAGGTGCATGAGATGCGGCTTTGGGCGGAGGAGGCCGCGCGGGCGGAGAACCTCAACGCGCAGGACGCCCGCCGCGAGCGAGAAGACGCGGTGGCGTTCGTGCGCGGAGCGCGGCTCGACGAACTCGCAGACGCCATCGAACGCGGCGAGCACCGCCGCGAGGAGAAGTGATGCGGGCTGTTGGGCGGTGGATCGCCGACACGGGGATCAAGGTCGCCTTCATCTGTTTCTACTACTTGGTGATCTCCGCGATTCAAGTCGAGATGTGGGGACGAAGGCCTTGACGATCGACCAAGAAGAGTTTAGGATAATCGAGCCACCAAGGAGGGCGCCATGGACAACGAGACCAAGAACTTCCTCACGAACGTCGCAAACCGTATCGAGCAGGTCCGCGAACTGCGGGGACTGTCGCGGCAGGAGGTCGCCACGGCGGCGGGGCTGACCTACGCCGGGATGCACGCGATCGAGACCCGCGCGCAGGGCACGCAGATCGACACGCTCTTCCGCGTCGCGAAGGCGCTCAGCGTCACGCCGGGCCTCTTGCTCGACGGCGGGACGATCACGCGCGAGGCCGAAGTCACCGTATGACCCGGCCGATGCTTCCCGTCAGCCTGAAGATCGCGGCGCGTTGCGCGATCAACTTCGGCGCGGAGCCGGCGATCGACGTAGACCCCGACGGGTACATCACGCTGAACTGGGACACGCCTTCCGTCCACATGGAAGTGCGTGTCCGCCACGACGGCAAGGTGAACTGGTACCAGTTGGGCCTCGGCGGTCAGGCAGGCAACGAAGGCTGGAGCATCTACGACCCCCTGACGTTCCCGTGGAACGTACAGACTTACCCTCAGAGAACAACATGACCCAGACCCTGACCCGACACTCCGAAGACAACGGCAGCACGCTGTTCTACTACGTCAAGAGCCCCGACAAGGCGATCTCGCTGACCGTCATGGTCGACGGCACCACCTACATGGGCCTCGACCTCTGGTGCCACGAGAGGGCGGGCGCAGACTACGACGTCTGCTCCATCCTCGACGGGTGCGCCGCGTGCGACGGGACGCACACCGAGGCGCGCGCGCTTTACGAGACGCTCCAGACGCGGGTCGGGATCGACCGCGTTCCCGACAGCGTGGTACTCGATGCGCTGGAAGCCGAGTGGCACAACACCTACGCGACAGAGGAGTAGACATGGGAACGCGCATCCCCGCGGTCGGAACGATCATCCCCGTCGACCGCTACCACTACGTCACCGTGCGGACCGATGACGGCCTCTACGAGACGTGGCTGCTGACCAAGCACGACATCGAGCGTCTGCGGACCCGCGCGCAGAAGTACGACGGCCCGCTGCCGATGGTCGAGGACCTGCCGCCGTGGAAGCGCGCGATCCTCAACCTGCTGGGGTTGCGGTGATCCACGCGCACGTCACCGCGGACGGGCTGATCGACCTCTGCGGGGCGAACTGCCCCGTGGAGCCGACCGCGCCGCACGTGATCGTGTCGGCGGAGATCGCGGACAAGATCGTGGACGCCCTCTCGAAAGACGGGGCGAACGCCGAACTCCGCGACTACCTCTGGGACTTGACGATCCAAGCGCGTACCCAGAAGTGACGTTATGACGGCTGTCATGCACAACCTGCTGTGGCACCGTCTCCCCGACTCGGAGTCCGCCGAGATCTTCTGGCCGTGGGAGCAACACCACGAGACGCGGCTGGCGCTCGACGCTCACGCCGCGCGCTGCGCGACCTGCGTGCTGGAAGTGCGCCCCATCTTCGACGGGGTCGGCGAGCGCGACATGCTCACGGTCGGCTGCACCACCGGCAAGATGCTGATCGCGGCGCTTCGGGACGCGGTTCCCCCGAGACCGCCTTCTCCGAAGGCGCAGCCCAAGGATGTGCTGCGCAAGCCTCCGAACAAGCCCCGCGCGCGGCCACGCTGACGTCAGGTCACCGTCACCGTGCGGACCTTGAACGGGGGCGTGAGGTCCCAGTTCCCCGCAGTGATGAGCGCGAGGAGCGCGTCCATCCGGTACACGGTGCCGTGCAGAATCGTCATCTTGTGCGTCCCGAGCCAGTTGCGGCGGGCGTTGAGGTACGCCTTCACCCACTCGGCCTCGGTGCCGCCGTTCGCGGGGCTCTTCGCGGCGAACATATTGCGGATCATCGTCACGCCGCCGGGGCCGGAGTGGATGCAGGTGTCGTACACGACCGCGAGCGAGAGCGCCTTCGTCAGGCCGATCTGGTTCGCGTGGTTCACGGCAGGCTGGAAGTAGTCACGGTCGAACACCTCCTCCTGCGCCTGATGCATGATGGGGTCGGCACCCGCGACCTTCAGCAGGTCGATCACGGCGCGCGTCTCCGCGGACCACGGGCCCTTCGGCGGTTCGGTCGCGGACTTGTTGCTCGCGAAGTACGGCAGGTACGCCTGCAGCGACACGGCGTGCTTCCCGCCCAGTTCGATGTACCGCTTCACGATGTTGTCGAGCGACCCCGCGCGGTCGGTGCTCTGGTGCATCCCGTAGGAGATGCCCGCACCGTCGGGCAGGATGGTGCAGGTCGCGTAGGCGGCGGGGTTCGGCACGCGCCCGGTCTCGAACACGGAGATGATGCTGTTGATCGCGTGGCGCTGGGCGGGCGTGTAGGTGATGGGCATGGGCTACTCCGTGGGAGTCGAGGGGGAGGACGCGGCGCTCTTCGTCCCGAAGAAGTACGCGAACACCATAAGGCAGGTGTCCTTGACGAAGTTGACGATGCTGGATCGCTCGCCCTCGCGCAGGAGCAGCACCTCTGGACCAGCGATCAGCAGATCACAGATGTAGATGCCGACGAGTACGGCGACCATGCTCGTCGCGAAGTACGTCAGCGCCTCGATGATGCTCTTCGCGCTCCCGAAGATGCGGGCCACCTTGATCTGCACGATGACGAGGATCGCCATGCCACAGATGATCGCAGCGAGCGTTCCTGTCTGGCTGGAGTACAGCGACGAAAACGGAGCGTGCGGCCTCGGCACCTCGACGGGAACGACCTCGACGGGGGCCTCGACGGGGGTAGGGACCTCGGTGGGCGCGACGAGCGCGGGGGCAGGAGCCTCTGCCACGGGGGCGGGCGCGGGGAGTTCGGGGATCGGTTCCACGGGGACCTCGGGGGCAGGGGTAGGCACGAAGGCACCCTACCCTGTGCGCCGCCGCCCGTACTTGTCAAAAGCGTCTCCGCAGGCTAACGGACCTCATGCAGACCGCACACTTCACCCTCACCGCACCTTTGCCCGATGACGTCACGACGGCCCTCTGCCGCATCCCCGGCGTGCGCGTCAAGGGCCGCGCCGTCCTCTGCCCGCTGAACTTCGCCGCGTCGCTCGGCCAGCGTTTCATCGACGCGGGCATCCTTGCGGGGGCGACCGTGAAGCCCGCACGGGTAACCGTCGGCATGTCCTACGACGACGTCCGCGAGTGGGTGCCCGGCTACCTCACGGACTACCAGCGCGAGGGCATCGAGTTCGCGTCCGAGCGCGACGGCGCGCTGCTGCATCACCCCACGGGGAGCGGCAAGAGCCTGTCCGCGATCGTGTGGAGCCTACTGACCCCCGGTCCCGTCGTGTTCGTGACCCGCGCCGCGGCTCGCGTGCAGATGTCTCGCGAGGTCGTGAAGTTCAGCCACACCATCGAGCCGTACGTCTGCAAGCCCGCCGCCGAGGTCCGCAAGCGGGACAAGTTCAAGTCGCTGGAGGCGTACGTCGCGTGGTGTGCGCAGAACGGCAAGCGGCCCTACATCATCGTGGGGTGGGAGGCGCTGCCTGACTACATCGACCAGATCCTCGCGCACGTCACCCCGAAGTCCGTCATCTTTGACGAGAGTCACAAGGGCAAGGGGCACAAGCGGTGGCAGACCGTGCCCGCAGATCAGCCGCTCCCCACGGGCGGCTTCAAGAAGACGCAGGACGACGGCACGGAGATCGCCTTCGCCCCTGTCCCGAACATCGCGACCGCCGCGGCGCGCGTGTCGCGCGCCGCGGCCCGGCGGTTGGCTACGACCGCTACCCCCGTGAAGAACCGCGTGGACGACCTCTGGGCGCAACTCGACCTTATCGAGCCCGGCGCGTGGGGCACTCGCCTGCAGTTCGTCCAGCGGTACTGCGACGCTAAGACGAACCTCTACGGGGGCCTCGACACCAGCGGCTTGTCGAATGTCGAGGAGTTGCTGGAGCGGCTGGGGCACGTCGTCCACCGCGTCGGCTACAATGTCACCCACGCGCAACTGCCGGCGAAGCGTCGTGAGAGCATCTACGTCAGCCCGCAGGAGCAGGACAAGGTGGGCACGGGCTGGGCGCGCGAGATGGCGAACGCCATGAAGCGTGGTCCTACCGCCGTGCTGGAGGTGCGGCTGGCCGAGGCGGCGGCGCGCAAGCGGCGCAAGGCGATCGAGCGCATCGAGTCCCACACGGAGAGCGGTCAGAAGGTCGTCGTGTTCACGGGCCGGCGCGCGGACTGCGAGAAGTTCGCCGAGGCCACGCGCAAGGCGGTGGGCAAGGACGTTACTATCTGGCACGCGCACGGCGACTCGTCTCCCGAGATCCGCCAGCGCATTGTGGACGAGTACATGGAACACCCCGGACCCTGCGTGCTGGTCGGCACGGGCGACGCCTTCGGCGAGTCGCTCAACCTCCAGCGCACCGACGCCGCCTTCTTCGTCATGCTCCCGTACACGCCGGGGCAGTTGGAGCAGTGGGAAGGCCGCTTCACGCGGCGCGGGCAGGACCGGCCCGTCATCATCTACTATGTGATCGCGGAAGGCACGGTCGACGAGCACGTCGCTGGCATCCTGCTGGAGAAGATCGCGGGCGCGACCCGCGTTGCCAACAGCGGCTCCCTGTCAGGGGCCGACACGACGATCGCGGGGATGGAGGACCCCGCGGCGATCGCCTCTTCCATCCTCGCTAAACTTGCAGACGCCCCGGAGGACGATGACGACGACTAGGAAATGTGCACCTACGGGCTTGACGCCCGTCCAGCCCCCGAGTAAACGGTATGTACGATCCCGCCACGGTGGCTGGATCGAAGTCCAGACCAAACCCTTGTCCAAGAAGGACCGTCACATGAGCAAGACCACAGCAGCCCCTGCCCCTACCACCCCTCTCACCGTGCTTGTTGTCGGCGGTGAACATCGCTTCGTGCAGGGGACCCTCTCCAGCAACCTCGCCCGCCACGGGATGCTTGTCGTGGGCCACTGGGACTGGAAGTTGCGCCAGCCGCCCACTAGCCTTCCGACGGGGCTTCACTGCGTGTACGTCGCGACGGACATGGTGGGCCACAACCTCTCGAACGCGGCGGTTTCGCTCGCGAAGGCCAGCAACATCACGCTGGTCAATGGGACCCGCAAGTGGGCGGAGAGCAGCAGCCGGATTGTCCGCGCCGGCTTCCCCGAGATCATCAAGACCCCGCCGGTCGCCGCGGGTGGCACCTTCCCGACCAAGGAGCGTCGGAAGTTCTACGCCTCCTGCTTTGTGGAGAACCCCGCGATCAGCAACGCGGACTTGGAGATCCTCATCTTCTCCTACGCCGCGGAGCACAACTACACGTCGGGCGACAGCCTCGACCCCGCGCTGGCGAGCCAGATGCGTCGCGAGTTCGGCGTCACGTTCGGGCGCGGAGCGAACGCCAAGGCGAGCGTGAACCTCACGGCGTACGTCGCGGCGTGCATGTCGTACGGCTTCGAGCCGACGCTCCACGTCGCGGAGATGTACGGCACCAGCGCCGGCTACCCGTCCGCCGTCACCACGGCGGCGGCAGCGGCATCGGTCACGGTGGCGACGGTCCCGACCAGCACGGTCCCGGCAGCCGTGCTCGCCGCGACCCCGGCGAACCTGCAGCCCCCGGCCCCGGCGCCCGCGGCGAAGGTCGAGCCGGTTCCGGCGCCTTCTAGTGTTATCGGTAACGGCAGTCCGTCTTGGATGAGCGACGATCTCCGGGTTGCGCTCCAGTTGGTGCGTGCGCAGTTTGAGGCGTTGGGCATCGAGTCCATCACCCTCAACAAGACCAGCACCAAGTTCCGTCGCGCCGTCGTCATCATCGAAGAGGGCGACGTGCAGATCTGACCGCACCCTGATAGGTATGCCAGATGACAACCGACCGCATCCTCATCGACCCCGGACCCTCCGCGCGTGGCTGGCACCGCGTGGAGACGTTCCTCCGCTGCCCGCAACTCTTCGCATGGAAGTACCGTGCGGGGGGTTCGGGGAGCGGTGGCGGGGGCACCTCGCCCCTGAACGACGGCAGCGCCGCTACGTCGCTCGGGTCGTTGATCCACGTCGGTCTCGCGCACTACTACGCCCGTCTGCGGGAGAAGCAGAACGGGCGTGACCCCGAGGTCTACTTCACCCCCGACGACGCCGTGCGCGAACTCGGGGCGCGGAAGAACGCAACGCGGGAAGCCGAGGAGCAGGCGATCAAGGTCGTCGGCGCGTACATCGCACGCTTCTACAACGAGGAGAACCGCATCCGTGTCCTGCACGTCGAGGAGGTCTTCGAGGCCAACTTCGAGGGGCACTACTACACGGCGCGCGTGGACCTCGTCTGGGAGCAGAACGACAAGGTCTACCTCATCGACCACAAGTCGACCCAGCGCATCGAGGGCCGCACCGTGCGGTCCTACAGCACGTCGGGCCAGTTGCTTGGCTACCGCTGGCTCGGGACCGCGTACGGCGACCGCTTCGGCGGCGTGATCCTGAACCTCCTGCAAGCGGGCGATCCGCTGAAGTTCGAGCGGCCCATGATGGAACCCGCGCCGAACCTGATCGCGAAGTTTCCCAAGACGATCGACTACGCCGAGAAGTCGATCGCGCTCCTCGACGGCATGGACCTCCAGCCGCACGAGTGGCCCGCCAACCCCAGCGAGCACACGTGCTTCACGCGCTACGGCGCCTGCCCCGCACGCGAACTTTGCCGCTGGGGACGCAGCACCTGACCGCATCCTGACCCGACCCAAAAAAGAATCGCATCCCATCCGTTGACAACTGACATACACCTCGGTACATAAGGAGCATCATGACCCCCTCGCTCACACAGATGACCCCGCCGCCGCCGAAGGAGCCCGCCTTCGTCTGCGTGTACGGTCCGCCCGGCGTCGGCAAGACCACGGACTGCGGGTACTCCTTCCCGAACGCGCTCTTCCTCGCGGCCCCCGGCGCGCTGAAGCCGCTCCGTTCGGTCTGCGGCTACGAGCCGGCGAGCGCCCACGTCACCGACATTGAGCAGGCGACCGCGCTCGTCCGCAAGGAAGCCAAGAGCAACAAGTACGACAGCATCGTGGTCGACGACCTCTCCTTCCTCGCGGAGCAGACCTTCGCGAAGGTGGAGAAGCGCGCCAGCGGCTTCCGCATGTGGGGCCTTCTGCGCGACATTGTCCTCGACTTCCGCGACGCCTGCCGCCTCGAAGCGAAGTGCCACGTGGTCGTGAACTGCTGGGAGACCGTCCCCGCGACGAAGCCCGACGGCACCCGCGTCCGCGGCGGTCCCGCGCTGTCGGGCAAGTTGCCCGAGCAGTTGCCCGCCATGTGCGACAAGGTCTACCGCGCGGTCCACGAAGCGAACCGCAAGCCGTGGCCCTCGGTGTACCGCTGCTTCCTCGACCCGAACTACGTGATGAAGGACCGCGACGGCGTCGTGGACCCGGCTCCCATGAACCTCGCCGAGATCCTGCGAGACGCGGGCTACGTCGTCGGGCGGCACAAGGACCTGCTCTGGCAGGAAGAGATCGTCGAGAGCCTCGCGCAGCAGTGGATCGCGCTGCCCATCGACCAGCACATCCCCGCGGCGAACGCCGCGTACCAGATGCTGCTGGAGGCGGGCATCCACCCCCTGCACGCCCGCTGGACGATCCGCGACGCCATGGACCGCAACACGCTGCGCCGCGCCCGCGCCGTCAAGTTCGCCACCTTCATCTAGTTTCTACGTCCCCTCCGCCCCACGGCGGCGCATACCACCGCGTAGCGTGGCTTTTCACCCCCAAGGAGTCCCAGATGGACAACCTCAACCGCAACGCCACCATCAACCTCAACCTCGCCGGCCTGAAGGCCCTCTCGGGCAACAAGAAGTCGCTCGACAAGGGCTACTACAACCCGTCTTGCACGGACTTCGGCACCGTGGGCATCAACACCCGCGACGGCAAGGCCCTGACCAAGGCGGTGTTCACGCTCGACTTCGGCGGCATCACCCGCACGGCCGACGTGTTCCTCCCCGAGAACGACACCGACAAGTTGGCCCTCGCCCGCTGGCGCGCGGTCGCCGAGTCCTTCGGCTACACCGCGGCGGTCCTCGACAACGGCACCGTGTCCTTCGGGCGCGACGCGTTCGTCGGCGGCACGGCGAACATCTACGTCGACAAGCAGGCGGCGACCGACGGCTCGGGCAAGGAGTACGACCGTCTCTCCTTCCTCACGCCGACCGACTGGAGCAACGGCAAGCGCGCCGAGGAGAGCATGGCGGGTGCCGCCGCGGGTTCCGCGGTGAGCGTCAACGCCCCCGTGCAGAACGTGACCGTCAACACCCCCGCCGTCACCCCGCCGTCCGCGGTGGTGCAGAACGGCGCGGCCCCGGTCACCGCGGCGAACCTCCGCGCGACGCTCGGCCTGCGCTGATCGCCGTCCCTACCCTTTCACGCTGATGCGGCGCGGAACGTCACGCGCGGGGTGCTGTTGAGGGGCAGCATGTAGACGTGACAGGCCGGAGAGACGGCCATTCTTCGTGTCTGCTCGCTGCTGCTGGAGTTCTCGATGCCCGCTGTCCCGTCCCAAGTTGCCGCCTTCCGTGCGGCGTCCATCGACCTCGCCTACCTGACGTCCCTCCTCATCGAGGCGGCGAACATGGCGCGCGAGCACGCGTCTTACGAGATCGACGCGTCGCCCGACGTGCAGTCGATGATGACGCGCACGATCGACACCAACCTCTTCGACGCGATCGCGGCGACCGAGCGCGCGCTCCGCGCGTTCCGCGAGCACGCAGAGACGCTCGACGAGCACTACGAAGACGAGATCGTGGGCTCCCACCTGTGACCTACGACCCCCGCCAGTTCGGCGCGAAGTGCGACCTGTGCCCGCTCAACGGATGCGCGAAGCCGGTGCCCCCGGAAACGCGCGCGTCTGCGACGATCGCCGTGATCGGGGACTACCCCGGTCTCGACGACATTCGCAACGACCGGCCCTTCACGGGGCCGGCGGGCACGGAGTTCGACCACGCGCTCGAACAGGCGGGGCTGTCGCGCCGCGACCTGCACATCACGAACGCGCTCCTCTGCCGTCCCCCCGACGGCAAGTTGGAGACGGTCGTTGCCAAGGTGCAGAAGGAGAACCGCAAGATCCTGAAGGAGAACACGCGGCGGGCGAAGACCGGCGAGGCCGCGCTCCCGACGAAGTTGCTCCCGCAGGACTGCTGCCGTCCGCGCCTGACCGCGGAGGTCCGTGACTTCGAGAAGATGCTCCTCGTCGGCGGGCTGGCGGTGCGCAACACGCTCGGCATCGGCGCGTCGATCACCGACCTGCGGGGCGGCATGATCGACGGCTGGATCATCGAGCGTCCGCAGGGCAACCAGACGATCAACAAGGACGACGTGGCGCAGCCGCCGCCCAACGGGCGGCCGGTCCGCGCCATGCCGACCCTGCACCCGTCGTTCGTGATGCGCGCCCGTCGCTGGACGCACGTCTTCCGCAGCGACATTGGCCGCGCCGCCCGTTGGTGGGCGGGCGCGCTCGGCTGGAAGGCACCGCGCATCACGTACCACCCCGACGCGGGGACCCTGCAGCGGTTCCTCTCGCAGGACGCGCCGTTCTTCGCGTACGACTTGGAGACCGACGGCATCGAGCCGTTGACCGCCAAGATCCGGTGCGTCGGCATCGGCACGCCTGACGAGGTGATGGTCGTCGGCACGCTCGGCAAGGACGGCTACACGCAGTTCTACCCGGCCGACGAACTGCGGCGCGTGCGCGCCGTGCTCCGCGACTTCTTCCTCGACGACACGAAGATCAAGGTGGGCCACAACGCGGGGTCCTACGACCGCATGGTCATGGAGCAGCAGGAGCGGTACACGCCGAAGCCGCTGCTCGACACCATCCTGCTGCACCGCCTCTCGGGCGAGAGCGAACTGCCGCACAACCTCGGCTTCGTCGGCTCGATGTACACGGACGCGCCGTCGTGGAAGACGGACCGTGAGGGCAACAAGTTGGCGTGGGGCGCGGAGAGCGACGAGCAGTTGCACGAGTACTGCGGCAAGGACGTCGCCGTCACGGCGCGCGTCGTCGATCCGCTGTACCGGAACGTGCAACTCCGCGATCAGGCGCACCTCGTCACCGTGGACCACGCCATTCAGGGCATCTGCACCGAGATGCACACGCTCGGGATGCCCGTCGATCAGGTCGAGCGCGTGAAGAAGGAGCGCGCGATCCACTCCGAGGTGTACCGGCACCGTGAGAAGTTGCAGACGATCGCGGGGTCCACGGCTTTCAACCCCGGCAGCACGCAGCAGTTGCAGGAGTTGCTGTTCGACAAGTGGCAGATCGAGCCGCCGTGCGACCCGAAGGACCGCTACACGGGCAACGGCGACCCGTCGACTTCGGACACCGTGATCCGCTCCATGCTGCGGCTCGACCTGCCCGCGGACCGTCGCGAGTTCCTGCTCACGCTCCGCAACTACCGCGGCGCGCAGAAGGCGCTCGGCACGTACATCGTGAAGTTGCGGACCTCGGACCAGTATGCCGAAGAGGGCTGGGACGAGGACGAGACGCACGAAGAGCGCGAGACGAGGATGCGGTACGGCGAGAAGAAGGTCGGCATCGTGGACCCGCGGACCGGTCGGATGCACCCCGGCTACAACGCGCACGTCACCACGTCAGGCCGTCTCTCGTCGAGCCGTCCGATCAACGCGCAGAACTTCCCCGCGTGGCTCCGCACCCTCGTCGGCACGAGCGGGGACCGCATGTTCGTGGGCGCGGACGCCGACCAACTCGAACTCCGCATCGCGGCGAGCCGTTGGGACGCGAGCCTCTACCTGCGCGCGTTCGACGCGGGTGCCGACCCGCACGCGTCCACCGCGCTCGCGGTCTTCGAGAAGGAGTTCCGCGAGGCCGACGGCTTCCCCGGCGGCAAGTGGGACGCCGACCTCTACGTCCTCGACGGGACCGGCAAGTGGGGCGGACACGCGAAGAAACTCCGCAACCTCGCGAAGCGCGTGCAGTACGCCTCGCAGTACGGCGCCTCGACCGAGACCGTGCACCGCGTGCTCACCGAGACGGAGAACGACGCAGGCGAGTTGATCTACCTCAACCTCACGCTCCGTGAGGTGAAGTTGATGCACAACAACTGGCTGGCGAACGCGCGGGAGTTTCCGCAGGGCTGGGAGCGCGAACTGGCGTCGTGGCGCGACAACGGCTACCTCGAAGAGCCCGTCATGCGCCGCCGTCGGTGGTTCCTCGACGGCGAGAACCTCAACGAGATGGTGAACTTCCCGATCCAAGGCGCGGGTGCGTCGTTGATCGCCATGGCCATGGTCGAACTCCGCGAGCGCGTGCCGCCGAACTGCTGGGGGCCGTACACCGGCCTCGTGAACCAGTGCCACGACTCCCTCATGCTGGAGTGCCCCGACATGACGACCGCCGAACTCGGGGGCCGCATCTTGGAAGAGGTGATGAACCAGACGCACCCCGGCCTTCCGGGCGTGAAGTTCTCCGCGACCGCGGCGATCGGCCGCACGTGGAAGGACACATGAACCCCGCCGACGCGCTCACCGTCGCCTGCCCGATCTGCTGGGCACCGGTCGGTGAACTCTGCCGAGATTGCGACAGCCGGCAGCCGCTGCCCCCGTTGCGTTTCTGGGCGGACGACACGCACTCGCCGCCGACAACCCACTACGCTCGGATGCTGTGCGCCGAGAGCGAGAAGAAGGAGAAGCCATGATCCGTGCGTTCTACGCCGCCGCGAAGGGGGCGAACCCCGTCGAGGTGATCGACGAGTGTTCCCGCACTCGCGCCATGTTGTCCGAAGCGTTCAGCGAAGAGGTGAAGGTCGTCGCAGCCCACGAGGAGTGGGCGGAGACGTTCGCGTCCGTCGGCTCGTGGGAAGGCTGGACGCGTCAAGTGGCGACGGGGCTCCTGTTCCCCGCGTACGAGCCCCGCTACCACGTCTTCATCGTCCCCACGACGTACGTCGGCAAGGCGACCGGACAGATCCTCCAGATGGCGATCGACGAGCGGAAGCGCGTCCTGCTGTGGCCCCCCGGTTCCGTCGACCCGCAGTTGGTCGAGCGCATCGAAGAAGAGGACCCCGGAAACTTCACGCACGGCTGGCGCGTTGTCGGCGTACGTGACGGCGATCATTGACATCCGTCAGCGGTGGCGATAGCGTCCGTACATGGAACCCTCCGATCCCACCGCTGTGAAAGCCCGCGCGCAAGAGATCGTGGAGCGGCTCGTCGCCACCGGGCTTCGCCCCGAAGCGATCGCTACCGCGCTCGACGGGCGCGTCAGTTCTCGAACCGTCTACCGCTGGCTTTCCGGCTTGCACGCACCGCAGCAAGCCGGCGACGTCCGCGCCCTCGAAGCACTCCTCGAAAGAGTTGAGGCGTCAACCGTGTAGGGACGCTCTTGACAGGTGAGAGGCTCCGGGGTACCTGAAACATGAACCTCGGAGAACCTCACCATGACAACACCCCTCCACGTCATCCACGCCCGCGGCAACCTGAAGGGCGGCGTCGACAGCCCCCTCGGCTACCGCACCCTCATTGTCGGCCCCAACGGCAGCGGCAAGAGCGCGATCCAGAACACCGTCGAACTCGCGCTCACGGGCCGCGTGAGTGACATTGCGGGCCGCACGGACGCGTCGGATACGAGCATCGTGGGCCTCATGGCGCCCGAAGGCGAAGGGCTGAACGGGAACGTGACGCTCTCGGACAGCCGCGTGCTCGGCTACGCCGCGGCGCGGAAGGGCGACGGCTGGACGCGCCCCACGACCGACGGCGACCGTCCGAGCGTGTCGTTCCCGGTGCAGGCGGTTCGTGAGAACCTGACCGGCAGCGCCGACAAGGCGCGTCGCTTCCTGCTCGCGAACATCGGCGCCACCGTCAGCCGCGCCGAGGTCCTGCGACTGCTCCCGTCGGAACTGCGCCCCGCGTACGAGATCCTCGCGGGCACCAAGACGGGGACCGAAGTGGACCGTCTGCTCGCCGTGCTGGAGGCGGCGAAGGCGCGCGTGCGCACCGCGAAGCAGGAAGCCGACGCCGCCGAGGCGACGAAGGCGCGCATGTCGGCGAACCTGCTCCCCGAGCCGCTGGACTCTGATCTCCGCGACGCGGAAGAGGAGGACAAGAAGTTCCGCGACTTCCAGCCGTCGAACAACCGCGCGCGGATCACCGACGAGCACACGCGGCTCATGGGGTACATCACGGGGAACGTGAAGGCCCTCGAAGCGGCGCTCGGCGAGGTCGTGAGCGTGCGCGCCACGCTCACGTCGCTCAACGCGCCCGACGTGCACCCCGTCACGAGCCACATCCTCGGCGTGCTCCGTGAGTGCGACACGTTCCCCGCGTGCCTCATCTGCGGCGGTCCGTGGGACGCACAGGCCGAGACCCACGCGCACGCCCTGCGGGCGGACATTGAGGCTGTCATCCCCGCGATCGCGACGCGGGAGAGCCTCACGACGCGCCTCGGGCTGCTCGAAGCCGAGGCCGCGAAGATCAGGGACCTCGTGGGCCGGGACCTCGACGCAGTGGACGCGCTGGAGGCGCAGATCGCGGCGCTCCCCGACGACGCCGCGTTCGACGCGGCGGCAGCACAGGCTGCCGCGGAGCGGCTCGCCACGCTCCGTCAGACCAAGGCGTCGTGGAACTCCGTGCGCGGGCTCCGCGAGACCGTGTGGACGCTCCAGAAGGAGGGCAAGGAGGTGAAGGAGATGTTCGAGGCGTGCACGAGCGCCGTAAAGGACCTCCTCGACCTCGCGCTCGGCAAGTTCAACACCCGCGTGCAGTCGTTCCTCCCCGAGAGCGACGTGTTCTTCCTTCGCGTTCGCGACGGCGAGCGTGAGGTCTGCCAGTACGGCTTCTTCCGCAACGGGAAGCACCACACCGCGCTCTCGGGCGCGGAGTGGGCCCGCATCACGTTGGCACTCGGATGCGCGATCGGGGGTTCCGCGGACCTCGCCGTGTTTACTCCTGAAGAGCGAGCCTTCGACCCCAACACCCTTCGGAGCGTGATGGTCGCACTCTCCGAAGCCCCCGGACAGGTGATCCTCACCTCTCCGGTCCGTCCCGCCGGTCGCACCCCGAAGGGCTGGACGATCATCGACCGCACCCCCAACACCACCACCCCCACGGAGACCGCATGAGCGTCATCAACTTCAACGACCCCACCGCGAAGATCCCGACCCCCGTCGAGGACATTCTCACCATGAACCCGAAGGTCTCCTTCGTGTTTCTGGAGGGCTTCGACGACGCCGTGATCGGTGTCGGCAAGACCGCGAACGGCGCGCTCGGCGTCGTGTACGACCGCAACAAGATGATCGGCGTGCTGGAGCGCGACGGCTACAGCGCGATCATGGCCGAGAAGTGGATCGACGAGAACGTCGCCAACATCGACCTCGGCCCGCACACGCCCATCCTGTTCGGGCAGTCGGCCGCCTGATGCTTCAGGCGCTCGCCGACCTGCTGGCGCGGCTCGACGCCGACCAGCAGAAGGTCGCGGCGTGGACCCCGGCGGACGGCAACCTTCGGGTTGTCGCCGCCGCGGGCAGCGGCAAGACCACCACGATTTCGGCACTCGTGGGGAACCTCATCGCGAAGGGCGTAGACCCATCCCGCATCGTCGTGACGACGTTCACGGCGAAAGCGGGGCACGAACTAAAGAACCGCATCAAGCCCGTCGTACCGGCCCCCGCGTACGCCGCGCTCCGCATCGGCACGTTCCACAGCCTCGCGCTCCGCGGGGTGCGGAGCCTCAACCCCGGCAACTGGCAGATGCGCTTCAACGTCGACATGCCGGGCAAGGAGCGTGCGCCCGACGTCCCGTCGGGGGGCATCCTGTGGCGGGCGATCACGCAGTTCGGAACCGTGCCCGGTACGTTGGCGCAGAGCCTTCGCGTGCCGAACGCGGACCCGCCGTCCTACGCGCGTGCCGTCGACCTGTTCCGGTCGGACATGATCGACGACCCCGCGCTCCTCACGCCGTCGGTCCTTCGGAACCGCGGTGTGCGGCTCACGGAGTTCGCGAAGGCGTGGCAGATGTACCTCGACGCGAAGCGTGCCCTCGGCGCGTGGGACTACGCGGACTGCCTCGCGCAGTACCGCGACGCGTTGGGCATCGGGGTCATCCCCGCTGACGCGGACGTGGTCATCGTTGACGAGGCGCAGGACAACACGCAGACGCAGATCGAGATCGCACGGTTCCTCGCGGGGACCAACGGACGCGTCATCCTCGTCGGGGATGCGCGCCAGACGGTCCACGTGTGGCGCGGCGCGTACCCTGAACTGTTCCTCAACGCGAACAAGGGGCTGAAGGCGAAGACGCTCCCGCTCAACACGAACTACCGGTCCGTGCCCGCGATCGTGGACCTCAGCAACGCGGTCGCGAACGGCTACTCGTGGGCCCTCGGGACCACGGCGAAGGCGAGCCGCAGCGGGACGGAGGGGGTCGCGGTGAGCGGCAACCACACCGACGAAGGCGACGAGGCTGACTGGATCGCGGGCGAGATCGAGGCGGGCATCGCGAACGGGAAGAAGGCCGGCTACTACGCGGTCCTCACGCGAACGAACGCCGCGCTCCTCGACATTCAGGCGGCGCTCGTGGCGCGGAACATCGACAACGTGGTGGTCGGCGACAGCACGCTCTTCACCTCGCGAGAGGCGATGGACGTCATGGCGTACTGCGTCCTCGCGTACCACGACGCCCTGCCGTCGCTGGAGCAGGTCGTGAACCGCCCGACCCGGTTTCTCGGGAAGGACTACATCGCGTCGGTGAAAGCCGCGCTCCCCATGTGCGGTGGCGACATGATCCGCGCGTGCGAAGCCGCGGGGAACACGGTGAAGCGTGGGTCGCAAGCAGGTGTCGCGAACCTCGTGCAGACGCTGCGGAACCTCCGCGGCAAGCGCGGGTGGGTCGACGTCGTGCTGGAAGTGGAGAGCCTGCTCGTCGGCGCGGCGGTCGCACGCCGCGACCGCGACAAGGGGGAACTCCTGCCGCCCGACGAGGACACGCCCGGTGCGTACCGTGCCGTCTGCCGCGCTGCGCGGCGTTTCACGAACGTCGTCGACTTCGTCGAGTTCGCGGACCGGTGCAGCAGTAACGGAAAGGTGGGCGCGGACGACGCGCTTCCTGACGACAAGGTAACGCTCTCAACGATCCACCGCAGCAAGGGGCTGGAGTGGGGACACGTTTTCGTGCAGGCCACGGAAGGCGTGCTGCCGCACAAGCGGTCGATGCCCGCGAGCCCGACGGCCATGACGGGCGCCGAGATCGAGAGCGAAGTCCGCCTGTTCTACGTCGCGGCAACCCGCGGCAAGGACAACGCGACGTTCACGTGGTTCGGGCAGTTCGACCGCGACAAGCAGGTCGGCGGGCCGAGCCGCTTCCTGCGCCACTTCGGACTGCTATCGGCGGGTGGCGATGACGTTGATGCGGAGGGTACGGCGGAGTAGCCTTGTCCACATGGCGAACTCCACCCAGCCCGTCGTCGTTACCGCTGCGGCAGCAGTCGCGGCATCGTCGGTGGCCCCCACCACGGCGATCCCTGACAACTGCCACACGATCATCCTGCTCAACGTCAGCACGACGGTCGCTGCCCTCTTCGGGCAGGCCGCCGTCGGCGCCGCGCTCGTTGAGGGCACGACGGGCACCCGTCTGCCCGCGAGCGGCGCCATCTCGCTCGCCGTGGGCACGATCAAGCAGCGCGGCAGCATGGACCCCGCGGTCGCACCGAACCTCGGCCTCGTCTACACGGGCATCGGCGGCGCGGCCGGCATCGACATCACCTACCTCTGCGGCTTCGGGGGGCTCTGATGCCGTACGGGTTGTCCTACCCACCGTTTAGCGGATTCACCGGAACCGGCAGCGGTGGCGGTGGCGGCGGCGGTGCGCCTGCAAACGCGACGTACCTCGTACTGACGGTCGACGGGACGCTCACCAACGAGCGCGTGTTCACGCCGGTCGTCGGCAGCCTCTCTGCGACCGACGGCGGCGCGGGCGGCCTCTACTCGCTCGACCTCGCGGCCATCGGGGGTGTCGCGGGCTCGTACACCTACGCGACGATCACGGTCGACGGCTACGGGCGCATCACTGCGGCGAGTAGCGGCGCGGCGCCTGTCGCGAGCGGGTGGACGGACGGCGGCACGGACGTCTACCTCACGACCTCGACGGATTTGGTCGCCATCGGGTCGAACACCCCGGTCACGAACCGCAAACTGTCGGTCATCAACACGGGGACGAACCTCGGCATCGCGGTCACCCCGCTCGCGACAGCCGACAACCTGCTGGAGTCGAAACTCGCAGCAGAGGCGAACGCGAGGTTCCGCTCCGATTCGGCGGGCACGTTGGAGTGGGGGCCGGGATCGTCTGGCCTTGACCTCCGCGTGTGGCGAAACGGTTCGCTGACGCTCCAGTTCGACAATGCGATTGGAACGTCGACCAACACGAACTGGAGTTTCTTCGGAACCCACCTGACCACTTCGCGGCGACGGGCGACCTCGGCCATCACGGTCTCAACGAACATCACCGCGACGGCGTCGCAGTTCGACGTGCTGCTCGTCGACCCGACCGCCGGTCCCGTGACCATCACCATCGTCGGACCTTCGGCCACGTCGCGAGGACGCAACTACACGATCAAGCGTACGACCACCTCGGCGAACACCGTCACCATCCAGCCCGCGAGCGGAAACATCGACAACGCGGCATCCTACGTCCTGCCGGGCGGCACGCTCGCCTCGGCTGACGTGGTCTGCGACACGGCGAACTGGTGGGTGATCTGATGCCGATGACCTACGCTGAAGTCTGTGCCGAACTGCTCGCGCTCGGGGGCACGGAGATCGCTCCCGGCGTCTTCGTGATGCCGACGCCCGAACTGCACCTCATCGCGGAGCAGGACTACACCGTGAACGGCGTCACCTACGAAGGGGCGGTCACCGCGCAGGCGTGGCAGGACACCAACTACGTCGCGACGTTCTACGTCATCGGACGCTGGCAGGTAGCGGGGATGCTGCCCTCCCTCTCGGCTGAAGCCGTCGCTCTCGCCGGAGGTACCCCGTGAGTTACTCGCTCAACCCGCAGACGATTCGCGCCGCCGCGCCGACTGCCGCGAACGACAACACGCAGGGCTTCGTCGTCGGCTCGATCTGGGTCGACTCGACGCCCGCCATTGATCAGGCGTACATCTGCACGTCGGCGGCGACCGGCGCGGCGACGTGGGTGGCAGCGGGCGGCGTCACGTCGCACCCGTCGCTCACGACGCTTGGGTGGAGCGCGGCGGGTCACACGGGCACGCAGACCTCGGTCGCGTGCTTCGACGGAGCGGGCGCAGCACAGACGGTGCAGGCCACGGTGGACGGACAGGTGCTTCAGCGCATCGGCGGCGTGCTGGTGTTCGCTGCCGTCGCGGCGACGGTGAGCATCGGGGGACCGGACGACCGCACTCTCGACGTTTGGTACTTTCCTCTCGGTAACGACCTCATCACGGAACCCGAAGGCGCAGCGCAGGGTCCGGGGAGCATCGTCTAATGCCTCTTTCAGCCCTCAACTGGCGCTACGTCGGTCAGGCGAACTTCGTATCGTCCATCAGCAACGCGCACGACGCGCTCTACACGCTCGGTACGTCGGCAACCTACGCGGACGGGTCGGCGCGGGTGCCGGGAACGGGCAGCGCGTGGACGTGGAACCGTGAGGTCAGCGGCGTGACCGTCGCGGTCTACGGGGCACCGCCCGTCAACGCGCTGTCGATGTCCTTCATTCTCGCCGGAACGAGCGGAGCGGTGGCGTACCCGTTCCTCTCGCCCGATACGGCGACTCTCGCGAACGCCATCGTCTGCGGAATGAACCGCGCCTCCGGCGCGTACACGTCGTGGAGCAACGCACAGCCGTTCACCAGCGGCTTCAGCAACTATTGGCGAGCAACTCGTGTGTTTTCCACCGTCGCCTTAGACAACGTCGCGCTGTGGGAGTCGCAGGAGGCGTGCATCGTCCAATGGACTCGCGTGGCGGGCGGTGAAACGTCCTACGCGGCGTTCGGTGCCCTCTTCGACCCGCTCTCTACGGCTGCGCTGGATGCGGAGACGGACGGGCGTCGCTACTACTTCGGCGGGGCGGGGAGCACCTCCAACACGTCGGGCACGTTTTGGACCAACTACTTCGGCGCGGCAGGCGATGGTGGCTTCATGACGCACAGTAGCAGCAACCAAACCGCGCACTTCGGCACGTTCGCGCCGGCGTCCACGACGGTTGTGCCCGCCTTCCACGCGGAGGCGTTCTCGCCGAACAACGCGCTGCTCACGCCCAGCGGAAACATCGTGCGGCTCCCGTTCGCGCAACTGAACGCGTCTGGCAACTTTCTCGGGCAGGGGCGGCAGATCTACGTCGTCAAGGACGCTATCTCGCGGCAGGCGTGGCTCGACGGAGCCACGACGGTCGGGTACATCGTCGGCGCCAGCACCACGGCGCAGGCCGATGCCTGCCTGCTGCTCTACTAGGAGGACGAATGGACCCGCGCTACACCTACCTCAACGCCGTCCTCGACGCGAACCCTTCCGTCGTGCGCCTCGTTGCCGATAACACCGTGTGGGCGGGCGGCGTCCTGTCCGACTACGCCGTGGCGACCGGACCCGTCCCTGTGGGCGAACAGTCCATCCCCGGTCGCGTGACGGTAGAGGCTGCGAACCCCTCGGACACGAACTGCCGGGGCTACGACGCGGCGGGCACGCTCGTCGCGCTCTTCCGCACGAACTAGTTCCGCGCCGCAGACGGCACAGTTCTCGCTCGTGTGGTGTTTCCGGAGTAGCGCACCGTGACGGTTGTCGCCTCTTAAGGAGTTCGCGTGGCTTACACAGTATCCCCGTCCCCACCCCTAAACCGGACACCGACAGCAAACGACGACGAGAGCAAAGGTTTCCTCGTCGGTTCGTCTGCCATCGACGCCGTGGCGTCGCCGCCCGTGCTGTACATCTGCACGGACAACACGATGGGCGCGGCGCTCTGGATCGCGGCGGGAGGCGTCTACCTTCAAAGCAACGGGGCCGACGAGGGGCACGTCTACACCATCAACTTCTTGACCGGCGCGGTCACGACGACGCACGGCGTCGCGACCTACCTCCCGCCGAGCGGGTGGGCGCGCTCCTCCGCGTTCGTCGCGATCTCGGGCCAGTCGTTCTTTCCCGTCGCGGGGGTCAGCGAGGACGCCGGACGCCATGCGGTGACCCGGAACGGGTTGCTCATGCTCGTGGGGGCGCAAAACGACTACACGGTCGAGACGAACGGCGTCCGCTTCACCTACCCTCTGGAGGAGGGCACGATTGTTCAAGTGCTCGACTAGCGCGATTTGTCACCTTACCGGGGCCATACCGGGGGGGTAGAAAGGGAGTGGGCCGGCATCTGGCCCTTCCCCTCTTTCAAGGAGCGCCCCTCATGGCACGCACGTTCGTAAAGGGTTCTGACATCGCCTCCGCGACCATCGCGACCGGCAACCTCATGGACAGCGCGGTCACGACCGCGAAGTTGGCCGACGCCAACGTCACCGCAGCGAAGTTGGCCTCGGACAGCGTTACGACTGCCAAGATCGTTGACGCCAACGTCACCACCGCGAAGTTGGCCGACGCCTCCGTCACAGCCGCGAAGTTGGCGGACAACGCCGTCGATACTGCCGCCATCGTTGACCTCAACGTCACGACGGCCAAGTTGGCCGACGCCGCCGTCACCGCTGCCAAGATTGGCGCGGGCGCTGTCGAGACTGCGAAGATCGCTGACGGCAACGTCACCACGGCCAAGTTGGCTGCCAACGCTGTGACCCCGGCCAAGGCCGACCTCGCCCAGACGTGGACGTTCTCCGACCTGCGCGGCACGTTCGGCGCGGACGTGAGCGCCGGCGGCTTCAAGTTGACGAACCTCGCCTCCCCTGTCGCCAACAGCGACGCGGCGACGAAGCAGTACGTTGACGGCGTGGCGCAGGGTCTGGACGTGAAGCAGTCCTGTGTTGCCCTCGCGACGAGCAACATCACCCTGTCCGGCCCGCAGACCATCGACGGCGTGGCTCTCGTCGCTGGCGACCGTATCCTCGTCGCGGGTCAGACCTCTGGCATCGCGAACGGCATCTACGTCGTGGCAGCGGGCGCGTGGTCGCGCTCTGCGGACATGGCTGTCGGCAGCAACGCTGCGGGCGCGTTCACCTTCATCGAGCAGGGCACGGTCAACGCCGACTCCGGTTGGGTCTGCACGAACGACAGCGGCGCGGCTGTGGTCGGTACGGACGCTCTTACGTTCAGCCAGTTCTCGGGCGCGGGGAGCATCACCGCTGGCGAAGGTCTGTCGAAGGTCGGCAACACCCTCAACGTGAACGTCGGCCCCGGCGTGCAGATCCTCTCGGACGCCGTGCAGTTGAAGTTGACCGTGACGAACCCCGGTCTGTCGGCGACCAGCGACGGCGTGAAGGTGCTCCTCAACGCTGGCGCGTCGGGCTTCATCCGCCCCGCCATCAACGTGGACGGCGCGGGTCTGTCCATCAAGGTGGACGACAGCACCATCGACGCGGACGGCACGGGCCAGTTGAAGGTGAAGGGGCTGGGCGTGAACACGGCCCAGTTGGCCGACAGCGCGGTGAGCACGGCCAAGATCGCGGACAGCGCGGTGACGACGGCGAAGATTGCCGACGCCAGCGTGACCTACGCGAAGTTGAACGCGGACGTGACGGCGAAGATCGGTCGTTTCGACTCCTACGAGTCGGGCACGCTCTCGGGCAACGCGCCCTTCAGCATCTCGCTGACTGCGGCTCCGCAGACCCAGAACGCCGCGCTCCTCGTGTTCGTGAACGGCGTCATGCGTACCAAGACGCTCGACTACAGCCTCGCGGGCAGCACCATCACCTTCGACGCCTCGGTCGGCGTCACCGGTGACGACTTCGCGGTCTACTACGGCATCGCGGCGTAGCACTCGTTGCTCGGGGCGGGTTACCTGACCCGCACGGCGTGATAAGTAGGTGCCGCCTCGGGAAGCCGGGGCGGCACTCTTTTTTTCGGAGGAGCCATGACGACCATCGTAGTCCTGAACGTGAACGGCACCATGATTCGCGTCGAGTGCGACGGCATCGCCCGAGACGCCGTGCTCTCGAAGAACATCGTCCTCACCGGCTGCAAGGAACTGGACACCGAGGCCCGCGACGGAGACGCGCTGGACACGAAACTCTGGAGTGTGCCCGAGGCGGCTGTGCTCTCCTACGCAGTCGGCAAGGTTCCCGCCAAGGAAGCCCCCGTGGTGGAGGCTGCGCCGCCTGTGACCGAGCCGCCCGAGCGTGTCTGGACGGAGGAGGAGAAGGCCGCACGTCGTGCGCGGTACGATGCTCGGGACACGACAGTCAGGGAGCGCCATGCGGCTCGGGTGAACAAGCCGGCGGAGGTCAAGCAGGCCGAGGAACCCGCGAAGCCCGCCAAGCGGGAACGTCGTCGGAAGAAGCCCGCCGACGCAGCCCCGTGAAGGTCGTAGACCTGCGCGAGGTTCGTCTGGAGCGCGATGTGGAGGCCCGTCCTGCCGTCGCGCTGCTACAGGCCAAGTTCGTCCAGAATGACGAGGGGGACATCGTCGCCACGCTGTGGCTCTTCACCGACCCTCTCGTCGTACCTTCACCGGGAGCCTTCGCTGTGCAGCACTTCCGTAGCGTTGCCGCGCTCCTCTTGCGGCTCGCGGACGCGGAAGATACGGCGTGAGGGTCGAGGGGGGACAGTCGGAAGCGCACGGAGCGCCGCAAGGTGCGTACTGCGCGGCCTGTTGTCCCCCGCAGACCAGCGGTACACTTCGCGCATGGTGACGCCTACGCTGCGTGCGATGGCAAGGAGCGGCCATCCCGCTGCGCGCAGGCGCAGGACTTCAGCGCACGGATCGTGCGGTGGCGTTGATGTTCTCGGGGTCGGCACACCCTCTCGTAGTTTTCCTAGACGGGGTTGGGAAGGGTAGGAGCCGTGTCGAAGGTCGAAAGGAGTGCCATCCGCACGAACTAGTCCTCGTCCCCCTCGTCGAGGATCGCGTCGCCGAGTTCCTCGGCGACTCGCGAGCCGACCGACTGCAGAATCATCCAGACGTCGTCCTCGTCCTCGTACGTGTCGAGGAGCGTCTCGATGCCGTCCGCGTCGATCTCGATCTTCACGGTCACCTTGCCCGCCTTCGTGGTGGACGTGGTGATCGTGAACAACTCGTCGATGATCTCGTCGTCCTCTTCGTCGAGGTCGTCGTCCGCGTCATCATCGTCGGGGACCGACTTGCGCGACGTGTTCTTCCGAGCCTGCTGCTGCTCGGCCTCGCGCTGGATGTCGCGAAACACGCCGCCGAGGAAGTCGGCAGCCTGCTCGGCGACCTTCGACCAGTCGGTCTGCGACGCAGCGCCGCGGCGGCCCGTACTCTCGCGAACCCGCGCGTGCGCTTCGAGCAGGTCGACGTGCGCACGAATGCCGGGGTGCTCGCGCTCCATGCGGTCGAGCAGCACGCGGGCGTTGTCGCGTTCGCCGTCCGAGCCGCGCTCGGCGAGCGCGCGGACGTGGCGGTAGCGTTCGATGGTCTTGTCGTCGTAGGTGCTGCGTGGCATGGACGGAAGTTACGACCCGGAAGGGGCGCCGGCAAGGCCGACTTCGATGCGTTCGGCGGCGTCGACCAGCGCAGACTCGCTCGGGTGCAGGTAGATCGACGTGGTCGTGATCTTCTCGTGGCCGAGGATCGCCTGCAGCGACGGGAGCGCCATGCCGCGCTCCAACGCCATCGTCGCATACGTGTGCCGCAGGATGTGGGGGGTGAGCGCGGTGCCCACTTCCGGGTACTTCGTCCGCAGCCGGCGCACGACCTTCCGCACGGCAGCCGGCGTGATCGCGCCGTTGTTGCCGCGGAACATCCACCCCTCGGTGATGCCGCGCTCGTCGAGGTAGCCGCGCAGCACGGTGACCGTCGAGCGGGAGAGCGGCACGAACCGCTCCTTGTCGCGCTTTCCGCGGAACCGCAGCCCCGCGCGGCGCCCGTCGTCCTCGAAGTTCTCGACCCGCAGCGTGCAGATCTCCGTGATGCGGAGCCCCGTGCGCGGCAGCAGCATCAGGATCGTCCGCACCGGGTTCTTCGTCTCGCTGTCCACCGCTTTCAGGAACGCGGCGAGTTCCTCGGGCGCGAGCGAACGTCGCATCCGTGACGGGCGGCCTTTCGTCTTCGGCAGCAACGCGTCGATCTCGTCTTCCGTGTAGCCGTGGACCGCGACGAGGTAGTGCTTGATGGACGCGCGGAGCGGCAGCAGCGTGCCGATGGGCTTCCGGTCGCCGAGCGCGTCCTGCGACCACCCGATCGGATCCTTCTTGTTGATGCGCGCGGCGATCTGGCTGTACTTCTCGCGGGTCGTGAACATCAACCCGCGGGACTTCAGGTGCTCGGTAAGGGACGCCATGCCCCTATCCTAACGACAGTTGGCGCCCGTTGCCTGACAGAGCGCAGCAACGTTGCGCGCGGTCGTCTCCGCGGTCGCGCGGATCTCCTTGATGTCGGACGTCGCCTCGACCTGTCGGGCCTGCTCGACCTTCAGCGCGGCGATGTCGCGGCTCTGCTCGGTCACCGTGGTCTTGATCTCGGCGACCTCTGCCGTCAGCGTCTTCAACGTGGCGAGGTAGCCGCCGAGCGCGATGGCGGCGGTGGCGAGGACGAGCCAGTTCTGCTTGACGAACGCGCTCACGGCGTCGATGCGTCGTGGCTGCCGGTCGTCGGCTCCGTCTTCGCGGGGGACGGGCACTCCGGGCACGGCTTGCACTCGATCGTCGTCTCGCCGCGGTACAGGCGCAGGGCTTCCTCCGCTGCTCCCGTCGGAAGGCCGAGCAGTCCCAGCAGGAACGGCCACGCCGTCAGGAGCAGTGTCATCCCTGCGCGGGACGACAGAAACGTAACGAGTGCCGAGTGGGACGACGGTGTGGGGGTCGGTTCCATACGGCGACCCTACCACGTCGTCATCTACGCCGTAGGGCTGGCGCACATCCTCGTTGGCGGTCGGGTCAGAGGCCAAGACGCGCGGGCCTCGGGGATACGCCGCGGCAGAGCGACTGCACGGTGTCGGTGTCGTAGCGGATCCTGTCGCCCCACACGAGGTACGCGATCTCGTCGGCCCGCCGCTCGGGGGTCGTCGGCATCGGGTAGCGGAGGCGCTTCGCGAGCGCCGTGATCTCCCGCTCGCCCGCCGCGAAGTCCACCGCGTGCCCGAACTCGTGGCGCAGGACCGCCTCGATGCGGTCATCCGTGTCGCCGACGATCTTCGGCGCGACGACGATGCGGATCGGCGCCGTGTCGGCGCAGTACGCGTAGTTGCGGACGAGGGGAAACTCCACCTCGCTGCCGACCATCAGCGTCACGTCGATGTCGCCGACCTTCCGGCACACGTCGCGGTGCAGACGGTCGAAGACGCGGCGAAGGCGAAGGTCGGACGGCATCAGAGGGAGACCAACCGCCCTACGAGGCTGTCGAGAATGAGGTTGTTGTAGGTGTCGAGCGCCCGCGCGACCGGTACGAGCGCCGCGTTCACCTCTTCGACCAGTTCTGGCGGGAGTTCCACGCCGGGACGGGTGACCTTCTTGGGCGCAAGACGCCCGAAGTCACGGCCGATCGCCAACTTCACGCCCCCGTAGATCTCCGTCTGCGGGAACGTGTCTGCGATGATCTGCGAGTAGTCGCTCGCCACGTCTGCGCGGCTCATCCACGTCGTCCCCGCGCCGTACCACAGCGCCTTCAGCAGGTGCGAGAAAGTACGGGTCACAGCAGCGCGCATCTCCCTGACCGGGTCGAACGCAGGGGTCCGAACGTTGTACTTGGCGGCGTCTCGGCGTTCCTCCTTCAGCGCGGCGGCCTCTTCCCCGAAACGTGGCGGGACTCCGTCGAGGGCGGAAACCGCGTGGCCGGCAACAGCGGGGTCGAACGCGAGAAGCGCGACAGGGTAGGAGATCGCCTTCGCGGCGCCCAACACTGCCTCGTCCGCACTCGGATTCCTCCGAGGACCCCTGCCGACGAACATGCCCTGACCGCGGGGGTCAGCGAGGTAGATACCTGCCGCGCGCCGCACCATCTCGCGCACGACCGCACGGTAGTTCTTCCCGTAGAACGGGCGCAGCGTCTCTTCGTTGATCGCGAGATCCCATCCGTGCCACTTGCGGTTGTTCGAGAACGTGGGTTGGTGATCGTCACCGATGCGGTGCAGCAGCGTGTGCGCCGTGTAGATGGACTCCCGCGCGCTGCGGCGGAGTTCCCCCTGCGGCGAGATGGCGCCCCCCGCCAAGTCGCGGAGTTGCTGCCCGTCGATCAGCAGGTTGATCGCGCGGGGCTTCATGGAATCGGCGAACAGCCGGTCGAAGTTGCGGCTGTTGCTCCCCCCCGTTCGCGCGCCGCTCCAGACGATCAGGTTGAAGTCGTGGCGCGTGTTCCCCATGCGCGCGATCGCCTTCTCGCGCGCTGCGGGCGACATCACCGACTCGAAGATGCGGCGCCATTCCTGCTGGCGGCGCTTTATGACGCGCTGGGTGACCTCCGGCAGCGACGCAAAGGGCACACGCTCTTCCTCTTCCTCTTCCTCAGCCTGAAAGGGGAACTCGTCGAAGTCGGAGTACTCAAGCGGGTTGGCGTAGGTACGGCGCATGGACCTGACACTATCGCGAGGGATGCGGTGCTGCGCTCACGGCACGCACGCCAACGGCCAAAGGAAACGCCCCGAAGGGCGAACCCTCCGGGGCGTTGCTCCGTGCGGAGCCGGTCGGCTCAGCGACGGCTGCGGCTGCGGCTGCGGCTCTTGCGGCTCTTGCGGTTCTTGCTTCGAGACACGAAGCCCTTGACGAGGCCGTGCTTCTTCACCATGCGCCACGCCTGCTTCATCGTGTAACCATCCCGCATGAGGCGGGTGACGGAGGCCTGCTGCGGCGACACCTTGCGCTTGCCCTTGCGGCCCTTGCGCGCCTTGCGACCCGCGGCGGCCTTGCGGCCCTTGGCGAGGTTGCGCTTCGCGGCGCGGATCTGCGCTGCCGAGCGCTTCGCCTTGCGGCCCGTGCCCTTGCGACGCTTGCGGCGGTTCGCGAAGGTCATCGTGCCGCCCTTCATGAGGCGGGGGAGGACGAGGAGGGCCACGACACCGGCGACGGTGTAGCCCATCCAGTTCGCCTTGATGTGCTCCATCACGTCGGAGGCCATCGAGGAGACGCGATCCATGAGGCTCATCTCGCCGCCCTCATCGGCGCCGTAGACGAGGTTGCCGTACACGAGACTGCCCATCGGGTCTGTCCCGTGGAGGTCGTGCGTGTGGACAGCACGGTGAACCGCGCCGTTGTGGACGAAGGCGCCCATCTCGGTCCCGGCGGGGGACTGAAGGCCACCGTAAACGAGGTTTCCGTACATCAGCACTCCATGTCTTCGGCCGCTGCGCGGCCCATCGGGGTTTCAGGATACCAGTCGTAGCGCGTCATGCCCGACTGCACGGTTTCAGCCACGTCGACCTTCAGGTCGATCGGTGCGGTCACGTCGTTGCACTTCGTGCAGGCCATGCCCGTGTAGGTCCGACCGCGCCACATGAAGGCGTGGGGGATCTCGACGCGCATGGTTCCGCAGGCGACGCACTTCATCAGAGGCCCGCTTTCGGGGGAAGGTTCTGCGCGGTGTGGACGAGGAAGCCCACGAAGAGACCGGCGCCGAGGGCTCCGAACAGGTAGTTGCGAGCGTCAGACTTCACCCACGTGTCGACCGCGTTGGTGTACGCGCCGGCTACGCCGGATCCGGGGATGTCGCCGAGGGTGGCTGCCACGATGGGCCCCAGCATGATGCCGCTGGTAAGGAGGCCGAGCGAGACGGGCGCGGACGCCTTCTTGCCCATGTACTTCTCCGCACCCTGCACCGCGAGGAGCGCGGTCACCGCGCCGGCAACGCCGCCCGTGACGAGCGTCGCGGTCGCCACAGCGGGACCGGAGAAGAGGACGGGCGTCTCGCCGAACGGCGGACGACCGGGACGGGTGTACACCATGTACGGAACTCCCGTATCAGGCGGAAGGAAGGACCACGGGGTCAGGGGCTGAGGTCCGGGAACCGGCATGTGACAGACAGTAGCGGGTCGCGGGTGTCGTGACCATCGAGCCCGTAGGGTTCGTGTGCCAACGGAGTGCCATCGGTGCGCGGCGTTCGCGTTGACGGCGACCGGAGGGACCGTTCAAGAACCGAGTTACGGAAACAGTCTATTTCTGCAACACCTCTACGATGCGCACCAGCACGGCGTTTCCGGCGACAGTTACGGAAAAGGCAGGGATTCACCGTACAAACGAAAAAACGCGCCGTTGGCAGTCCACGACGCGCACATCGTTGAGCGTTGCGTCGTGTTGCGGTACTTCCGACACGAGAGGTTCCCCATGTACGGTGCCGAGACCAGCCCCACGACCACGACGCCCGGCGTCCCCGCCGAACTCTTCATGATGCTGCCCCCCGAGGATCAGGCCCAGATCCTCAACGAGGTGGAGAAGCGCGCGCGGAACCCGAAGGCCACGTCCACCGCGGTGGACAGGGCTGTGGTCGGGATGCCCACGTTCGCGAAGGTCGCGCTCGGCGCGCTCGCTGCGTACGGCGGCTACGTCCTCGTGACGCGCGCGATGGCGGGCGGCATGTACACGCCGTCGTCCGAGCCGTTCGAGCGCGCGATGTCGCGCATGAACCGCCGCCGCTGAACTACGCGGCGCCGTCAGGGTCGGTGGGGACGTCGGTGACGTTCCACCCGCCGAGGCCGCCGAACGTCGGGAGCGGGTTCTCCGCCAACTCCTTGCGACGCTTCTCGGCTTCCGCCTCGATGTGCTTCTGCACCTCGTCCGAGAGCAGCGACTTCGCGGCGACGATGCGGACCTGCGGCGGCAGCGGCAGCCCTTCCTGCACGCGAGCGTCCGCGCGCTGCGAGCCGTCGATGTTCAGCACGCCTGACGGGTTGATCGGCATGACGCCGTACGGGATGCCGATGACCATCTGCATCACGACCATTGGCTGACCGTCAGGGCCGCGTCCGACACCCATGGCGACGTCGCCGACGTACTGCGCGAGGACGACGAAGTCTTCGGGGCTTTGCGACGCTTCGAGCAGCGTCTGGCGTTCTTCGAGGGAGAGGACGTCGGTGATCGTGAGGTTGTTCATGCCAACCGTCTATCCTGCCCCCTCGACGCGTCAACGGCGGGTTCGGGGCTTGCCGACGATGGCCTGAATGTCGTTGGTCACGTCGATCGCGGTGAAGGTGCCGGGGAAGAACCACCGCGGCGGCTTGTTCGTCAGCACCACGTGGGCCTTCGTCTCGCTGATGCCCGTCGGACGGTAGCCGTGCATCTTCGCCCACCGCACCGCGTCCTTCTTCGACCACGACCGCCGTGCGAAGTTGAACGTGTGCAACTCGCGGGGCGCGGGGAGCGGCGGCAGGAACCCGCCGACGTGGCCAAGGTCAGCCAAGATGGCCTCGTCATCGGCATCGTCGTCTTCCTGCTGCCCGCGGCTCCAGATCTTCAGCACGTCGGCGACGGTGTCCTCCTCGACGTCTGCCGCGCCGATGACGTCACGAACGAGCGTGCGCTTCGCCTCGATGACCTCTCGGATGCGCTCGTCCACCGTGCCTGCGGCGTGGATGAACCAGATCGACGTCGGCGACTTCTGCGTCATGCGGTAGATGCGCCCCTCGCACTGTTCCTCGGCGGCAGGTGTCCAGAACCGCTCCGCGAAGATGAGGTGACGGGCGTTTGTCAGCGTGATGCCTTCCGCCGCGGCGCGGCTGCCGATGAACACGGGGACGTCGCCCCGCTTGAACGACGCGATCGCGAGCGCACGGTTGCCGTGCGACGTGCTGCCGTCGATGCGGACCGACCCGATCCGCAGCCGCTGCAACCCGCGCTGGATGCCGTCGAGAACGTCGGTGTGGTCGCCGAAGATCACGACGGGCTCGCCCGCTCGGATGGCGCGCTCCGTCCACGCGACGGTCGCGTTGATCTTGCCGACGCCCGCGAGGTGCCGCAAGACGTTCATGCGGATCAGGGCCTCCGCGGCGAGCGCGCGGCGGGCGGCCTCTTCCGCTTCGCCTGCGGACATGCGCCGCGCGAGCGTGTCCTGCAGCCACTCGGAGAAGTTGTCCGCCGCCTTGCGGTACTCGCGCGCCCGGCGCTCGGGCATCGTGACGGGGACGTACTTCCGCGACTTCGGGGGCAGGTCGGTCACGTCTTCCAGCAGCCGTCGCAGCATCGGCGGGTTCTCGCTGCCGATGAGCCGCCGCAGGACCGCGAGTTCGTCTTCCTTGTTGACGATCGGCGTGCCCGTGAGGAACACGCGGTGGGGCGTGAGGCCCGCGAGCAGGCCGATCGCGCGGCTGCGGAGCGCCTCTTCGTTCTTCGCGAAGTGCGCCTCGTCCACGACGAGGAACTTCGGGCGCAACTTCGCGAGCCGCCGCAGACGGCTCGCCAGCAGCCCCCACGAGCAGATGATGATGTCGAGCCGGATGCTCGGGATGGGCGTCGTCTCGTCGGAGATGACGTAGGTCCGCGCCCACGGTGCCCAGACGCGCGCCTCGTCCTGCCAGTTCTGCGTGACCGACGCGGGGGCGATGACGAGCATGGGCGTCAACTTCCGCCGGTCGTTGGCCAACGCCGTCAGGATCTGCACGGTCTTGCCCGTGCCCGGCGCGTCAGCGAGCAGGGCGCGGTAGTCGTTCTCGCGGAGGAAGTCGACGCCTTCCTGTTGGAAAGTCTTCAGCGTGGGCATGGCCAGAAGGTAGTCACCCCGTCAGTCGTCGCAACCTCGGGAAACGCTGTCCCAGACGACGGAGGTAGCCCCCGTCGCGCAGGTAGGTGAAGCCGTAGTACGCGGCCATCCCGGCCAGCCCGATCCACAGGATCGAACCCCCCGTGCCCGCCTGCAGCATCCCCTCGCCGCGCAACTTCATGGTCGCGGAGTCGTAGCCCGCGATCGGCTTCGCGCGGATCGACGCGCCCGCGAGGTAGCCCGCGATCACCTTGCCCGCGAGTTGGCCCGTGCCCCACGGGGTCCCCGCGAGTGCCGCCGCCGTCTGGTCAGGCGACGCGCTCGCCTTCAGCGCGGAGACGATCGTCGCGTACCGCGAGTGCTGCAGCGTCTTGACCGTCGCATCGACCCCGTCCTGCGCGGACACGTAGTTCTTGACCTTGTGGGTGTTGTAGATCGTCGCGCCCGGCAGGTCGTAGGTCGTGTTGAACGGGTTGAAGCGCGCGGACGCGCCTTCCGCCTGCCGCCACCCGTAGAGGTACAGCAGGTTGTTCTTCGTCACGGGTGCGCCGAGGTCGCGGAGGATGGCTTCGTAGAACGGCTGCTCGGCGGTGAGTTTCTCGGACATGGATCACCCCGTCAGGCGGCGGAGCCGCGGGAAACGCTGCCCGATGGGGCGGAAGAGGCCCTTCTTGCGGGCGTAGTAGATGCCGCCGCCGATGGCGAGCAGTCCGAGCAGGCCGATGCCGACCTTCGCGGCTTCGCGGGTGATGATCGACAGCGGGTCGATGAGCGTGCCGCCGCGGTACGGCTCGCCCTTCCAGATCTCCAAGTGGAGATGCGGGCCCGTCGAGAGACCCGATCCGTACGCGCCGGGTGCGCCGCCCGACAGACCGACGACGCCGCCCGACTTCAGGCGGTCGCCGACCTTCACGCTCACGCCCGAGAGGTGCAGGTACCGCGACCAGTAGCCGTTTCCGTGGTCGACGTTGACGTAGGTCCCCGCCTTCGGGTGGTTCATCTGGATGTACTTTACGGTGCCGCCGCCGATCGCCATGATCGGCGTCCCCACGTCAACGGGGATGTCGATCGCGCCGTGCTGCGCCTGCGTGATCGTCTTGCCGTCTACGGTCAGGGTGCGGGGTCCGAACGTCGAGGAGACGTAGCGGTCCCGCAGCGTGCCGCGGATCATCACCTTCGGGGGAAGAGGCCACGAGAACATCAGCGCGTCCTCCGCGTCGGCTTGCGCTTGCGCGTCGCCTTCGGCTTCTTCGCCTTCGGCTGCTTCAGCGGCTTCACCTTCGGCTGCTTCTTCTTCGGGTTCGCGGCCTTCACGGCGCGGGCGACCGCTGCCGCGGCGCGCTCGACCTGCCCCTCGATCTTCTCGATGCGGCGCATCAGCCGCGTCGCCTCGGCCTGCAACTGGTCGCGGGCGTACTTCGCCTGCGCCGTGCGCTTGCCCTTCAGCAGCGTCAGCCGACGGCGCACGATGCCGAGGTCGCGGCGAACGGCGGGCAGGCTGGCGGCGAGCCGCTCCTGCTTCTCCTGCGCCTCACGGACCTTCGTGAAGCGGTTGGAGCCCCGCGGCTTGCGGAGCGTCGGGGCTCGACGGTTGGGCCGCAGAAGCGGGCCCGCCTCTTCGCGGCTCATGGCCTGCTCGCTCTCTTCCACCGTCTCACGCACCGCCGCGCCCCTGCGGCGGGAGCCTTCCGGTCGCCCCATGCTCGCGATCGGCGGCAGGTACTCCGCGGGGCCGACCATCCTGCGGAGCGCGGCGTCGATCTCCCGCAGCCGCACCTCGTTCCCCTTGAACGCGGCGAAACTGTTGGCCCCCGCCTGCGCCTTGATCTGCTCGTAGATCTCGGCGAGGGCGTCTGCGCGGCTCCGCGCGTCGCTGCCCGACAGGGCGCGCGCGAGAATGAGGTCCGCGACGACGTTCTGCTCGTCGGCGTTGGTCACGCCGAGGTCCTTCATGATCCCCTTGACGTATTCTGTGACCGCAGGCGTGCTCTTGCCTTCGGCAGGGATCTGCGCGATGCGACCGCGAGCCGTCAGC
>Ga0181348_1000066_pt1 | contig 34304 bp, 39 predicted proteins | sample Su13VDMM110DN_FD_130092 | JGI IMG/M metagenome (GOLD analysis project Ga0181348, IMG submission 130092) | Freshwater viral communities from Lake Michigan, USA - Su13.VD.MM110.D.N | ecosystem: Environmental > Aquatic > Freshwater > Lake | place: USA: Michigan | collected 2013-07-16
CAGCAAGATCTCACTGTGGAGGGTTTCAGAGATGATGCCCGACGACTAGACAGATTTTCACGTTGGTCCAAGATCAGTGAAGTGTATGCTTTGCCGGCGTTCTTGACCGGTCTAGGGCAAATTGTTCCTTGGATAAATGTTGAATACATAGGAAGCACTGCAATTGAAGTGCATCTACGCTACAACGATGATTTTCGAAATCACTCAGGTGATGTCATATACCCTGTATGGAAGGACAATCCTTTGCCGCAACCCGTGGGCTCAACTTGGTACCCCAGCCCTGGTGGAGATAGATTGGGTTTTTGGATAGTGAATAAATAACAACTATGCGTATCAACGAAATATTAACAGAATCCAAAAATTCACTGGCACAGTGGCGCAACGAAGAACCGGTAGCACTTGTCAAGAGTCTGACCAAGAAGTTGGGTCAACCCGACGAACTCACAGAAAATCGTGCTGTGTGGTACGACAAAGATGGCTTCAAGCGTATAGAAGTCCTAGATGAATATATCTTACACTGCTGCCCAGAACCACACTATGACTATGTGTACAGCACCATAGATCTGCATGTGCCCAAGAAGTTTGTGAGAGTGCTGGCAGAATCATCAGAAAGCATTCTATTGGATCTGCTGAAAAACGAAGTGAGTGCTAGATGTGCCACACTCAGCGCCAACGCAGTGACTCTGAACTATGTGTTGGATGTGGTTTCTGGTCGAGTACAAGGCAGCAAAGCGGAATATGAAACACGCATCAAACAACTGTACAAGAACAAGTTAAATCCGGATCCAGAATGGTGGCCAGATGTGACCAAGGAAATGAGAAAATGAAAAAACTACTTGCACTGTTGCTAATCGTTCCTGCGCTGGCCGTTGCACAAAAAACACCCAAAGGCGTGGTGTATGATGCACAAATTATCAGAGTGAGTGATGGCGACACAGTTGTGATCGCCGCCCCCTTTTTACCTGCTCCGCTCAAACCAGAACTGGCTGTCAGAATCTTTGGAGTTGACACGCCTGAAAAAGGACATCGTGCCCAATGTCCCCGAGAAAATGAACAAGCCCTCGTGGCGAGTAAATTTACAACCCAAGCCATTACAGGAGCTAAAAAACATCAAGTTATTATCTATGGATGGGATAAGTTTGGTGGCCGTATCTTGGGAGATATCCTGGTAGACGGACACAGCATTCGTTCGGGACTTATCAGCAATGGCCTGGCCCGTGAGTACTATGGCGACGCCAAGGTCAGCTGGTGCAACTGACTTAAATTGCCAAACTGATCTGCCTGTGTGTAAATAAACACATGAGCAATTTCTTTTGTGCCGCCCCGTGGCGTGGCTTACATATCAATCCTCGAGGAGATGTCAAAACCTGCTGTGCTGGCAATCCCAACATGCTGGGCAATCTCAACTCACACAGTATCACAGAAATTCTCAATAATAATACCATGAAAGAAATTCGCCGCAGTCTTGCTGTTGGGCAAGCACATGAGTATTGCAGCAATTGTGTACAAGCTGAACGTTTTGGTGCTGAATCTGAACGTGCCTGGCATAATCGTGTCAACCCTGATTTTGATTTTTCTCAAGCAGGATCACAATATCACTATCCTGTGATAGTGGACATACGCTGGAATACAACTTGTAATCTAAGTTGTAACTATTGTGGTGAATTGTGCAGCAGCAAGTGGGCTGCTTTGAAAAAAGTACCATTCAAATCAGGAGCTCGGCCGTATTACGATCAAGTGTGTGACTTTATCGAACAGCACCAGGAACACATACATGAAGTGGCACTGGTTGGTGGCGAACCCTTGCTGTTGCCTGAGAACAACCGACTGTTAGATGTGATTCCCCCAGATGCTATTGTGACCTTGATCACCAACATGAGTGTGGATTTAGAAAACAACAACATATTCCAAAAATTAGCACAGCGCAAACGTGTGGGCTGGAGCATGAGCTTTGACAACATAGGCCCACGCCTTGAGTATGTGCGACATGGCGCCAGTTGGCCTCTGATACAAAAGAACTTGGTCACAATCAAAAATCTAATGCAGACACAAGGGCACTGGGGCGGCATTCATGCAGTGTACAATGTCTACAGCGCCACTGGCATTTGTGAATTTAGACAATTTGCCCAAGATGCTGGTGTCACTGTGCTGTGGCAGAACTTGTTTCAGCCCGACTACCTGGATCCATTCTTGCACGGACCTGCAGTTGCTGCGGCAGCAGCAGAAGAAATTCAAAAGTTCTATCTGTCTGGCCAAGCAACTGCAGTCGAAAAAACATTCTTTGATAACTCTCTAGCTATGTATCAAGCAGTCACCGCTGCTGCACCCGGTATTGAACACAAATTTAAACAACACATACAAGAAATTGAAAATCAATATCACACAGACCAAGCAGGAAACTTTGTTCAGTTATGGCCCGAGCTGGAGCATTTGTGCAAATAACACTGAATTGATTTTGGATAGAAAATATATTCCAACCAGGAACATAACACTTTATGAATACTTCTTTATTCCCTGACAACATCATGCCTCCATACCAGACCAATTATGCCCGCAGAGGACAGACCATACATTGGAACGGGACCGATACCTTGCAATGTTATGAAAAAAATATGCAAAAAAGTTCAACTCGTGATTTGTTGCACAAACTGGGCTGGATCGATTCTGTTGTTGAATATGCCTACAATAGTCATGGCTACAGATGCAAAGAATTTGATAACAGGCCATGTGCTCTGGCATTGGGATGCAGTTTTACTGAAGGAACAGGATTGCATACAGAGCAAACCTGGCCGCACCTGTTGTCCTCTATGTTGGATTTGACAGTGTGGAATTTGGGCAGCGGCGGAGCCTCAATTGACACTGTGTTTAGAATTCTGGAATACTATATTGATAGATTGAAGCCAAAATCTATTTTTCTTTTGATTCCACCCGAACCAAGATTTGAGTATTGTGACATCAATAACGGATTTCCCATAATACAAATCAGCACCCTGGGCCGGCATGAAAGCTTTGCCAAAGAATGGTTGTCGCAATCTTTCAATGGAATTTATAACACAAAAAAGACCATGCTGGCCATGGAACAAATATGTGCAAAATCCAATGTTCCGTTATTTGCATGTTCATCCATTGGTGCTCTGGACAACAATACTGGAACTTTCAACTGGAACCATGGCCATGTTGATCTTGCCAGGGATCTGATGCATCCTGGAGAACTTTACCAAAAATACATAGCAAATGTCATGTATTTGCAGCATCAAAAAAATATTGAAGTGGCCACATCATGAGCAACGCCCTCGAAACAGTGCTGGTCAAAGCACCGCATCGACAACAACTCTACTCAGAACAAGAACTGCAACAGTTTGCTGCCTGTGCCGACCCTGTGACTGGTCCGCTGTATTTCATGGACAACTTCTTTTATATCCAGCATCCCACACGTGGTAAAATGCTGTATCATCCGTACGATTATCAGAAACGACTTATACACACCTATCACAACTATCGATTTTCGATCAGTCTGATGCCGCGACAAACAGGCAAGTCAACATCAGCAGCAGGCTATCTTCTGTGGTATGCTATGTTTGTACCAGATTCCACAATTTTGATTGCTGCACACAAGTATACAGGTGCACAGGAGATTATGCAGCGTATCAGATATGCATATGAACTGTGTCTCAATCACATTAGAGCAGGTGCTACCAGTTACAACAAAGGCTCCATTGAGTTTGAAAACGGTTCACGCATTGTATCGCAAACCACTACAGAAACCACAGGCCGGGGTATGAGTATATCACTCTTGTACGCTGACGAATTTGCGTTCGTGAGACCCACCATTGCCAAAGAATTCTGGACGTCAATTTCGCCCACCCTGGCCACTGGTGGTAAAGCCATTATCACAAGCACACCCAACTCAGACGAAGATCAGTTTGCGTTCTTGTGGAAAGGTGCCAACAAGACCGAAGACGAGCACGGCAATCCCACTGAACTGGGCATCAACGGATTCCGGGCGTTTCGCAGCTACTGGCGAGAGCATCCTGAACGTGGAGATCAATGGGGAGCACAGCAACAGGCTCAACTGGGCGAAGAACGATTTCGCCGAGAGATTGATTGCGAGTTTGTGATCAATGATGAGACCTTGATTGCTCCTATCAAGTTGATGGACATACAAGGCATAGAGCCTCTGCGTCGCACAGGGCAGGTGCGATGGTATTCTGAACTCAAACCCAATGCCATGTACATTGTTGCCCTGGACCCAAGTCTGGGCACTGGCAGCGATCCTGCTGCTATTCAGGTGTTCGAAGCAGGCACAACTGAGCAGGTGGCCGAGTGGCGCCACAATCGTACTGACATACCCACACAAATACGCATCCTGGTGGACATTGTCAAAGAGTTACACGCAGTCACCCGGGATGACAAAAGCATCTATTACTCAGTGGAAAACAACACGCTGGGCGAAGCAGCACTGATCTCCATTGCTGAATATGGGGAAGAAAACATCCCGGGCTATTTTCTCAGCGACAATTCAGTCACAGGCAGTTCTGGACGCAGATTCCGCAAGGGCTTTAACACCACTCACAAAAGCAAAATCACAGCCTGCAACAAGTTCAAAATTCTTGTGGAATCTGACCGTATGAAAATACGCAGTAGGCCCTTGGTCAGTGAGCTCAAGAACTTTGTGGCCCTGGGCACTAGCTATGCTGCCAAACCTGGTGAAACTGATGATTTGGTCATGGCCAGTTTGCTGGCGGTTCGCATGCTGATGATGCTGCAGACCTATCATAGTGAACTGGACACGCACCTCAAAGATCATGGAGACTCCATTGTAGAGCCATTCCCATTCATATCTGTAATGGGCTAACGCATAAATAACACACTATGGCACAAGAAAATATATCTGTACAATTAAATGACCTGTTGGCCAGCCGCGACTTTCGGCCTGAACTGCTGGACCGTGAAGGCCGCCCAACTGATGCTGAAAACGCCGACATTTTTACATTTGACTATGTGAGCAGCAGCGGCAAAGACTACGGCACCATGGTTATTATTCTGGACACTGAAAACGAAATGCAAGTGTTCTACGGGGACAATCTTGGTCGCAGCATGGAAGGCAACGATAAAAACGAATTCTTTGACTTTGTGCAGCACCTGCACAAGTTTGCCAACATGCGACGTTGGACCTACAGTCCCAAGAACATCAACCAAGTCAAGTACACCATGCAGGGTCTTGCTGCCATCAAAGAAGGCCTGTTCGAAGGCTACTATGGCACACGAAAAGTCAGTTACTCAGGCGAACCCACACAGGCTCGACTGATAATACAACACAATCGACCTCTAGGCGAAACAGATGCTCGATATCGCTATGTGGAAAGCTTGTTTATCGAAACAGTGGATTCAGAGCGTTTCAAACTGCAGTTCAAAAATCTAGCAGGTGCTCGAGCCATGCTGGAGCATGTGCGTCAAGGTGGCCGCCCTTATGATGTGCGCGGCAGTCACATTACTGAAATGGTCAGTGAAATTGCCACACTGGCAAGATTCAACCGTGCCAGTGCTGGCCGTGTGCTGGAAGGAGTCACGGCTGAACTGGTGACTGAAGCACAGGTCTACTACAAAAACATAAGAGAAAATCTCAAAAGAATGGGCAGCTCACGTGGCTACAAAACTTATTTTGAGTCCTGGCATCCTGCTGAAACCACTCTACAAGAAGAACTGGTAGATTCTATCAAGACCATGTTTGTGGAACAGACTCTGGACAGCCGAATTGAAGCAGCACTGCCTGTGCTGGCACGACTACAACAAGAGAACCGTATGAAAGAAGCTGACATATTTGAATCATGGGCCCAACGCTTGATTGAGGGCACCTGGGCCTTGCCCGAAACTCCAGAACAACAGCAACGACTACAAGATCTCATGAGCCGTGAATTAATTGTGGGGCCTGATGCTACCAATGCCACAGAGCAACTGTATGACCTAGTGGGTGATGATATCTTGTTTGATCGACTGAGTGAATTGGCTGAAAGAGATCCCAGAGCCAATGTCTTTGACGATACCGAAGTTATGAATCGGCTGGCTGAACTGGGTATTCAAATGCCTGCTGAACCAGCAGCTGATCAGTCCCAACCAGTTCAAGAAAGTCGTGTAAAAGAATTGGCCATGGATCTTGAAGATCCTCTCATGAGCAATGAAGAATTTGAAACCAAGTATGGCAAGTCACGAGAAGAAATACTGCAGGATCAATCAGATCAGCAAAATATGGACGAAGACGCAGTGGATGACTTCCTGGCACGTGGTGGCGAAATCCAACAGGGCAAATTCCGCAAGCCGCGCAAAAGCGAACGGACTGATTACGGCAGTCGCCACATTGGTGGCATGCGTGATGCAGCGGCCGGCAAAGCTGGCAAAACACTGGGCAAAGCGGCTGCAACCAATTTTATGGGCGGCGGCAAAGCAGTGGTAGGTGAGCAAGGCATAGCAGAAGGCGCCATGCCAGCGGCGGTGATTCGAGTCAAAGAAAAAATTCGTCAAATGTCCGACGCTGAAAAGAAAGAATACTTTAAAGGCAAGACTCAAGAGCAACTGCAACAAATGGCTCGACGACATGGCTACGGCGAAAATAGCAATGTGTACGCCAAGTATGCTGCACAAGGCCTGAATGAATTTGCTCCTGGTGGCGGCGGTGATGACGACATCGGCGATGATCCATACAAGTACCCTGATCCCAAACCGTATGGTCGTAGTATAAATTTCTTTGGTCAATTTGAAGCAGATCATTTTGATAAGGAAGATATCAATGATGCCACTGGTGAGTTCAAAGGCTACTGGAACTACGACGGTAAGCCAAAACTAATTGCCTATTTCAAATTTAACGATCCAGCACGAACTGGTGGCGATGATCCAGGCATGGGCTGGTACTATGAACCACAGAACGAAGGCGTGGCAGAAGCCTTGGGCGATCTTAGACCCAAACTGGGCAGCAAGCGCGATCAGGGCAAGAGTGTTCGCAAATGGCGCCAGGACCGTGGCCTGGACGAGTCGGGCATGGCAGAAGGCCAGATGAGTGATATTGACATCGAATACCAAGATTACAAAACAGTCAGCCCTCGTGAGTTCTACAACATGTATAAAATAACCAAGCAAGCGTGGTTTGCAAAATACAAAAATATGTTGCCACAACAAGGTGTGGCTGAAGGCCTGGCACAAGACGAAGCCGAAGAAGAATATGGCGGTTGGCGAGCAGAGTTTGTAAATGAAATAAATTACAATACATTCGAAGTTAGAGTAGAAAATGTCAGGGCAAGAGAATCAGCAAATTTTATTATCAGACCGGTTGACATGGTTTCTTATGGTCCAACACTGGCAATAGAAACCATGGATGTGCATGATTTACAAACTGGTCAAACAGAAAGTTGGACCAATGATGACCCAGCACCCCAGGGTCCTATTGCGTTTGCCATTAGTGCTTTGTTTTATGATGATAAACAACTTCAAAAGAAATTGAACAACATTATTGACACACATAACACTAAAGGTCAAGACATGATGCCAGGCCTGAACCAACGTCGCAGCATAGGCCAAGAAGTGGATGCCGACGCCTATATCGATTCAGGCGAAAAGACTCAGGCCGCAATGACAAAAATGAAACAAGGCATGGCTGAAGGCCTAAACGAATTTGCAATGAGTGACAATGACGGCAACGATGGCTTCAGTGATGACACACTTCGACAGCTGGCAGCACAGTGGTACAACGGTGATGAAGATCCTAAAGTGGAACAAACACTGGCAGCAGCAGGCTGGGAAATTGGCCAAGACGAAGGCTATGATGATACACCGGGTGTGTTTGTGGTACAAGCCGGAGACATCAACGGCCGCAGCTATATCAGCTGGCCTGCTCACGAACTGGAAGGGTTGGAGGAAGATTTAAGCCGTAGAGGGTTCTTGCGAGGCCTAGGCGCTGCCGCGGTTGGCCTTGGCGCCGCTGGTTCTGCTCAAGCCCGATCATCTGATGCTTCACGAAAAGAAGATGCTGAGGCCCTGGCATTACTGGCCAGAGGTATGACTCCTGAACAAGTTGCTAAAAAATTAGGAGTTCCTGGACCAAATCACGGGCAGACACATCAGATGAGTGGTCAGTGGGGGTCGATCAATCGGGCAGCAGCACAGCTTCAACGACAACGAGCAGCTGAAATAAAAGAAAGTCAAGCAGGTGATGCCTTGTTGGCCAGAATAAAGAGTCTGGCCCTGCTGCGATAACAAATTGAAATGCTTGATCTTTTTCAGCTCAATCCCTGGACAAAACAAGCGATAATTCCCATCGACGAGAGTACTGTTTGGCTAAAAGACCATTTTGGCGGGTTTGATTCTGACTATAAAAATTGGTTGTTAGACACATTTGATCCAGGCACTACTATCTTGTCTGAATACTTGTTACCCGAAAATGTTAAATCTAAGTATGATTTTTTGAACATATTGTTTCATGCCAATTTAATGATCCACAACAATCATTTTCAGAAATTTGTACTTTATGCAGCCAACCATACGTTAGATCACAAATTGCAACTGGATCGAACTAACTTTTTAAGTTCGTTCAACATGAATTATTATCTGGAAAGACAACAACTGGTAGCTTGGCTGCACGAATTAGGATGGTTTGATGATAATTTTTGTTCAAAATACTTTGCAATTGATCAAGACACTGTTGATGTAAAATCACTATATTTAAAATACATTGGTCATGATTATGATTGCTTGTCAAAAACTATAGCAAGAAATCATTTTTATTGCAAAATTGTTCAATTTGACAACCATGAAACGCCGCTGGATCAGTGGCGGCTGCCAACAGGGGTGGATCACCTTAACAATTTAATAACACTCTCAAGAAAAAATAAAAAATCATTTGTTAATTTAGTGTCCGAAACTCATCCAGCCCACTATGTTCCGTTTCCTACTGAAAAATTTTTGTATCCAGTTGTGCACAAAACGTTATGGGTAGCCCATGCTCAACCAGGATATCATAAATTTCTTAATGATTTTATGGGGTTTCGTATGTATCAGTGCTTTGATTATGAATTTGATCGAGAATTGGATTCAATTGATCGAATAGGCAAAATCACACAGATGTTGAAAAAATTTTCAACCATGACGCAAGATGAGTGGCACAGTGTCTACAAACAAGAAAAAGACACCATTGAGTTTAATTTTGAACACGTGGCCAGTGGAAATTTTATAAAACATCTACAGCAGTTTGATCAAGCATCCACAAAATATCCAACTTTGCCTACACCGTATAAATAAAACAAAGAAAGATGTGTAGTGGCACACCTTTTGGTAGACAACTAATTTAACCAGTTCCGTAGGAAACACAGACAGGCTGTGTTAAAATAACCTTGTAGGCAACATTTAAGTAAATCTTAAATTTTTAAAATCATATTAACGCACAAGAAAGGCAACACAATATGGCATCATTAGCAGACATTCGCGCACGTTTGGCAGCAGCCGAAAACAAAGGTTCCAACAACTCCCAAGGCGGAGGAGACCGATCAATTTACCCACACTGGAACATGGAAGAAGGACAAAGTGCCTCGCTTCGATTTCTAGCTGATGGCAACTCCAAAAACACATTCTTCTGGATCGAACGGCAAATGATCCGACTGCCATTCAATGGCGTCAAGGGCGAAATGGACTCTAAACAAGTCATGGTCCAAGTGCCCTGCGTGGAAATGTGGAACGATACTTGTCCAATCTTGGCCGAAGTTCGTGGCTGGTTCAAAGACAAGAGCCTGGAAGACATGGGTCGCAAGTACTGGAAGAAACGCAGTTACATTTTCCAAGGCTTTGTGCGTGAAAACCCCATTGCCGACGACAAAACTCCGGACAATCCTATTCGCAAGTTTATCATTGGGCCTCAGTTGTTTACCTTGATCAAGGCTGCCTTGATGGATCCAGAACTGGAAGAATTACCAACTGATACCTTGCGTGGACTAGACTTCCGTATTGCCAAGACTTCCAAAGGTGGTTATGCTGACTACAACACCAGCAAGTGGGCTCGCAAGGAATCGTCCTTGACTGAAACTGAACAGGCTGCTGTGGAAGCATATGGTTTGTTTGACTTGAGCACATTCTTGCCCAAGCGTCCCGGCGATGTGGAACTGCGTGTGATCAAGGAAATGTTTGAAGCGTCAGTGGATGGACAGCCTTATGATACCGAGCGCTGGGGTCAGTACTTCCGTCCTGCTGGTGTCAACGCACCTGCTGGCGGTTCACTCACAGTAGATGGACACGGCGATGTGCATGACACACCTGCCAAGCCAGCAGCACGTCCAGCACCTGCAGCAAACTTTGACGAAGATGTTGAGGTAGCAGAAAAATCTTTTGCTACTGAGCCCGTTGCTGCTCCAAAATCAACGCAGAAGGCCGAAGACATCTTGGCCATGATTCGCAGCCGCCAGGCCAAGTAATCATGTTTAGTGAGATAGATAAATCTATCTTTCCTGATAGCTGCGAGATACTAGAAATAGTGCCCTCGCAGCTATTTGTCTATCCAATTTTTAAAAATGGTAGCTCGTCGCTGAGTAAATCAGCTGCTGCTGCCGGCTGGAAAACGCTGAACCAGCATGATATATCCAATATTCAAACACCAATCACAGTTTTTTTACGTGATCCTCGAGAACGATTTATCAGTGGAGTAAATACATTTCTACAACTTTGTCAAAGAGAGCATGGTGAACTAGACCCCAAGACAATTTTATTTTTTGTAGGGAAATATCTGTTTCTAAACAGACATTATGCTCCTCAATTTTTTTGGTTAATCAATCTGGCTAGACACAGTCAGGCACCTTTAAAATTTCAACATGTTGATGATATAAAAAATCTAACTGCTGTTTATCACCGCACTGACATTGTACCTCCTACTTCAGAGTTTTTGAAGGGTATTGAAAATTTTCCCTGGGAAAAATTAGAATTGTATTTTTTGTTAGATCAACTGTTGATTGACCGTATAGGGCAAGAGATAAAATTTGTAGAATTAATCAATACTATCAAAAAAACTCACAGTGATCTATACCAACTGATAGTTGATCACACACACCAGATTTCAAATGCACTGCCCAAGACTTGATCACTTTGTGCGACTGAATTATGATGGCACAGTAGGGCGCTGCGGTCATATGGTTAATGCACCGCAATTTGAAAATTTAGATCAACTAGACAACAGCAATTGGCTAAAAGAAGTTAAACAACAATTTGAAAAAAATCAATGGCCCAAAGAATGTGTTCGTTGCAACCAAACTGAAAATTTAGGGCAAGGCAGCATACGACTTAACACAATAAATTTTGATCAATTGCAAACACACCCGGACTATCTTATTGTGGGAGGAGTGCTAGATAATGTGTGTAACAGTGCATGTTTGACCTGCAATGAAAATCTAAGTACAAAAATTGGTAGCTTAAAAAACAAATATTATCCTATCGTAGACAACTCTGTGCGTTTTTGGAACTTTCCCCAGGAACGCATTGTGCATTTAGACATCAATGGAGGAGAACCTAGTGCTAGCAAAAATTACAAAAAACTCTTGGCCAACCTACCCAAGAATGTCAAATCAGTACGAGTAAATACCAATGGTTCTTTGATCATTGATGAACTGCAAGATCTAGCAGCAACAGGCATAAAGGTCACTGTGACAGTGAGTCTGGATGGCATCGGATCAGTGCACGATTGGGTACGTTGGCCAATCAAATGGGATAAATTTTACAACAACTTGATGAAATATCAGTCAATGCCAGGCATAGACCTAAATACCTGGACCACAGTGAGTGCATTGAATATTGGTGATTTTCAAAATATTCAGAATTTTATCAACCAACATAATTTGCAACATTCTTATGCATTGTTAGATACACCCAGGGTGTTGAATGTCAGATACAAAAATTCTCTGACTCAATCATATGACGCAGTATTTCCCGGACATGTTGCAATTGACAAAAACAATCAACATGAACTAGACCAATTTTTACACAAACAACAGCAACTAAGATCGTGAAAATAGCAATAACTGGACACACTGCAGGAATTGGACAATCTTTGGCTGCTCAGTATGCTGCTCGGGGGCATGAGATTGTTGGACTCAGTCAGCGACATGGTCATAATATCCGAGTCACACAAAAAATAGCAAATCTGATAGAACCTTGCGATGTGTTTATCAACAATGCTCAAGCAGGTTACGCACAAACTGAACTGTTGTTTGAAATGGTCAAGAGATGGCAAGGCACAAAAAAACATATTGTTGTGATCAGTACCATGATGACTCAAACTCCAGTGAGTGAAGCAGTTGGTCTAGAAATGGACCAATATCGTGTGCAAAAAATAGCACTAGAAGAAGCAGTCAAACAAATCAGACATCGACAACTTGGAGTAACTATTACAATAGTGAGACCGGGAAATATTGCCACCAGTGTTGAAAAAACTGTTCCTCCAGCAGCAGATGTTGACCGTTGGGCACAAGTATTAATCAATATATTTGAGTTGGCTTCTCCTGACTTGGCAATCAAAGATATAAGTCTGGGCCCAATATGACACCAAAAGACATACTAACCAACCAGAGTTTTTGTCCCATACCATGGACCGGCCTGATGTACAATTTCAATGGCAAGGTAAAAAATTGTATTCGCAGCACAAACAGCATGCCCATTGGAAACATCTGTGACCAGTCAATTGAGGACATTGTTGTTGGTCAGTCCAACACATCAAGACAACAAAATATTATTGACCAACAATTGGTGCCCAGTTGCCAACCTTGTTACGAACTTGAGAGAGGCAAAACAAATTTCGATATTATTAGCGATCGAATATTTTATATTCGCGAACTCAAAACAGTGCCATTGGCCACTTATCAGGCAGGAAATTTTGATTTACAAACAATTGATGTTAGATGGAGCAATCTATGTAATTTTTCTTGTGTGTACTGCAGCCCCGAATTCAGCAGCAAGTGGGCTGCAGAATTAAAGATCACAACACCTACTCCCAGTCCAGAGCAGTTGGAAAACTTTCGAGAATACATTTACAAAAACGCACACAAACTCAAGCATGTGTATCTGGCTGGCGGCGAACCATTGTTGATGAAAGAAAATTTAGAACTGTTACAAAAATTAAATCCTGAAGTAAAACTGCGTGTAAACACCAACCTGAGTAAAGTTGATTCAAAAATATTTGACGCAATTTGCAAGTTTAAACATGTGCATTGGACAGTGAGTATAGAATCAATCCAGCAAGAATTTGAGTACATCAGACACGGTGGTGTTTGGAAAGATTTCTTAGAAAACTTAACAATAATACGACAGCTTGATCACAAAATATCATTCAACATGTTGCATTTTTTGTTAAATTATAAAAGTGTTTTTCAGTGTGTTGATTATTTGAGCAATATTGGATTTCACAACAATAGTTTCATAATTGGTGCTTTGGCCAATCCTGAGTATCTAAATATTAGACATCTGCCTGATCATGTGTTATACTCAGTGACTGATGAACTAGAACAAAGGATTTCGCGACAACCAGGATATCTGCTCGAAGACAGTTATCGTAATCTTTTGCACTATATTCAACAACCATTTGAGAAGAATTTAAGAGACTCTTTTGAAAAGCTAACAGCGTTAGATCAACGAAGAAACTTAGATAGCAGTTTGATTTTTAAAGATTTATACAATTTAAGATAAGGAAACACCATGGGCAAACCATTTGACATTTCAAAATTCCGCAAGGACATCACAAAAAGCATCCAGGGCCTCAGCATTGGATTCAACGATCCCACAGACTGGATCAGTACCGGCAACTATGCACTGAACTATCTAATCTCAGGAGACTTTGACAAAGGTATTCCACTGGGCAAAGTAACAGTGTTTGCTGGTGAATCGGGAGCCGGCAAGAGCTATATCTGCAGTGGCAACATTGTAAAGAACGCACAAGATCAGGGTATCTTTGTTATTCTCATTGACACAGAAAACGCACTTGACGAATCTTGGTTACACGCACTTGGTGTTGACACCGGTCCAGACAAGTTGCTCAAGCTCAACATGAGCATGATTGATGACGTTGCCAAAGCAATCTCCACATTCATGACAGACTACAAAGCACTGCCGGAAGAAGAACGCATGAAAGTGCTATGGGTCATTGACTCATTGGGCATGTTGCTGACTCCCACAGACGTCAACCAGTTTGAAGCAGGCGACATGAAAGGTGACATGGGCCGCAAGCCCAAGGCACTAACCGCACTTGTTCGTAATTCTGTCAACATGTTTGGTAGTTACAATGTGGGCCTGGTTTGTACCAACCATACCTACGCCAGCCAAGACATGTTTGATCCCGATGACAAGATCTCCGGTGGTCAAGGTTTCATCTACGCCAGCAGTATTGTGGTTGCCATGAAGAAAATGAAACTCAAAGAAGATGAAGATGGCAACAAGATTACTGATGTCATGGGTATTCGCGCCGGATGCAAGGTAATGAAAACACGCTATGCCAAACCGTTCGAAGGCATGCAGGTCAAAATCCCTTACTCAACTGGCATGAGCCCACATTCAGGTCTGACTGACCTGATTGAGAAAAAAGGTCTGCTCAAGAAAGAAGGCAACAGCCTGGTGTTTACCACCAGCGATGGCGAAATCATCAAGAAGTTCCGCAAAGGGTGGGAACGCAACGACGACGGTTGCTTGGATGTGGTTATGAAAGATTTTGGCAATCAAAAGGGTGAGGTAACTACTACAGATGAGGAGACAGCAGAATGAGTACAGATGTAGCAGCAGAAATTTGGGGAGAACTTCGTCGTTACGTAAACGTGGTGGACCGTGACGAAGCAGCTGAAACTGTGGTTGCAGTGTTGATCGACAATGACTATGACGCAGATCAAATTCGTAACATTTTCAAGGGCGATACTGAAATCAAACGTGCCTTGGCTGCGTATGTCAACCGTGACGTAGAAGAAACCCCCGAAGACGATTATGAAGAAGAGTCAGACCTCGACGAAGATGAACGCTGGGAAAACTAATGTCCGATCGTTATTTTCCGATCAAGACTCAGACCGCATGTCAATTAAAATGGACCTGGAGTACCCTGTTTCTCAACAAGGGTACTACCAGTTCGTGCCATCGAGTCAAAAAGGAACAAATAACAGCTGAAACATTTGATTCTTTTCACAACACTCCAAAAAAGTTAGCAGACCGAACACTAATGCTCAACGGAGAATGGCCAACGGAAGGATGTGATTATTGCAGCAGCATCGAACAAGCTGGCGGCTCAAGCGATCGTATGATGCATCTCAAGATTCCAAATCTTGTTCCGCCTGAACTTGATCAGAATCCTGAAGAAATCACAGTGACTCCTCGAATTGTAGAAGTATATTTTGATAATGTCTGCAACATGAGTTGTTTGTACTGCGACGAAATGTTCAGTAGTACAATATATCAAGAAAATCAAAAATTTGGGCCTTTTGAAAAACACGGAATACTGATCAAAAATCAAACAAAAGAGCCCGAACGTCTCAATGATCTAACTCAGGCGTTCTGGAGATGGTTTGATGCAAATTATACCGCAGTGTTTAGACTACATGTTCTTGGCGGCGAACCTTTTTATCAACCGCAGTTTGATACCATGTTAGATTTTTTTGAATCTCATCCAAGCCCCCATCTTGAGCTAAATGTAATAAGCAATTTAAAAATTTCTAAGTCTAAACTTGTTACCTATGTTGAAAAAATAAAAAAATTAGTAGCAGAAAGAAAAATTAAAAGATTTGATTTGACCGCAAGTATTGATTGTTTTGGAAAAGAACAAGAATATGTGCGTTACGGAATGAATCTAGAACAGTGGAAAGAAAATTTTAATTACCTGGTCAATCAACGATGGATCACACTGAACATAAATCAGACTTTAACAGGGCTGACCATCAAAACTGTTCCTGAATTAATTGAGTATATTGGACAGATTAAAAAAAATCGAAAAATAGGCCATCATTTTTCAATAGTGGTTGGGCCTTACAAATTTTTACATCCAGGAATATTTGGCCCAGATTTTTTTGCTAAAGATTTTGATAGAATACTAGCAACAATGTCTGACGACACAGTGTGGGATCAACATGCTAAAAAATACATGACAGGTATAAAATTACAAGTTGAATCTTGCGAAAAAAATCAAGAAAAAATACAACAATTGGCCATGTATCTAGACGAGCTGGACAGACGTAGAAATCTCAATTGGCGTGTAACATTTCCCTGGCTAGAGAAAGAATTAGATCATGTGGTATAATCGTGTTGTTGCTGATCTGGGCCAGATCCCTGATTTCATTGCTCATTACGAGCAAGAACTGGACCTTGCCCGCCGCGACTGCCGCATTGGTGGCATAGTTGAGCACAGGATCAAAGAGCTACCGGGTATCACTGAGCAACGGTTCAACCAGCTGCAAGAAATTGAAGCTGTGTTGAACTATCTCAACATTCAACTGCGCAAGATTCGTCGACGACATTTTCAAAAGTATCTGGAAGGATATGCTCGTGCACTCACATCCAGAGACGCTGAAAAGTATGTGGACGGTGAAGATGAAGTGGTTGATTTTGAAACCATTATCAACGAAGTTGCCCTGTTACGCAACAAATGGCTGGGCATCATGAAAGGCCTGGATTCAAAGCAATGGATGGCTGGGCACATTGTGAGACTACGTGCTGCGGGTATGGAAGATATTTCAGTCTAGTGTTTGGTCACTGTAAATACCAGTATGAAAATTGTATTAGTAACTGGAGGTTTTGACCCTGTGCACTCAGGGCATATTGCCTATTTCAAAGCTGCAAAAACTCTAGGTCACATGTTGATTGTTGGCCTCAATAGTGATGAGTGGCTGGTTCGTAAAAAAGGTGCGGCCTTTATGCCCTGGAACGAACGACTTTGCATTGTCAACAATCTGTCAATGGTGGATGAAGTTTATACCTTTGATGATGATGACGGATCAGCAAAACATTTTATTCAACAAGCAAGAGCACACTATCCCGATGCTGAACTGATATTTGCCAACGGCGGCGATAGGACCCAAGATAACATTCCAGAAATGGATGTGGTGGATTCTAATTTGTCATTTGTGTTTGGCGTAGGCGGCGAAGATAAAAAAAATTCCAGCAGTTGGATCTTGCAAGAATGGAAGGCCCCCAAGACCGAACGTGCCTGGGGATATTATCGTGTGCTGCACGAAGTGGGTGCCAACACCAAGCTCAAAGAACTCACGGTCATGCCCCGGACCTGTTTGAGCATGCAACGCCATGATCAGAGACAGGAGTTCTGGTTTGTGGCCAAGGGCACTGCCACGGTATACACTCTGGAAGACTCCAGCACAGACCGTGATGTCAAGTGCTGTTTAGATGTGCATGAACACACCTTTATCCAATGTCGTGAATGGCATCAGCTGTGCAACGAAACTGATCAACCATTAAAACTGATTGAGATTCAGTATGGCGACAATTGTGTAGAAGAGGATATAGAACGCCAATGAAAAATATTATACCTGTATTTGTGGGCTACGACCCTAGAGAAGCCATTGCGTATCACACTTGTGTAAACAGTATCATACGCAACAGTTCGCAACCTGTGGCCATTGTGCCAGTGGCTTTGAATCTGTTCCGAGACTACGCAGAAACACACACCGACGGGTCAAACCATTTTATCTACACACGCTTTCTTGTGCCACACCTGATGGAGTACACCGGCCATGCTATCTTTATAGATGGTGACATGATTGTGCGTGGAGACATTGCAGAACTCTGGAACTTGCGAGATGTGTACAAAGATGTACAAGTGGTCAAACACGACTACAAAACTTGTATGCCTGTAAAATACCTGGGAGCACGAAATGAAGACTATCCTCGAAAAAACTGGAGTAGTGTTATTTTATGGAATTGTAATAGCTTTCCTAACCGAGCTCTTACTCCCGAGTTTGTCCAACGCAGCACCGGCAGTGAACTCCACCGCTTCTCCTGGATAGAAGACGATCGCATTGGCGAATTGCCCAAAGAATGGAATTGGTTGCCCGATGAATACGGGCCAAATGCCGACGCCAAGTTACTGCACTACACACTTGGTACGCCATGCTTTCAGGAATTTGCTGACACGCCACAAGGCAATGAGTGGCATCGAGAACGCATACTCACTGAATATTGCTTACAACGGAATATAGAATGACCGACCAAGAATTACCGGATGATGACTGGATAGAACCACCAGAACCATTGCCACCACCACCACTGAGCATATTTGATCAAGCACCACCGGACGTGAAAGCACTGTTTGAAAACATGCTGAAATACCGTGTGGATCCTGCAGGATCAGTGTATGGGATTACCTTGCCGGTCCTGACACAACAACTGGCTGAATTGCCTGTGAGCAACATAGTGAGTATAGACAGTGAATACAGATACCAAAGAAAGGGTCACATGTACGATCCCATACTACAAAGTTTTGTGCAAGGTGCCGGCGGCCAAATCAGCAACTGGACCAAAGAAGAATTCAACACAACACCGGTTGTGTTACGCGGCATTACCAAGCGCAAACAAATGCAGTCCTGCAAAGATACTGGCAGAGACTTTTACTACATTGACACAGGATATTTTGGCAATGGCAAGAAAAAAACATTTCATCGCATAACCAAAAACGATGTACAATGGTTTGGTGACATTGTGAACAGGCCCGGAGACCGACTGGAAAAAACTGGTGTTCAAATTGCAAAAATGCGAAGAGGCACAAACATCCTGATTGCCCCTCCCAGTCAAAAACTCTTGAACAATTATGATATTGTTCTTGAAGAATGGTTGGCCAATGTACAAGCAGAAATCAAACAGTATTCTGACCGACCTATTGTGATTCGTACCAAACAAAGCCGCAGTACCAGAATCAATGATGACACCATGGAAATGGCCCTGAGTCAGGATGTACATTGTTTGGTCACGTTCAGCAGTATTGCAGCCGGAGAAGCTTTGTTGTTGGGTAAACCAGCAATTACACTGGGTCCAAATGCTGCTGGTCCGTTATGCAGTCACAGCATTAGTGAAATTGAAAATCCACATATCCCCACTCTAGATGAGGTCGATGCCTGGGCACGTCATTTGGCCTATTGTCAGTTTACTGAAATAGAAATGCGTGATGGCACAGCATGGCGTATCTTGAACAATGGTTGATGTGATTGTTTATGCATCCAGTGTGGCCAATGCACACAAGCACGAGCGCAAGGTAGCATGCCTTGAAAATTTTGCTCAAGGAGTACAAGCTCTTGGACACAGCGCAATTGTGGATTGGGACTTCAAGTATCAGCCTGCAAAGCTGGCAGTGATACTGGGTTGGGCCACAACAAACACAGGTGGTAAAAATATCACACTAAGAAAACAAGTCATTGCTGAACAACAAAAACGTGGGTTCCGTACCATGTGCATTGATGCCAGTTGCTTCAAGTACCTGGACAATACCGGTACATATCTTAGATACAGCTTGGGCGGTCCGTTTTATGATCGTGCTGAGTATGCCAACCGCAACAGCAGTTCTGACAAGTGGCAAGAAATACAGCAGCATCTGGACATCAAAATGAAACCATCTCGAATCCGCGACGGCTATGTTCTAATAGGCATGCAACGCGATGGTGGATTTAGTATGAAAACTCTAAGCCCAATGACCTGGCTGGTTGACAAAATTCAAGAGCTACGAAAACACACCACAAGAGAGATTGTGATACGGCCACATCCTGGCAAGTTTGACATGGCAGATTTTGCCAAGTTTCAAAGCAAAGAATATGTTAGACAGCATGTGCGGGTAATAAATCCACTTGAATCAACACTGCGACAAAATTTGCAATCGGCTTATGCAGCAGTATTTTTCAACAGCAGTGCCAGTGTTGCTGCTGTGCTAGAAGGTGTACCAGTCTGGGTAGATGATGCCAGTGCTGTTACCTGGGCAGTAGCACATCATGACACAAGCACCATTGAAGCACCTCAACAGTTTTCCACAGGTCAGTGGATACATGATCTGGCAGCAGCACACTGGAGTGACCAGGATGGCAAAACTGGTCTCATCTATCAAAAGTTCTTGCCCTATCTCAAATAAACTTTATTGTTCAATAAATTTTACAATTGGCTCCACAAGGTCAGTAACAATGCCCTTGGTTGTTACATCTAAATTATAAAACAATTCAAAGTTGTGTTGGATTTTTGCAAGGGTCACAGCATCATACGGTTGTTTGACATAATTTTCTATGTTGCAAGCAATGATATCTAGTTTCTTTTCTAAATCAGTTTCGGTATCGTAGGTCTCGTCAAAGAGATTATCAAAAGTTTCAAAGCCTTGAGATTTCAGATATGTCAGTATCCCTGCACCACCCACTACCATGAACGGCTGACATCCAGATATGGGCTTGTATATTTTTTCAGTCAAGAATACCGGAGTCTCTGCATTTAGTCGCTGCCCGTTGAACGATTCAATAACAACACTAAAGCAAGTGTCGTTATACCACATGGGGGTCTGATCCCATATGTCATAGCGTTTTTGTACTAGTGGTTCTCCGGGCAAAACAGTACCACGCCGCACGTAGCTCCAGTAAGCATCACCAAGGTAAGGGTCAAGCCGTTTCACAACTTGATCACGCCATTTTCTTTTGGCACCAATTGGCATGAGAAACTTTTTTGTATAATTTCTGTTGGGTGTGTGAGTGTGGTATCCTTTGGATATGTTAAGCAATGTCTTTGTATATCTTATGAAGTTGGGAACAGATATCAAATTATCCGGGGGATTTTGTACGTAACTACCGTACAGAACACAATGTCCAGGCCATTTAATGTTGTAGACTTCCCCCCATTCACCAAAGAACCCTTCTATACATAAATCAACAATCACACGATAGTTTTCAAAACGTCGAGCCAGGCCAGCATCATACACAGACCCCATGATCAAAAACACTGTGCTGGGATCATAATATTTGTCAGTCCGGTATGGCTCAAAGTCAAAATATTGTGAGACAATGGGCAAGAAATAAGGCAAGCTACTAAAAGACCACTGCTGCCTGTCAGTTAACACAACCAGTTTATGTTTTTTCATGATTGCAGCTTATGCAAACAAACAACAAAAGCACCCAGGAGAATCATATACGGTGGACATGTTGAGACGGAAACAACTGCTGTACCCCAGTTTCTCAAATAACTTTATCCAGTCCTGGTCAGTTTTGCAGTTGATATGAGTGGGATCTCGACGTGACACTTCTAGATGGAACTGCCCTGGTTGATCAACCACAGCACATGGTATTCTCACAAGTACTTTATCAAGTCGGAGTTGTTGGAACAATTCAAATATCTGTTGATCAGTCATGTGCTCAAGTACATCCAGGAAAACACCAAGATCAAATGCGCCTTGCGCTTGCTCTAGTATGTTACATCCGTTTTTACGTGCCTGTTCAACTGCCCATTCAGATATGTCATATCCTGACACATTCTTGAATCCGGCTTTTTCAAATCCCTTGATCAAGAATCCTAGACTGCACCCGTAATCCAAGATAGTGGAGTTGGAATTGATCACGCTGAATTTGTGAAACACTTGTTGTATCTCTTCAGCAGTTTTTACGTAACGTTCGCGCTTGGAGAGATAGTCAACGTAGTTGTTGCTACGATAATATGCTTCGTCGAACACCTGACTCATGGGAAGTTCCGATCTGGCATTTGTTGTGCAACAGTATGTAAAATTTTGTTATTGAACTTGTAGTAGCAGTACTTGCAACTGTCAGTCCAGTTTTGTCCACAGTTGTTTTTGACTTCGTATGGATAACCTTTTTCTTCATAGTTCTTGCTTAGTCGTTCCCAGGTGGGTATGATATTATCCACATCGCACAAGGAATAATCCAAGTCATAGTTTTGTTTGTTTAGCACATGGCTGGTACAGATATACACTTGGTATTTTCCAGTACCGTGCGGGTCTGGTGCAACATACGGACGTATCATGCCCACATAGCAGCCGTCTTCGAATGGTGAATCATCTTCACCAATGTCTTTGATAAAAATTTTATTTAAGGTATCAATCTCGTCAATCACTTGTTTGAATTGAGTTCTGATTTGTGCATTGTTGCCTTTGATCAAGCAGTTGCCGGCTATTCTAACAAATTTAAGTTCTGGATGCAATTCCAACACTCGAGCAATGCGACGAATTGTTTCAACATCAGTTGGCCGGTACGGTTTGCCAAGCCTGTTGCCGGTACCAGTGTCACCTTCGTAGATGATGTACGACAGGCCCATTTTCTCTGGAGGAAACCCTGCAAAGTCAAAATCTTCTGGTTCATAGCCTTCGTCCAGTTTGATCAAACTGACCCTGATCCAATTGATCTTGTCAAAGTTTTCTGGCTTCAGTCTTGACAGCTTTAATGTATTTGTTATGATACCAATGTCGTAGCCCAGTTCGTGTGCATACTCAACAATGCTGTTGATATCATCTTTGGTGTCTCGGTCGCGATAGATCAGTGGTTCACCACCACCGGTAATCTCCACACTCTTGGCACCCAGAGTTCGAAAATCACGCAACACCTGTTTGATTTTTTCAAATGGCATGTAGGACTTTAATGGACGTTCTGCCACACTACAAAACGGACAACCACTGGAGCAAACCTCACACGGCGATAGTTGAATTGTGATAGGTTTGAATTTCTTATCGTGTTGAATGCTGTGTAGCACGTCGGTATGTTGCAACAGTTTGTCACCCCAGGTGCTAAATTTTTGTGTCAGCGCAATGTGTTTATTTTTATCCTGCATGTTCTATTCCTTTTCCTGTGTGTGGGTTGGGTGATTGTTTTGAAGTTGACATTTGCCCGATAATCTTTCGGCTTTTCATGACAGGATGTAATCTTGCCACAGACGGTATGCATACTTTCACATCCAGTACTATTGTACCCACTTGATTGTCAGTGGCACGAAATCCGTGTTCGTACACATAATCAATTAGTTTTTTTGCACCTTGCGGTTTGATAATGTATGCATATACTCCGGTACTGTAGACACCTGCATGTTTTTTACTCTTTAAGGCGTCACTGTATCCGGTTAATTCTGGAATATCAATGATTGGATGAACAGTCACTGGTGCCGTCAAGTCTTTTTCTATCACAGCATCATAACCGCCATTGGTTTTCATATAAGGACTAACACAGTCCAGTTTACATATGTCATCAAATTGTTCAAAAATATCTTTGGGAATTTCTCGCATGAGCCAACCATCGTGCTCAAGCACAAGATATGGTTCGTTGTCTTTGACACAGGCCATCCATAGATAAAAGTGGCTTAGAAAGTTGCCATAATGTCCCAGGGTCATTTTGCTTAGTTTTTGTTTGCCCAGTTTGATTTTGAGTTTTTTTAAATGTTGTTCGTAGTCTCGACCCCAGATGGCTTCAAATATTTCTACATTGATTCCAACCTTGGCTGCTTGCTCTCTACATTCAGCCGACAACTGTTCGGACATTTCATGTCCCAGCATGGTAATAATAAATGATTTCATCGATAAATTGCCTCTACGTATTGATATTTGTCAGTCCAGGAGTTGGGAATGTCGTTCCAGGTAGTATTTAACTGATCGTCAAGCCATCCGGGATAGTGTGAACGATCTTTCCACCACCAGAACAAATCACTGCCAGACCAGTCTTTAAAATATCTACGGAAGAATTCTCTAGTTCTGGGCTCACGAAAGTATGCAGGATTGTACATGGTTTTCTTGCCTTTGGCAGGACGTTGAAAATTCAAGCCAACAAAACAAAACTTATCAGCATATGATTCCAGTTGTTTTGCAACCCAATCCAGATCATCGTCTGGAATACTGTTTAGAACCTGTGTGCAAATAACACCGTCAAACTTTGTGCCTGCAGGCGGCGGCGTTTCTAATCCTGCCACACAAGGATCATAACGATACACACTAACGCCCAGGTAAGCATCAAACGTTTGCCAGTTGTGTTCTCCGGCATAGGGCAACGGATCAGTGTATTGTTGTCCTTTGCCACAGCCATAATCCAGTATGGTTCGCGCACCATAGTGATCCACTAGATCTTTGATACAATTTTGATATTTTACAACATCGTAACCGGCCCAGCTTTTGTTGTTTTCCTGAAACTCACGACCTAAACGAACTGATTCTGCATAGTACGCACTTGTCATAACAACTTTATCTCTACTGTGGCTCGTTTTTTACCCCCAGCGTTTGAAACCACATTCACAATCTCAAAACCGTCTACGCCAATGAAATTGGTTGATGTGCCCTTGCATCTAATGTCAAGGATGATTCTGGTATTCTCATGCAAATGCCGTTTCATAAGATCTATGTATGTGTTTACAGGATAGTGATGACCGCAGCTGAGCCATGATGTGATAACATCAAACTTTACATCTGCGGGTATGTTGACGTTGTTGGCATCCACTAGATGGTAGTTCTTTGTGCCTAGCTCTTGCAGTTTTGCATCTAGGAAATCAAATTTGTGATAAAACTTTAGTTCACTGGAATCTGTATTCCAGTTACCGTAACTGGCAGACTCTGGTTTGGTAGCGTTGACACCGGCATCGCCGTCAAGCAACCAAAGTTCTGTGCCATACTTTTCGTTAAACCAGCGGCTTTCCCATGCAAAGCCACACCCAATGTCCAACAATCTCCCAATGGGTTGATTTAGATAAGCATCCACTGTTTCAAAATTTGCCCGACGTTTATCAATATACACAGGTTTGCACCATTTAACAGCCCAGGCCGCGGAATCTTCAGCACTTTTTTCCTGTTCGTTACTCATGTTATTTCTCCAAATTCATTGTGGTTTACCATCCCATGATCCAGTCGTCACGCACTTGATCTAGTTTGACCATGCCCCAGTTTTTCAACAAGTCAACAGCCGCAAACTGGCCGTATTGTTTGCTGTAGGCATCATGTGGTTTTTGTTCTATTACCACAACAGGTCTGCAACGTCGAATGGTTTGTTCCGCACCTTGTAGTATGCGATACTCATAGCCTTCGCAGTCAATTTTGATATAGTTTATGTCATGCAAGTTCAGATTGTCAAGTCGAACCACTTGCACATCGCCTGCGCCCATGGTGTTGGGGTCAAGATGACTGTGACCTGAATTGTCTTCGGTAATGATCATGGTTCCCATTGTGTCCTGATCACCCAGCGCAATGGGACGAACTTCAAAATTTGCTCCTGTTACATTGTGTTCCAGACATTCTCTAAACACAGCAACAGGTTCAAAGGCTATCACACGGCCAAAACTTTTCACAAGATCACGACTCCATAAGCCCACATTGGCACCAATGTCTAGGGCCACATCTCGTTGAGTGCATAATTCAATGCTGCGTTGTCGCACAGCAATTTGATATTCAGCTGGTAGACCTTTGTCTACACTTTTTTTCAACATTCGTGGCAGATGTGTTTCGAAGTCGGGAAATTGCCATCCATAGTGTTCACGCATTTGATAACTCCTTGGTTTGTGCTAGTATTTTAGCGGCTGTGCCATTGGCCAATTCATCAATGTGAAATTGACCATACGCAAGATGACTGGCCCAGGCATATATTTCGTCAGTGGTGGGATACCACGGATCTTCAATTTGGCTCAGGTCCGTGTTGCTTACAGGTCGGGCAGCATTGCTGGGTGCCAACACAAACGTTGGTACACCAGTCAGTATGCTTTCTGTTGCGGCCACACTGTTGAACACAACCACTGCATGCACATCATCTTGAATGCGTTGTGCAAATGTGTTGTTGGCTCGGAATCTAGGATCAGGATTGCGATCTCTAATGTAAACTGGGCGATCAGTATATTTTTCAATCTCGGCCTTGGTATTGGCCAACCATTGAGCCAGTTCGATGTTGTAAAACACACATGGTTTAGCGTCAGGTGCAGCAATTATGATGGCAGCGCCGTGACGGCGCCGAGGCATGTCTATGCCAAAACGTTCCCATCTATCTCCAGGCCTCCGGACCACTGCGCCGTGTTGTAAATTGTTGTCCACTATTCTGTGCCAGTGTTTCCATCCACTGGGATTGGCTGCGCTGGGTTTGTTACCAAAGTAACCTGAATCAATGTATCTAAACTGTCGATCATCAGTCCAGCATTGTTTGATCAGTTTGTGTTTCATGATACCCCGTATTACCAAGGGATTGGAATCCTGTGTGTAGTCCCAGGTTTCCAGCACAGTGGGCCGAGCGCCTGATCCATGTGCAAACATGTTGACGTATTCGTCTGTTCCGCGTTTACTGAGATAGGTCCAGGTCATTGCCAATAATTTTCTTTTCGTTGCACCACAAGATCACTTCTTCTGCTGCGGCCTTGGTCTTTGCGAGCACCTTTGAGATGATCAATATAGGTGCCCCATTCGCAATTGATCAGTGGATGTCCTTCACCAGTGATCAACCCTTGGCTCCAGTTCAATTCATGCATGAGAAACTTTATCCTCACGGCATCAAATACAAAACTGTCGTGCCATTCTTTCAGAGTAAAAATTCCGTTCTCAGCGTCATCGTACATGCGTTGAAACTCTGTTAAAAATTCTTGAGCAACAGGAGAAGTCAAATGCATGCCGTACAATCCGCATTCGCTAAATTTGTTGGCCCGGCCAGCATAGCAAAGGTCCGCAGAATCAGGAAAAAACTGTTCAAGTTTTGATGTGTTGATGGTGTTGTGACACACCATGTCTGCATCCATCCAAATTAACCATTCAGTGCCGCAAGTACGAGCAGCATGAAACACAGCATATACCTTGTGTGCAAATCGCACAGCATTCCATTTGAATCCTTTGCCTGCATCCTTGCGTTTGCTGCGTACTGGGTCAGCACTCACATCGCCATTGGCCTTGGGCACGTGGCCCCAGACTCTTTTGAATTCAACCAGTTCAGGACTGGCCTGTGCCAAATTGACTATTTTTAAATTTGGAGCTTGCTGTGCGACCACAACGTCTTCGGCATACACCAGCAACTGCACGTTCTGAGGCCACGTGGACAAAAATGTATCTATCATGCGACTGCCGTATTGTTTATAACCACTGGCATTAAATGTGGTAACTACAGAGTATTTCATATCAGATACTTATGATCAAAAACATAGCCTATTTCCCTTTTCAGGTGGCACTCAATGGTCCACCTGTGTTAAATGCAGTACTGGATACCTTGCAGTCTGCTGGTATACAAACACAAGAAAATTCCTGGACCTCTGATGCTGCTGTGATTTGGAGTGTGCTGTGGAAAGGTCGCATGCAGGCCAATCAAACAGTTTATCAGCACTATCGTGAACAAAACAAACCTGTGATCATTATTGAAACAGGTGCTCTGTATCGTGGCAACACCTGGAAGATCTCAGTAAATCATGTGGATGCCACGGGCTACTACGGACATACTCAGAATCTTGATCTGGACCGTCCCAGACGTCTGGGCATGAGCCTGGCAGTAAATCTCAGTTCTAATCCTGTTGTGTTGATCACAGGTCAACACAATCGCAGCCACCAACTGGCCGGTATAACACAAGAAGCCTGGATGTCTGATGTTATTGACAAGATTAGATCTGTGACTGATCGCCCAATTCATGTGAGACCGCACCCACGCTGTGCACTTGACTGGAACCAACTGCCCCAGAACATACATCAGGATCAGCCCAAAAAACTGGCTGGCACCTATGACAGTTTCAACATACGTTTTGATTATCATGCTGTGGTCAATTACAATTCGGGTCCAGGCATACAAGCTGCCATAGCCGGAGTTAGACCAATTGTTCACAAAACCAGTCTAGCACACCCTGTGTCAATTGCAATACACAACATAGATCAACCTTATGATCTTGACCGACACCAGTGGTTGACAGAGATTTGCCACACTGAATACACTCTTGACGAAATAAAACAAGCACTATGGCTAAAAAGAATCCTGCCCGCATTGACGGCATAATTGACTGTGCATGTGTGATTCACAGTTCGGGTTATGACTGGACCTATGTGGATCGACTGTACAACATGCTGAACCGACACTTGTCGGGTGGCATCAGGTTTCATGTGTATACTGAAGCACATCGCCCAGTGCCGGACCACATGATCAAACACTCACTTACCGATTGGCCAGGTATTGCTGGTCCGCGTCGCAGTTGGTGGTACAAACTGCAACTATTCAATCCTGAACATCATGCCGGTAATTTGTTGTATCTAGATCTTGACATGGTACTGGTTCGCAACATTGACTGGGTGCGAGATCTTGATCCTGCTCAGTTTTGGGCCATACGGGATTTTAAATATCTACAACGTTCCCACTTGACCATGATCAACAGCAGCATGATGTGGTTCCGTGTGACTGAATACAGCCATGTGTGGCAGCAGTTTGTGGCCAGCAACATTGAACAAACCAGCAGACGTTTTCCTGGAGATCAGGACTACCTGGCACAGGTGATTGATCGACGTCAACAGAGATTTTTTGAAGATCGATATTTTGAAAGCTATCGCTGGCAATGTTTAGACGGCGGATTTGATTTTCAACAACGTCAATTTCGTGCTCCGGGCACAGGTGTTGCTGTGTCTGGGGACACCTCAGTTATAGTGTTTCACGGCCGCCCAAATCCACATGAATCACAAGACTCCTTAATTGTTGAACACTGGAAATAATGCTGCATTTTTGATAAATATCTTGTAGGAGGTCACAATGATCAATAGAACTTTTAAATTTTACGGCCAGGCATTTTCAGTATCAGGACCTGTGTCAATTGTTGCTAAATTCAACGGGCAGCAGGTATATTCGGGTACAGTGCCAACAACTGCCTCATCTGGACCCCAACAACCGGGCGATCAAAATATTGTAATGTTTGAGTATACTAGCACCACAGCCATAACCGGGAACATTCCATTTGAATTAACGGTCACAGGCGGCACAGTGTGTTTTGGGTGCGTGGGTGCTAATTATTCAGGAATAAAATTTAATTTGGACAGGTCAGACCCTGATAATCATGTGCTTGTTATCAACATTGCTCCTGAAGATTTTTGGACAGGTGTAAACCATGCTGCTGACGACCCTGATGAAAAAATTAATGTAAAGATTAACGGGGTTGAACAAATCCGTCAAATTGTAGACACTGAACAATCAGGTGGTTGGTGGTATCCAATATTTGACTCACAAACATTCACTTGTGATGTTGTGGTTGACCCTGACCTAATAATAGCCAGAATCCCTACTCTTGAAGAAGCCAATGGTATTAAAGATGCGTTAAGAGTATTGAATCCTGACGGTATACCTCAAAATCCTCAAGAAAGAACCAGTCCTCCCACAGCTGAAGAAAAAAACATTGTGAAATCAGCTTATAGCATATTAAGATCATAAAACTCCAAGGGCCTGATTTGCCCAAAATTCCTGTTCATGCTATAATACAGCTTGAGTCAACAAAACAGGAGAACAACATGGGTTATCGTGTGCTGGGCGAGCGTGATGCAAAATGGCAACCCCGTAAGGGCCTTGAAGGCCCTTTTTTCTATCCCAATGGCCAGGTGCTGTACTATGACCCACGTGAGGGTTCTTACTGGGATCCAACCACTGACTTTTATGTGCCTCACCAAGATGTGGCAGAATTACAACAGCAGTTCTTGGAGTTCCTTGCCCGCTGATTTGACCTAAATTGGCGTCTGTGTTACAATAAGACTTAGATTAACAAAACGGGAGTAGCAATGAGTGCAGTTCGAGTTCTTCGTGGTGAGTATCGTGGCAACAAAGTCGTGGACTCAGTTTTTACGCTGGTATCAGGATTTCAAACCGGTGCTCGTGGCAATTATGTCACTGTGCAAAACAACAATATTTTTCCTAAATGTCCCGATACGATTCGTATCCGTGTTGACAACATTTCTGATATTGAGTATACTAGTAGCATGACAGACACAACCAACAACGCTGCCAAGGCAGTGGCTGCACCAGCAGAAACAGAAGAACAGGCAATTGAACGCATTCGTGAGCGTTTTGACATCCTGCACGAAATGACCAAGGCAGCAGTCACAGGCGACATTCGTGCCATGATTGTGAGTGGCCCCCCAGGCGTGGGCAAGAGCTTTGGCGTGGAGCAAGAGATTGAAAAAGCCACTATGTTTGACAAGCTGGCAGGCAAGCGGCTTCGTGCAGAAGTTGTGAAAGGTGCTGCTACTCCTATTGGCCTGTATCAGACCTTGTACAAGTATTCTGACGAAAATTGTGTGGTTGTGTTTGATGACTGCGATTCAATCTTGCTGGACGATGTGAGCTTGAACTTGCTGAAGGGTGCATTAGATTCGGGCAAGAAGCGCAAGATTTCGTGGTTGAGTGAAAGCAGCAGCCTGCGCCGCGAAGGCATCCCAGACAGTTTTGAATTCAAAGGCAGTGCCATCTTTATCACAAACTTGAAGTTTGACAAAATGAAGAGCCAGAAACTACGAGACCACTTGGATGCACTGCAAAGTCGCTGCCACTACCTGGACCTGACACTGGACACAATGAATGACAAGATTCTGCGCATCAAGCAAATTGCCAAAGACGGTGTGTTGTTTGCAGACTATGACTTTGAACCCGAAGTTCAGGACGAGATCATTGACTTCATGAACACCAACCAGAATCGTCTGCGTGAAATGAGTCTGCGTATGGCAATTAAAATTGCAGACCTGCGCCGGATGAGCATGTTGAACTGGAAGCGCCTGGCAGAAACTACATGTATGAAGCCTGCTGCCTAACCAGGCCTGGCGCGATTTTGATAGTCAACTCTTAAGGAACTGTATGTACGAAATTTGGGATGGTGATTTGTTCTTGTACGCTGTGGATACCCTATACGAAGCCGACGAACAGGCCGAAGCTGGCTTCACAGTTCGAGCAGTTGGACCAAAATAACGTTGCGAATTATGCTCCCTAATCAGGCCACGTCCTGATTTTTATAGGCACCTTGGAGTGCCTATTTTTTTGACTTTTGCTCAAAAGATCTATATAATTAACTATTATGATAGATCAAATACAAGGAAAATTGGTTGATGTGATTTCTCCTAACACGTTGTACAAGTGGGCCAGCGTCTGGGGAAAAATTCAAAAAAATTATTACGTTACTGAAGTTTATCTAAGGCGAGAAAAACAAATTGAAGATTTTGTTTTTTTAAACGAATACAAAAACTTGTACATAGAAAAAGACACAGATATCTTGAAAAAGACACTATCTGTATCAAGTCCGAGCCAAGCTGACCTGGTAATTGTCACAGATCAAAAATTCAGCAGACTACCTTGTGTTGGTATAATTGACAGAATAAATCAATTGTTAAACCAATGCCCTAACTTGTTGATTTGTATTAATCGACACTATGTCAACATAGACAACACGTACCGGGACCAAACTTTAAGTTCACATTATCCATTGGCAGTCACTCAATGGATTAAAAAATCTTTACCAGATGCTGTGGTTGTTGACATGAGCCTTGACTATCTGGATGCAGGAAATTGGTTCACATGGGTCATACCTGACCGTATTTACTATATCACCCGCGTATGAAATTAGTTGAACAAATATACACTGACGAGCATCGAACAGAGTTTAAAACTAGATACATGAAGTATCGTGCCGGCAGGCTCAAACATCAATATTGGCTATGGAACAGAAAGCGCTCTAACAAAGTTGTTGACAAATATGATGCTAAAATTTTAAAAAATTGTCAAGAAGGAACCATTGGATTTTTTGCCAGTGCCGGGTACTATCTCAAAGACATTTGGCCTCATGTTGATTCGATTGAAATACACCCAGTGGTTAAAGAATTTTATCCTGATGTAATCTTGACAAGATCTCGTGATGAATTATCTCTGGTGGTGCCTAATAAATACGATAACTTTGCTGTGGTAAACAATCGAGGCGATCATTGGGTGAACATTGATGGACTTACACAACATCTGGCAGCATATACTAAAATTTTAAATCCAGGTGCCAGAGTATTCTACAGTTTTAGAGACACACAGATACAATACAATCGGCTGACGGTTGACAGCGTGGAGTATTTTACTTCCTGGGCCAATGGTCTTGATGACATAGGTCTAACCCTGGTGTGGGCCGATGTGGCATTTGAGAAAAAATTCAAGGATCAATTGGGAAATTTTGATGCTAGGGAAAACCCAGATGCTACCAATGGAAATATAAAATTTTGGTTTTGTTACAAAGGTCCAGCATGGCAAGTCCAGTAATTGTTTGTTTTGTTGGCGGCACAGCCGGCGACACAGTTACACAAATTTTAGACCCAAGCGATCTAACATCTGTTCGATGTCAACTTAAAAAACCACACTTGTTTGCCAATGACTCAGACAAAGATTTGTTTTTGTCAACAGTGCCATTTATCAGTGTACCTAGTCATGATTTTGAATATCATTACAAACGCAAACATAACATACTGGGTATAGTGTGTCGAAATTTTTCTGATGCTCAATGGGCCGCAACAAGATTTAAAAAACTACACCGACCCCATGTGTGGAAAGAAATGACTGCATTTTGCGGCGCAGACACACAAGACGCATATGCACAAGTGATAATGGACTTTGGTAAAATGGTTGCAAACTACACCAACAATGTAGTATACTTAGATGAGATCCTGGCAGGACATGCAGTTGTAAAGTTACAAACTTTAGGATACCAGGCCCTGGGCCAGGAAAAATACAACAAATGGTTAACGACCAATGAACAATAAAGCCAAAAAGATTTTGTTAAAATTATATACACCAATGCCTGTATGACCTTCTGTTATGCTCCCTGGACCAATGTAGAAATCTTGCCCAATGGTGATATATTACCATGTTGTAAATTTCAGCAGGCAAAACACAACATTGCCACACACAGCATTGATGAGTATCGTGCTAGTGATTTTCTTGCCGAAATAAAACAAGAATTTTCACAGGGCATATGGCCTACAGGATGCGAAAGATGTAAAATAGAAGAAAAAGCAAATGTAAAAAGCAAACGCATATTGGATTACGAACGATACCAAACAAACTACGATGAATATGAGCTTGACAGTGAAGAAATCTTGACACTGAGTCTGGCCATCGGAAATGTATGCAACTTAAAATGTATCATATGTGGGCCAATGGCATCCAGCAAATGGGCCAAAGAATACCAAGACATCTATGGAATTACTGTACAACCAAACAATCAAGTGCGCAGAGATCTTGTCAAAAGTATTACAAAATTAGCACCCAATCTAATACACATTGATATTCACGGCGGCGAGCCTTTTTTGAGTAATATTTCTCAACATCTAGAATTGTTAGATCATTATATTGAAAACGGTCAAGCAAAAAATATAGCTATACATTACACTACCAATGGCCAAATTTGGCCTGACAATAATTTTATTTCAAAATGGGCAGAGTTCAAACACATAGATTTACAAATTAGCATAGACGGAGTGGCCAGCAGATACGAGTATTTGAGGTATCCAGCCAGTTGGGATGTACTAAACACCAACGTAGTTAAATTTTTACAATTTGCAGAATCTAATTCTAACATTCAAATCAGTGTTGCACATACAGTGAGTGCTTTTAACATTTTTTATCTTGATGAATTTGTATCTTGGTGTTACAATGTAGGATTACCAACACCTTGGCTCGGAAAGCTTCACCGTCCTTCTCACTTGCGTCCTACTGTATGGCCGTCAGCAGTCAAGACAACAATTATTAACAAATTACAAACTAGTAAATTCGACATTGTTAAAAATTGGGCAATCATGTTAGACCACCACGATGATTCAACTAATTTTTTAACCTTTCAACAGTTTGTTAGCAAACACGACTCTTACAGATCTTTGGATTTTAAAAAAACATTTCCCGAATTGGCTTCCTACATATGAAACAAGCAACTATAGTAATCCGAGATGAAGTCAATATCAAGATAGAAGGACTTGATCTAGATTGCCGCAAGGCTCTGGTCACAGCCTTCAAGTACGAAAACCCAGCAGCACGTTACCTGCCCGCAGTACGCCTGGGGCGCTGGGACGGCAAGATTGCCTACTTTCAACTGGGTGGCAGTACTTATGTGAATCTCTTGCCTGAGATCATGCCTATACTTGATCGTTTTGACTACAGTCCGGTGCTGGATGATCAACGTGAGTACTCCACCACCTTTGACTTTGCAGCAGTGTCAGAGAATCATTACAATCATGTGCTGTGGCCCCAGGGGCATCCAGCAGCAGGCCAGCCCATGGTGTTGCGTGACTACCAAGTGGAAATCATCAACAAGTTCCTGACCAATCCGCAGTGCATACAAGAAGTGGCCACAGGCGCAGGCAAGACCATTATCACAGCAGC
>Ga0181348_1000070_pt1 | contig 33876 bp, 59 predicted proteins | sample Su13VDMM110DN_FD_130092 | JGI IMG/M metagenome (GOLD analysis project Ga0181348, IMG submission 130092) | Freshwater viral communities from Lake Michigan, USA - Su13.VD.MM110.D.N | ecosystem: Environmental > Aquatic > Freshwater > Lake | place: USA: Michigan | collected 2013-07-16
CTCACGCTTATCAGGCGTGTGCTCTAACCAACTGAGCTACGAGACTGCTTGGTGGCTTCGGGCGGGATTGAACCGCCGACACACGGATTTTCAATCCGTTGCTCTACCAGCTGAGCTACAAAGCCATGAATGGCCTCGCCAGTTGGAATCGAACCAACAACCCCAAGCTTAGAAGGCTTGTGCTCTATCCAGTTGAGCTATGGCGAGAAGTAAATGGTAGGCGGGGTGGGGATTGAACCCACGACCAATCGGATATAAGCCGACCGCTCTGACCACTGAGCTACCCGCCTATGAGGGAGGGGTCATCATTGAGCGGATTTATTGGCATCCTCGATCGGACCAGCATATTGAGATTATATCTGTGAGTCTCGGCTTTACAACTTAGCGCGAACTTTTTCTACCAGATCCTTGACTGCGCTCTCGTTGTTGCCGACCACGCGGGCGACCTCGTCGCTGTTGTGGAAGCCGATCACGGTTGGCACGGACTGGACGTTGGACTCCACCGAGAAGCGGTGAGACTCCTCGACATCAATGTAGGCAAAGACGATATCCGGGGATTCAAGGGAGATCTTCTCGACCTTGGGTTTCAGCTGCTTGCAGGGCATGCACCAAGAGGCACCGAACTGTACGACGACATGAGTGTTACTATCGATTAGATCCCTGATATTGTCTTCTTTCTGGCTGAGCATCTCTTCCTCGCATATAGTATAAACGAGACTGCTCTACTTTTTAGTGATCTTGAATGTTTTGTAGAACTTTGGATAGCTCATGAGGTAACCCTCTAGCGTCTCATCGTCAAAGTTGATGTCTTCTGCACGCCAGTGCCAGTACAGGTCCCTGTTGGGATTAAAACCGAAGTATTCGTGCATCTCAATCTGCTTCTTGCAGACCTCGAGCGTACCATAGTGTTGTCCTACAATAATAAAACCAGACTCTATGTGGCTAATGACATTATCTTCGCCGAGCGGAACGAACCGATTGTTGATCCAGTTCAGCCGCTCGATGAGCTTCTGATAGTACATGTTTGCCTGCCCCCAGCGGATTGAGGCGAAGAACACGACGCAGTCAGATTCAAAGAGCTCTTTCGAGACCTTCCACAGCTCGTCGTCAGAGTTGTGGATGCTCGCCCAACACCGGTGGTATCCTGTGGGATTCTTCTCGGTGTCCATGAGAGTCGCCTGTCGAACTCCACACTTATTTCCGTCCTCACGAGAGACGTTTCCCTCGCAGGGGTAGATGTTCAATTCGGGGACGTTCAAGATCGTAACGTTGTCGAGCTTGCTGGCGATGACCTTGGCGAGGATCGTAGACTTTGGATCCTGCTTGACAAGGATTGGCCCGTACCTGTTGGAACATGTCAGAAAAAGGACTTTGTTGAACCTCGAAAGAGAATCGATAGTCCTGGCAATGTCCTTATAGTTCGCTTCTTCCATGTTTGTAACTATTCTCAGTTTTGAGAAACACTTGGACTAGAGTGAGCCGTCATCTCGCAGACACTCTAGATAAAGCTCTCTGTTGTTGGACCAGCGAGAGCCATCCCACCACTCAAAGCCAGAAGATGCGGCCTTGTAAGCATTGGTAGGACCATAGCCCTCATAAACATACAGGTGGCTCGATCCTCTATCTTTAGAGGCTTGGCATGCTCGTGTCCAGCAAGCTTTGCCCGGAGATGTTCTAGTTCCCGATTTCTCAAACGCGCAGATTGGATAGAGCGATGATGATTCGAAGTTCACAGTCATGTACCAGCAGTTTCCAAGGTCTGAAAATCCCTTCTCAAGGTTTACAGAACCAAAGCTGGAGAAAGTCTCGTGTGGATAGTTGATTATCCCTCTTTCGCGCCTGTAATTTCTGAGCATCTGCAGATCAGATTCTGATAGGCTAGAGATCTCTCTCCATTCATAACTGCTGACTGACTCAGCTGAAGAGTCACTGGCTGACCATTTTTCGAGGTCGATTCTAACTGATCTTGACATGTACCAGTCTTTAGTGACTGGGTCAAAAAGCCAACCTCCAGAGAGAAGCTCATCAGGAAGCTCACCTTCAGGCGTACATGACACAGTAAGCAAGCACTCCCACTTCTTTGTGTCAACGCCCGATGTTGTGTCAAACCTTATCTTCATCAGCCACCAGCGAAGAGTCTGAAGCGTTGTACATCTCACTGCGAGCCTCGTTGCTCTCACCCTTCTCGAGGTCGGTGTGATCGTACTCCATGATGTCGGTGTCGGGAGTCACCCAACGCCAGTTGCGCTCAGCTGACCACTGCGTGGAGCAGTACTTCCGGTGGATGACGAGCTGGTCTGGCTTCGTGCAGAAGGACGGGTCGTGGACGGTGAGGCGGTTGTTGGGCTGGATGGCGAAGTTGCCGTTGTCCATCCGGATGAAGTGACCGCACTTGTGGTGCGATGGGTACTCCGAGAGGCCGAGATTCGGCATCGTCTCATCCTCGTGTGCCCAGTCAAGAGTGAACATGTAGGTGCCTCGGTACTTCTCCCGGCGACGACTGATAAACTGGATCTTCTTGTTCTTCAGCATCGCGAACTGCGTCACTGACACGTGGTAGGAGAACGAATCCCAGAGTACGAGCTCATCGAGCTCCTGGTCAGGTGCGTCATCCTTCCAGCAGAAAGCGTGGATAGGCATGCGCCACCACATGCCACCGTCCTCCATCATGAAGTGGAAGCACGGTGCGTTGCCGGGTATCGATGACATGCCAAAGACCATGCACGGGAGCTTGACCCCGTGGCTGTCTTCACCGTTGCGCAGGAACTCTGCGCGGATGTAAGCTTCAAATGGTGGAACGCTGATGTTTAGGAAAGACATACGTGTCCTGTTTTGAGATGGCTCCCGATCCCCGACTTGAACGGGGGACCCACGGATTAACAGTCCGTTGCTCTAACCAACTGAGCTAATCGGGAATAAAGTGGAGCGGGCACCGGGATTCGAACCCGGTTATCCAGCTTGGAAGGCTGGTGCACAACCCATATGCCATGCCCGCAATTTGAAAGAACATGGAGACCCGGAGCCCGTACAGCGTCATCAGTCCCGGTTCAGCTGTGCTCCCCACTTACATGGTATACTGTACACCCGCTGTCCATATTCAAGGTGGCGTCCGCGGCAGGACTTGAACCTGCGACCTATCGCTTAGGAAGCGATTGCTCTATCCAGCTGAGCTACGAGGACTCTACTTGTCTCGGCGCTTGTTTCCTTGCCCCGATGTTTCTACTATATCTGTCCGTCGACCGTGTTCAACTCTCTTCAAACTATTTGCTGAGGAGTCCTGGCACCGGATCGCATGGACGGAGATCGTGATCGCACAAGACGGTGGACTGGCTCATGCCAGCGTTGAGGTACCAGCTCTCACCGCTGGAAGAGACCCACTCCTCCATCATGCGACCCATGGGGTGCTTGAACGTGGTGACTCGGTAGTGTACATTTGCCGTCAGGTCCTTGAACCACTTCTGGTCGTCAGTCACTGTGTCTCCATGTGACATCGGCAATATAATCAGTTCTGCGCGCTGTTCACCGCTTTTCCTCAGTCTTCTTCACATTTTTGCCAAGTACTTCGAGGTACAGGTCGTGGAACCGGTCCTCCTCCTTGAGACAGGGGAAGCACACAAATCCGACGTCCTCAACCTTTCGGTAGATGTCATTTGAGAAAAATTCACAGCCACAAAAATCGCAGATAATCAGATCTCGCAAGTTATTTCCTATCGTTGTTAGTACGTGGTCTCAGCCACTCAGCCCTTTTCCTTAAACTGCTTCACATAGCCTTCGCCAACCCTGAAGATGACGAAGTACCAGCCTCCGATTCCGGAGCCGATTCTTTCTCTGATTCCTGTGGTCTTGTTAGCAGCGGGATCGTCGCACTCAGCGTATATCGATATCACACCGTCCTCAAATGTAACATAGAAAGCGTTTTCATAGAAGTCAAGCATCTTCTCAATGACAGTTGAGACTGCTGTCTCCTTTGGCATCTTGTGGTAGAAGTTGTAGTCTTCAGTCTGCGCCTCGATCACGAGACCACCAGCCCTTCCACGCGCGTCGAAATCTCGCAATACGTTCCTGTGTATCCATCGAAGGACTGGCAGCTCGATACAAGCTGGGGTTCACCGATTTCAGGCCAGATAGGGGAGAGCACGTCCTCAGGGTCGTACAGGTCTTCAAGACGGCGACGCATCGCCTCGATGTGGTTGTCGAGATTCATTTCCTTGACCTTCCTCTTGTAGTCCCTGATGTAGATTACGTTGTCAGGGTGGTTAGATCTTTTCACTTCGAATTCTCAGACTTTACAGACGAAGCAAACTGCTTGTGGACCTCGCTGCGCCTGATTCGACTCTGCACCAGAGTCGGTTTCTTTCCAGAGCCAAAGCAGGACTCAGCTAGCTCCTTATCTTCCATCGCACGGCGAGCCTTGCGCCACTCCTTTCGGAACTTGCGCTTACAGCGCCTCGCGTTCTCAGGTGATAGAGTGGCGAGCTGAGAGTCAATCGAGCTAGCTGAGTCGCTGTTCAGCGGCCAGATAGCCAGACCATTATCGAGGTACTTAGCGCGGATGAGGATATCGTCGCTCTGCATCAGGTTCCTGTGGAGACCCAGCTCCTCTTGTCGTTTATTCTACGCCTAATCACAGTATAGAACCTGTCTGAAAGCTGTACATTACCAGCCTCGATTGACTCCAGCATCGAAAGTAGGTCAGTGGCCTCTTGAGGGTTAAAGAAGGTACGAAATCCCGGCTGCTGGAAACCATGGCTAGCGGCCTGGAGGTATCTCCTAACGTCAGCGACAATCCTGTCCGAACCAGCTAGCTCTGGGTTTCCAGCGATAGCTGAGATTCTCCCCTTGATCACATCTGGAGTATAGCTGCTCTTTGACGCAAAGACCGCATAGACTGGGACGTGGATTCGCTGGATTGCTGCGTAGTTCCGCTCAGGAATCTTGAAGGGCTTAGATGCTCCAGTCACGAAGATTCCCTCTGGAGGACCGCCAAAGATGCTCTCTCCAAAGATCTCCACCAGAGACTCTGATATGAGCTCCTCGATGCGCTGCTTCTCGTCCTTTGTCAGCTTTGCGGAGCCTGCGACCGAGCTGTAAGCTTCTTCAACTTTTGCACGAAGCTCAGGTGACATGGGCCGAGGGCGCTTTGTAATGTCTGCCTGGCTCAGGAACCTGACGGCCTGCTGCGAATCGTTGAGCTCTTTTGCCATCTGCGCAGTGAGGCGCCCAGTGAACTCAACTGCCATAGTCTGATCTCCTATGGCATAGTCTAGATAGTCTGGACGATTCTCTGACTTGAGAACCTCAAACTGGAACTTTGTGCTTAGGGTCCCTACTAGGGAAGAAGCCCTGATGGCCTTTGCGACTCCAGCAATATCGAAGTTTGGAGAAGCGGGAAGTCCCTTGTCACTGGCATCCTTGAACCTACCGAGAACTTCTCCGTTCTCTATCACAACCTCGAGGAACTGGCCAGCGAGCTTCTCTGTGTAAGTGACCAACGGCTCAGATCCGAGAATATCACTGAGCACGCTCAGGATGTCGTCCTTCGTCAGGTCAGGGATCCTTGCTGTGGCTTCCACAAGAGTGCGGATATACTGCCGCAGAATGAAGCTCGTTGTCACAGAATCTCCCTTACCATGTTCCTTATGATTCCCTCACCCACTTTCTTCCACTCACTTCGAGGGCACATCTGAGTCACGCTTGTTGAAAGGGTATCGAACACCTCTTCTGCGATTCTCTTTGGAAGCGGAGGCAGCATCGGAATGAACCCCTCACGATCACCTGAGCAAATCATCTCCCGCATCTTTGTACCGCTGATCTGCACCGTGCTTGAACGAGGAACTCCGTATTTCCTGATTGTTGTCCCGTAGCTCTCAGGATATTTCTTGGACATGTAGTCGTTCGGATAATTCTGCTCGATATCGACGCTGTCAGAGTATATCGTGAGGACGACCTCTTCTGGATCGACTGAAATGTCAGTGTATGGAATCTTCACCGATGTAGAACCAGTCACCTTTGCTTCGTGGACAGCGTCTAGTACATCAAACACTCCCCTTATGGGAGACTTCGGCGCGCCGTTTAACGGCGTGCGGAGCATAACATTGCTAGGGAGCTCGAGATTTGGTATGAGAAGCTCTTCCCAGATGTACATCATGTCCTGCCCGAACACCGGCGTGTCTCCCGGGATTGGTACTTCTCTGCCGCGACTAGCCTTTGTTCCAGCCTTAGTCCCACGGCTTGAGTAGGAGATGAACACAAGGACGAGATCATTCTCTGGTGCCTCGTCGATGAGCTCTTCGCCAAGTGCGCCGAGTGCGGCAAACTCGACCAGCATGTGATGCCCGAGGTGATAGGGCTTCGCTGACATTGGTATGAGTCCGATGTTCATCTTAGTTCCTAAGAAGATGCGACAAAGAGCTCAATATCAACTGTCTCAGCATTTGAGATAGCCTTGAGTGACGTGAAGTCGACATAGGCGTTAAATGCGGCGGCTGAGTTTGAGCCAGAGATCTTGCCATTGGTGAAGACGAAGGTCCTATTCGGGTCTAGCTTCACGTCAAACTGATTTGACGAGCCAGACAGGAATGTGAGCCTGACATAGTTCTCATCGTCGAGGTTGCTCACTCTGCAGTACTTTATTGCAGATGGAAGAAATGTTCCAGCCCCTACCGTAGTATCAAGATTCATGATAGTGATCTGCGAGGTCGGCACTGAGAATATTCTCTGCGAGACCTCATTCACTCCAGAGACGTCGTAGGCCACCCTAGAGCCGTACTCTTTGCCGTTAAGGGTGACAGACTCGTTGAGAACCACCTTGAGAGTTGCGTTTGAGATAGTTGATGCCATTGGCAATAACTATCACGCTTCTGCGGAAAACCTCTGCTCTGGAAGAATCTCAAGGGTCTGAGGGTCACAAGCAGGGCTGGTCTTCTTCAGCCACTCGATCTCCTCGCCGGCGGCTTCAGCTCCGTCCACTGACTTGTACCAGACCTTCAAGTTCGCATCCCAGGAGTACCACCTGCGCTTCAAGCTCGAATTGAGATCTCGGCTGAATCCTGCAGCATATACTCGGACCTCGGGCTTCGATGCGTTGGTGAGGAGCTCCTTGAGCCTCTTCTCGCGGCGGAGGAGATGGAGTAGCGCGGCAGTATCGACATCGGCTCGGTGAGCGTCATAGAAGAAGCCAGACCAAGCAGCAAGAACTTCAAGGGCTGCCGAGGGGCGGCACCAGGAGCGCCACTCGATCTGCTTGACGCTGCAAGCCCACACTGTCTTCTCTGTCGTCTGGAGTCCAGCGCGAATCAGCTCACGGTCGATTGCTCCACGGTCAAATTTCGCGTTGTGCGTGATCACGAACTTGCATCTGTCCAGCATCGAGCGGACCCAGTTCCAATCAGTTTCTTTGCCCTTAATCTGCTCATCAGTGATTCCTGTGAGCTCGATAATCTCGGGGCGAAGCTGCTCGCCTGGGTCCTGGAGGAACTCCAAGGGCTTCACGATGCCAGTCACCTCAAAAGTTTCAGGGCAGTAATAGAATGGTCGTACACTGAGCTGGATGACTCGATCGGTGTCTCCGAGACCAGTGGTCTCAACATCGACAATGCATGCCAGTAGGTCACCTTCTTGCTTCTTGCGAACGCAGGGCTCAAGACCCTCGAACTTGTGAAGGGTAATCGTCTTTCCGTCTTCACTGATATTGCGCATCAAGCTTCACCCACGGGGTTCCAGAGTTTGTCGTTAGTGGCTAGGAAGGGAAACAGATCGTTCATGAGGAACTGGTAGAGATCTTCCTGGTAGGGAGAGAACTCGTCTGGTAAAGAATCGACCAGACAGCCTGCAACGTCTTCATTAGACATGTTTCCAGAGATATCAGTCTCTTGCCATGCCGCCACGCAGGTCGCAAGCAGCTCCTCGTCCCAGTCCAGTATTTCAAGGAGGCGTGTATTATGACCTATAAGGCCCAGCTGGTGAAACAGCTGGGCGAACATCACTCTTCTCTCATGAGTTCGGAGGCAGGGAGCTCGTGGATGACGCCATCCTTATCAACTAGTCGAACAATCATCTTGGTCGGCGCGGTGCCGCTAGTGTGCCAAGTGTTGTTCTTGACATGGAAGGTCTCAGTCACCACACCACGAAAGTTCATGTTGCTCCAGAGAAATACTTTGTCGCCAGGTTTGATCATGTAGTAATGTAAACTCTGAGTTTAGGTTTGTTCAGGAACATTTGTGTCTAATCAAGGTCTTCGATGTCCTTAGATCCCATGTACCTAAACCTGCCGCCTAGTGCCTGTTGCAGCTTCTGTAGGAGCCTTTGACCAATTGCGCGTATCTCTGGATCTCTGTTTGCCGCAAGATGCTGCGCAATATAGGATGCAGCCGGTTTGCGGTACAGGTCCTCGTCACCAGAGTATCCAGACTTTCTGGCCAGACCGTGAGGGCTCACATCACTGCCAAACAGGTCGTTTGCTAGCCAGGACTCAATGTCCTCTCCAGCATAGTGGGACGCGATCACGTCCCGCATCTCGCGCTCAAACGCTACCGTGCTTGGTATAGGCTCCAGCGGTGGAAGGCTTGTCTTCTTTTTCGTCCTGCGTTTCTTGAGCTCTTCTCTGATCAAGAGGCGAAGCTCGAGGAGACCCATGCTCTGTAGGTAATCTGCAATCTTGACGTGGGGGAGAGGCTCATACTCACCCTCTGGCCAGCCACCGATCATCATCGGTTTGTCGAGGTGAAGATTCTTACGATTTGCGGGCTGATAGCCTTCTTCCGGCTGAGAGCCTGCGTACTTCTTACCCTTAGCCAAGATTCACCTCGCAACTCATCAGACGCCCAAGGGGGCTAACTGGTCTGGTGTCTTCCGAAGCCTCATGCCCTTCTTGTAAGATGGGCCATCGTTCATCACGACATAGCAGATAACCTTTCCAGCATCGCCATCGAGGTCCTCAATTGCATCAACAACGCCCATGCTCTGGTAGTGTTTGCATCCAGGGTTCACGTTTTCAACCCAGTCGCCCAATGTTGGCTCGTAGCTGTGGCTCGTATAGCATTCTTTGAGTATTCTTGGCTTCATGCCACTAACTATTTCTGCTTCTGGTGTTTGGACTTGGCCCTGATGAGCCAACCACACGGAATCTTCTCAAAGATTCGACCATTTCCCATGATGTCGACACAGATCTTCAAAGCTTTGACCCTCTTGCTAGAGGCAATTTCGTATTCTGATTCGTAGGGTCCTTTGACTACTATGAAGACCGTGTCTACGTCAACTTGAAGGGCGTTTGAGACCATGACGTCACTCACGACCACCAAGTCATTGACATGAATGGCCATCAGCTCTCTTGATTTTCCTGCTCCTTGAGCAGCTGTTCAGCGTTCTTGAGTCTCTTCCTCTCTCGCTTTTCACAGATCTCTCTGACATAGAGAGTGGCCATTGCAAATTCGGCGCTGAAGATGTTCATACTGTCGCGTAACCAGTAACAGTAAGCGCTTTCATTCATAGTCTCCCATGGCTCTATGTGGGTGTCGATCTGATCAATCCACTTCTTGATTCCTGGCCGAGTCACCTCAGTGAGCTTCACGGGACAGTACCCTGAAGGAATCAGGATTTCAACTGGTAGGCCTGGGAGCCTCTTTGCGTCATCTTTCGAGGGCAACTTCGATGTGTCTATCTTCTTGACTCTAGGCATTTCACTCCTTGTTTAGATACTGTTGACGGTACTTGATCACTGCTAGTTCCTTGCCCTTCGACTCGACCATGATGTCGAGATCGTGACCATGGTCATCGATGAAGTCATAGATGTATTCGCTGTGAGTCTGGAGCGTGCACTTTACGCCTTCCTTCTCTGCCATCGACTCAGAGTAGTGGCAAGTCGGCTTGACATCTCCCCAGGTGCTTACTGCCAGAGAGAGGGCTTCGACTTCAGAGAGGCCACTGGTGCAGAACTTGTGGTGATGGTAGTCGAACACGATTGGAACGCCGTGACGCTTGTACACCATGTCGTGCAGGTCCTTCGTCGAGTAACAATTTGCCTTGTCGTCGTTCTCGACCGTGAGGCGAGAGCGAACGCTGTGGCTGAGCTTTTCGAAGTTTCGAGACCAGCGATCGACAGTAGCTTGCTTGTCGCCGTGTACACCGCCGATGTGGATGTTGATCTTTGCATAGTGGCTCTGAGGCAAGCCCATGGTATCCATGATGAGGCCGTGGTGCTCGAGGTCGACGATCGACCGCTCGCCGGTAAGCTCAGTTGGAGAGCCAAGGCAATTGAACTGTCCGGGATGGAACGAGAGCCGGATTCCAGACTGCTTTGCGATCTCACCCGCAAGCTCGAGGTTGGTGCGGATCTCACGCCAGTCAGGAAGCATCTCAACCTGGTACTCGCTCATCCAGGGAATGAGATTCGAAGTCATGCGGAAGAGCTTGATGTCGTGAGCAGCATTCCACTCCAGGACGCGGCACAGGGTCTCTGAGTTCTGGACGCCGCACCATGACGCCTTCTTGATGCCGTTCTTCTCCCAGGACTTCTTGAGCATCGTGCGGACGTTACCCTTGTCGCCAAGGGTCATGTTGATGCAGGCATAACCGAGATTTACCGACATGCTACCTCCAGCATGAAGAGAATGTAATACACCGAGCAGCATATTTACACCCTGAGAGTGCCATGAAGACAAAAAATACCGACATACAACTCCGTGCCCTGCTAGAAGCCATCGCCGAAGGCGACGACGCTGACATAGTGTTCAAGAAAGAAGACCCAAAGCTCTATCACGCAGCAAAGAAGGCGAAGAAGAGCAACAAGAAGGTCATAACAAAGGACGGACCGGGAAGCGGCGAGGATGACAGCGTTCTCGTTAAGAAGGGAACTAAGGTCTCAGACCTCGAAGAGATGGCGCAGCTCATGGGGCTAGCTTCAGAGAAAGACCTCGTTGAAGCGCTTCGAATGAGCATCAGAAGGGCTAGGAGAAAGTAATGCACACTGGAAACGTTCTTGAGCAGGCTATGATTGAGCTGGCTGGACGGCTCAGAGCGATGTATATCTGGTTTCACGGTGCACATCACCTGACCAAGGGAACTGGATTCTCAGGAGACCACGCATCACTCTATGGAGAGATTTACCCAGCAATCGGCGCCATGATCGATGGCACGGTAGAGAAGGCATTGGGGCTAACCGAGTGCGAGGGCGTGGCATGTCCAATGACTATAACGACCTGCGCGCTGGAACACCTTAGCACTTACCAGTCTCCTGTCGACTGCAATGCGCTTTCGATTGCGGTAAATGGAAAGCAGATTGTTGCTGATCACCTTGCTTTCCTCGATGGAACCTACAAAGTGCTCAAGTCGCAGAAGCTGATGACTCTTGGACTCGACGACTTCATCATGGCGCAGGCCAACCAGTTTGAGACCTTTGTCTACTTGCTCAACCAGAGAGTCAAGGTCGAACTAGACTGATTTTGGCCAGTGGATGAACTCAATCAGGTTTCCATAGGGATCACGGGAGTAAGAATAGTGGCTCCCATCCCTATGGATTCCCGTGTGTTTAGTCTTTGGAAGTTCTTCGATGGACTCAACCGTGAATGCAACATGGTTTGGATGCTCGAGCTTTGAGAGCGCGATCTTTGCTCCAGCCACATCTAGCATCGCCCAAGTGGGGTCTTGGTAGATTGTCTTAGCTGCCAGATTGGACTCATACCAAGCAATCGCCTCTGGTATGTCATCTACCCGGTGAGCGATGTGGTCGAGCCCTGAGATTTTCACTTCTTAGCTGCCTTGAAGTTTACGTTGCCGGTCTTAATACCGAACGAGACCTGGTGTGCCCTCTCGCGGCTGAGCGATATCTCGGCCTGCTCCATGATCTTCATGGTGTCCTGATAGCTCACTCCTTTGCCAAGGTACTCAGAGATCGGGTAAGTGAGGGCTTCAGCCGCCATATCGACAGGAAGGCAGTGGTTGTTCAGCGCGGTCTCAATGATAGTATCGATCTTCATGGTTAGTCTCCACGGATAAGTATGCGCTCAGGATTCAAATGGCGCTCGAACTCTGAGCTGTGCTATTCTCCATCGGGTCCGTTCATGTTGTAGATCGAGAAGTACGCAAGGACCTCAGGCTCTGTCCAATTATTGTTGTTGAGTAGGTCTTCATAAAGATCCATGAAGGACTTCTCGTCGACAACGCCATCTTGGATGAGCTGGTGCTTGATGTGGACGGTAGCGACTCTGAGCTCTGATGGTCCGAGTGACTGGTACTTCCTGAGAGCGTACCTGAACATCCTCTCTTTCTCTTCTCCGTTCATGCTGACCTCCATTTTCTAATTAGGTCAGGACCGGGACTTCGCCCTCATCTTCTTCCGGCGGCGGAGCTCGTCCTTTGATAGGTGAGCGGTCTTGGAAACCCTTGTGGACTTCGGAGTGTCCATTGAGTTGAGAGACTCTTTAAATTCCTTGATCTCTTGCATTCGTTTGTTGATAGCGCGCTTTATCATGCTCGACTTGAGGTTGCTTATCTTCGAAGTATACAGAAGTCCATCGAGGTGATCGATCTCGTGCTGTATGACCAGTGAGAGTGGCGGGCCGAACATCTCAGTCCTTTCCACGCCATTGGCGTTGGTGTACTCTAGCGTCACGGTCGCGGCGCGCCGCACAAGAGCTGACTGGTATGGAAGAGAAGCGCATGACTCTGTGGACTCTGCTGTGCCCTCTGAGTTCAACACTCTCGGATTGTATGCAAACCAGGTAGTGTTGCTCTTCGTCAAATCAGATGGATCGGGGTTGGCGAGTCCAACGTTCCCGCAGTTCACCGCAAATGCACGGACCTCGATTCCAATCTGCGGTGCCGAGATGGAGAGTCCACCTTCAACTCGCAGGCTGTCCTCGAGGTCCGTCAGCAGATCGATGACAGAACCATCGGAGTCCTGGACCGACAGCTCATTCGATATTGCCTCAAGCTGCGGGTTTGGCCAAGTGATGGTCCTGCGGTACATTACTCGACTCCGATCTTCGCCTCGACAGTGTCGAGGATCTGTTCCATGTAGCCCTCAGAATCGCCGAGCTTCGCCTTGATCTTCGCGATCTTGATCGCTGCCTGAACTGCCTTCATGTCGAGCTTATCCTTGTACTCTTCAATGAGGAGCTTTCGGTCCTCAGAGAGGAGCTTCGCCTCGTTCTCAAGGGAAGTGAGCTTCTCGATGAACTCTTCAAGCGTGGGATGACCGTTCATTTGTCTTTACTCCTTGACGTGATTGAGATTGCTACGCACACTAACGAGATTATTGATACGACTAGTAGTGACCGATCGTTTGTAAGGGCTGCATGAAAACCAAGTCCACAGTTCAGCCCGAACAAACACCATAATATCTCAGTTGAGAGAAAGTTCATGCAAGTTGTGGCCAGTAGATGACAACCTTTCCATCGACGAGGACCTCGTTCATCTCGTTCTTCGGACTCTCACGGTAATCCTCTACCACGATTCCCACCATTGGTTTATCGCAGTTGTAGAAGATCTCTTGAGAGTCTCCTGCAATGAGGTACCTTCCTGGCGGAATTTCCACCAGGGCGCCTACCTCAGTTGAACTCGCCGTCCTCTGGCTCGACATACTCTGTGATCGTGTTGACGGCTCCGCATGAATCGCACTGGTAAGCGTTCGTCTGAAGATTCGCTGCCAGAATTGCGTCAATGTCATCGATCTTCTCCACGAACTCGTCCCACTCTTCGAATGTGACGGTGAGCGCAATGGGCCCAAATGGAATTGTGAGCCTCTTGTTCTCTTTGTCGATTACTAGCCCTGCAGGTACTTCACTGGACATCTTCTTTCCTCTTGGAGGATTTTACTATGACAGGCTCAGGAGCCGGTAAATCTTGGATGGCTGGTGGGACAGGCTTCGGTTTGAAGAAAATCGCCGCAACCTGATTCTCGGGTGGTGGTACTACCCCAGCCGCATGTAAGTTTTCGCAAAGTGCCACAAATGAATCGATTCCATTTGCAGTACAGTACTGCTCGATCGACAGTCGCTTTCGACCAAGATAGAATTCTAGACTGACCATATTACACCTCAACCATAAATATCGTCCAGAACCTGCTGGATACAGGACTGAAAGCGCGGGTCCTGCGAGATGTCCCGAACGTTACCATTCTTGTAGCGCTTTGCGATCGGCTCTGCCAGCTTCTCCATCGCACGGAGGAAGTTATTGCGGGCAGTCGAGTGGTTCATGTCGTCGCCATCCGCCGTCATGATCTCGGCAATCTCTCGGTATCCGAGACATCCTTCGTCAGAGGAGACGGTAGCGTATCCGAACTTGGACTTATGTCCCTTGGGCATCGACATCAGGTACCTCCAGCGCGAGCATCAAGAATAGCGATCTCGCTCTCAGTGATGGGGAAACCAGTGTGATTGGTTGAGTCTTCGGTAAGGCCAAAGCGGAGCCTGAGCACCTTCTCTTCTCGAGGAGTGAGAGTGAGAAGTGCTGCGCGGATCACCTGGTTAAGGTCCTTACGCTCGAGGTCACCCTCGATATCGCAGTCTTCGTCAGGGATCACCTCGTACAGACGCCGGCCCTCGTCATCACCTCGAGACGACACATCATCGAGGGAGAGCGTCGACTTTGCGCTGGTGACCAAAGAGTTCAGGGTGTCGACGCGGACGCCGAGGAGTTCGGATAGCTCATCGATAGTGGGCTCAATTCCGAACTCCTCGACGTATTCCTTCTTCATGTTTTCCATGCGCCACAGAAGGCCACGGGCATGGGTCGGAAGCTTGATGGAACCGGACTGGTTTGCTACGTGCTTTCGCACGGACTGCCGAATCCACCAGCACGCGTAGGTGGAGAACTTGTAGCCTCGTCGCCAATCAAACCGATCGACAGCCTTGATGAGGCCGACGCTCGATTCCTGGATCAGGTCTTCCAGGTTGCAACCTGTCTTCGAGTACTGCTTGGCGATGCTGATCGCCAGTCGCAGGTTTGCCTCGATCATGTGGGCTCGTGCAGACTGGTCACCATTTTCGATCCTCTGCGAGAGAGAAACTTCCTCTGAAGCGGTGAGAAGTGAGCGCTTGCCAACCTGGCTGAAGAAGGCTTCGAGGCTGTTCATTTAGTCCTCCTGAGAGTCGTTGCCGCCGTTGTAGTACTCGTTGTCGTAGTAGTTCGACACCGCATGGGGGTGTTCTCGGAGCCACCGCTCGTGGGCAATATGCCGATTGCGGCGGACCTCGATCTCGCGGCAGATGTAGCTGTGCTCGGTCTCGAGCTCGATGCGCTTCTCTTCAGAAGTGCGACCGCCGCGGATCAGATTCGTGATGTTGCGATAGCGGCGGTGAAGCTCGTCATCGCCCATGTAACCCAGTGCCTCTTGGGATAGCTTCATTGCTTCCTCTCACAGTTCTTATAATCAGGTTTTAGTCAGTCGAACAGGTGTTTTTAGATCAGAGTCTCAACTTTTTCGTTTTCGCAATTGTCCTCCACAATTGCACAACCCACAGACAGGAGTGAGATTGCGGCTGATGTTGAGTTTTCGAGTGCACAGCGGACGACCTTTAGCGGGTCGATGATGCCGGAGGTCATCATATCAACAAACCTCCCCGCTCTAGCATCATATCCTTGGCCGCTGGGAAGTTCAAGCACTTTGTTGAGAACAACTTCGGCGCTCTGCTTTCCAGAATTCTGGACGATCTGCATCAACGGCGCGCGGCATGCACGATTGATAACATCAGCGCCAGAGATAAAGTCTCGAGTTGCTTCGGCTGGTATTCTAGCTCTGATCCTATCAGATGCACGAACTAGCGCGACGCCTCCACCTGGCAAGAGACCCTCTTCAACCGCAGCTTGAGTGGCATGGAGGGCGTCTTCAACGCGGTCCTTGCGCTCTCGCATCTCAAGCTCTGTAGAACCACCGACGCGGAGGACTGCAATACCACCAGAGAGCCGAGCGAGGCGGCGGTGCGAAAGTTCTTGCTCCTCTCTGCTCAGCCCAGGCGACTGTAGCTGAGATCGAATAGATTCGACACGCTCCTTGACCAGTGGCGTCTCAGTATTCACGCCGACAAAGATAGTGCGGTTTCGGTATACCTCAACCCGCTTGCATGTCCCGAGCTTGTCTGACTTTGTGGGCATGTCTTCAGCGGCAGATATTACACGGCAACCAAACACGAGTGCTAGATCTTCAAACGCTTCAACACGTGACTGGCCAAACTCTGGCGGTCTAATGATGCAGACCTTGAGCACGCCCTTCAAGTGATTCACAATCATCGTCTTCAGCGCGTCGCCATCCACCTCATCAGCGACAATCAGCAGAGGACGGTTCTGCCTGTGGATAGCTTCTAGCAGAGGAACCACGTCAGAGATGTTGGAGATGGTCTTGTTCACGAGAAGGATGAATGGATTCTCGAGCTCGCAAACAGATCGGTTGTGATTGGTGACAAAATACGGGCTGATGTAGCCGCGGTCGAGCTCAAGACCCTCGACGACATCGAGGCTTGTATCGAACCCCTTGGCTTCTTCGATAGAGATGATCCCATCGCGTCCAACGGCGTGCATAGCATCAGCTAGCATCCGTCCAATGCTCTGGTCGCCGTTGGCAGAGATGGTTCCGACACTCACAATCTCGTCCGTTGACGTTACCGTCTTTGCCATCTCGCGGAGGTGAGCTATCGTCTCTCGACTAGCCCACTCCATTCCAGCTCGGATCTCTGCGCTCGAGTAGCCTGCCGCAAGGAGCTTCAAGCCCTCAGAGAAGATTGCCTGCGTCAAGACCGTTGCGGTGGTGGTACCGTCTCCTGCGGTCTCAGCTGACCGGCTAGCCGCTTCCTTGACCATCTGAGCGCCGAGGTTCTTGAACTGGTCCCTGAGATTTATAGACTTAGCGACCGTGACGCCGTCTTTTGTGAGCACCGGTGGCGCGCCGGGACGCTCGATCACGACATTCTGGCCACTTGGCCCCATTGTAACCTTCACGGCGTCGGCGAGCAAGTTCACGCCAGCAAGTATCTCTTTACGAGCCTCAACATTGAAGAGGAGGCTCTTGTTGGTTTCGCTCATCCCTTGAGCAACCTCTTAGATTCGAGCATTGTCGTGTCGACGCCCTCAAGAATCCTCTTGGAACTATTTATCACATTTTGGGCAACAATCAAATCACCAGACCTGAACGCGGTCTCGTTTGCCTGCAATAAGCCAAGTTCTCTCAGCCTCTTTATCTCATCTACAGAAAGCTCAATCATTTCTACTCCAGGTTCTTGAACGTATTCACAAAGGTATCCCATGCCTTGTCAGATGTAATCGACTTGAAGCCGAACTCCTGGAACAGGCTGCGGCATTCCTCGTACTTGTGCTGCGAGTGCCAGAACGCGATTTGCTCAGCGTGGGGACGCAGATCGTGGAAGGCGATCAGGAACTTGTTGCGCGCGTACTTGTCGCGGAATCCTGGGTCAGAATCGAGGAAAGCGCTAAGCTTTGCCTCATCCTGCACCATGCCGAGAGCGCGCTTGTCACCAATCCCCTTGAATCCCTCCACGTTGTCACAGCCATCACCGCGGAGCGACTTCCAAGAGACGTAATCATATCCTGGGTCCTCGACCGCACCCTTCTTCACGGGATTGTAGAGGACAAAGTTGCTGCGCCTATTGTAGATCTGGATGAAGTCAGTGTCGGTGCTGATCACCGTGACGTGGTCATCAGCGTGGAGGTGCTCAGCGAGGTAGCTGATGACATCATCGCACTCAAAGTCTCCATGACGGGCCACAGTGACCGGGAGCATGTCCTTGAGCACATCGGTAATCTTCTTCCACTGGGCCCAGAACAGCTCATCCTTGTCGCTGGTTCGAGTGCCCTTGTACTCGGCGTGTTCTGCGAGGCGGGCCATGGGTCGCCCCTCGAGGACAAAGTACACTTTGTCGGGTGCGTGGTCAGCGACCTGGGCGCGAAGCGAGCGGAAGAAAGTGTAAACTACGCCGTTTGGATCTTGCTGCATCCACACGGGCACCGAATATCGGGCCCGCATGATGAAGTTGAGACCGTCCACTACGAGAATCTTCTTCATTTTACCCCTGGCGGAGAATGCCGACTTGGCCATTGCCGAGATCTACTCGGATGAGTTCCTCGTCGAGCGTGTTGCTTGTGTATTGGTGGGCTTCCACAAGATCAGATGTAATCACCTCTGGGCCAGTCGAAAACTGCTTTTGAGCAAGTAGTTTTGCGTTGTTGATTATCTTGTTGATGCCCTCGCTCGCATTGTGGATGAGCTCACTACGCAGCTGCTCAGGGTCAGTATAGATCGCGGCATCGAGCTCCGAGATGTCAAAGCTCTCTTCATGCCCTGGGAGCTTACAGAAATACGATACCTTCTGCCCCGTGAGAGTACGAGTAACGACCTCTTCACAGATCTGAGCTGGAAGTATCTTGGTCGACTTTGAGACCCTGAGAAAAATTATCTGTCCTACGTGGTAGCTCATGCTATAGCCTCAAGTTTGAATGTTATCGACTTTCGAAGTCTCCACAGCTCGAGTGACTTTTCAAGCTGCTTTCGACGAGAGACTTGCGATGTACGTACTGCTAGTAGCTTTTGCTCAATGTCTCTGATCTTAGACTGAGCAGCCAATTCATAGTCTCCCACCAAGACATGACACTTACACATTGCACGATCGAGATTCAAGTTCGCTTTGTTTCTCGAGCCCTTCCCAGGAAGGTTGAAGTCATCAATTGTCAAACCCTCAAAGTGAAGGACGCAAAAGTTCTTGAAGTCTTCGTCGCAGAGGACATAAAGATAGTCGAGCCTCTCTTTCTTCTTGAGGGTCTCATAGTCTGTCTGGAGACGCCAAGCGCCAGACTTGTGTGCGCTGGTCAGCTTACACTCGATCTCGCGACCAATCTCTGGCACAGTGATGTCTGGCTGGCCAGTTTTACCATCACTCTTGGTCGTTGGATAGAGCCTCTTGAGCTCTCCAGCAAAGTACTTCTCCTGCGGCTTGGACATTAAGATGTTTCGCCGCCCGAGATCCTCCTGGATATCCATGTCGTGCTTCGCATAGATGTCCTGGAGCGTGCTATAGAATTGCGCCATATTGTGGATGGCACGGTGAGCCATTTCTGCAGTCAAGTACATGATTTGCCAGTGCCCAGTCGGGCTCTAGAGTTTACTTGGAATTGACCTTGCTTCTGACGTTGTCTGATATCTTCTTACCTTTCTCGGTCGCTTCCTTCATCGGAAGGAGCCCTAGGGCTTTCCGTACGACATCATATACTTCAGGTTGCAAATTGTTCTTCAGCGTTATCATGTTAGCATATTGGTGGAGGTCCATTTCAGTGACGGGCATCTCCTCTCCGTCGAGGCCGGGCTCAAACTCTCCAGTCTCTCGAGTCTCAAAGATGAAGAGGATCTTCGGCATCTCCTCGTCCTCTGGCACCTGTATGAAGGGAATGTTCGAGCTCAACCCATCGGGGTTCTCCTCATACAAAATCTCAGGAATCCAGCTCGAAGGCATTTTCTGCTTAGTCATTTCTTCTCCTGACGAATCATAGGCAAGAGGAGAGTGCGAGTTTAGGCCTTGATTGACTTTAGCTTCTCAAGGGCTGCTTTAGACTTCTCGTAAGCGTCATAGATCTGCGTGCCATTAAGCTGCTCTCTTGTGTTCTTGTCTTTGTACTTCTTCTCGAGATCTATCTCTGCAAATGTATCTTCAGCCATTTTTACAAAGTTCTTGAGCTGCTCAGCAGTTCCAGAAGTCAAAGCTTGCATTGTTTTTGCCCAAGCTGCGCTTTTCAGCTCTTGGTCAATCAACGCGTCATTTATTACCAACTTCTTGTCTTTTGCCTTTCTTTCTTCTAGCTGTTTCTTAGCAGTTTCGCGAGCTTTGGGATCAGAAAGAAGCTTCTTAAGATCGCTCTGGAAAGCCTTTGGCAGCTCTTTGTAGCCTTTGATCTCAGCTTTGTCGTTCTTTTTGCGTACCTCTGATTCAAGCTTGCCAATTGCAATAGCTAGCTGTTTTTCGTCCTTCACTTTAGAGAGATTCGCAAGGAACTCTGCTTGTGGGACGATGCCTTCGATGAATCTTTGACTCTCAGTGTAGTTCTTGATTAGATCTTCGCGCATTTTCTTAAACTTAGCGCCGAGAGGACCGGTCTCTACTGCCTTGTTGAGAGAGTCGACCATATTTTTATCGCCAGGAACAACAAACGGTACAGTGAGATCAATTTCAGAAGACTCAGTAAAGAGTTTCTGGAGCCTTTGGAGAAGTCCTGCAGCTGGCACTTGAAGTTGACCGTAAGTCATTCTGCTCTCAGCACCCTCAGGAGAAGACGGAGTTGCAGATGGAGGTAAATCTTCAAATCCTGCCTGACGAAAGAACTCCTCAGCGTCTCGCAATCCATTTTCGTAAAAATAAAGACCTGTTGAGCCGAGACAATAAGCTCCGGGATTGATCAAAAATAGAGCTAGGTCGAGTTCCTTCTGATCTCCGATCAGATTTTGAGTCTCTCTCATAAGCTCAGCTACACGACCATCATGTCGGTCTTTGATGAACTTTCTCTCTTCCTCAGTCTTTGCGCTCATAAGTCGCACAGCATACAAGACGTTATTGATGACGACTTGTGTCTGGAGCTTAATGACTTTGAAGACGTCTATCCAAGGCTGGATAAAAGCCTGATAGAACTCGCTTGGAGTAGCTCTTATGTCCTCTTGCAAAAGCTTACGCTCTTCCTCGAGTATCACTCTCATTATCAGGTCATCTACGTATTTTCTACTCTTCATGTCACTATCTATGCAAGAAATAGCGGAAGAGGTGATAGCTTTGATTCGGCAAGTGGCTTCTGGAACTTAAGCATTCCGACGACTCGATTGAGCAGCGAGAAGGTGCCAGTGAGCTTTATTGTGTTACCTGCCCACTCAAAGACAAAGCCTTCGATCGGAGCAATGTCTAAGCCCAAAGCGTTGATTCGACTCACGTATGATTCAAACTTCTTCCTGGATTCTGCCGGAATTGCAGATTCACTGGTAGACTTGATTATCGTAGTCTCGTACAGGTCCATGAGCCTGCTGCGCTCTGACTCTGTGTCTTCAATCAGAGCGGACTGAACGTTCGACAAGTATCTAGAGCCAAATCGCATAAAGCAAGACTCGAGCGGCTTCAATACCTCACCAAGAACCTTGGGCGCACGCTCCTTCTTGCAGACTTCGGCAATGATCGCGTATTCTCTCTGAGAGCAGATCTTCTTGATGTCCTTCAAGGGCATGTGACCAGCCTCTTCGCAGAGGTTTGCTACAGCTAGCTCGACAAGTTCCTCTCGGATACCCTGGAGGTTCGTCATCGCCAACGCTAGCTTCACGTAATCTCTAATCCTGCTCTGCTCCGTGAGCGAGGCGGCGCTCTGGACTGTATCAATTGCCATCAGAGACTCTGACAGAATACCGTCGCCGTTGACTACAGGAAGCTGCACTTCAATTGGTCCTGAGAAGTTCCATCCGCTTCCTGCAGTTCCTTCAAATTCTGACATCTCGTTTAGCAACTTGCCAAACTGTTCAGACAGGTCAGATTCAAACTTTCTGCCGCTTGAATCGAAAGAAACAGCACCATGAAGTACCACAATGTTACTGTCATATTTGATCAGCTGCGGTCTTTCTGCGAGCACAATATCGCAGTTCACCCAGTTCTTCCTTGAGAACCCAAGAGGCCACCAAACTTGCTGCAGAGTCTCTGCAATGTAGCGGCACCCCTCTACAATCACGTCTCTAGCGGGATGATTTTGATACTGCCCCTCAAGCTGTTGAAAGTTGATGCCGCCCTCTCGAATTTCACTGCCGTTTCTGGCAAAGCGCGCGTGGCCATTTGCGTCGACAGTAAAATGCATGTTGATGCCGTCGATCTTCTCAAATGCCCTGAGGTCTCCAGAGCAGATGGAAGTCACCATTGACTTCAAGTCGCCGAACGTGAGGTCAGTCACCTCCCAGGGGTGTGACATGTGACCAGATACTCCGCCCATAGATCCTCCTATCGAGAATATAACAAATCAGGGGCGGTGTTCAGCACGCGTCAAAGATTTTTCTAGCCCTTCCAAGCTCGCGTCTAAGGGAAAAGAGGATCCCATTGTAGTGTGAGCGGTCAGCGCTGCCAGAAGAGCATGCGTTCCTGCGGTGGGTGGAGTCTTCTAGCCTTGCTTCAAGGTCCATGACGCAAGCTCCGCAGCCGAACTTGACCATCTTGCCATTCCTGCAGCGATAATCAGGCTGTTCTGCAAGGCCCTCACTTATGATTGCTCCTCTTATCCAAGCTCTGAGTTCACGTTCCATGTATCACCATGAGGGGCAGGCGGCAAATGTCAACTACGGCCTCGAGCACGATTATTGCAACCAAGTCCTTCCAGACTGGGCCGCCTGCCAATACGCTTTGGTTAATCTCTAGCATTGCTCTTGATCAACCTCAAAAGGTCAGACTTGTTGGAAGACTCTCCAACGACAATTGGTGTGTTCGTGCCCGAAGGATTCGATGACAGGGGCGACGACTTAGTAGGCCGTGCGGGCTTCTTCCTTTCTGATTCCTGATCTGGGTCTGCGTCCATCTTGACATTGTATGGAGAGTCAGATGGGTTCTTAGCGTCGGTGCCAGGAATCTCACCAAGAATGACTTGGGAGAGACCATCGAGGAATCCCTTTAGAGCCACCTTTTGAGGCGCACTGAGAGAGGAGAAATACGTATCAAACCTCTTTTTAGTCTCTTCGTCCTTGAGAGACTTTCCAGACCGAAGGAGGTTTAGTTTCTTCTCGATGTCATCAGGTTTTATCGAATCTGGCAACACCAAGTCGATCTTGATCTGTGGCTTACCGGGCTCTGGTGACTTTGATTTATCTTTGGTAGCTGGCTTATCTTCTTTCTTTGGCTTTTTGTCACCTTTTTCTGAGCCCTCTTCGTCATCTGCCTCGTCAGTATCTCTCTCTTCGCTGTCTTTATCCTTATTTCCGCCTTTATCAGACTTATTTTCTGGAGGAGCCTTAATTCCACGGCTCTTGATCTTAGTTGCGACTTGGTCTTGGAAGTCTGGCTCACCTTCTTCAAGACGCTCTCTTATCACCGTGCGGATTGCACGCTTGATAATGTCGTCAAACTCGTCTGGCTTTAGTCTCACCTGCCTCTCCAGACGATTCTGTTCTGCCAGAGCTCGCGATAGAGTATGTTTAGGCGGCGGGCTGGAGTGAGCTCTTCCTGCTTTAGTTCAGGCTTATACTCTCTCTTCTCTATATCAGCAACGAACTTGGAAAAATCAAACTGCTTGTCAGACATGTGAGCCTCGTCATCTAAGTATTCTTGTCGAACAGGATCGTATATTTCACAGAGTGGTATTCGCTCGTGCGCGGAGCGCACGAAATACTGCTTATGAAACCACTACAAAAGTATTCTCCAGATGAGACTTCGCAGTGTGAGTTGATGACTTTTTGGGAGTTGATCCATCTAGACATATCGCTACCAGCAATTGCTAGCTCAAGCTTCATTATCCTGTCGGTGACCTTGAGTTTAAGCACTGGAGCAGTCACTGAGATGCTAGCGTACTTTATGCTTACTTGGTTTTCTCTGGCCGCTGGCCTCGAGGTCATTTCCTCGAAGACATCTTCAAAGCCAGCGCTAACTAAAAAGTTGTCAGGGTTGCCGAGTATTCGGCTGAACTCTGCTTCTTGTGTAGTCCCTTGTATCTGAGTAGATTGAGTCGCAGGTTTTTGCATATTCTTGATCCATCTCTGTGACGTCATCGACAGTATGAGTCCACACTTCTACTATAACTTCTCTGTCTTGAACAGTAAGCTTAGCGTGGTGTTGGAGAGATTCTTGATAGCGGAGGAGCTCGTCCAGGAACGCCATGAAGAATTCAAGCGAGTCGAATTTATAAGTCTTCATGAGCCTGTTTGGAGACTTCACCATCTTCCACGAGGTCGAAGATGGTGCTACTGGTAGAGCTCCAGGCTTCATCTTGTGGAGTCCAAGCCTCGAGACATCAAATTCCATCTCGGGCTCCTCCCTGTTGAAGTATTCTTTCATTAGGCTTGACACTTTCATCGCCTTCTCTTGCGAGACTCCAGCTTCACTTTCTCTTCTGCTTTATCATTTTTCTCAACTGCGGCTTCTATGAGCCTCTTAACTTCGTCATAGAAAAACTTTATCTGCCGATCTGGAACCTGCTTTGCGAGCTCGTGACAGGCTCTCGCTAGCTCTGATAGATTCGATGGGCTATAGTCTTCGTCTTCAACAGGCGGTCTGTCTGTTGACAGCTGTGTTGACATCTGATCAGCTGCGTTTACAGGAAGATTTGGAGGAATTGTTGTCTCTTGCTCTATAGGGTGAGACATGTACTCAGAGCCGTACTTGTTGTAGTGATCCTCAAACAGTATCTTCTTTGCTGCGTTCAAAAGGAGCCTGTTATTCTTCATGCTGTACCTCAGTTGTAAGTATCGTCGTCGAGCTTCTTTGATGGTCCAAACACGAACTGCGACTTCTTGGCATCTAGCTTTTCGTAGAGATACGATAGGTCGTTGACTAGCACTTCATTAGCTTGTATGAGCATATTAAGGGTCTCATACGCTTCATTCATCCTGGCTCTCATAATCACAGCTTCCTTCTCAAGCTTCAATATTCTGGCATTGCTATGCGAGCCAGAAGCGTGATTATTCATTAGAGTCTCCAAGAGGGCTTTGCTTCTCTATCAAATCAAAGATGGATTCAGCATCTTTGCTTGTAAACTTCTTGAGCTCTTTATTTTTCTTCTGCGCAGTGATATCGTCGAGTATCTTTAGCAATTGGGGATTGTCGTCAACTACTTCACTAGCCAGTCTTTCAAATACTTCTTGCATGGACAATCCACGTCTGACAAGTATTGCTCTAAACTCTCCATGCGTGGCAAGCGATAAGTTTATGTGGACAGATTTGCTGTCTTGGAACGGACTTATCGCGTGACTCACTACGCAGCTCCGCCACCACTCCTAGCTCCAATGGCGAGATAATCAGGAGTTGGCTCCTTGACGCCCTCAAAGTCCAATCCATAGCGGGTAGCAAGAATCTCTGACATCGAATCAGCAACATCTTTGCCGTACTTCAAGTCGAGAAAGCTCTTTGCTTTGTTATAGATGGTGGATTCCATGTCGAGTAGAGTATCGTAGTTCATAATCAACCTAGCTACATCAGAAGCGAACTTCTGGATGTCAAATTCAGATTCAGTATACTCTTTCTCAGCCTCGTATAAAAGCTTGCTAACTGGAGCTCTCCACCAATTCTCAGTCTTTACTGGATCTTGCGCGTTTATCTTTGCAGACTTAAGTGCGGAGACCTCAAAGTCCTGGAGCATTGTGTCAAGCTTGGCATCAAATTGCTTCTCAAGCTGAGCCTTATCGCCAGGCTTAATCGGAGGAGTCTTAGGCTCTTCTTCCTCATCCTTCTTTTCATCGCCTTCAGCCTCTTCTCCGCCTTCTTCACCACCAGCCTCTTTGTCACCACCTTCTTCTGCGTCCTCTTCTCCGCCTTCTTCGCCGCCACCAAAGAGATCATCTTCTTCTGCTTCATATAGAAGCCTCTTCATGCTAGTCTCAACCAGCATTCCTCGTTTAAAGACTCTCATTTGACCACCTTTGCTATCCTATCGCACTTCTTGAATCTCTCTTCAATAGTGTCCCAGTTCAGCTCTTTCATCATGGCAAAGACGTAGGACTTCCTGTCCTTGAGATAGTCTCTATAGTACGCATGCTCCCAGACATCTAGAACAATAACTGGGAAAGATGAAATTGGCACATGCACACTGTGCAAGTCAACAACTACATTGATGTATCGATTCAATACCGTGCTGTAGACTGTGAGAGCCCATCCATTTCTAGCGCTCATAGCGCAAGCAATAAAGTCCTTCTGCCAGTCATCAAAGCTTCCAAAGTCGCGCTGAAGCCTCATGAATGCTAGAGAATCCATCGTTATTCTAGAGTTCACATCTGAGACGTTCTCAAAGTAAAGCGCGTGCAAATATGCTGCGTTAAGATTATAGACCTCGTCTATTTTTAGAGATCTAAAGCTAGAATTGTTGAGATTTGCCTCTTCTCTGGGCGTGGTGTCAAGCTGCGCACTAACAGAATTAAGCGTCTCGACGTAATCCTCAAGAAGCTCCTGATGGCTTTTCTTCGTCTTCTCGCTCAACAGTTCAGTGCGGAGCTCATACTTCTTTGCGGTCGTGACATATGACTCATTGACAGACTCTTGCGCCGTGTCAAGACCGAGATCAGCACGGATTCCACGGATGAGGTCGTTACTTATCGATTTCATTCTACCGTGTACTCCTTCTCAAATTCTTTCTTGTCGACTATAAACACAGGAGAATCGTCAGCTTGCATTTCGTGAGGAAGAGGCGGTGTCTTTGAGCTTGACTTTCCTTCTGGCTTCTTTCTCAGGTCTACATCTCTAATCATCTCAGGCTTACGCGCTGGATGGGCATTTGGTATTACACCGACGGCGCCAGGATCTTCAACTCTAGGAACTTCAGGCTTTCTTAGAACAACTTTTACATCTTTTCCTATCTGCTTCACAGAATCAACAGTGTACTCGAAGCCTGACTTCTTGTGGCGCACTTTGAGGTCTTTACTGATTATGACGTGTCCATCTTTGTCTAGGACATCAATCTCAGACAGGACTTGCCTAAGACGTTCGGAGTACGCTTCTCGCAGCAGGCCAACGAGTTTCTTTTCGGCGGTTGTATTTCTCATATTCATTCCAGTTCTAAGTATAACTACCGCGGCTAGGTTATTCCAGCAAGTCTAGACCACCTGTCAAACAATAGCGCCTCTGTTGTCAGTGCTTTCTTTTTTGCTGCTTCTTCAGAGCCGCCTTCTGTTTCTTTGTACTTGCGGTCAGGATAGATGGTTGCAATTACATCTTCGCCTTTCTTAGTGACGGCCACGTGACCAGAGGCATACTTGGCATATTCACCAGGCTTTAGCTTTTCCTTTGCCAAGACAGGAGCTTTCTTTTCACCAGCTTTTTCGATATCTGGTTCGCTCTTAAGTAAGCCCTTAGTTTCTTTCTTTCCACCAGTTCGCTTGAGCTCTTTCTCGATATCACCTTTTGCTTTCATAGCAAACTTCTTCTCTATGGCATCAGTAAGCTCTTTAAAGAAAGCTATCTTGCCTTTCTTTGGAAGAAGTTCCTTCTCGGCCAAAGCCTTGTACAGCTTTAGAGCATCGTAGTCTCCAGAAGGAACTTCTCCACCTTGGGATGCCTCTGCTTCATAAAGAAGTGGGCCAATGAGCCACATTGACTCCTTGAACTTGTCTTTGCCGAGTACTTTCTTTATGACTTCTGCGGCTGCCTTCGGGTCCTTGAACCCTCCTTTTGAAGACTTAAAGGAGTTAGAAAATTCCTCCAGATCTTTTACCGTGTGTTGCTTAAGCGCTTGCTCAGGAACGTCGTTCTTGATCTCTTGCGTGTCTTGGAGAACATTTCCGACTTGCTGTAGTGCTGGAGATGGTCTTGGAGCCGCCGTTGGATTCTTGTCGAAGATAGACTTGATTTCTTTTGGAGTACAGTTGGTGAAGTCTTCCACAAGCTCATCTATCTTGAAGTACTTCTTGAACGGCATATCGCCAAGTCCTATCTTCAAGCTCTTAGCAAGCTTCTTAAATCCAGCAAACATTCCCTCTGGAGTTTTAAGAGAGGCACCAAGGAGTTTCTTGATCTCATCTGGAGATGGAAGTTCGAACTTAGCAATATCCTCTTCTTTCATCTCTGAGAATGGAGTGCCCATGAGCTCGTCTTTCCGAGCATCAAACTCTTTCTTTATTTCAGGATCCTTAAGCGCATTCTTTTGATCCTTTTGTACACCCAGCACAATCTGTTTTGCCCCACGATCAATCATGCTCTTAAGCATGTTGAAGTCATTTGACATCTGAGTTATCTTGTTTACAGGCCCCTTCTCCACGCCGAACAAAGCTCGCGTAACAGATGATAATCCAGTTCCAATCTTGGAGAAGATTCCACTTTTTGGAATTATTGTGTCAGCTTCTCTTGATACTACATCGAGCGTGGCTTTTGTGTTCTCAAAAAATTCAGGTAAGCTGTCAGAGTATTCCTTTAACTCTTGCTTAAGCTTCTCTCCAGCTTCTTGAAGGGCCTCTATGGCTTCAGAAGCTCTATCAAGAACTCCCCCTTCATCTTTTTCCTCTACGAGAAATGCAGCTTCATACTTCGGAATGCCGCGAGCTTCTGCTATCAGTTTTGTGGTTTCATCCAGATGCTCATAAAGCCCATGAATCTTCTGTAGAGATTCATAGGTAAGTTCAAGGGATGTCTTGTTGCTAGATGGCTTCTTCACCTGAATAACTATCACTCTTAGTAGAGAACTGTATGACATCAATACCGCACTTAGATAGTAGCTGGATACCTGAGATGTCGCGATACTGTTCAAGATAGATTACCTGGCTCACGCCAGCGTTTATGATTGCTTTTGCGCACTGCCTGCAAGGAGACAGCGTAAGGTACATTTTCTTTCTCTTGGGATTATTGAAGTCGAGCTTGATGAGTGCATTGACTTCAGCGTGGATGAAACCACTGCACCCTGGCTCAAAGCTCTCAGGCTCGTGGGGACCACCGGCATAGTTGCCGTTGTATCCTATTGCCAAGACCTGTGTGTTGTCTTCTGCAACGACCACAGCGCCCACCTGAAACCTCGGGTCATAGGACCTCTTGGCGATAGTCTTTGCAAAGTCGATCCAGATCTCATCCCACTCAGGACGCTGCATCTCTACCCCGCATCAAAGATAGTTTCGATGTTGATTCCAACTGGAAGATTGAATCCGGCCGCCTTTCGGTGACCTCCACCGCGATACTTCTTGGCAATTTCACTCACGTCAGAGTCCTCGTGGTGGGCACGGAGGCTCACCTTCACCTGACGAGTATCGTGGTCGTAGAACCAGATCACTGCAAAGTCGCACTTTGGAGAGAGAGCTGCGCCGATCTCAGACATCCAATGGGAGGAGTTCACCACGAGGACGTCTTTGCCATCCATCTTTCGTGGCACAGCCTGCTTTGCAATCTTCGAGATAACCGTCTTGGAGTAGGCGAGGATGTACGCGCCGCGTTCCTGGGCGTTATCCACAGAAGAGTCGTCAAGGTACTTGTCGAACTCCTCGAAGTCGAAAGGCACCATGTCAAACGCCGCAGAGAACTCTTTCGAGTATGGGATCTCCCACTTCCAGAGGTCACGGTCCTCGATGAACTTGATCAAGCGCGGAGCGTCCTTACCTGGGTGGAAGAACTTCCAGGCGAGCATCGCGCCGCTGTGGTTCATATCGAACCGCGTGCACGTGACATCATGGAGCTCAACCATCGCAGACTTATGGTGGTCAATGACTAGGAAGTTTTTTGCTTCCTTCATCAGCCTTTTTGTGGTGGAGTTGTCATAAGAGAAATCGAGAACCACAACATTCTTACCGATCACATCAGGCGGCGGATCTCCGTGTTTTGCGGCATGATATTCAGCCCTGTCTCCAAGCAGCTTCCATGCTGCGTAAGCAGCGCCGAAACCATCAGTACAGTTTGAGTGATAGATTACGAGATTAACGGCGCTTGGCTCGACCATGGTGTTCCTTGTCGAAAGGTTGCAGCCCTAAGTATGAACTGCAGCATTTGGATCACTTGCTGTGGTCTATTATAATCTTTCCAGAGTCAGTTTTATCACTCATTTCCAAAATTTCTGAGTCTTCAAGCGCAAATATCTGGTATGGGCACCCAGACTGGATGTTGATTCCCTGGCCCTCTTCAAGCAAGGATTCATCATATGGAAATTCTTCTGGGAATCTCACAGTGTACTCACAGCCATGGATGACCCTTATCTTTCCGCGACGAACAAACAGGGTCTCATTCTTGGACTCGTAGTACTTCAAAGAGTTGGAGTAACCCTCTCTCATGAAGAGCACTTTTGTCTGGACAGAATCAAGAGATGCGATGCGAATCTCGTGCCCCCAGCTCTTCTCGTGAGTCCTTGGCTCAAATCTCCAAGATGTTCTGTAATCATCTCTGAACTTCACGCTTCGCCCCCAAACTTGTCGAAGTGCCTGTAGCATCTCGGCTGGTAGAGCTCAAGTCCTCCAACTTCTACCTCTTGCTCAGGCCGGCCACCAGTCTTCGTAGTGTAGTAAGCGTCAGAGCCGCATACGGTGCACACTGCAGGACATATCTCGATCTTGGTCGCAAATGGCATCATCTTGGCAACCTCCTCAAGAGACTCTCCGGTTGAGGCCAGCTGTAGCGACGACACAAGGACGGTCCTACCCTGTTTGAACTGCGTGATAAGCGACTCTGCACATCCAGGAATCATAAACGCTTCGTCAACGGCAATCACAGAGGGCCTCATAGAGGGCTTCGTGTCCATCACGTGGCGGGTGATCTCATGTCCAATGCTTACTCGAATGGCAGGAATTTTGCCGCCGTTATGGGTGTTGATTTGATCTGCCCCGTACCTTGCATCGATGCCTGGCTTGAAGCACAAGATGTTGGTCTTCTTCAGAAAATAGCGGTCAATTGCTGATAGAAGCTTGGTGGTCTTACCACCAAACATTGGACCTGTGAAAATCACAAACTCATTCTGTGGCATCAGATCTTCCACCATTGAAATGTCTTCTCCAAACCAGTAAGTAAGTCGTAGTTCGGAGTAAATCCAAGAGTGCTATTTGCGCTGGTTATGTCAGCCTTCGTGTGTTTCACATCGCCTGGACGCTCAGGAGCTTGGACGACTTCAAAGCTCTTGCACCTTTCACGGAAAGCAGAGAGTATCTGGTTGTTCGATACACTGACTCCAGTCCCGATATTGAACACCTCACCTGACATCGATCTCTTCAGATTTGCGGCAAGTATATTAGCGCTGACGACATCGCCAACATACACCATGTCTCTTGTCTGTTCACCGTCTCCATCAGACCTAAGCGGCAATCCCTTCGAGATCTTGTCGCACCATGCAGATATAGCTGTAGAGTACGGAGAGTCTCCGAGCTGATTTGGTCCGTAGACATTGAAGTAACGAAGACATATCGAGTCGACTCCGTAGAGCTTGCTCGACATCTTCAGGAATTTCTCAACCATGAGCTTCTGCAGCGCATATGGAGAGACTGGATTCTGGTCGACCCACTCGTCCGTGGGAAGCTTAACTGTGTTTCCGTAGACTGCACAGGTAGAAGAGAACACGATCCTTGGCTTGTTTGGAGAGTTTGCTACTGCCATCACAAGCTTCATGGTCATGTTGACGTTCACCTCAGTAGTCTCTGCAGGGTATTCCACCGTATAAGAAACACGAGGGTTTGCAGCAAGGTGAAACACAGTGTCATATAAGCCGCGCCTCACGCGATCGAGGACATGATCTGATGAGAAACAGCCATTGACCACGAGGACTAAATCTCTCGAGCGCGTCCCAATAGACTCTGCGCGCTCTTCCCAGATTGGAAGTGCTGCCCCAAGAACATTTCGAGTCTTGAGTCCATCTAGAAACTCTAAGTGACCGTTCGACATATCATCGGCCACATCTACAGTCCAGCCTAGACGTACCAGCTCATGAACAAGATTGGAACCGATGAAACCAGCCCCACCGGTTACAAGCGCTCTCACTGCTCGCCTCTCAAATTGTCCTGCATGTAGAAGCTCTTTCCAGTGTCCTTGAGCTCTCCGCGGAGATACTTGATCACGTCGCTTGCCATGTCCCGGGCAGTACACGTGGGAACGTTCTGAGCAATGTGGTTCAGGTCCCTGAGGTTGGTGAATGGGAAATCATGAGGAATTCCCATCATATGAAGGGTCTCTCTGATCGAGAGTCCACGGTCCTCATGAGGATGCATCAGGTGAGTCAGCGTCCTTCCTACCAGAGCGTTCGTTCGCTCATAGTAGAATCCCGGAGATCCATCCATGAATCTGCCACCAGCAGCAACCTTCGCCTTGATCGACTCTAGCCGCCGGGTCTCCTTCGACTCAGGGTAGTTTGCCTTCAAGTAGGCGATGCACTCACTAAGCAACCCCTTCTCAGCGAGGTAGGTGTAGACTGAATGGATTGATCCCTCGTCGTGACCTTTGACAAATTCCTGGTGCGTGGTCCCATGGTGCTTGAGCAGGAATTCATAGGAGCGATATTCCTCGCTGGCGCGCGTGAGAGTGAACTGGTCTTGATTTGCAGCGCTCTCAGGCACCTGCTTGATGTAGTCGTAATATGCTGGCGTGGAACGGTTGAACGGCGACATCTCTGGACATGTTCCATCGCGCCAATAGAAATAGAATGTTCGAATCCTGCGCTGGGGAATGCCGTGCAGCATTGTGTTCGTCCTATAGACCGAGAACGAGTACGAGTGCTTCTTGGCGAGATCGTGAAGACCATCAAGGACCTTCTTACCTGAATTCGTGAACAGGCCTGGAGCGTTCTCTCCAAAGAATACTTTCGGCTTCACCTGGCCGAGAACTACCTCAGCAGACTCAAACATCCATTTGTTCTTGTCGTCTCGAGTCTCATCGCTTCTGCTTGTGTTTAGCTGGCTGAGTCCTGCACAGGGACAAACAGAGTTGACAAAGTCGATCTCTCCCTCTGGGATTACGCCACCCTCATCAAGAGAGATCCTGGGCACGTCAGGCCAGTAATTTTGGATGTGCTTTTCATTGTCAGCAAAAGCCTTATAGCTCAAGTGGTACTGTGGCTTATTGCCAGTTGCCTGGCTGCACCCTACTGCACTTCCACCAATCAGCGGAATGATGGTTGCCCACTTTGTGTCAGACATTCTTTCTCCTGTACTTTGATTCGATCTTTTCGATAGTCCCGCGCTTCACCAAGCCCTGGAGTAACGCCCAAGTTTCCTTCCAGCTGCCTTCTTGCTTATAGAGTCCAGGAAACCTAGACTCAGCAATCTTAGCAACTCCATTGTGATCAGACATACCGCCGAGCTCATCCAAGATAGAGAGGAGGTTTGCCTCTTTGTCAGTAGAAAGATAGTCTTGAGACTTATCAGGAGTGGCAGGCTGCTTCTGCTCTTCACGGCTCTTATCGACTCGCAGAGTCACCTGTCTAGAAGCTTTCTTTAGATCAGCTAGCTTCTTGTTGAAGTCTGGCTTTTCCATAGACATCACTTCACGGCCTTCTTCAATTGTGCTGGCCACAACGACTGCCTTGACAATCTTCGGACCAACGGCTTCCTTTGAGATCGGGGCGGCGGCCCGCTTGAGCGCAAGCTTCTTGTTCTCTCGTAGCCTACGATAGACACCATACTGGCAACAAGAAATCTCACAGCCGAAGTTTGTAAAGTACCCAAGCTCAGATACCTCTCTCATGTGCATCTTTGACTCATCTTCATCATTGAGCTCAAAGAAGTTATCAAGATCTCGCCTGATAGAGTTGATCAATCTACGGCCAACTTCAGCTGAGATTGAGTGCTCGAGGTCTGCGTAGAAGTAGTTTACAGTGTCCATTGCTCCGACTCCGGGAACAACAAACTCATCATCCTCATCGATGTTACCTGGACTGCCCTCTCGAATCAGAGTTCCGACGTCGGGCATGCGGGCTAAGTTACAAGAGAAGTGATAGCCATAGTAGTTTCCAATCCCACGAGTGGAGTTCAGAAACTCGAAAGACTGCTTCATGTCAGGCTTGGTTTTATAGAAGTTCACAAACCTTGGGCCCATGTAGGTGAACCAGTACAAGATGTCAGAGGGTCGGGTCGAGCGCTCTGCCAGCTCAGCCGCAGTTGTTCCCAGCTTGTGATCTATCGGAGTTCCGCCAATGCTTCTCGCGTAATTCCTCGCTGCGACTTGAAGGCTCGTGCGAAGCTCCGTAGTCCCATAGATCTGTTCCTTAGACTTGGCGGCAGCCTCGAGGTTCTCAAGAAGCTGAAGCTGATAGCTCTTGTCTCCAATCAGGCGCTCGTAGACAATGAAG